>Ga0070686_100000032_pt1 | contig 113996 bp, 87 predicted proteins | sample KBSS23LmetaG_FD_65654 | JGI IMG/M metagenome (GOLD analysis project Ga0070686, IMG submission 65654) | Switchgrass rhizosphere microbial communities from Kellogg Biological Station, Michigan, USA - KBS S2-3L metaG | ecosystem: Host-associated > Plants > Roots > Rhizosphere ...
AGGGGGCCCGGGTGGTAGACGAACTCCTTCTTCAGCTCGTCGAGCACGTTGACGCCCACCATGTCGGTGGGCATCAGGTCGGGGGTGAACTGCACGCGGCCGAAGCGCAGGTCCATCGCCATGGCCAGCGAGCGGATGGCCAGCGTCTTGGCGGTGCCGGGCACGCCTTCCAGCAGCGCGTGTCCGCCGGCCAGCAGCGCCACCATCATCTGCCGCAGCACGTCGTCCTGCCCCAGCACCACGGTGCCCAGGCGCTCCAGCACCTGGTGGGCGCGCTCGGCGCCGGCGGGGGGGCCCATCAGGGTGCTCACGTGTGGTTGACCTCGTCCATGTAGCGATCCACGCCGCGCGAAAGCGCCAGCAGGTCGGCGCCGCGCCCCTTCTTCCATTCCGTTTCCAGCTCGCGCGCCGCGCCCCCCGCCGTGGGGTGCGCCGACAGGCGCTGCAGCATCTCGCCCTCGGCGGCGCCGGTGGGGGCGGCACGCCGGCCCAGCCGCCGCGCGAGCCCCGCCAGCAGCAGCCGCCGGGCGGTGTCGCGGGCGCCGGCCTGCTGGTAGGCGCCGGCCAGCGCCTCCACGTGCTCGAGCGGCGAGCGGCGGCGCACCGGCGGCGGCGGCAGCGGCGCGCCGAAGCGCCGGCCGAACAGCAGCAGCATGCCCAGCAGCGCCACCGTCACCTGCAGCGCCGCGTGCCCCCAGCGGTCTCCCAGCAGGAAGCGCACGGTGCCGCGCACCACGCCGGCGCCGCTCTCGAAGCCGTGGTGGTACTCGTCGAACCACACCGGCTTCCCGCCCGCCGCGTCGGCGGCGGTGCGCACGAACAGGGTGGCGGCGCGGCTGGTCTTCAGCCGCCCGTTCACCAGCGGCAGCGCGTCGCTCCAGGCGATCACGCGGCCCTTGCCCACGCGGAAGTCCACCACCACCGGCCGGCCGCCGCTGGAGGCCAGCACGGTGGCGCGCCCCAACGAGCGCGAGCCGGCCGCGAAGCCGCGGCGGAAGCCGTCCACCGTGCCCACCCCCTCGGTGAGCCGGCCGGGCTCGGCGGTTGCCACCGAGCCCACGCGGCGCACGTCCATGGCCATCACCAGCGTGTCGCGGCCCAGCGCCACCAGCTTCAGCCCCAGCGTGTCGAGCGCGGTCTCGGCGTTGCGGAAGCCGCCGGCCGCGCGCGCCGCGTAGATCAGCGTGCCGCCGCCGCGCACCCACGCGGCCAGCGCGTGCAGCTCTTCGTCCGACGGCTTCATCGAGGGCGCCAGCACGGCCAGCGGCCCCCGCAGCGGGCCGGCGTCGGCGAACGGCTCCATGCGCCGGGCCGCGGGCTGCTTCAGCTCGCGCATGGTTTCCATCAGCGCGCGGGCGCCCATCGTGGTGCTCAGGTAGGTGGAGGGGCGCGGGTCGTAGGCGCTGCCCTGGGCGCTCTTTCCGGTGAGCAGCGCCAGCGCCACGATCAGCACCACCAGCCCGACCAGGACCAGGGCGTCGCGGCGGCTACCCACGGGCCGCTCCCTCTGCCGCGGCCGTCCTCAGGCGCTCCCAGCCGTTGGCATCCAGGTCGCGCCCGCCGAAGGCCACCGGCTCGAACAGGCGCAGGAAGCCGCCCAGCGCGCGCGCCGCCTCGGGGTGCTTGCGGGCCTCGCGGCGGTAGTCGCCCGGCGTCTTGCTGGCGTCCCAGCGCACGGCGCCCAGCGCGTCCAGCCGCAGCAGCAGCGCCTGGTAGAGCGCCGCGGCGGCCTCGCGCAGCCGTCCCTCGCCCGCCAGCCGGGCGGCCTCGGCCTCCCAGTCGGCGGCGTCGCGGGGCTTTTTGGGGGCCGGCGTCTTGCCGGCGGACGCGGTGCCGCCCTCGCCGCGGCGGGCCACCTGGAGCGCCGTCCACACGATGTGCCCCACCAGCGCGATCAGCGCCGCCACCAGCCACGCCACCACCAGGTAGAACACCACCGGGTTGGTGTGGCGCAGCGCGCTCAGGAAGCCCAGGTGCTCGCTGATCCACGCCAGCACCCGGCCCGCGCGCGCCAGCAGCCACTCCTGCCAGGTGTGCCGCTCCTGGAACTCGGGGCGCGTGTACACGTGGGCCACGGCATCCTGGATGCTGGCGGCCGAGGGAATGCGGTCGGCCACGGCTACCGCCCCCGCGCGGCGGGCGCGGCTCGGCCGGCGGGTGCCCGGCAGGCGGAGGCGGCGCGGTGGGTCACGTGGGCGAGTGCGGGGCGGCGGGGAAGCACGGAAGAGGGTCGCTGCCGGCGGTCCGGCGCGGGGCCGGAAAGGTTAGGGGCGCGCGTGGAGCGTGTCAATTCGGGACGGGCGATCCCGTGGTGTCGGCAGCGCCGGCTTCCATCCGGGATCCTGGCTGGAGCGCCGAACCCGGATCCACTCCTTCAACCGATCCCATGTCGGGCCCGCCGGGATGGCCAGACGTCGGGGCGATCCGACCGGATTTGCCTCGTCCGCGGCCATCCAGCGGCGGCGAGGCGTCCACCCACGGCGGTCAGCCCGCGCCCGGGCCGCCGGGCGTACCGGACGCGCCGGGATCGCGCGGCGTGTCCAGCGGGCGGATGCCTTCGGGCTCGGCCGCGGCCGTGCCGGCATCGGGCGCGTCGGACGCCGGGGTTTCGCGCGGGCGGGCGAAGCGGCTGTTGGCGCCGTAGTCCGGCTCCGTGTAGCCGAAATCCGCGGGGCTGTCCGGAACGCCGTAGCTGGGATAGACCGGACTCTGCGCACCCTGCGGACCCGTGGGGGCGCCGGGGTTGCCGGCGCCGGGCTGGCCGTACGGCGCGCCGCCGGGAGATCCCTGTCCACCCGGGTACGCAGGACCACCCGCGTATCCCTGTCCCCCCTGATACGCCGGACCCGCGGGGGCGCCCGGGTACGCGGGGCCGCCGGGGTACGCCGGGCCGCCCGGGTATCCGGTGCCGCCCGGATATGCCTGGCCTCCGGCGGTGTTCAGCGATTCGGCCATCATCTGCACGTCGAGCGCTTCGGTGCGCACGCGGCGGTCGTAGTACAGCAGCACCGTGCACCCCAGCGAGAAGGGCATGGTGATGGTGCGGACCAGGGCCGAGAGCACCTGCGTGCCGGCCTGGATCCCCGCGGTGGCCTGCGGGTCGCCCTTGGCCACCACGATCCCCACCATGCTCAGCATCCCCACCGCCCCGCCGGGGAGCGCGGTGATCAGGTAGGCCACGAACACCACCAGGAACACCTCCAGCCAGGCGTTCTTGATGAGCTGGAACGAGCGGTCGATGGCTTCGATGGGGCCGCGGCGCTCGAGCACCACCGCCGGCATCACCGCGAACGCCGCGAGCAGCACCATCAACCCCGGCACCAGGCAGAAGACCAACCCCACCATCGCCATCAGCCACACCACGATCATCGAGCCGGTGAGCGGCAGCGCACGCTGCAGCCCGCGGCGCAGCGACTCGCGCGTGCCCACCGGGGTGCCGGTGTAGGCGCGCGACACCTGGAACACCACGCCGCCGAACGCCACCACCGTGGCCGGCACCGCCACCACGAACAGCACGGCCATCGCGATCAGCAGCGCGATGCTCCCGCCGCCCACCTGCGTGGGGTCGCCGCCCGTGAGGCTGGTCATCACCACCCCGTACATCCCCCAGCACACCACCATGGGGATCTGGGGGATCAGCGCGGTGAGGAACATCGACACGAACTGGCGGCGGTACAGCGTGAACGACCCGTCCAGGATCTCGCCGAAGCTGAGCGGCCTGAGCTGCGAGAAGGACATCGTGGGTGGATTCCGTTGGATTTCGTGGGGCGTGGCGGAAGAATTCGCCGGGCGGGAGCGTGGAAGCTAGGCGAGCGCCGCGCCGGGCGTCAAGCCGCGCGGCGGGCGGTGGCCACCCGCGAGCGATGCCTGTCTGGACACGAAACGCGCGCGCCCGCCGGCTCGACGTCCGATCGGAATACGCGACGCGGTCTGCGTTTGATTCATCCGCGCCGAAGGATCCCGGGGCGACGCGGACACGATCGGCCTCGCCGGTCCATGCTCATCCCTCTCCACAGCCCAGTGGGACGAAGCGGAGACCTGTCTACGGCGCGATGGTGACGGGCACGGAATCGGACTGCGCGCCGGGGATGGGGCGATGCGTGGCGTCGGACCAGTAGAGGCGCAGCGCGGCGGGGCCCGGGGGAATGCGCGGGAGCGTCCAGCGATAGGTCGTGCCGGAGACGGGCTGCACGTCCGCGGGCCCCGGCATCAGCTCGGTGGCGCCGATGCGAACGTGCACGTGGCGCGTTCGGCTGGCGTCGCTGCCGTCGGGGCGCAGCGCGGTGCGCGCGTCGAAGGTCACCACCACCGGCTGGCCGAGGGTGGCGCCGGGGCGCGGGTCCGTCACCGTCAGACGCGGGCTGCGCTCCACCTTGGTGGTGTCGCCGTCGCCGCCGCGCACCAGGAACCAGAGCGCCAGGAGGATGGCGACGGCGGCCACCGCGCCGTACACCCTGTCCGCCGTCAGCCCTCGCGGCTTCCCCGCTCCGTCGTCCGTCGTCATCCGTCAATCCGTTCATCCCGAAGCACTTGCATTCGCGTCAGGTGGGAAGATGCCATCCGGCGCGGCGTTCCGCGAGGGGTTGGCGCGCCGGTTGTCGGCCCCTTCCCGGCGAGGTTAGTTTCATGGGATGATCCGCCTTGCCCGTCTCGTGCTGATGCTGGCCTTCGCGTTCGCGCAGGCCGCCGCCGTGGAGTGCCCGATGGCCTCCCCGGCGCACGAGCGCGCGCCCACCCCCGCGGCCCACGCGCCGACGAACCATGCGCCGGCCGACCACGCCGCCGCGCGGCACGCCTCTGCCGAGCACGCGTCCACCGGACACGGCTCGCATGCGTCCCATGGCCGGCATCACGATGCCGGCGGCCATGCGGGCCACGACGCCGGCCACGGCGCCGCCGCCTGCACGCTGGTGATGGGGTGCGGCACCGCCGCGGCCGCATCGGCCCAGATGGCTGCCTCCCGCCCGACCACCCTCGCCACGCGGGCGCCCGCCCGCACGGCGCAGCTCTACGCATCTCCCCACATCCCCATCGACGCTCCTCCTCCACGACCCTCAGCCGCCGCCTGATCCGCGCGCCCCTGAACCGGGCGCACAATCCTGACGACGGAACCGAGGGTTTGCAGGAATGAGATTCGAGAAGTTCGGCGCGGCCCTGCTGACGGGGGCCGCGGCCGCCGCGTTCGCGTTTTCGCACGCGGCTGCGCAGGTTCGCCCCGACACCACGCACGCGCCCCCGCCGCCGGCCGACACGGCGCACGCGGGGATGCATCACCCGATGCCGGCGGACACTTCGCACGGCGTTCACGCGGGGATGCATCCCTCGCCCGCCGACGCGTCCACCGACCCCCATGCGGGGCACGCGATGCCGGGGATGCCGGGGATGCCGATGTCCGGCGACACGCTTCCCCGGGCGCGGCAGCCCGCCGGACTGCACGACGCCATGAGCGGCGTGCGCCACGCGGGGATGAAGCACGAGATGCTGATGCGCGAGCTCGGGGGCGGCTGGCGGCTGCTGGGGATGGCGCAGGCGTTCGCGATGACCACCGGCGCCGCTCCGCGCGACCCCGGCAGCCCGCTGCACGATACCGAGAGCTACCTCACCCAGCCCGCGGTGATGGTGAACGTGCAGAGCCCGGGCGCCGTGGTGGTGCTGCGCTCCACCCTCAACCTGGAGGCGGCCACGCAGCCCGATGGCGAGATCACGCTGGGCGGATGGGGCGAGGGGTTCATCGACCGCCGCCACCCGCACACCTTCCTGCACGAGGCGATGCTGTCGCTGAACGCGTGGAACGTGGGCGGCGGCGCGCTCTCCGTCTCGGCAGGCAAGGGCTTCGCCGCCTACGGCACCGACGACCCCATGTCGCGCCCGGTGGCGAAGTATCCCACCAACCACCACCTTTCCCAGATCCTGGAGCGGTGGACGGTGAACGGGGCGTACACGCGCGGGCCCTGGAGCGCGGAGGCTTCCGTCTTCAGCGGCCAGGAGCCCGACGGCCCGTGGGACCTGGGCAACGTCGAGGGCTTCGGCCAGTCGTACTCGGCGCGCGTGATCCGGCGCTTCGGGGGAACGGGGACGATGGCGCCGTGGGAGCTGGGCGCGTCGTACGGCAGCGTGGCCGAGCCGCACGAGGGGACCACCGAGCGCACGGCGCTGTACAACGCGACCATCCGCCACTCGGGCTCGTACTCGTTCGGCGGCATCTACGCCATGGCCGAGGGCTCGCTGAGCGACCCCGAGCACGGCAGCGGCTTCTGGTCGCTGCTGGGCGAGACGCAGGTGCGCATCGGGCGGCACCGCCCGTATGTTCGCCTGGAGCTGGCCACGCGGCCCGAGTACGCGCGCCTGGGCCCGGCGGGCACGCCCGGCTTCTTCCGCTACGACCACGACGGCGAGGCCGTCGGCGCCACGCGCTGGCAGATCCACTCGCTGGGCTACGAGTACGACCTGTCGGGCGGCGGCGTGGCCACGCGCCCGTTCGTGGAGGTGCAGCACAGCCGCGTCTCGGCCGAGCGCGGCGGCATCGACCCGGCCGCCCTCTTCGGCAGCCGCACCCTGTGGACGGTCTCCGCGGGCTTCCGCCTGTTCTTCGGCGGCGGGCCCATGCGCATGGGCACCTACGGCGTGCTCGACGACATGACCCTGATGCACCACCCCACCGACGGCATGGCCGGGACCACCGGGATGCCTGGGATGACCGGCACCGAGGCACATCGCTGATGCCCCTGATCCACCGCGCCTTCCGGGCGATCCTCATTCGCCCGGCGGCGCACCCCATCCTCCGGATCGCCGCGCTCGTCCTGACGCTGGCGCTGCTCTTCCCCGCCCCGGCCGCGGCGCACGTGCGATCGAAGGCCGGCGCGCCTACCCTAGACGACGCCGCGGTGGCGCAGGTGGACGGCTCCGCCTCGTCGGGCACGTCGTCCACCTCCGCCAAAGCGTCTTCGGATTCTGGCCCAGCGACGACGGTCACCAATGGTGTGCAGGCCGGGGAGGGGGCGACGGCGGACGGTGCGACGGCAGATCAGCCGTCCGCCGACGCCGTACAGGCCGACGAGCCCGCGGCGGACGACGTGGCGGCGGAAGGGGGCGAGTCGGACTACGATGCGGTGGGGCCGCTGCCGCTGGCGGTGCGCTGGCTGGGGTTCGTGTCGCTGCTGGCGGCGATCGGCACCGTCGCCTTCAACCTCCTCGTGGTGCGGCGCCTGGGTGAGGCAGTGCCCGAGCGCGTGGCCGACCGGGCGGCGTACGGCGCGTGGCACATCGCGGCCGGGGCGGCGGCGCTGGGCGCGCTGACGCTGGTGGCGCGGCTGTGGCTGCAGTCGCGCGCCATCTTCGGCGCGGAGGAGGCGTTCGAGGGCGAGCGGCTGGAGGCGCTGCTGCGCGGCACCGTATGGGGGAGCGGGTGGATTTTGCAGGCGATCGCCACGGTGGCCTACTTCGTGGGGCTGATGGTGGCGCGGGCGCCGCACGGCCGCTCCATCGGCTGGATGGGCGCCGCGTTCGCCGCGCTGCTGCTGTCGGCGGTGCCGGCGCTCAGCGGCCACGCCTCGGCCACCGAGCGGCTCACCGCGGTGGCCATCGTCAGCGACTGGCTGCACGTGCTGGGCGCGGGGGTGTGGCTGGGCACGCTGGCCACGGTGCTGCTCGCCGGCTTTCCCGCCGCCGCCTTCGCGGGCGAGGGGCAGGGGATCTCGGCGTTTGCCCGGATGGTGCGCGGCTTCTCGCCCGTGGCGCTGGTGGGGGCGGCCACGGCGGGGGTGACGGGCGTGGTCAACTCGCTCTTCCACCTTTCCGCCGTGAGCCAGCTCTGGGGCACCTGGTACGGGCGGATGCTGGTGCTGAAGCTGCTCCTCCTCGCCGTGGTGGCGACGCTGGGCTACGTCAACTGGCGCCGCGTGCTCCCCATCGCCGAGACGCCCGAGGGCACCCGCCGCCTGCGCCGCACCGCGGCCGTGGAGCTGGCGAACGGCATCGCCGTGGTCCTCGTCACCGCCGCGCTGGTGGCGCTCCCCACGCCCTGAGCGGACCCGTCCTCCCGCCGGACGCTCTCGGTGGGCGGGAGAGGGAACGACGCACATCCCGCTGATTCCGACGTCCCCCGTGCAAATCCTTCGACTTCCTTTACCCATCGAGACGATGATCAACCGGATGCGCACCGCCGCGCTCGCCTGCCTTACCCTGATCCTCTCCGGAACGGCGCTCCACGCCCAGCGGACGCCCCAGAGCCGCACCGAGGCCGAGGTGCGCCGCGTGGTCACCGGCTTCGCCGCGGCCCTCCAATCTTCCGATACGGCGCGGGCGATGGGGTACCTGCACCCGGAGCTGATCGTGTACGAGGAGGGCACGGCCGAGAACCGCGAGCACTACCGCGCCCACCACCTCCCGGCCGACATGGCCTTCCTCGCCCAGGTGCGGCCGACGGCCGGGCGCGACCAGCTCACCGTGTCGGGGAACATGGCGCTGTACCTGCGCGAATACCGGATGATCGGCACCTGGCGCGGCAAGCCGGTGAGCTCGGCGGGGGTGGAGACGATGGTGCTGCTGAACACCCCGCGCGGCTGGAAGATCCGCCACATCCACTGGTCGAGCCACGACTGACCAGACGCGGTCATCTCCGGCATCGTCCTGGTCTCGCCGGCTGAAGAATCTCACGCAGAGCGGCGGAGGAGCAGAGATCAACCTGACTCACCGCCCCTCTGCCGCTCCGCGCCAGCCATCTGGCTGAACCGTCATCCCGAGCGTGAACGAAGTCGACCCCCTCTTCCGGGTGACGCGGGCGAGGGGGTCTCTGCTGGGGGAATCCATGGGAACGGATGTGTGCTGGCGGCGGCCCGCACGCGGCACTATGTCTACGTTAGGCAGCGCAACGGCACCTGGCGCGCGGCTGCCTTCCGCCCCTCAGTTCAGCCAGGTCTTTTCGGGCTTGCCCCGCGCCCGCGCCGCCTCGCGCAGCTCGAACAGCTCGCGCGCGAACAGGTTCGCCGCCGTCTCGAACGCGCCGCGCTCGCGCAGCTCGCTGGGCGGCGCGCGCATGAATTGCCGCAGCGCCGCCTTCAGGCTCACCTCGCTGGCGTAGCCGCACCCCCGCGCCACCGAGGCCACCGACCGGCCGGGATCGTCCAGCAGCTCAGCCGCCAGCAGCAGCCGCAGCCACGCCAGCAGCCTGCGCGGCGGCGGCAGGTCGGCGCGCTGGAACCAGCGGGGGACGGTGCGCTCGTTGACCCCCAGCGCCGCGGCCAGCTCCGGCGCCAGCCCGCCCGCGGCCACCGTCTCGGCCGCGGTGGTGAGCAGCGCCCGCGCGCGGCTGGGCACGCCGCGCGGCAGCGCCCGCCGCAGCAGCCGGTGGATGGTGCGCGCCTGCACCGCCCGGATACGGCGCGCCAGCGCGGGCGCCGAATCCTCGCGCCCCAGCGCGATCACGTCGGCCACCCCCCACTTCAGCAGCGTGCGCAGGTCGTCGGCCCGCGACGGGTCTACCTCGCACGCCGCCAGCACGGTGGCCGACGGCAGCTCGTCGAGCAGCGTGCGCAGCTCGCCCGCCAGCTCGCCGCCCGCGCCGTACGGATCCACCACCGTGACCGACGTCCCCGGCGCGCGCCGCAAGGCCGCGCCCAGCTCGCTCCACCCCTCTACCACGCTCAGACGGAACGCGCCGGCCTCGGCCTGAGCAAGCCGCTCGCGGAGCACCGGGTTGCCGTGGAGAAGGAAGAGCGGGCGGACGACGGGCTGCACGGCAGGACCTGAAAGGGGGATAGTTTTACGACGCGCCTTGACGCTTCGCACAATTGTGGGGCAGTTTCATCCACTTCCCACGGCCTGTCATACCTGAAATGGAGGACGCAATGCCTCTCCGCAAGCTCGTTCCGTTCATCGCCGCCGCGCTCGCCTTGACGGCCTGCTCGTCGGACCCGATCACCGGGCCCGCCGCCACCGCCCCCGTGCCGCCGCGGCACGAAAGCGGGTTCGGGATGCTGGGAGGAAGCGGCAACCTGGTCCCCCTTCCCGCGCCGGAGCCCACGGCTACCACCGACACCGGGTGGGGAATGCTTGGGGGCAGCGGCAGGAGCTGAGCGGACCGGAGTGGGTTACGCGGGAACCGGGCGCCGCGCGCGACGGCTCAGCGTGGTGCGCACCGCCACGGCGAGTGCTTCTCCCTGCGCGGCGAGTACCTCGGGTTCGGCCGCGTGCACCTCGCGCCCCACGGTGCGAGCCCTGCGGGCGGCCTCCATCTGCGCTTCGGCCGCCAGGCGGGTCCGCGCCTCGCCACGGTTGCGCCCGATCGCGTCGGCCCGCAGAGCCGTGGCTTCGGCGCGGTCCCACTCGCCCATGCTCACGTCGCCATGGGCCACCACCAGCAGTGCCTCGGGCGCCATCGTCGCGAATGCAGGCTCTTCCAGCACGGTCATCAGCTCGGCCCGGATCCCCTCGTACCGCGCGCGGTCGCCGGCCCCGGCGCTCGCCCGCACCACGTTGGCCAGCGCCATCACCCTGTCCACCGGATTCTCCAGGAGCGGGATCGCCGCCTCAAGAACCGGGATCGCGCGGCCGAAGCGCCCCAGGTCGGCCCAGAGGCACGCCAAGTCATGGGCGAGCGCGGGAAGGCGGGGATGGTTCTCCCCGTAGGCACGCAGCGCGGCCCGGGCATGCTCGTAGGCCTCTTCCACCCGCCCCGCGTCGGAGGTGAGCACGAAGAGGTGGTGGTGCACCGCGGCGGCGGGCTCGGCCAGCCGCCGCTTGCGCGCGGTGCGCAGCGCGCGAGACAGCACCGTGCGCGCCGCAGGCGAGTTGCCGGTGCGCGCGTACAGCACGCCCAGGCCGATGAAGCCCCAGGCGTACGACTCCCAGTCGGCCCCGCGGGCCAGGCGGATGGCGCGGCGGAACCAGGTCTCGGCCTGCGCGTGGCGGGCCAGGTCGCGGGCCTGCCGCGCCGTCTCCAGCGCCGCGGCGGGCTGGTCGGGGAGCGCCAGCGCGGCGGCCTGGGTGAAGGCCAGGCGGGTGGCCCTGGCCCCCCGCTCCCCGGCCCAGCGGGCCAGCGAGCGCACCGCGTGCACCAGCCGCGCCCGGTCGGCGCGCGCGGGGGCGTCGGTCATCTGCGCCAGGGTGAGCAGCGGCGCCCACAGCTCGGGCTCGGCCTGCAGGGCCGACAGCCCGGCGCGCCGCACCTCGCCCGCGCCGGGCGCGAAGAGCCCCGCCCGCTCGTGCGCCGGGGCTTCCACCCAGAGCATGAAGTCGCGCAGGGCGCTCCACAGCGGCACGCCGGCCGGGCCGGGGTGCTCGTGCAGCACGTCCGCGCCTTCCGCCATGTCGTCGGCGTGGAGGGCGGGCGCGGCGGGCGGACGGATGGGGCGGCGCTGTGCGCCGGGGCGCGCGGGCAGTGCCTTCATGGAGCTCCGTAGGCTGGACGCGGGTGGGTCCGCGGAAGCGTCGGGGAGGTTACGCTGCGTTTCCGGCCATAAAGTACCTGCGCGCATCCGCCGTGACCAGAGGGTCGTTCCCGGCCGCGCCGGATGCGCGCGCCGCGGTCACCGGCCGGGGGTGCGCGGCGGGGCGGTCGCCCACATCAGCGCCACCTCGTCGGGCTTGAGCCCGTAGGCGCGCACCACCAGCTGCGTGATGCGGCGCTCCAGGCCGGCGGCGCGCGCCTGCACGGCGGTGAGGCGCGGCGCGTACTCGGCGTGCGCGTTGCGCAGCATCCCGATCGCCCGCGGGGCCAGCGGCTCGGCGTGGCGCGGGCGGTGGCCGCGCACGGCGTCCACGAACGCCCCGGCGTTGAGGTCGGCGAAGGCCAGCACGGCCGCGTCGGGGTGGGTCACGCCGTACTCGTCGCGCAGCCACGCCATCAGCTCGGCCACCAGGCCGCGGCGCTCGGAGGTGAGCTCCACCACCCGCTCCACCGACGTGTCGATCTCGTGCTTCAGCTCGGGGTCGGGGCGCGGCACGGGGAGCAGCTCGAGCGCGGCCGGGGTGAGCCGCAGCACGTGGTCGCGCCCGTGCAGCGCCGTGCGCCAGAGCCACGCCCAGGCCACCGGCGAGTTGGCCACGGCCAGCAGGTACGGGTCGGCCCCCGGCCAGGCGCAGGCGCCCGCGAGGAGGCGGAACTCGGGCCCGGCCCAGGCGAACCGCGGCTGGGCCAGCGCCTCGGCGTGCACCATGCGCGCCCCGCCGGGATCGTGGGCCAGCCCCCCCTTCACCTCCCACCAGTAGCGCCCCTGCTCGTGCCGGGCGCGCAGCCGCTCTTCCCACGGCTTGAGGTGCGCGTGCAGGGTGGGAAAGGTGCGGGCGAAGATGTGCTCGGCGTCCTCCTCGGGCGCCCCCGTCCACGCCCAGGGCCGCTCGTCGGACGAGGCGATCTCGATCACCCACCCGCCGCTCCACTCGGCCGCCCAGCGCTCCAGGTCGGCGGGACGCAGCACGGGGCGCAGCAGGTCGGCGGCGGCGGGGTGGCCGCGCACCAGCCGCTCGCGGGTTTCGGCGTCGATCACGAACGCGTCGTTGAGCCCCGTGCGCACCCCGGTGACGGCCGGGTGGCCCACGTAGTCGCGCAGCGGCACCCCGCTGGCGGCGATGCGGTCGATCAGCCGCTGCACCTCGGGGCGCTCAAGGCTCCACGGCGCGGGGCCGAAGCGCGTGCGCGGCACCGCGTAGGCGTGCGCCGCGGCGTAGGCGTCCAGCGCCGGCTCGCCCCCGGCATCCGCCCCCAGGATGGTGACGCGCGCCTCGACCTCGGCGTCGCGGCCGCCGGGGCGGCGCACCACCAGGGCGCAGGCGGCGTCGGGCTCCACCCGCGCCGCCGCGGCGCGGAAGTCGACCAGGTGCTCGATCTCGGCGCGGCCCGCCAGGAAGGCGCGCAGGCCCTGCGCGCTGGCCGCGCGCATCCAGCGCTCGGGCACGGCGCAGGCCGCGCGGCCGCCGCGGCGCAGCAGCTCCAGCGCCTGCGCCCAGAAGTAGACGTGCAGGTCGGCCGAGGCGTCGTACACCTCGGGGAAGGCGCGCGACAGGTGCGGGCGGATGGCCGCACCGTGCTCGCCGCGCGACGCCGGCGGCCGGCACACCACCGCGTCGAAGCCGGGGTCCTCGCTCCAGGTGGCCGTCTCGGCGTCCACGAAGGCCTCGGGGAACTCCAGGTCCCAGTGGAAGAAGCGGTGCTCGGCGGCCATCGCCGCCGCCGCGTCCAGCGTCTCCGCATGCGCGCGGCCCAGGCGGGCGCGGGCGCCGCGGGCGGCCTCCAGCACCTCGTCGGCGTGCAGCGAGGCGATCTCCTCGGCCAGGCGGTTGCCGAAGGTGCGGCTCACCCACAGGTCGAGGAGGCGGCGGTGCGGCGCCAGCGCGGCCTCGAGCTCGGCATGGCGGCGCGCGGTCTCCTCGGCCTCGCCCGGCGCGGCGTCGGCGCCCTCGGCCACCTCGCGGGCGGCGGCGGCGGCGCGCAGCAAGCCGCGGAAGGGGCCGCCGAACGCGTCGAACTGCCCCTGCGGGTTTTCCTCCATCGCCCGCTGCAGCTCGGCCACCCGGCTCCCCGCCAGCGCGTTGCCGCACCTGAGATGATGGTGGAGGTAGGGGAGCGGCGCCCCGGGAACGAAGGCCGCCAGCGAGAGCGCGAGCCGGGCGCTCTCCACCGCGGCGGGGTCCACGTCCACGCCGAACAGGCAGCGCTTGACCACCAGCCTGCGCAGGAGCTCCGCGTCGGCCGGGCGCCCGGCGGATTGCACGGCGGCGCGCATCTCGGCCACGCGCCCCGCCAGCGGCCCGTCCCCGTCCTCCGCCAGCAGCGCCACCAGGCGGCGGGTGACCAGCTCGGCGGCCGCCAGCAGCAGCCGGCCGCCGCCCATCGCCGGGTCGGCCACGCGCAGGCCCAGCAACGCGTCCACCGCGCGGTCGCGCAGGGTGGCCGTCTCGCGCTGGAGGCGGGGCGCCAGCTCGGGCGGGGCGGTGGACAGGCGGTCGCGGCGGGCGGCCTCTTCGACCACCAGCGCGCGGTAGGCGGCCTCGCGCTCGGCCAGCGCGGGAGCCACGCTCCCGGCCACCAGGAACTCGGCCACCCAGGGCGGCAGCGCGCCGGTGGGGGTGGCCTTGCGCTCGCCGCGGGGGTCCACCAGCACGGGCTTGCCGCGCTCGTCGGCGGCCAGCACCAGGCCGTGCACGCCGTCGAGCGCGCCGGCCACCTGGCCGGCGTCGAGCGGCGCGTAGTCGAGCGGGGCGCCATCGGCGTCGCGCGACAGCTTGTCGAGCGCGGGGACCAGGAAGAAGTCGGCGAGGGCGTTGCCAGCCAGGAAGCGCGCGGCGGCCGTGTCTCCCGAAAAGATCCCGCCGTAGGCCGGCAGCCCCAGCGCCGGGCTCCCCTGCCCCACCAGGTCGAACAGCGCCAGCAGGTCGCGCCACACGTCGTGCTGCTGGGGGCTCAGCACCTGCCCCGGCGCGCGCATGGCCGCCACCCGCTCGCGCAGCGCGGTGATGCCGTGGCGCGCGTAGGGGCCGTCGCCCGGGAGCAGCCCGCGCGACTCGGCGCTCAGCAGGAAGAGGGCGCGGGACAGGAGGAGGAGGGTGCCGCCGAACACCTCGGCCAGGGTGGCCAACGTCTCGGGCGGGAGCCCGCGCCGGCGGCGGCCGTCCACGAATCCCGCCGCCAGCCGCTCGAACACGTCGCCGGCCACCGCGTGGCGCAGCTCGCGCTCGGTCGCGCCGGGGCCGGCCGGCGCCCGCGGGGGAGCGGGCGGCGCGGCGGCGCTCACGCGCGGCCTCCGCGTGCGCGCGGGGCGGGGCGCGCGGGGAGGGGGCGTTGCGTGGTGGCGCGGTGGGGCATCTCTGGTCGGTTTTGCTCGGGCGGGAATGGGGCCGCAAGGGCCGCCCGGAATGTCAACGTCCGCGTGGCGTAAGTCAACGGCAGCGGAGGGTCGGCGCGCACGTTCCCGGCCCATGGCGTGCGGGAGCCGCGGCCGATGGGCGCGGCAGCGGTGTGGACCGCCGCGCGGACGGCTCATATCATCCGTGTGACCGTTGGTTTGCAGCTCACGTCCATGACCGGATCGCACGTATGACCACGACCGGATCCGCAGCGCCCGCGCTTTCGCCGCTGCTGCAGGGGTACCTTGAGCAGCTCGCCTCGATCCGCCGCGAGACGGCGGAGCTTACGGACGGGATCACCGACGCGCAGCTCGGCTGGCGGCCGGGGCCGGGGCGCTGGTCGCCGGGGCAGATCGTGAGCCACCTCAACCTGGCCGGCGGCAGCTACGTGGAGCGCATCGCGCGGCTGCTGGCCGACGCCCGCGCGCGCGGCCTGCGCGACCGCGGCGACTTCCGCCCCGGCCTGCTGGGCGGGATGATGGTGCGCAGCATGGAGCCGGCCTCGCGCCGGCGCTTCAAGGCACCCCGGATCTGGCGGCCGGCCGACGAGGGTCCGGCGCCCGGCCGCGCGGCCGAGCTGGCCCGCTGGCACGCCCTGCACGACCAGCTGGAGACGCAGATCCGCGCCGCGGCCGGGCTCGACCTGCGCCGCATCCGCCTGGCGTCGCCCGTGAGCAGGCTGATCCGGATGAGCGTGGGCGACGCGCTGGCGCTGCTGCTCGCCCACGAGCGGCGCCACCTGCTGCAGCTGCGCAAGGTGACGGAGGAGGCGGGGTATCCGAAGGGATGAGTTGCCGAATCGTTTGACCGTCCCTGACGCCCCGGCCGCATCAGGATGATGCGGCCGGGCATGCGATTCGTACCTCGGCTGGCCTATTCCTGGCGAACCCCCTTCAGGCCGTTGACTGCGGGAGGGAAGTGCCACAACGTTGAATCGGTCGCACCGCGAAGCTGACTCCCATCGGTTGAGGAGCTGATGAGTTACAGACGCACACCGCCGCTCTCGGAGGAAGGCTCGCGAGAGGTGCTGGAAGAGCTGGCGAGCCCGCCCAAGGACACGCCCGAGCGGCGGGCGACGGAGAAGCTCGTCCGCCTTGCGCAGGCCTTGCGCGAACGTCAGGGAGCCACCGAGCCGCTGGGCTTGAAGCGCTGATCAGCGGCGGAGTCTGGTGAATGCCGGGCGGGTCAGTTGTGGCCCGCCCGTATTTTTGTGCCTGTGACCATGAGAATCCCGTGTCCACGCACTTCCCTTACCTCGAGGACGTCGTCTTTCGCCGGTTGGAGGGGCCACCCGAGCATGGCTTCGACTGTGGTCGCGGCGAGCAGACGGCGTTCCTCTACGAGTGTGCTCTGGCAGACCAGGAGGCCCAGCTCTCTGTAACCCATCTATACCACGTCCGAGGCATTCTCGGGGCCTATGCCACGGGTTGCATGGACGCGCTGCCGCTCGGGCGCCGTGAACGTGAGCCCGCGATGCGGTTCCAGGAGATAGGCGCGCTCAAGCTCGCGCAGCTCGGCGTTTCCCTGACGTTCCAGGGGATGGGATTGGGCAGGTTCGTGGTCGGCGACGTGATCAGCCGCGCACGGGGCGAATCGGAACGCGTCGGTTGCAGATACGTCACGCTGGACGCTCAGCCAGACCTCGTCGGCTGGTACGCGCGGCTGGGATTCCAACGGAATGCCTTGAGGCAGGATCGTCGCCTGCAGGCCGCGATCGCGCACGGGCGAGACCCGGCGTCGATCCCCGTCAGCATGCGGTACGACCTGCGAATGTAGCATCGGCGACGCGGACCGCCGCCGACGCGTTCCGGCCTTTCAGATCGGGAACGCGGCGTCGGGCGGAACGTCGTGGACGTAGGCCTCGGCCTCGATCTCCACCAGCATGTCGGGGTCGATCAGGGCGCGCACCTCCACCATGGTGGCGGCGGGGCGGATGGCGGAGAAGAGCTCGCCGTGGGCGCGGCCCACCTCGTCCCAGCGCGAGATGTCGGTGACGTAGATGCGCGTGCGCACCACGTCGGCCAGCCGCGCGCCGGCCTTCAGCAGCGCGGCCTCCACCACGCGCAGCGCCTCGATGGCCTGGCGGTAGGCGTCGCCCTTCCCCACCACCTGGCCGTCCACCGTGGCCGTGCAGCCCGACACGTGCACGTGCGGCCCCACCCGCACCGCTCGCGAGTAGCCGATGGACGCTTCCCACGGCCCGCCGCTGGAGATGTTCTGCCGCTTCACCGCAGTCTGCATCGTCCCGTCATCCGTTTGAGAGGACCTGGTTCGCGCGCCGCTTCAGAGCGCGCCGTCCATGTACAGCTCCAGCCGCCACCCGGTGGGCTGGCGCAGCGCCCGCGCCAGGTCCACGCGGAACAGCCCCTCCAGCACGCTGAACCCCGCGCCCACCGACCAGAGTGGCCGCTGTATCGTAAAGCCGCCGCGCTCTCCCGCCCAGCCCACGTCGGAGAAGAGGGCGATCCGCGTGGCGCCCGCGCCGGTGCCCAGCTCGCCGCGCCCGCGCCAGAACGCCGTGCCCGCGGCCGTGCTGCCGTCGTAGCCGCGCAGCGTGCCCGGCCCGCCCAGCCGCCACAGCGACTGCACCGGCACGTCGCCCAGCGTGGTGCCGGCCGCCGCCTCCAGCGCCGCGCTCAGGCCGCCCAGCGGCAGCGCGCCGCGCAGCGTGGCCTGCGGGCGGGCGAAGCCGTAGCTCCCCGCCTGCCCCTCCACCCCCAGCTCGGCGCCCCACTCCGCCCCCAGGAAGCGCGCGCCGACGAGCGGCCGCAGCGTCAGCGCCGCGCCGAGCTGGTCGGCCCGGTCGGCGACGATGTTGGGGCGGAAGTCGAAGCCCGAGAAGAGGCCGCGGAAGGTGGCGTCGGTCTCGCGGCTCACGCGGGCCTGGTGCTCGCCGAACAGGCGCCACTCCATCCACGCGCGCTCGGCGCGGGGCGGCGCGCCGCGCAGCTCCACGCCGGTGGCGCGGAAGTAGTCGCCGTTGTCGCGCCCCCACAGCAGCGCGCCCAGCGAGTTGCTCAACGACAGCGGCCGCTCGGCCGGGTTGGCCGCGGCCAGGCGGCGATAGGCGGCCAGCCGCAGCCGCCGCACCGCGCTCTCGCGGCTCAGGCCGATCTCCACGTCGGGCTCGCCGGTGGCGGTGGCGATGCGCAGCGTTCCGTCGGCCGCGAAGGGGCCGAAGTCCACCGTCTGCCGCGCGCCCACCGACAGCGCCTCCACGCGGTTGTAGCGCAGCAGCAGCGGCGCGCGGCGGATGGACGGCCGGGTGAAGATCCACGGGTCGGCCGCCACCCGGCGCAGCTCGCCGGCAAGGTCGCCCGCCTCCTTCCCCGACATCAGCGGCGCGCCGGTGGTGATGGGGTCGGGGAGCTCGGGGCTGCTGGCCAGCGCGGCGCTGTCGGGGAGCGTCACCCGCACCTGGTCGCAGTCCACGCCGCCGCAGCTCTGGTCCGCCGCTTCGTCCGTCGATGCCGGCGCCTGCGCCACCGCGGGGCCGGGGGCGGCGGCCGGGTCGCCTTCCACCTGGTACTGCGAGTAGCTGCGCTCGAAGCGCACCGGCACGGCGAACGAGCCGGCGGTGAGCGTGGCGTCCACCGCGGTGAGGGTGGGCATCCACCAGCGGTTCTGCACCAGCCCGTACTCGGTGGTCACGTAGCGCACGTCGATGCGCACGTCGGGGAGCAGCGCCAGCGAGCCGCCCCGCCGCGGCGCGCGCCGGGTGGACAGCCCCCCGCTCACGCTGACCTGCCGCCGCCCGGCGCTGTCGCGGCTGGTCTCGGTGCGGAGCTGGTCGGTGAGCGAGTGCGACAGCCGCAGCAGCGTGCGCACCACGCCGTAGCCGCGGTCTTCCAGCCAGATCGACCCGCTCACCAGCGGCGCGTCCAGGTGCCGCGGCTCCACGCGCAGCTCGTACACGCGCACCGACTCGCCGCCCGAGAGGCGCACGGTGAGCGTGTCGCCGGTGCGGAAGCGGTAGTCGCGCTCGCTTCCCTCGGCCAGCGGGTGGCGGATCCAGGTGGAGCGCCCCACGAAGCCCATCCGCAGCCGCTCGTCGGCGGGGTCGAACACGAGCTGGCGCGCCGACTGCTCGGCGTCGACCCGGTCGTCGTCATCGTCGTCCACGCCGCGGCTGCGGCGCCCCAGCACATCCACGCCCACCGGGCCGCCGCGGCGCCAGCTCACCCGCGCGGCCATCTCCCCGCCCCCCAGCAGGCGCTCGCGGAAGGCGGTGCGCAGGCCGGCGGCGGTGCGCTCGCGGGCCAGCGCGCGGTAGGCGGTCACGCTGCGGTCGGCGGTGCGCCGGTACTCGCGCGCGCGGCGCACCAGCTCGCGGGCGCCGGGGTCGCGGTAGGCGTCGGCAATGGTCGCCGCGCTGGGCGCGGGCGGCGGGGTGGTGTCCTGCATGGCGGCGGGCGCCAGCAGCAAGAGGCCGAGCGCGGCGGTGGACAGCATCATGGCGATGATCGGGAGGTCGTTTGCAAGCCGGCCGGCGGGCGGCCGGGGAGTCCGTGGACACGCTGGCAGAGTGGAGGATCGGGGCCACGCCGCGCCCCGTCGCCTCGCGGGGCGCAGATGGCGACGGATCTTCCACCTGCGAAAGGAGATGCGACCGCGCCGAACCGCCCGTCGCATGATCGCGCGGCGTCTTCACGCAGCGCGTCCGTCCCCTGTGGCGGACGGCGGCGTGTGTCGAACCCGCGCCGCCAGGTGCGTCCCTACGCCCGAAGGCGGTGGAGGTTTCGTGGATGCGTGCTTCCGCAGTGGAGCGACGAGGTGGACGGGAAACCGGAAGATCGTGCGTCGTTCCGGGCAGGGATCTTGTAGGCGCGAGTCAGCCGTGACCGCCACTTCCAAGGGCGTCTCCGACCCGCCGGACCTCACGACCGCGTCGAGATCAAGATGAACGCACCTAATCTACAGCCCGAGATCCTGCACACCACCGTGGGCGATTTCCCGCTGCACGAGACCCGGCTCGCGCTGGGCGGGCGCGAGTGGAGCGTGCTGCACACCGAGGCGGTGCTGACGCACGCCGCCGAGCAGCAGTTCATCCGCGAGCTCAAGGACCGGCTGCCCTACGGGGTGACCCTGTGGCCCGCGGCGATCGCGCTGGCGCACGAGATCGGCTCGCGCGCGGGTGCCATCCGCGGCTGCGGCGTGCTGGAGCTGGGCGCGGGGACGGGGCTGCCGGGCGTCGTGGCGGCGTCGCTCGGCGCGCGCGTGGTGCAAACCGACCGGCAGGAGCTGGCGATGTCGATCTGCAGGCGCAACGGCGAGCGCAACGGGGTCTCCGGCATCGACCATCGCCTGGTGGACTGGGCCGACTGGGACGATTCCGCACGCTACGACTGGATCATCGGCTCCGACATCCTCTACGGCGAGGGCACGCACCCGCACCTCCGCCGGATCTTCGAGCGCAACCTGGCGCCGGGCGGGCGCGTGCTGCTCTCGGACCCGTTCCGCGCCGTGAGCCTGCGCCTGCTGGAGGCAATGGAGGGAGACGGCTGGGGGATCACCATGACCAAATGGACCGTGGGTGATGGTGAGGCTCCGCGCCCCATCGGCCTGTTCGAGCTGAAAGCGCCGCGATAGGATTGAAGCCCTGAATTCCCGGCCACCATGGGGCCAGTCATGCGAGCCGATTCACCCCCTTGCTCGCATTCTGCGGTCCACCCCGGCCAACTGACCTTTGCCCTGTACGGCCATTATGCTTTTCTCGATTGATCCCGAGACGAAGACCGCCACTTCTGTCGCAGCCGCGACGTTCTCAGGACTCAGTCTTCGGGAGCGGTACGACATCCAAGAGTGGGTTCTGAAAACCCCATCGCTCTTGGGCGAAGACCTGCTGGTGGTCTCGACTGAGTTCGCTGGCTTCGACCGCACGGCCGAGCGGTTGGACGTACTGGCCGTAGATCGAAACGGAAAGCTGGTTGTGATCGAGCTTAAGAGGACGGCGATCGGTACGGCCGCAGAGCTCCAAGCGATCAGATACGCCGCCTTTTGCTCGACTTTCTCCTTAGAGGATGTCTCAGAGCTCCTGGGCCGGTATCTCCAGATGCGCGGCGAAGAGCAGATCACACCCGGTGAGGCACGCGCGCGGATCGTTGATTTCGTTGGAAATCCCTCCTTCCAGGCCTTGGACGATAAACCTCGGATCATCTTGGCTGCGCAGGAGTTTCCGCCGGAGATCACCGCGACGGTGATGTGGCTTCGATCCTTTCAGGTTGACGTGAGTTGTATCCGCCTGACTCCCTACTCGTTGGGTGACAGGCTGGTGTTGGACTCGAGTGTTCTCATCCCCCTTGCCGAAGCTCAGGCATTTCTCATCAGGCGGGCGCGCAAAGACGTAGAGCAAGCCGCTCCCGAAGACGCGCCGGCAAACGCGGACACGTTCATCGAGCGAGCCGACCATGGTATCCGAGGGCTGGTTCAACGCCTTCGCGCGTGGCTAGTCACTCGAGCAGATATTCGGGAGGGGGTGTTCAAGACGCTTATCTCTTACCGAGCCGTGTCCGACAATGCATGGGTCACCTGGATCGAGTTGACGCGCCGTGAGATACGCGTGGCACTGCCGCCGGAGGCCGATCTCGTGGGCCTTGATTTCATTCCAACGCAGTATGGCTGGAACAAGGTCGTCGTCCGCAACGACAACGAATTGGACCGTGTGATCGAGCTCCTGTCCATCGAGTACGGCGTGCGATACACGACTCTAAAACTGCACGAGGCGGAGCCCTGGAATGGCCGAGACTTCTACGTCTCTTTTGGTGTGGGAGCTCACCGCACCTGGGAGGATGCTCTACGGTATGAGTTCATTTCCGCAGGCCAAGGGCGCTGGTATAGCCGCACGCTTGAGACGCTGGAGCCGGGTCACCGCATTTTTGTCAACATTCCGCAGACGGGCTACGTGGGCGTAGGCATTGTCAAGGAACGCGCGGTTCCAGTAGGTGAGTTTCAGGTGGAGGTGGACGGCGTGAGCGTCCCCATCCTGGCCGCGAACCACAACGCCCCCAATATGGACGAAAACGCGAACGATATGGAGAAAAGCGAATACCTAGTTCGGGTGGAATGGATCGCGACGCTCCCGGTGCGAGATGCCTACTGGGAGAAAGGGATGTTCGCAAACCAAAACTCCGTCTGCCGGCTAACGCATACGTTCACTCGTGAGTCCCTGCTTCAGCACTTTGGACTCCCTGATTGATGCAGTCGCGACGGGATACCCCAGCGTAACCCTGTATTGTCCAGAGGTTCAGGGGTCACGAGCCCGCCTCCGATTCGGTCCAGTCAGCCTCAAGCAATTCGCAAAGGATCACGCGAACACGATAGCAAGTGGATCACCCGTCCACCGAAGCAAGGTCTGCGATCCAGCGGTGGCCGGGGCGGGCCGTGGTGAGGGCGGCGGCGAGCCACGCCCGCCGCTCGGCGCCCAGGTGCGGCCGCATCCGCTGGAAATCTTCCTCGTCCACCTCTCGCGGCGCCTTGCTCTTGTAGAGCAGCACCACCTCGGGGCAGAGCGCCGGCACGCCGTCGTCGCCGTGCACGATCAGCCGGGCCACCGGCAAGGTGATGGCGGGGTCGCGGCGGTAGATCCACCGGTCGACATCCCGCTCGTTCAGCAGGATCTCCAGCGCGGCGGGCTCGCCGTGGTCGCGCATCGCGTGGATCTCGTGCACCGGCAGGTCGATTCGCTCGTCAGGCGCCCAGGGCGAGAGACGCCCCTCTACCACCTTCAGCAGCTTCCATGCGTGCAGGTGGCGCTGCAGGGCGTGCTGGTCGGCGCGGAAGATGGCCAGGTCCACGTCGGCGTGGGCGCGCGTCTGGCGGCCCAGGAACAGGTCCAGCGCCCATCCGCCCGCCACGCACCACGGCGCCGGAAAGGTGCGCATCACCCCTGCCGCCGCGTCGACCGCCGCGCTGTGAATCGCCATCCCCCACCTCCCTGCTCCGTAGGACCCGCCTGGGACAATGCCGGTGATTCGCTGACTGGAGAGATACCGGCCCACCAACGCACGCCATACCGTACAGAAACAAAGAGCACGGAGTTTCGCGCGGAATACACTGAAGTCGGAGGATTTCACGCGAACGACCTGTTGACTCCGCTGACTCCGCTGACTCCGCGTGAAACGCTGTTCCTGAACCCGACCATCGCGCTCAACCCGCGGGCGTACGCGACGGCCGGGCGAGCGCGGGCTCGCGGGGGACGGCGCCGCGGAGCCGCTTCGCCTTCAGCTCGTCGCCGAGGTCGGCATAGACGGAGGGGTCCACCGGCATCAGGTACTCGCGCAGGCGGTTGCGGGTGCGCCAGGTGCGGGCGCCCATGTCGCGCAGCAGGTCGTTGATGTAGTGGAAGTTGAAGGGAACCACACAGGTGCCCGACGCCAGCGAATGCGGGCGCTCGGCCTTGAGCCAGTCGAGGCGCGCCTCGATCCGCCGCCGCATCTCGGGCTGCGAGGGCAGCGCCAGGCGGCCATGCACGTGCTCGGCCAGCCAGCGCGCCCCGATCTCGGAGGTGAGCTGCGAGTAGAGGCTGCTGTTGTAGCCCACGAACGCCAGCCGCGGCACGTCCACCGGCAGGATGTTGCGGTACAGGCGGAAGCACCCGTCCGCGCCGCGGACGCGCTCGCGCACCCACGCGGGGAGGAACGCCACCTCCTGCCGGAAGCCGGTGCCGAACACCACCACGTCGGCCGGCACGCTGGCGCCGTCGGCCAGCTTCACGCCGCCCGGGTGCATCCATGCCGGCCGGCTGCGCACCGCCCGGATCCGCCCGGCGCGCACGTGCTCGTAGAACCCGCCCGACGCCAGGCTCAGCCCGCAGCTCACCCCGTCCTCCAGCGGCACGTCGGGCGTCAGGCCGTGCGAAGCCAGCCCGAAGCCGCGGCGCAGGGTGCGCTCCACGCCGCGCCAGAACAGCCACACGCCGCGCCGCAGCGGCCCGTGAAGCACGCGCTCGAGCCCGGCCGGCGCGCGGTAGCGGAACAGCGCCTCGCTGAACCGCGTCGTCAGCACGTAGCGCAGGTGCACGCGGCCGAAGAAGCGCTGCGGCATCTTCCACAGCGGGCGGCGGAACACCAGCGTGGCCGAGGCCGAGGTCCGCGCCGCCGCGCATGCCACGTCGGCGGCCGACTTGCCGAAGCCCACCACCACCACCTGCTTCCCTGCGAGGACCGAAGCGTCGTTCACCTGCGTGGTGTGCAGCACGCGCCCGCCCGCGGCCTCGAACGCCTCGCGCCCCGGCACGGCGGGGATGAACGGCTCGCTGAACACGCCGTTGCACACCACCAGCCAGTCGAAGTCTTCCATCCGCTCGCCATGGTCGCCCGCCGCGCGCACGCGCCAGCCGGGGTGCGCGTCGGTGCGCGCGTCGGCGGCCAGCACGCGGGTGCGCAGGCGCAGGTGCGGCGTCACCCCGAAACGGTCGGCGTAGGCGGCCAGGTACGCCTGCACCTGCTCGCCGGCCGGCCAGTCGGGGTAGTGCGCCGGCATGGGAAAGTCGGAGAAGGCGTAGGTGTCGCGCGGGTTCTGCGTGCACAGGCCGGGATAGCGCCGCGAGCGCGCCCACACGCCGCCCACCTCGTCCTCCTTCTCGAAGACCGTCACCTGGCAGCCGTCGTCCAGCAGCGTCCTGGCCGCCACCAGCCCGCTCAGCCCCGCGCCGATGATCCCGATGCGCATCGTCTTCAGCTCCCGCGCGTGCGTGTCGCGTCGGCAAACCCCCTACGGTAGATGAACGGCCCCGCGCGAGTCCAGCGTTACGTGACCGGGACGAGCGGTGAAAGACGGGGGACGAAGCGGCGAGAGCGGGGAACGAGCCGGGGTGGCGCGCCGCGACGCACGAGCACGGGATCTGGCGCATGCGGGGCGATAGCGTACATTCCTCCGCCCGTTGTGCGCCGTCGTGTCCGCCTCCTGACAGGTGAGAAGCTCCCTTGAACTCGGTCGTGGTCGCCGGCCTTCCCGGACATTTCGCCACCTGGCTGGCCGAGCGCCTCCCGGGCGTGACGGTGCAGGCCGCCTTCTCGGCCGCCGAGGCGGTGGACCATGCCCGCGCCCCCCGCCCGCCGCTGCTGCTGCTGGACCTGGCGGTGGGGGCCGACGAGACGATGCAGGCGCTGCGCGCGTTGCGCGCCAAGCCCCAGGGCGCAGGCGTGCCGGTGATCGTCACGCTGGAGCCCGGCGAGCGCGGGGTGGACGAGCACGTGCTCGACCGCCTGGTGAAGCAATACGGCGTGGAGCGCGTGCTCTTCCACCCGCTCGACCGCGCCGAGCTGCTGCGCGCCGTCTCGGCCCGCCTGCAGGTGGCGCCCGAGAGCGCACCCCCGCCCGCTGCGCCGGCCGCGGCAGCCGCGCGACCGGCGGCCGCCGCGCCTCGCGAGAACGTGGCCGCCGCGGTGGGCCAGCTGTGGGCGCGGGCGCGCGGCGCCATGCTCGAGCGCGTGGACGTGCTGGAGCGCGCCGCCCGCGGCGCCGCCGACGGCCGCCTCACCGGCGTGCTGCGGCAGCAGGCCACCGCCGAGGCGCACCGGCTGGCCGGCGCGCTGGGCACCTTCGGCGTGCCCGAGGGCACGCGGCTGGCGCGCGAAGCCGAGACGCGCTTCGGCGGCGGCAACTACCTGAAGCCGGCCGACGGCGCCGAGCTGGCCGACATCGCCGCGCGCCTGCGCCGCGCCATCGAGCAGCGCCCGGCCGAGGCGGCCGCGCCGCAGCCCGCCGCGCCGGCACCCGCGCCCACGGCAAACCCTTCCGCCACGCCGGTGCTGCTGGTGGTGACGGGCGACGACGCGCTGGCCACCGCCGCGCGGAGCGCCATGGCCGGCAGCCCCGTCACGGTCGCCACGGCTGGCGACGTGCGGGGCGCGGTGGCGGGGCGGCCCGACGTGCTGCTGCTGGACGTGAGCGCCGCCGACGCCACCAGCGACTGGAGCGCGCTAGGCGAGCTGGGCGCGCGCTACCCCGGCGTGCCGATCCTGGTGGCCACCGCCCGCGGGGCGCTCCCCGACCGGCTGCGCGCGGTGCAGCTGGGCGCCAGCACCTTCCTGCAGAAGCCGGTGGCGCCCGACGCCCTGCGGCAGGCGGTGGGCGACGTGCTCCCCGCGCGGCGCGACACCCGGGCGCGCGTCCTCTGCGTGGACGACGACCCGCACCAGCTGGACGCGGTGCGCGCGCTGCTGGAGCCGCACGGGCTGGAGGTGCACACCAGCAACGACCCGCTGCACTTCTGGACGCGGCTGGGCGAGGTGCGCCCCGACCTGCTGGTGCTGGACATCGACATGCCGCACGTGAACGGCATCGAGTTGTGCCGCGTGGTGCGCGCCGACCCCCGCTGGCGCGCGCTCCCGGTCGTCTTCCTCACCGCGCGCACCGAGGCCGAGACCGTCTACCGCGTGTTCGCCGCCGGCGCCGACGACTACGTGGCCAAGCCCTTCGTGGGCCCCGAGCTCATCGCCCGCATCCGCAACCGCCTGGACCGCCCGCGCGGCTGACGGCCCCCGCCGAGCCCGCGTCTCTTCCCCCTTCAAACGCGGGACGGGATTCCCCTCCCGTGGCGGTCCGTGGAGCGGGCGGAGACGCGTCATCCTCTGCCTGGGACGGGATCGCGTCTGATGCCACCGGCCGATCCACCGCACCGGCTCGGCGCCGGGTGGGTTCGATGCCGGTGGCCCCCGGCGACGCGGCATCGCACCAGGGTTGACGCCCGTCTCTCCGCCTGCTAAAAATCTAGCACGACTCACCCTGCCCGCCACGCTCCGCACCCACCACGCGCAATGACCCTGAAGCCGATCGCCGCAGCCGTCGCCGTCGCCGCATCCCTCGTGCTCTGCGCGCGGCTGCCGGCGCAAACGTACGACGCCGCCAGCGGCGCCTCTCCGCTCTCGCTGCTGGCCGTGCCGGCCGACGGCGTGGCGTACTACCGGGCGAAGGTGCGCGCCACGGAGCTGTACCAGGCGCAGAAGCATGCCGAGGCCGAGCCGCTGCTGGCCCAGCTGGCGCGCGACTACCCGCGCGACCCCGAGAACTGGATGATGCTGGGCTACACGCTGCGCCGGCTGGGCCGGCCGCTGGAGGCCGCCGCCGCATACGAGCGCGCCGGGGCGCTGATCGGGTGGGACCTGGGCTACTGGAACGGCTACCGCATCGCCTCGGCGCGGCTGGCGGCGGGCGACCGCCGCGGCGCGCTCGACCAGCTGCGGCGGATGATCGTGGAGCGACACGGCTTCCTGCGGCAGTCGCTGTACGACGACCCGGCCTACGCCGCCCTCCGCGGCGACCCCGAGTTCCGGGAGCTGGTGGGCCATCGCGACACCACGGGGCTGGGCCGAACCCAGGGGTGGGTGCGCGACATCGAGCTGCTGCACGACGAGACGAAGCGCGTGAACCCCGACTACCACGGCGTCCCCTTTCCACCCGAGCTCACGCGGCGCTACGAGGCGCTGAAGCGCGACGTGCCGCGCCTGTCGGACGAGGAGATCTTCGTGGGGATGGCGCGGATGCTGGCCGTGCTGCACCAGGGGCACGTGGCGCTGTGGGGTCCGCGCGGCAACCGCTTCCTCCCCGTGCGCTTCTACGCCTTCCCCGAAGGGCTGTTCATCGCCGAAGCCGACTCGGCCTATCGCGAGCTGGTGGGCGCGCGCGTGGTGTCGTTCGGCGCCCTCCCCGCCGACACGGCGCTGCGGCGGCTCAGCGAGGCCATGAGCGTGGACGGCGACATGCAATACCTGTGGGGCGTGTCGCGGCTGGGAGAGACGGCGTGGCTCAAGGGGTTGGGCGGCACCGGACGGACCGATTCGGTGCGCCTGACCGTGCAGCTGCCGGGGCGCGCGTCGCGCACGGTGATGCTCGCCACCCGCGACAGCGCCCGCCCCGGGCGCCAGGACCGGCTGGTGGCGCCGCCGGGGGTGCGCGCGCCGCTGTTCCTGAGCAGGCTGTCGCAGACGTTCTGGCACCAGAGCGTGCCCGAGCACGACGCGCTGTACGTGCAGGTGAACAACCTGGTGGACGACGAGGGCGAAACGCTGGAACGGTACGGACGCCGGCTGTGGAGCGTGGTGGACACCACCCGGGCGAAGAACCTGATCCTGGACCTGCGCCACAACAACGGCGGCACCACGCAGCTCTACCCCGAGCTGCTGCGCACGCTGATCGCCTACGGCCGCGTGCCCGGCCGTCAGCTGTGGGTGCTGATGGGGCGCCGCACCTATTCGGCGGCGGGAAACTTCGTGACCGACCTGGAGCGGCTGGCCGACCCCGTGTTCGTGGGCGAGGCGAGCAGCGAGTGCTGCAACCTGTACGGTGACCCGGTGAGCCTCGCCCTTCCCTACAGCGGCGTGGAGGCGGAGCTGACGGCGGTGAGGTGGCAGCTCAGCGCCCCCGGCGACCGACGCCGCGAGCTGAGCCCCGAGGTGCCCGTGCAGCTCACCGCCGCCGACTACTTCGCCGGCCGCGACCCCGCGCTGGACGCCATCTACCGGATGATCGCCGCCGGGGGCGCCGGGAGCGCGCCGGCCGGCCGGTAGACGGGGCGCCGGCGCCGAGACACGCGGCCCGTCCCATGGCCGGCTGCCTCGGCGGAGCCCGGGGCGAGGCGACGACCTGCAGGATGGGTGGCCGGATTCGTGCGCGGACGCGCTCCGTCCTATCACTTGGGGGAGAGGCGGGGATGATCATCGACCTGTTCGCGGACGTGGCGTGTCCGTGGTGCTGGATCGGGGAGCGGCGGCTGAAGAACGCGCTGGACGAGCGCGGCATCGACGCCACGGTGCGCTGGCGGCCCTACATGCTGCAGCGCGGGCTGCCGCCCGGGGGGATCCCCTGGAACGAGCTGGTGGAGACCAAGTTCGGCGGATGGGCACGCGCCCGGCCCATGTTCGCGCACGTGGCGGCGGCCGGCGCGCGCGAGGGGCTGCGCTACGACTTCGAGGCCATCACCCGCGCCCCCAACACCCGCGACGCGCATCGCGTGCTGCTGCTCGCGCAGGATCGCGGCCGCCTGTGGGAGGCCGCCGACGCGCTCTTCTCGGCCTATTTCGCCGAGGGGCGCGACGTGACCGAGGCGGCGGTGCTGGCGGAGGCGGCGGCCGGGGCCGGGCTCGACGCGGCGGAGGTGCGCGAGATGCTGGCGGGCGATGCGTACGCCGCGGAGGTGGATGCCGCGCAGGAGCTGGCCGACCGCTCAGGGATCACCGGCGTGCCCATGGCGGTGTTCGATGGGCGCTTCGGCGTGTCGGGCGCGCAGCCGCCGGAGGTGTTCCGCATGGCCATCGACCGCGCGCTGGGCGACGGCGGGAACGCGGCAGCGGGCTGAATCCGCGTGGCTCGTTGATGCCACTGCGGAAGAAGAACGGCGATTCCTCACGCAGAGTCAGCAGTTGACCAGCAGCGGTCCTACTGGTCGCGCTGCTGGCCGCGTTTGAGGTAAGTATCTTCCTGGATTCGGCATGAGCCGTTCGCGGCTCGCATCGAACGAACGGCACTCGTCCACCGCGGACGGGTGCCGTTCGCCGTCCTACCATCGACGCGATTTCAGGATACGCCTCACCGCGGCGTCGGGAGATTACCTTACACCGGGAGGGGACCGGGCCGATCAGATTGAGCGTGCGGCTGGGGATCGATCCACGGCGACGGGGAGGGGAGATGGGCACGCTGACGGCTGCACGCGCGCAGATGGAGGTGTCGCTCGCCTTCCACATGGTGTTCGCGGCGCTGGGGATCGGGATGCCGCTGCTGATGGTGGCGGCCGAGGGGCTGTGGCTGCGCACCAGCCGCCCGCACTACCGCCACCTCGCGCGCAAGTGGGCCAAGGCGACCGCGCTCACCTTCGCCATCGGCGCCGTGTCGGGCACGGCGCTGTCGTTCGAGCTGGGGCTGCTGTGGCCCCGCTTCATGGCGTTCGCCGGCGGGGTGATCGGCCCCGCGTTCGCGCTGGAGGGGTATGCGTTCTTCCTCGAGGCCATCTTCCTGGGCCTGTACCTCTACGGCTGGGAGAAGCTGAGCCCGCGCGCGCACCTGGCGGCCGGCGCGGCGGTGGCCGTGAGCGGCGTGGTCAGCGGCGTCCTGGTCGTGGCCGCCAACGCGTGGATGCAGCAGCCCGCCGGCTTCGTGGTGGAGGGCGGAAGGGCGGTCGCCACCAGCGCGCTGGCGTCGTTCATGAGCCGCGCATGGCTGCCCATGGCGGTGCATTCCACCCTCTCGTGCTACATCGCCACCGGCTTCGCGGCGGCGGGCGTGTACGCGCTGGGGTTGCTGCGCGGCCGGCGCGACGCCTACCACCGCGCCGGCCTTTCGCTCGCACTGGCGCTGGCGACGGCGGCGGCGGTGCTGCAGCCGGTGAGCGGCCACTTCAGCGCCGACCACACCGCCCGCCACCAGCCGCTGAAGCTGGCCGCCTACGAGGCGCACTTCCACACGGCCGCCGGCGCCGCCGAGGTGATCGGCGGGATTCCCGACGTCGAGACACAGACGGTGCGCGGCGCGATCCGCATCCCCAGGCTCCTCAGCTTCCTCGCCTTCGGCGACGCGGACGCGGTGGTGAAGGGGCTGGACGCGTTTCCGCGCGAGCTGTGGCCCAACGTGGTTATCAGCCACCTCGCATTCCAGGCGATGGTGGGGTGTGGGCTGGCGCTGATCGCGGTGGGCGGATGGTTCTGGCTCGTGCGTCTCGGCAGGCGGGAGCCCGGGCGCTGGCTGCTGCGCGCGCTGGTGGCCGCGTCGCCGCTGGGCGTGCTGGCGCTGGAGGCGGGGTGGATCGTGACGGAGGTGGGCCGCCAGCCGTGGATCATCCAGGGAGTGATGCGCACGCGCGACGGCGTGACCCCGGTGGATGCCGTCCCCGCGACCTTCTTCGGCTTCTCGCTGCTGTACCTGGGGCTGGGCATCGCGCTCGCCCTCCTGCTGCGCGGCCTGGCCACCGGCGCGCCACCGCCCGCCCCGTCGATCGACGCGGCCGGCGCGGAGGTGGCGCATGCCCGCTGACCTCGCGGCGGGGCTGGCGCTGGTGGCGCTGATCGCCTACGCGGTGCTGGCCGGCGCCGACTTCGGCGGCGGGATCTGGGACGCGCTCGCCCGCGGGCCCCGCCGCGACGCCCAGCGCGAGACGATCGCCCACGCGATGGGGCCGGTGTGGGAGGCCAACCACGTGTGGCTCATCTTCGTGGTGGTGCTCCTCTTCACCTGCTTTCCGCCGGCCTACGCGGCGCTGAGCGTGGCCCTGTTCGCCCCCTTCCACCTGGTTCTGCTGGGAATCATCCTGCGCGGCGCCGCCTTCGTGTTCCGCGCCCATTCTCCCCAGGGCATCCGCCGTCCGGGGGTGCCGGAGCGCCAGGCGCGGCGCTGGGGCGCGGTGTTCGGCGCGGCCAGCGTGATCACGCCGGTGCTGCTGGGGATGTGCCTGGGCGCGGTGAGCACCGGCAACGTGCGCGTCTCGGGCTCCGTGGTTTCGGTGGATGGCACCGCGGCGTGGCTGCGGCCGCTGTCGCTGGCCATGGGCGGGTTCGCGCTGGCGGTCTGCGCCTACCTGGCCGCCGTCTACCTGGCCAACGAGACCGGCGGCGAGCTGCGCGGCGACTTCCGCCGCCGCGCGCTTTGGGCGGGCACCGCGGTGGTGGCCTTGTCCGCCCTGATGCTGCCGCTGCTGCGGGCTCAGGCGCCGCACCTGTGGCGCGGGCTGCTGAGCGCCCGCGCGGCGCCGGTGCTGGCGGCGGGGGTGGCCGCCGCGCTGCTGAGCGGGTGGGCGCTCTGGCGCCGCCGCTTCCGCCTGGCCCGCGCGGCCACGGTGGCGCAGACGGCCTGCCTGCTGGCCGGCTGGGGGGTCGCGCAGCACCCCTACCTGATCTACCCCGACGTGACCGTGCACGCCGCCGCCGCGGGAGGCGCCACGCTGCGCTTCGTGCTGTGGAGCACGCCGTTCGGCATGGCGTTGCTGGTGCCTTCGCTGTGGTGGCTCTTCCGCGTGTTCAAGGGCCCCGCGACGCGAGGGAGCCACGGGGACGAGCGCGGCACGCCGTAGCGATCGTCCACGCCGGCGCCGGTGGAACCCCGAACGGACCCGTTGGACAAATCGCGCCTTTCGGATCAGGATACGTACGTTTGCGAAAATCGCCCCAACTCCATGCAGCGCGCCGTTTCTCGCTATCGTATCCGCCGTGCATATCAAATAGAGACATGATTACCGTTGACCGGAGCCCTCCTCCACGTACAACTTGATTGCCCCACCGCAGTTCACGCCGGACCACACCTCACCAATCGAGGCGCTCCATGACACGCCGACTCACCCTCCGCACCGCGCCGCTGCTGCTGGCCGCGGCCACCCTTCTCGCCGCCTGTGCCGAGAACCAGCCGCTGGACGCGGGCGCGCGCAACCCGCTCACGCCGCGGCTCACCGTGACCCCCACCAACGCCTTCTCCGCCATCGACGGCGGCGCGACGCACGCCTGCGGCCTGGCCTCGGGCGGGCAGGCCTGGTGCTGGGGGCGCAACAACGCCGCGCAGATCGGCGACAGCACCTTCACCAACCGCAAGGTGGCCGTGCAGGTGAAGCAGGGCGGCGTGAGCTACGTCACCCTTTCGGCGGGGCAGAGCCACACCTGCGCCGTCTCCACCACCGGCCAGGCCTACTGCTGGGGCTACAACGCCGACGGCCGCCTGGGCGACAGCACCACCGCGCTCCGCCGCGTGCCGGTGGCGGTGCACCCGGTGGGCACCATCTCCTTCGCCTCCATCAGCGCGGGGAACCAGCACACCTGCGGGGTGAACGGGTCGGGGCAGGCCTACTGCTGGGGCTCCAACGCCTCGGGGCAGATCGGCAACAACTCGACCACCTACGCCAAGATCGCCACCGCCGTGCAGCAGGGCGGCGCCACCTACACGCAGATCGCCGCCGCCAACGTGCACACCTGCGCGCTGGACGGCACCGGCCAGGCGTACTGCTGGGGCTACGGCGGCGACGGCCAGCTGGGCTACGGCTTCACCCTGGGCGACTCGCTTCCGGCGGCCGTGTCGCAGGGCGGCGTGAGCTACGCCTCCATCTACGCCGAGTACGACTACAGCTGCGCGCTGGACGGGAGTGGGCAGGGCTACTGCTGGGGCGTGAACACGGCCGGGCAGCTGGGCGACGGCACCACCACCACGCAGTACACGCCGGTGGCGGTCGTGCAGGGTGTCCCCTACACCACGCTGGCCCTGGGCGCGGCCAGCGCCTGCGGGCTCAGCAGCGCCGGGCAGGCGTACTGCTGGGGCGCCGGCCTCGTGGGCCAGCTGGGCGACGGCAACAACTCCGACAGCCTCTCGCCGGTGGCCGTGGCGCAGCCGTCGGGGGTGACGTTCACCAGCATCCGCGCCGAGGCCTCGGGCTTCTGCGGGCTCGACACCGTGGGGCAGACCTGGTGCTGGGGCCGCGGCGACTACGGCCAGCTCGGCAACAACTCGCTGAGCAACAGCAGCGTTCCGGTGGCCGTGGTGCACTGACGAGCACCTCGCTCCGCCGATCCATCGGCGGAGCGGCACGGACGTGAAGATCGGGCCCGCTCCGGACGCTTGTCCGGGGCGGGCTCGCTCGTTCGGGGGCCCATGACGTCTCCCCGTGCGAATGGCCGCTTCGTCTCATCCGCAGCCATCCAACCGCAGGGTCACACGGAGGAACGGAGGGAACGGAGGACTGCAGTTCTCCGTGATGGCCGGCGGGAACGGAAGGTGCCGCTGGGGCGCGGTCCACGGGCCTGGAAAGGACGGCGGGGATGGGCGACGAGAAGACGGTGGGCGACTTCCTGCTGGAGCGGCTCGGCGCGTGGGGCGTGCGCCGCGTCTTCGGCTATTCGGGAGACGGCATCAACGGCATCCTCAAGGCGCTGTGGAAGGCCGACCGGGCCGGCGGCGGCACCATCGACTTCGTGCAGACGGCCCACGAGGAGCTGGCGGCGCTGATGGCCACGGCGCACAGCAAGTACACCGGCGAGGTGGGCGTCTGCCTGGCCACCGGCGGGCCCGGCGCCATCCACCTGCTCAACGGGCTGTACGACGCGAAGCTCGACCACCGCCCGGTGCTGGCCATCGTGGGCCAGCAGGCCACCGCCGGGCTGGGCGGCTCGGGGCAGCAGGAGGTGCACCTCCGCTCGCTGCTGGCGGACGTGGCGGCCGACTTCGTGGAGACGGTCGTCTCGCCCGAGCAGGCGCGCCACGTGATCGACCGGGCGCTGCGCATCGCCATCGCCCGCCGCACCGTCACCGCCATCATCATCCCCCACGACGTGCAGGAAGAGCCCGCCGTGGAAGACCCGCCGCACGAACACGGGATGCAGCACTCCTCCGCCGGCTGGAGCGCCCCGCGCGTGATCCCCGCCAGCGCCGACCTGCGCCGCGCGGCCGAGGTGCTGAGCGCCGGCAGCCGCGTGGCGATCCCGGCCGGCGCGGGCGCGCTGGGCGCCGCCCCCGAGCTGATCGCCGTGGCCGAAGCGCTGGGCGCGGGCGTCGCCAAGGCGCTGCTGGGCAAGGCCGTCCTCCCCGACGATCTCCCCTACGTCACGGGCACCGCCGGCTGGCTGGGGACCGATGCCAGCAACCGCATGCTGCGCGAATGCGACACGCTGCTGATGGTGGGCACGACGTTCCCCTACACCGAGTTCCTGCCCAAGCCGGGGAGCGTGCGCGCGGTGCAGGTGGACCTGGACGCCGGCGGGCTGGGCGTGCGCTACCCCACCGAGGTGAACCTGGCCGGCGACGCGGCGGAAACGCTGCGCGCGCTGCTGCCGCTGCTGGAGACGAAAACGGAGCGCGGCTGGCGAGATGACGTTGAGGGGTGGGTGGCGGACTGGTGGCGAGCCGAAGGCGAGCGCGCCCACCAGCCGGCCAGCCCGGTGAACCCGAAGCTGCTGGTGCACGAGCTCTCCGCGCGGCTGCCGGGCGACGCCATCGTCTCGGGAGATTCGGGAACCTCCACCGTGTGGCTCGCGCGGCACCTGCGCGTGCGCGGCGAGATGATGGTCTCGCTTTCCGGCGGGCTCGCCACGATGGGCTCGGGCGTGCCCTACGCGCTGGCGGCCAAGCTGGCCTTCCCCGGGCGCCTGTGCGTGGCGCTGGCGGGCGACGGGGCGATGCAGATGAACGGCATCAACTCGCTGATCGACGTGGCCCGCCGCTGGCGCCAGTGGAGCGACCCGCGGCTGGCGGTGATCGCCTTCAACAACCGCGACCTGGCCTACGTGAGCTGGGAGCAGCGGGTGATGGACGGCTTCCCCAAGTACCCCGCCACGCAGGACGTGCCCGACCTCCCCTACGCCGCCTACGCCGAGCTGCTGGGGCTGAAAGGCGTGCGCGTGGAGAGGCCGGAGGACGTGGTGCCCGCCATCGAGGCGGCGCTCGCCGCCGACCGCCCGTTCGTCATCGACGCCGTGGTCGACCCCGCGGTCCCCGCGCTGCCCCCCGAGCTCACCGGCGAGCAGCGCAAGACGCTCGACCAGGCGCTGAAGCAGGGCGATCCCGACGAGCGAGCGATCCGCGAGCAGCTGGAGCGCCAGGAGGTGGGCAACGCCCCGTGAAGGATGATGGGGATGATGAGATGATGTGGGGACGCCGGAAGAAAGTCCGCCCTGAGCCACGATCGACGCGGCTCACGGTAGAGGGCTGCAGAGGGTTTTCGCAGTCCTCTTCCATGTCTGCCCTGAGTGGCCTGGATGCTTGTGCGGGCTTGCAGCCGATCCGGTGCAAGACCGGCCTCATCATCCCGGAACGACACCGGCCGCCGCAGATGCATCGCGGCGGCCCGATCGTGGTCCTCCCCGCACCATTCAGACGACGCTACCAGCCGCCGCCCTCGGGGAGCCAGGTGGCCAGGCGCTCGCGCAGCAGCCGCAGCGCGCGGCCCATGCGCGCCTCCACCGTCTTCACCGACACCTCCATCACGCGCGCGATCTCGGCGTAGGTGAGGCCGTCCACGCGGCTCATGCGAAAGGTCTCGCGCACGTCGGGCGGCAGTTCGCCCACGGCCTGCCGCGCCGCCGCCTCCAGCTCCAGCGCCGAGGCCTCGCCGTCGGCGGGGGGCGAGGCGGTGGGGGGGCGCACGTGCGGCTCAGCCTGGCGCACCACGCGGGCGTGGCGCAGGCGGTTGAGCGCGCGGTTGCGCACCGACTGGTGCAGGTAGGCGCGCAGCGACACGTCGTGCGGCAGCGCCTCGCGGCGGCGCCATAGCTCCAGCATCACCTCCTGCGCGGCGTCCTCGGCAGCCGCGCGGTCGCCCAGCAGGCGCTCCGACGCCGCGACCAGGCCGGGGTAGTGCTCCCGGAACACGGCCGCGAACGCCTGGTCGTCGCCGCCGCGGAGGCGTGCGTGGAGTTCCGGTTCTTCCATTGCCGCTGTATCTTCGCCGGCAGGCGGTGATGCGCACGGTCCAGCGCTCCGGGCGCCGGGGGATCAACCTACCGCGCCCACCTCGCCCGCGCACCCGGGCAGATAGGGTGCCGCGGCTCTTGCGTGTTGAACGGGTCATGAACGAGTCCGACCTCCCCCCGAACGATCCGCGCGACGCCGCCTGGCAGGCGGTGGCGCGCTCGCTCGCGGGCGAAAGCACGCCGGAAGAGGCCCGGGCGCTCGCCGCCGAGATGGCCGCGCACCCCGGCCGCGCCGAGCTGGTGGCCGCGCTCGACGGCGCCCTGGCCGGCCTGCGTGCCGACGCCCGCCCCGAGGTGGACGTGGAGGCCGCGCTCGCCGCGGTGATGGCGCGCCGCGACCGGCCGGTGCTCACGGTGGAGGCCGGCGGCGCCGCGCACGCGCCGTCTCCCCCGCTCCGCGCACGGCCCGCCCGGCGCCCGGCGCAGTGGTGGCGCGCGCCCGGCGTGCTGCGCGCCGCGGCGGCGATCCTCGTGCTGGTCGGCGCCGGCCTGCTGTGGCGCGCCGTGTCGTCGCGGCCGAGCGCCGCGCCCATCATCCGTTACGCCACGGAGGTCGGTGCCCGCCGGGAGCTGCGGCTGGCCGACGGGAGCCGCGTGGTGCTGGGCCCCGACAGCCGCCTGGCCGTTTCGGGAGACGACGGGCGAGCCGCCGAACTGGCGGGCATGGCGTACTTCGAGGTGCGGCACGACGAACGCCGCCCGTTCACCGTCACCGCCGGCGGCGCCACCATCCGCGACGTGGGCACCGCCTTCACCGTGCGCGCCGACTCGGCCGCGGGAACCATGGTGGCGGTGACCGAGGGCGTGGTGGCCGTATCCACCGCCAACACCGCCGTGGCCGAGACGCTGCGGGCCGGCGACCGCGCGCGGATCCTGCGCGCCCGCATGGCCGTGCAGCGCCGCGTGGCCACCCGCGACGACGTGGCGTGGACCACCGGCCGCCTCTCGTTCCGCGACGCGCCGGTGCCCGAGGTGGTGGCCGAGCTGCGGCGCTGGTACGGCGTGACCCTGCGCGTGGACCCCGCTCTCGCGGGCCGCCACCTGACGGCCGACTTCGAGGGGCAGACGGCCGACCAGGCCATGCGCATCGTGGCCGCCGCGCTGGGCGGCGAGCTGCGCCCGGTCGCCGGCGGCGCCACGGTGGTGCCCCGGGGAGGCGGGAGGCGGGCGCCGTGATGCGCCCCCCGGCGGCCCGCGCCGCACCCGCCCGGACGCGTAGCCGCGTCCGGGCGTTCGCCGTGGCCGCATGCGCCGCCGCGCTCGCGTTCGCGTCCACGCCCGCGTGGACGCAGGCATCCTGCGCGCGCCCCGCGACCGCCGCCGCACGCGCGTGGGAGGCGCCGCTCGACCGCCCGGTTACGTTGCGCGCGCGCGAGGTCACGCTGCGCGACGCGCTGGACCGCCTCTCGGCCGCGGCGAAGGTCCGCCTCTCCTACAGCTCCGACCTGCTGCCGCTGGACCGCCGCGTCTGCATCTCCGTGACCCGCCAGCCGCTGGGCGATGCGCTCGCCACCCTCGTCGGGTCGGCCGGCGCCGAGCCGGTGGTGATCGGCGGGCAGGTGGTGCTGGCCCCGGCGGTGCCTTCGCAGCCCGCGACCGCGGGAAGCGTGGCCGCGCGCGAGAGCGTGCTGGAGCGCATCGTGGCCACCGGGAGCCCCGCGGGCGCCGCGCGCCGCCCGCTCACCGTGGGCCTGGGTGTGGTCGAAGGCGAAGACATCGCCAACCGCTCCATCGTCTCCATGGCCGACCTGCTCAACGGCACCGTGCCGGGGGTGTGGATGTGGCGGAGCTCGCCGTCTGCCCTGCAGGCGCAGTACGGCAGCGTGCGCGGCTCCAGCTCGTTCGGCGCCACCTACCCCAAGGTGTACATCGACGGGGTGGAGATGGCCAACCCGCTGGTGCTCACCGAGATCGACCCCGAGGCGGTGGAGCGGGTGGAGGTGATCCGCGGGCCGCAGGGCGCGGCGCTCTACGGCTCCGACGCGATCAGCGGGGTGGTGAACATCGTCACCCGCCACGAGGGGGTGGGCGGCGGCACGCCGCGGCTGGAGCTGCGCAGCGAGGGCGGCGTGGCGGGGAGCGGCTTCACCTCGCGCACGGTGGCCACGCACCGCCAGCGCCTGGTGCTGCGCGCCGGCTCCAACCTGCACTCGCTGGGGGTGGCGGTGGGCTTCGGCGGCACCGGCGGCGTGTATCCGGGCGCCCAGACCAGGGCCGTGAGCGCGCTGGCGGCGGGACGCATCGTGGGGCCGCGCGCCATTTTGACCACCACGCTGCGGCTGTACGACCAGCGCGCCGGCTCGGGCGCCAACCCGCTGCTGGACGGCATCGTGCCCACCACGCCCCAGCCGGCCGATTCCACCCGCCCGCCGCTCCCGCAGCCGGTGGACAGCGCCGCCCAGTCGCTGCGCGAGTACACCGCCGGCGCCACGCTCAAGCTGGCGCCCGCCGGGCACTGGACGTACACGCTGGTGGCCGGGATGGACGGCTACCGGCTGAACCACCTGGCCGACAGCACCGAGCCCTTCCCCCCCGCCGTGGCCGACCCGCTGGAGCGCTCGCGCGGCGGCGCCGACCGCGGCACGCTGAGGGCCAGCGCCACCACCCGCCTGGGCGCCGACCGGCCGCTGCAGGCCGACGTGACGCTGGCGATGGAGCACTCGGTGCTGCGCGAGCAGTTCACCGAGCGCACCCTGCGCACCCCCAGGCAGGGCGAGCGCTGGTCCGTGGAGGAGATGGCCTCGCGCGAGAGCTGGCGGCACGACACGGGGGTGCTGGCGCAGGCGGCGGCATCGTGGCGCAACACCGCTTTCGCCACCGGCGGCGTGCGCGTGGAGCGCAACGACGCGATGGTGGCCGGCGACCTGATCTCCGTCCTCCCCATGCTGGGCGCCGCCTGGGTGCGCCCCCTGGGCCCGGCCGAGGTCAAGCTCCGCGCGGCCTACGGCCGCGGCATCCGCCCCGCCCGCACCCCCGCGCGCGACCACCTGCACAGCGGCCGTGGCCTGTTCGACCCCACGCTCGAGCCCGAGGCGCAGTCGGGCACCGAGCTGGGGCTGGAGGTCTACCTCGACCGTGCGGCCTCGCTGCAGGTCACCCGCTTCGACCAGCGCGCCACGGGGCTGATCCAGAACGTGGCGCTGGGGGTGGACACGCTGGGCGGGGCGGTGGACGCCTACCGCCGCGTGCGCTACCAGCTGCAGAACGTGGGCGAGATCACCAACCGCGGGTGGGAGATGGAGGGCTCGCTGCGGCAGGGCCCGCTGTCGCTCACGGCCGCGCTCTCGCTGGTGGACAGCCGCGTGCGGCGGATGGGCGACAGCTACGACGGCGAGCTGCGCCCGGGCGACCGCGTGCTGGGCGTGCCCGCCCGCACCGGCGGCCTGACGGCGCGGTGGGACGCCGAGGGCTGGTACGGCGCGCTCACCGCCTCGCGCGCGTGGGACTGGATCGGCTACGACCGGCTGGCGCTGGCGCGCGCGTTCGCCGATGGCGGCGCCACGCCGCCCCCCGCGATGTACGGCGCCGGCCTGCGCGACTACTGGCGCAGCTACGAAGGGTCCACCGAGTTGCGCGCCACCCTCTCGCGCCAGGTGACCCGCGACGTCCGCCTTACGCTGACGGGCGACAACCTGCTGGGGAGCCAGCTGGGCGAGCCCGACAACGCCACCATCCGCGCCGGCCGCACCTTCACCTTCGCGGTCCGCACGGTGTTCTGAGGCGCCAGGCGGCCCCTCAGCCCTCAGCCCCTTCTCCCAAAACGCGGGAGAGGGGGTGAACTGCGTTGGGGAACGATGTCACCGTAGGTCCCAGGCATCGTACGAGTGCCCGGGCGATCCGGCGTTTGCAGGATGCCACCCAGACTGATATGAGCCGCTGGACGGACGGATCCATGCTCCGCCTACGAACGACAGGCAGCCTTCGTTCGAGCGTCGGGCACAGATCGTTCGGGCGCCGCCGCATTGCACTGGGACGATTCCGTGCAGCGGCGCCGCTCAGGACGACATTTTACGTCGACGGCGAGAGCCGTCGCAAAATCGAACTCCGCAATCAGGCGAGCTGGGCGAGGTACTGGTGGATGAAGGCGATGGCCATGCTGCCCTCGCCCACGCCCGAGGCCACGCGCTTGATGGAGCCGTGGCGCACGTCGCCGGCGGCGAACACGCCGGGGATGCTGGTCTCCAGCAGGTAGGGGTCACGCTCCAGCGGCCACTCGGCCTCGCGGGTGGCCAGCAGGTCGAGCACGTCGCGGCCGGTGCACACGAACCCCAGCTCGTCGCGCACCAGCGCCGGCGGCAGCCACCGCGTCTCCGCGTCGGCGCCGATGAAGGAGAAGAGCGCGTCGGCCTCCACGCGCTCGCGGGCGCCGGTGGCGCGGTTCGCCACCACGATGGCCTCCAGGTGGCCGTCGCCCTGCACCTCCACCACCTCGCAGCCGGTCCGCACGCGCACGTTGGCCTTGCTGGCCAGCTGGTCGATCAGGTACTGCGACATGCTGGCGGACAGCGAGGGCCCGCGCACCAGCAGCGTCACCTGCTCGGCATAGCCCGAGAAGAGCATGGCTGCCTGCCCCGCCGAGTTGCCGCCGCCCACCAGGAACACGCGCTTGCCGCGGGTGCCCAGCGCCTCGGTGCGCGCCGCGCCGTAGTACACGCCGCGGCCCACCAGCGCGTCCACCCCCGGCGCGGAGAGCCGCCGCCACACCACGCCGCAGGCCAGCACCACGGCCCGGGTGTGGATGCGCTCGCCGCCGTCCAGCGTGACCCAGCGCGACGCGCCTTCCACCCCCAGCTCGGCCACCCCGCGCGCCACCACCATCTCGGCCCCGAAGCGCTGCGCCTGCTGCCACGCGCGCGAGCTCAGGTCCGACCCCGACAGCCCCGAGGGGAACCCCAGGTAGTTCTCGATGCGCGACGAGGTGCCGGCCTGCCCGCCCAGCGCCACCCGCTCCACCACCACCGTGCACAGCCCCTCCGACGCGCCGTACACCGCCGCCGCCAGCCCGGCCGGCCCCGCACCCACGATCACCACGTCGTACGGGTCGCTGGCGGTACCGGCGCGCGGGGCGGTCTGCAGCCCCACGTGCTCGGCCAGCTCGCGGAACGAGGGCGCGGAAAGCCGCGTGCCGTCGGTGGCGATCACCAGGGGATACGCCTCGCCGGGGCGCAGCGCGGCGGCCGGCTCGGGCACCTCGCCGCCGTCGCCGGGGTTGATCCAGCGGAAGGCCACGTGATTGCGGCCCAGGAAGTCGCGCACGTCGTAGCACACCGTGTCCCAGCGGTGGCCAACCACGGTGACGGTGACGGGCGACGCCTCCACCGTGAGGCGCTGCAGCATCTGCACGCGCGTGGTCATGGTACGCACCAGCTCTTCCGACAGCACGGGGCAGCCGGCCACCAGCGCGCGGAAGTCTTCGGGCTCCAGCCGCAGAACGCGCGACGGCTCCTCGGCGCGCAGGCTGGCCAGGAACGGCGCCCCCAGCAGCAGCGGCACCTCACCGGAGTAGTTACCGGGAGTGTAGGTGTTGATCAGCTGGTCGTGCTCGCCCATCCGCTTGAGCACGGCCATGCGGCCCTCCAGCAGCACGAAGAAGGCGGCCACCTCGCCCTCCTGCACCAGCCACTCGCCCGCGCGAAGGTGCAGGTCGGCCGCGCGCGCGGCGATCTGCGCCCGCTCTTCTTCGGGCACGGCGGAGAAGAGCGGCACCTGCTTCAGCAACTCGGCTGTGATCAAGGGGTTCGCTCCCGCGTCTGTGAGGGTTCAATCTGCCGTCGAGGCTCATCCGGGCGCGAAGCCCTGTCGCACTCGGCTCGACGAGCCCAAGCAACATAAGGAGGCGGGCAAGGGCGGGATCTCGGTTCTTTGCAATTAGATTTTGGAAATCACGCTTTATGTCGAGAATCCCTGTTTTATCGTCGAGAACGCCGGGAATGTGCATCGAACGACATTCCCCCGGACTCTGCTGGGTGCCATCCCTCTAGCCGATGCGTGGGCACCAATGCCGATCTGTTCTCTTTGTTCTTGACAATAAGAACCGAGAAATGCATTTATACGTCAAGAACAAGGCCTCGAGTGTCACGCAAAGCGGTTTAGTGCAACGAACGTCTGCCGACGTGTACGCAACGGGTCGGGCACGCGGACGTTCTTCGCCTTCTCTCCGACGCAGGCCGATGCCCAGACGTTCGCTCAGCCAGTTGAACACGGAACTGGAAGCCGTGGAAACCCTCATCGCCCGCCACCCGGAAGGCGTGGGGCGGGCCGCGCTGGAGACGGCGTTCACTGAAACCTATGGTGAGCGGCTTCCCCTGCACACCGTGCTGCGCAGGCTCCGCATGCTGATGAAGGATGATCGCGTGCGAGCAGTCGGCGGAGGCAAGCGCGTGGTGTACGTGCCGGGCCCCGGGCTGGTGCTCGACGCACCGCCGCCGGAGGAAGGCTACGTGCCGATCTCGCGTGAGGGAGCGCAGGTGCGCGCGCTGGTGCGGCGGCCGCTGTCGGAGCGCAAACCGGTGGGCTACAAGCCGGCGTTGCTGGAAAAGTACCGCCCGGGGAAGACGTGGTATCTCCCGCGCGAGCTGCGCGAGCGGCTGCACCAGATCGGCCGCACGCCCGACGCCGAGCGGCCGGCCGGCACCTACGCGCGCGAGATCTTCGGACGGCTGCTGATCGACCTAGCGTGGGCGTCGAGCCGGCTGGAGGGGAACACCTACTCGCGGCTCGACACGCTGAACCTGCTGGAGTTCGGGCAGCGCGCCGAGGGCAAGGACGCGACCGACGCGCAGATGATCCTGAACCACAAGGCGGCCATCGAGATGCTGGTGGACGAGGCCGGCGAAGCTGGCTTCAACCTCTACACCTTCCAGAACCTGCACGCGGCGCTCTCCGAGAACCTGCTGCGCGACCCGGCCGACGAGGGCCGGCTGCGCACCCGCATCGTGGAGATCTCGGGCACCACCTACCACCCGCCCGCCATCCCGCAGATGGTGGAGGACTGCTTCCGGCTGATGCTGGCCAAGGCCCACGACATCCCCGACCCGTTCGAGCAGGCGTTCTTCACCATGGTGCACCTGCCCTACCTGCAGCCGTTCAGCGACGTGAACAAGCGCACCTCGCGGCTGGGCGCCAACCTCCCGTTCATCCGCGACAACCTGTGCCCGCTGTCGTTCGTGGACGTGCCCGAGCACGCCTACGTGGAGGCCACGCTAGGCGTGTACGAGCTCACCCGGGTAGACCTGCTGCGCGACGTGTTCGTATGGGCCTACGAGCGCTCGTGCGCGCAGTACCGCGTGGTGCGTGAGGCCATCGGCGAGCCCGACGCGCTGCGCCTGCGCTTTCGCAACGAGCTCGCCGCCGCCGTGCGCGAGGCGGTGCTGGGCGGCCACCCACCTCGCCCCGAGCTGCTGCGCGCGTGGGCCGCCGGGCACGGCATCCTCGCGCCCAACGTGGAGGCATTCGCCGAGCGGGCGCTGGCGCTGCTGCTGGGGCTGCACGAGGGCAGCCTGCACCGCTACCGCCTGCGCCCGTCCGACTTCACGGCGTGGCGATCACGCTTCACGCCCCCGGACACATGATCGCCGCCGGATCGACCGTCATCCAGATCGTGTCATATCCGTGAAGACTACACGGAGGGGAACGCACTTCCGTGCTTCCATCCATCCCCGCTGTCCTCCGTTGATCCGTGACCGTCAGCGCTGCCCGCCGGATGATCCCGCGCCGGCGGCGCTCGTCCGTGTCGGGGACGAGGTCGCCACCACGTCGAAGCTTGCGGTCTGGCCGCCCACCATCACGTCGAAGGTGCCGGGCTCCAGCACGGGGCGCCCGTCGCGGCCCACGTAGCGAAGGTCGTCGGTAGGCAGCGCGAAGGTGACCGTGCGCGACTCGCCGGGCTGCAGCGTGAGCTTCTGGAAGGCGCGCAGGCGGCGCACCGGGGGGCGGATCGCGGCGTAGCGCTGGCGGGTGAACAGCAGCACCGTCTCCTGCCCCGCGCGCCTCCCCGTGTTCGCCACCGTCACCGAGACGGGGAGGGTGCCGCCGGGACCGATCTCCTTCGCGCCCACGCGGAGGTTCGTATACGAAAACGTGGTGTAGCTGAGGCCGGTGCCGAACTGCCACTGCGGGTTGAACCCACCGGGGCCGCCGGTGGGCGTCAGGCTCTCCACGTAGGCGTGGTCGTACGTCGTCAGCGCGTTGGGCGAGCGCGGGTAGGTGAAGGGGAGCTTGCCGCCGGGGTTGTGGTCGCCGAACAGCACGCTGGCGATGGCCTCGCCGCCGTGCATCCCCGGCCAGTAGGCCATCACCACGCCCTTCGCCCGGTCGGCCACGCGGCTGACGATGCGCGGGCGGCCCTCCACCAGCACCAGCACCACCGGCGTCCCCGTCGCCGCGACGGCTTCCACCAGGCGCAGCTGCGCCTCGGGAAGGGTGAGGTCGTCGATGTTGCCCGGCGTCTCGGCGTAGGCGTCTTCGCCGACGGCGACCACCGCCACGTCGGCGTCACGCGCAGCACGGGCGGCGGCCGCCACGTCGATCGAGTCGTTGAAGCCGGCGCCGCCCACGTAGCGAATGTCGCGGCCGCGGCGCAGCATGGCCTCCAGCAGCGTGCGCGGGCCGTCGGGGAGCTGCGCCGCATCGGCGCCCTGCCAGCTGTAGGTCCACCCCCCATTGAGCGCGGTGAGCGAGCTCGCGGCCGGCCCGGTCACCAGGATGCGCGCTTCCTTGCGCAGCGGGAGGACGCCGCCGTCGTTCTTCAGCAGCGTGATCGACTCGAGCGCTGCCTGCCGCGCGACTTCCGCCGACTGCGGCGTGGCGAAGCGCGCGGTGGCGGCCGGGTCGGGCGTGGGGCGGTCGAACAGGCCCAGCTCGGCCTTGAGCAACAGGATGCGGCGCACCGACTGATCGATGCGGCTCTCGGGGACGGCGCCTTCGCGCACCAGCTCGACGAGCTGGTCGGCGAAGCGGTAGCTGTCGGGCACCATGCTCATGTCGATGCCCGCCATGATCGCCATCCGCACGGCGTCCTTCTCCGTGGCCGCCACGTGGTGGATGGTGTTGAGCCTGGTGATGTCGGCCCAGTCGCTCACCACCACGCCGGTGAAGCCCAGCTCGCCGCGCAGCACGTCGGTCAGCCAGTAGTGGCTGGCGTGCAGCGGCTCGCCATCGATCTCGCCGCTGTTGACCATCACGCTGCGCGCGCCGGCGCGCACGGCCGCGGCGAAGGGCGGCAGGTGCGTCTCGCGCACCTCGCGCACCGTCATGTAGGCGGGCGTGCGGTCGCGGCCCGAGCGCGGGGTGCCGTAGCCCAGGTAGTGCTTGAGCGTGGCCGCCACGCGCCCATCCTCCTGCATCCCCTCCAGGTTGGCGCGGCCCATCACGGTGGTGAGGTACGTGTCTTCGCCGAAGGTCTCGTACATGCGCGGCCACAGCGGCTGGCGGCCCATGTCCAGCACCGGCGCGAAGTTCCACGGGATCCCCGACGCAACCGCCTCGCTGGCGGTGATCTGGCCGGCGCGGCGGGCCAGGGCGGTGTCGAAGGTGGCGGCCATCCCCAGGTTGTGGGGGAAGATGGTGCCGCCGCGCGTGTAGTTGGCCCCGTGCACGAAGTCGATGCCGTAGAGCACGGGGATGCCCAGCCGCGTCTCGCGCATGGCCACCCCCTGAATCTGCCCGATCGCCTCGTGCCAGCTCGCCACGCTCAGCGCGCCGCCCATCACGTTGAGGATTGAGCCCACGTGACGTTCCACGATGCCGCGGCGCAGCTTGGCCACGTCCAACCGGATGCTGTCGTGCTGGGGCGAGCCCTCGGCGGCGAACACGCCCACCGTGAGCTGCGTCATCTGCCCCACCTTCTCCTCCAGCGTCATCGCCGCCAGCAGCGAGTCCACCCGCGCGCGGCGGGCCTGCTGCACCGCGGCCGGCTGCGCGTGGGCGAACGAGGGCACGATCATCATCAGAAGCCCCGTTGCAAGGGCGCGCGTCACTGTGCGCTTCATCGCGAAAGCGTCCGTCGTGTCTGTTGAAGTCCGCGAAGGCGGACTGTGTGCCCCCGTAGCGGCGACTTCAGTCGCAAATTCCCCACACCGGCGCCTGCCGCCCACCCCTGCGGCCCCGTCCCCGGCGCCCGCGTCGCCCGCCTGGCGCCCGGCACCTACCGTCCTCCCAGTCGACCGAACGCGCGCACCCGGCAGGTTGTGGACCGCCACGGCACGACGGCATTCTTCTTCGCGCCAACGGGGGCGAATCCCCAGCTTTCACGCTTGGTCGATACCGGCATTGGGTCACACGGAGGAACGGAGGACACGGAGAACTGCAGTTCCTCCGTTCCCTCCGTTCCTCCGTGTCACCTTGAAGTCGGCGATATCTGCGATGTCACGGCGGACGGCGCGGCGCACCGGCGCGGGACGTGCTGGTCTCGGATGTGGGGGAGAGACGGAGAGTCGATCAGGGGAGACTAGATGAGCGGGAGCGCGCAGTTTCCGGCAGAGGCGGGGGCGGACGGGTCGTTCGTGCGGCAGAGGTATTCGATCCGCGACCGGATCACGGCCGATGGGTCGTCGGGCTTTCCGGCCGAGGCGGGGCGGTACCATCTCTACGTTTCGCTAGCGTGCCCGTGGGCGCACCGCGCCATCATCGTGCGGGAGCTCCTGGGGCTACAGGACGTGATCTCGATGGGCGTGGTGGACCCCATCCGCGACGAGCGCGGCTGGGCGTTCCGGCCGGGCGAGGGGCACGAGCCCGACGGCGTCTGCGGCTTCCAGTTCCTTTCCGAGGCGTACCTGCGCACCGATCCGTCGTTCACCGGCCGCTACACCGTGCCCTGCATCTGGGACCGGGTCACGAAGCGGCTGGTGACCAACAACTACCCCGACATCACGATCGACTTCGAGACGCAGTTCACCGCCTTCCACCAGCCCGGCGCGCCCGACCTGTATCCCCAGCACCTTCGGGAGGAGATCGACGCGCTCAACGACATCGTCTACCGCGACGTGAACAACGGCGTGTACCGCGCCGGGTTCGCCACCAGCCAGGAGGCCTACGAGGCGGCGGTGGATGCGCTGTTCGCGCGGCTCGACGAGCTGGAGGCGCGGCTGTCGGCGCAGAGATTTCTCGTGGGCGGCCAGCTCACCGAGGCCGACATCCGGCTGTTCACCACGCTGGTGCGCTTCGACGCGGTGTACGTGGGCCACTTCAAGTGCAACCTGCGGCGCCTGGTCGACTACACCAGCCTGTGGGCGTACGCCCGCGACCTGTACCAGCGCCCCGGCTTCGTCGAAACGGTGAACTTCGACCACATCAAGCGGCACTACTACATGACGCACGACCAGCTCAACCCCACCCGCATCGTGCCGAAAGGCCCCCTTGTGGACTGGACGGCGCCGCACGGCCGCGAACGGCTGGGGTGACGATGGATTCTGGAGTTACCATCCGCGATGCGCGCGATGAGGACCGGGCGGCCGTGCGCGAGCTGACGCTGGCGGCGTACGCGGAATATGCGGAGGTGATGGAGCCGGCGGCGTGGGCGGGGCTGGACGGCGCCTTGCGCGCGGCGCTGGAGAGCGACGCGGCGATGGACCGCATCGTGGCCGAGCACGGCGGCCGCATCGTGGGAAGCGTGATGCTCTTTCCTCCGCAGGTGCAGGCGTATGGCGACCTGGCACAGGCCGCGCGGGCGCCCGAGCTGCGCCTGCTGGCCGTGAGCGCCGCGGCGCGCGGGCTGGGCGTGGGCCGCGCGCTGGTGGACGAGTGCGTCGCCCGCGCGCGGGCGATGGGCGCCACCGAGCTGGGGCTGCACACCTCGCAGAGCATGGCGGCCGCGGTGCGGCTCTACCGGCGGCTGGGCTTCGTGCGCACGCCCGAGACCGACTTCCGCCCCGGGGGCGCGGAGCTGGTGGAAGGCTACCGGCTGCCGCTGGACGCCGCCGCGTCCGCCGAGGACGGCGCCGCGCGGGAGTGACGCGGCGCGCCGTCCTCCATCGTCACCGCGCGGGCTGCGGCGCGGCCGACTCGTCTTCCAGGCGGATCACCAGCCGCCCGTCGCGGCGCAGCAGCAGGCCGGTGTACGAGACGGGGATCTTGCGCTCGGCGCTCACGCCCCATTCGAACATCCCCGTCACCACCACCGCGTCTGGGCCCACCACCTCGTACGACAGGTCGCGCCAGGCGAAGCTGGCGGGCGCGTGCCAGCCGCCCTCGGCGTAGCGCGCCGTGATCGCCGGCGTCAGCATCAGCTCCTTGCGGCCCTGGCCCACGAAGTAGGCGCCGCGCGGGTCGTAGCGCGCCACGATGGCCTCGCGGCGGCCCTCCATCAGGTCGGTCACGTAGCTCTGCATGAACGCCTGCGCCTGCGCCATCAGCGCGTCTTGCGCGGCGCGCTCGGTGCGCGGCGTCTGCACGTGGATCGCGCAGCCGGCGGCGATCAGCAGCATCGGCAGCAGGGCGAGTCGGCGAAGGATGGGCATCGGCGGCTTCGACTGGGAAGATGGGGATGCGACACGCGGGAGGATCGAAAACTCAGGTGTTCACGCCCCGCGCGCCAGATGGATGGACGCATCCCCGTCCTCTTCTCCTGCCGCACGATGCGGATGGGATCGACGAGGAGAAGGCCCGACGGGTTCGGCCCGCAAGCGTGAGCAGTCCACCGTCTCCCGCTGGCGTCCCTGCTGCTGTAGCTTGGAATCCCCAGTGCGCGGATCGTCCGCGCGCCACGCCCCGGATCCAGCGACCCGTGCAAGACATCTCCACCTGGACGGCCAGCCGCTACCTGCAGCCGCTGCGCGAGGGCGGCTCGCTGCCGGCCATCGTAGACACCGACGGCGGCGGGCGCTTCGTGGTCAAGTTCCGCGGGGCCGGCCAGGGGGCGAAGGTGCTGGTGGCCGAGCTGATCGTGGGGCTGCTGGCGGGCGAGCTGGGCTTTCCCATCCCCGAGCTGGCGATCGTGGAGGTGCCGCCGCAGTTCGGCCGTAGCGAGCCCGACCCCGAGATCCAGGAGCTGCTGCAGAGGAGCCACGGGGTCAACGTGGGGATGCGCTACCTGGACGGCGCCTTCAACTTCGACGTCTATGCCGCGGGCGACCTGATGGACGACCGCCTCGCGTCGGAGCTGGTGTGGTTCGACGCGCTGGTGACCAACCCCGACCGCACCCACCGCAACCCCAACCTGCTGGTGTGGGAGCGCCGCCCCTGGCTGATCGACCACGGCGCCGCGCTGTACGCGCACTACGACTGGAAGACGGTGGACGAGGCGCGCACGAAGACGCCGTTTCCGCTCGTCAAGCAGCACGTCCTCCTGCGCCGCGCGACGGATCTCGAGGGCGCCGACGAGCGGCTGTCGGCCGCGCTGACCGACGAGGTGATCGCCGCGGCGCTGGCGCGTGTGCCCGACGCGCTGCTGATGGACCCGGTGAGCGGCGCCGACTTCGACACGGCCGGCGAGGCGCGCGAGCGGTACGCGCGCTGGTTCCGCACGCGGCTGGAGGCGCCGCGCGCGTTCGCCGCCGAGGCCGTGCGCGCCCGCGACACCGCGCAGGCCGAGCCGCCGCGCCGCATCCAGGCCCGCCGATGAGCGCCGCCGGCGAGACCTCCTACAACTTCGCCGTGATCCGCACGGTGCCGCACGCGTACGTGGGCACCTTCGTGAACGTGGGCGTGGTGATGCACGCGCGCACCGTGGGCTTCCTGCGCGCGCGGGTGCTGACGGACGCGCGGGCGCTGCACGCGCTGGCGCCCAGCGTGGACGTGGAGATGCTGGCGCGCTACCTGGGCGCCGTGCGCGCGGTGTGCGACGGCGACCCGGCGGCGGGCCCGCTGGCGCTGGTGCCCACCAGCGAGCGCTTCCACTGGCTCACCAGCCCCCGCAGCGACGTGATCCAGAGCTCCCCGGTGCACGAAGGCCTCTGCGGCGACCCCGAAACGACGTTGACCGAGCTGTTCGACACCTTCGTGCGCATTCCCGAGGGGTGCGAGTTCCCGTAGCCACTGGCTTGTTGCGGGATCGGCATCGCGCGACCGCCGAACGCGATGCCACGCGGCGGATCCAAACCGCATGAACGCGGAGCAGCGGAGGAAAGCGGGGGTAGCGGAGGCGCGCACGAGCATCCTCCGCTTCCTCCGCGCTCTCCGCTGCTCCGCGTCCATGCGGTTCGATTTGATCAGCCGTACCGTGAAATCCCCGCGCAGCCCCACGATCGTGTAACACGGCGGCATCTACCGGAGCAGCGGGGGAGACGGCCGGGGGTGGTGCCTCGCGGGACGGCGAGGTATGCTCCGTACGGTCTTCGCGAGACCGCCGCGCGCCGGCTTGCCGGCCCTACGCCACGCTTTTCCGCGTCCGCCGACGCCATCTCACCCCCGCCCCACCGCCCATGCTCGCCGCAATCCTCTCCGGCTCGGGTCCGCCGGCTTTCTTCACCCAGGCCGCCACGGTGATCGTGGCGGGCGCGGTGGTCGCCTACCTGGGCGCGCGCGCCGGGCTGGTGACCATCGTGGGGTTCCTGCTGGCCGGGGTGCTGGTGGGGCCGTACGGGCTGGGGCTGGTGAAGGACCCGGCGCTGGTGGACGCGGCGGCCGAGCTGGGCGTGGTCCTCCTCCTCTTCACCATCGGCATCGAGTTCAGCTTCGAGCGGCTGGCCAGGATCAAGCGGCTGATCCTGGGCGGGGGGATCCTGCAAGTGGTGCTGGCGGCGGGGGTCACCGCGGGGCTGGTCACGGCGCTGGGGGTGGGGTGGCGGGCGGCGGTGTTCACCGGGTTCCTGGTGTCGCTCTCGTCCACCGCCATCGTGCTGAAGCTGCTGGCCGACCGCGGGCAGACCACGCGCACCCACGGCCAGGTGGGGCTGGGGCTGCTCATCTTCCAGGACCTGGCCATCATCCCCATGGTCCTCCTCCTCCCCGTGCTGGGCGGGCAGGGGGGCTCGGCGGGCGAGGTGGCGCTGGCGCTGGGGAAGGCCGCGGGGATCATCGCCGCGGTGCTGCTGGTGGCGCGCCGGGTGATGCCGCCGCTGCTGGAGATGGTGGCCCGCACCTGCGCGCCCGAGCTGTTCCTGCTCACCGTGATCGCCGTGTGCTTCGGCACGGCCTACCTCACCAGCCTCGCCGGGGTGAGCCTGTCGCTGGGTGCCTTCCTGGCCGGGCTGGTGGTGAGCGAGAGCCGCTTCAGCGAGCACGCGCTGGGCGAGATCCTGCCGCTGCAGATCCTGTTCAGCGCCACCTTCTTCGTGTCGGTGGGGATGCTGCTGGACCTGGGCTTCCTGGTGCGCCACCTGCCGCTGGTGCTGGCGGCCGCCGCGGGGGTGCTGGCCATCAAGACGCTCACCACCGCGGCGTCGGCGCGGGCGCTGGGCTACCGGCTCCCCGCGGCGGGCGCGGCCGGGCTGCTGCTGGCGCAGGTGGGCGAGTTCTCGTTCGTGCTGAACCGCGCCGGCGCGCAGGCGGGGCTGTCGCCGCTGGGCCGCGGCGAGGCGGGGTCGCAGACCTTCATCGCCGCCACGGTGCTGCTGATGGTGTGCACGCCGTACCTGGCCTCGGCCGCGTCGTGGCTGGAGGCGCGCAAGGGCGGCGGCGCGGCGTCGATCCCCGCGGCGGACGAGGACGAGGTGGAGCTGGAGGGCGACGACCTGCGGATGGAGAACCACGTGGTTGTGGCCGGCTACGGCGCGGGGGCGCGGCGGCTGGTGCGGGTGCTGGAGGGCACCGGCGTCCCCTTCGTGATCACCACGCTGAACCCCGAGGGCGCCCGCGAGGCCGAGGCGGCGGGCTACCCCGTGCTGCGGGGCGATTCCACCCGGCAGCGCACGCTGGAGCGGGTGGGCATCGAGCGCGCCAAGGTGATGGTGATCGCCGACGACGACGCGGCCACCGCCAGCCGCATCACCACGGTGGCGCGGATGACCAACCCCACCATGCGCATCGTGGTGCGCACCCGCTACCTGGCCGAGGTGGACCCGCTGGCCGCCGCCGGCGCCGACCGCGTGCTGGCCGAGGAGCTGGAGGCGGTGGTGCAGCTCTTCGCCGACGTGCTGCGCGAGTACCGCGTGGGCGCCGACGAGATCGAGCGGCAGGAGGCGGCGGTGCGCGCCGGGCAGTACGCCGCGCTCCGCGCCGAGGTGATGCCGCAGATGCCCGCCTGCCCGCTGGACGACGACTGCCTGGAGGCGCGTACGGTGACCGTTCGCCCCGGCGCGCCGGCGGCGGGGCGTGGGCTGGGCGAGCTGGGGCTGGCGTCGTACGGCGTGCGGCTGCGTGGGGTTCGCCGCGACGGCGCGTGGGACGCGGAGCCGGGCGACGATGTGGTCCTCCAGCCCGGCGTGGAGCTGGCGCTGGCGGGGACGGCCGAGGCGTTCGCGCGCGCCGCGCCGCTCTTCCGCCCGGCCGGCGGCTCGCTCCCCGCGCCCCCGGCACCGGCGATCGGGCCCGGGCGTGCGAAGGCGCGCGGCAACGTGGACACCGAGCAGGTGGTGACGCTGGCGCCGAAGGAGAGCGCGCGGTGCGGGCACCTGGGCGCCGTCCACCCCGTGCACCCCGGCAGCCGCGGGTGCGAGGAGTGCCTGCGCACGGGCGACGACTGGGTGCACCTGCGCGTCTGCATGAGCTGCGGCCACGTGGGCTGCTGCGACGACTCCAAGAACCGCCACGCCAGCGCCCACTTCGCCGCCACCACCCACCCGGTGATGCGCTCCATCGAGCCGGGGGAGACGTGGGGCTGGTGCTACGTGGACGAGGTGGAGCTGTAGGGAAATTCGCTCTCGGCCCCCGCACCGCGAACGGGTGCGCCAGCGCGTGAGTGCGTTGGGAACCCTGATTCCTCCCACAGATGACCGAGGACGGCGACGACTGCCCGAGGACGTTCGATCCGGCGACGGGGCGATGGATGACGCTGGGCGAGCGGTACGACGCGATCGAACAGGGCAAGCGGGAGTATCGCGCGCTGGATGATGCCGTCCGCGACGATCCCGAGCGCGCCTGGCCCGTCCTGCTCCAGCTGATCGCCGAGCTGCCGGACGAGCTCCTGGACCACGCGGGAGCGGGGCCGCTGGAGAACTTTGTGAAGGCGCACGCGGTCGCGTTCGTGGACCGGATCGAGGCACGAGCGCGGGAAGATGCCCATTTCCGCGAGTGCCTGGCGTGCATCTGGCTCACCGAAGGCAGGATCCCGGCAGCCATCCAGCAGCGACTGCTGGACGTGACCGGCCAGCGCATCCTGGTCCTCGAGCCGGAGGAGTTGGGGAACCGCTGAACGTGCCTTTCACGATCCACGGTCGTGAAGGGTCGTCAAGAAGCACTTCATCAGTCGTTGCGGCCTACGTCCCATCCGCCGAGCTGAGCCAGCGGTGGCGTCCCGATCGTCAGCACGTGCGCGGGATCAGGCCGTTGCCGGATCGCCGCTAGGGCGAAGACTGGCGGATCGCGGCCATGAAGATCGGCTTGGCCCAAGCGGGGACGGCGGTGACCTCGCACGTCTCGGCCAGCTTCCCCTCGACCATGTGGAGGATCAGGCGTGGCCTGGGTGAATGTCCGAGTATCGGGTCGCCCGCCGCGCTGTTGTCGTATACCCGGAGCTCGGCCAGCTTGGGAAGCAGCTGGATCAGGTTCTCCCGGCTGCGGTCGTAGCGGTCCCGGATCTTGGCCTCGGGGATGTCGTGCCCTCCTGCCGCCACGCGCGCCCGAACACGCGCGATGTGCAGCTCCGGCCCTTCCAGTCCAACGTACCAGACCCGCACCGCCAACCCCGCGGCGTGCGCGCGCGCAAGCAGGGTGGGGATCGTGTTGCCGCCTAGCGTCGTCTCGAACGCGAAGTCCACGCCGGAGGAGATCGCCTCTTCCAGCAGACGCTTGCCCTGCATCCACGCGTGGCTGTTCGCCTCGTCGGGGCTCAGACCGGCGTTCGCTTCGCGCAGTCGGCGCGTCGCCTCGTCCGGGTTGAAGTAGTCCGCGCCCCGCTCCCGGATGGCCGCGCCTGCGACGCTGCTTTTCCCGGCGCCGTTGGTGCCGGCGAGAACGTAGATGGAGCCGCGTTCTTCTCCGCCGACCATCACTGCGCGGTTCGCCGGGCGGCCGCGACCGCCGCGCGAGACAGCTCGTCGGGCGACGCCCCGAACGCGTCGCGCAATCCGGCACGCGCGTGGGGAGTCTGCATGCGGAGCAACAACTCGTCGAACTCGGCGGTAAGCAGATCCAGCTCGGGCGCAGGTGCCTGGGTCAACGCGTCGTACTCCTCGACCGACATGACCACGGCCTGCGTCGTGTTGTGCTTCGTGATCATGACCTTGCCACCCCGCGCCACCGTATCGAGCACGCGGCCGAACCCATTTTGCGCCTCGGTCGAGCTCATGTGCACCAGCGGCCCGCGCCGTGCGGCGCTCCTGGCCGTGTCCAGCGTAGACCTGGTGCGATGCTCGCTCCGCGTGACGGATTCGTTGGGCCCTTCAGCCGTCGCAGCGGTGCTCGCAGCGTTCTCGGCCGACATCTTGGCTCGCATGGCAGCCTCCTCGGGTGTCTACGGATGTATGAGTATTAGCTATTTTAGCTAAACACGGTTGGTGCGTCAATCAACCGCTGTCCAGCTGGCTGCCCGTTAGGGAGTCGGCCGCAGGGTCCAACCGGCCACCCGGCAACCATCTCCCCACCCGCGGCATCCCACCATCGACCGGCTCCGCAACGGCGGCACCGTCGCATTCCTCAGTCTTACACCTGTAAGCCCGATCCCGTGAACCAGCTCCATCGACTGACCGACCTGCAGACGGAGGTGCTGGGGGTGCTGTGGAGCCGGGGCGAGGCCACGGTGGCCGACGTGCACCAGGCGCTGGAGCCACGCACCGGGCTGGCGCGCAAGACGATCGGCACGCTGCTCTTCCGGCTGGAGCGGCAGGGGGTGATCGGGCACCGCGAGGAGGGGCGCGAGTACGTCTACAGCGCGCGGGTGAGCCGCGAGCAGGTGGAGCGCGCCACGGTGGGCAGCGTGCTGGGGCGCCTCTTCCGCGGCGACGTGGCGGCCATGGTGAGCCACGCCCTGCGCGCCGACGAGGTGGAGCCCGGCGACGTGGAACGGCTGCGGGAGATGCTGGACCGCTGGACCGCCGAACGCGAGGAGCCCTGATGCCCACGCCCACCCTCTCCCCCGGCGGGCCCGGCTGGGTGCTCGCCTGGCTGGGGACGTATCTGCTGCACGGAACCCTGCTGCTGGGCGCCGCGTGGGCCGTGTCGCGCGTGGTCCGCTCGCCGGGGGTGCGCGACGCACTGTGGAAGACGGCCGTGGCGGGCGCGATCGCCACGTCCACGCTGTTCGTGGCGATGCGTAGCGACGCGTCGCCCGCGCCGCGGCTGGTGCGCCGGGAGGTGCAATCTAGCGCGCATCCGCCGCTCCCCGCCCTGCGACTCCCCGCCCCGCCCCGTGGCCCCGCGATTCCGGTGTGGATGGCCGAGGCTCTACTGGCCGTGTGGCTGGCGGGGGCGCTGGCGGGGCTGGCGCGGCTGGAGCAGGGGCGGCGGCGGTACTGGCGCGCGGCCGGCCCCCGCCACGCCGCGGGCGATGCGGAAGCGGCGGACGCGCTCCGGCGGCTGCGCGCGGCGGCGGGGGTGAGCCGCACCGTCTACATCACCTCGGCAGACGGGCTCTCGGCGCCGGCGGCGGTGGGGGTGGCGGAGATCTGTCTACCCGCGGCGGCGCTCACCGCGCTCACGCCGCTGCAGCGCGAGGGGATCCTGGCGCACGAGCTGGGGCACCTGGCCCGGCGTGACCCGCTGTGGAAGGTGGCGGTGGAGATCGCCGCGGCGGTGCTGTGGTTCCAGCCGCTGCTGCGCGTGGCCCGCGGCGAGCTGGCGGAGTGCGCCGAGTTGCTGGCGGACGGGTTCGCGGTGCGCGTCACGGGGCGCCGCAGGCCGCTGCTGGAGTCGCTGGGGATCCTGGCGGCCACGCTGTCGCCGCGCGGCGCGGCGGCGGCCGGGTTCGGCGACGGCGGCTCGGGGCTGCTGCGGCGCGCGGCGCGGCTGATGGACGCCACCCACGCGCCGGCCGGCCCGCTCCCCGCTGCCCTCCGCGCGGCGCTCGCCGTGGCGACGCTGGCGGCCACGCTGGCGTTCTCGCCCGGCATCTCGCCGCCTGCCGGCGCGGGGACGGCGCTGCTCACCCGCGAGCTCTACCGCGCCGAGCTGAACGCCGAGCGCACCGGCCTGGCGCGCGCCCGGCCCGACGGGTTCCTGCGCGTGGCCGACGAGCGCGACGGCATGCGCCGCGAGGTGACCGCCCGCCGCGGCGCCGACGGCCGCACCATCTACGACTACCGCGAAAACGGCGCGCCGAAGCCGTTCGACGCGGCTGCACGGCGCTGGCTGGCCCAGTCGCTGAACCGCCGCTGACCGCATCCAGGAGCGTCGCGCTCCGCATGCTGGGGTCCGAGCGCCGCCCATGGATCCTTCGGCCTTCCAGGTCGATCGCACGCTTTGAGTTCTGCGTGGTCGGGCCTCAGGATGACATCGTCAAACTCCAAGCGCGATGCCTCTACCGGACCGGAATGAGGCAAGACCGCTGAAACGCTCGGTATTACCGGCGGATACCCCGCTCCGCCGGATCCACACGCACCTGAGTCTTACATGCGTAAGACGTCCATTCACCCCTGGGATGACATGAGCCGATCCATCCTCACCCTTCTCGGCGCCGCCGCCGCCGTCGCGGGCATGGCAGCGCACTCCGCGGCCGCGCAGCAGGCGATCGCCGCGGCGTCTCGATCGACGTCACCTCCGGCTTCGGCTGCGGAAACGGCGGCGCCGGTAGCTCCCGGGGTGGCGGCGCGGGCGGTGGACGAGGCGCTCACCCGGGCGACGGCCGAGGGGCGGTTCTCGGGGGTGGTGATGCTGGCGAAGGACGGCCGCCCCGTCTTCCAGCGCGCCTACGGCGTGGCCGACCGCACCCGCGGCATCGCCAACACGGTGGACACCCGGTTCAACCTGGGGTCGATGAACAAGATGTTCACCGCCGTCGCGATCGCCCAGCTCGTATCGGCGGGGAAGCTCTCGTACGCCGACCCGGTGTCGAAGTACATCCCCGACTTCCCCACGCGCGCGGCGGCGGAGAAGATCCGCATCGAGCACCTGCTCACGCACACATCGGGGCTGGGGAGCTACTTCTCCCCGCGCTTCTTCCGCGAGCGGCCGGGGAACGTGGCGGCGATGCTGGCCGTGGCGCGCGAGGACACCGCGCTGGCGTTCGAGCCCGGCACGCGGTCGCGCTACAGCAACACCGGCTTCCTCCTCCTGGGCGCCATCATCGAGAAGGTGACCGGGCAGGGCTACTACGACTACGTGCGCGACCACGTGTTCGCGCCGGCGGGGATGCGGGAGTCGAGCTGGCCGGGCGACGCGGGGAGCGCCCCGCAGCGCGCGCTGGAGTACGTGCAGCCCGGCGAGCCCGGCGGCGCCTGGGTGGCGGACGATTTCCTGCGCGGCAGCCCGGCCGGCGGCGGCGTGTCCACCCTGGGCGACCTGCTCCGCTTCTCGCAGGCGCTGCTGGCCGGCCGGCTGGTGCCGATGGAGCAGGTGCGGCTGCTGACCGCGCCCAAGCCCGAGCTGGGGAGCCGCGCCTACGGCTACGGCTTCGGCATCACCCCGCGGCCGATGCGGATCGTGGGGCACAACGGCGGCAAGCCCGGCGTGTTCGCCCAGCTCGACATCTACCCCGAGGCGGGCTACACCACGGTGCTGCTGATGAACCAGGGCAACGGCGAGCCGCAGGGCGAGTTCGTGGAGCTGCTGCGCGCCGCCGTGCGCTCGATGGCCGGCGTGGCGCAGCCGTCCGCCGCCGGGCCGTCGGTGGCGCTGCCCGAGACGCCCGCGGGGCACGCGGCGGCCGCGCTGCTGGAAACCGTGCGCGGCGGCGACACCGCCGCCATCCGCCGCTTCGTGGCCGAGCGGATGGGCGAGCGCTTCCAGGCACGCCCGCTGGCGCGCAACCTGACGCTCTTCCGGCAGATGCGCGGCGACTTCGGCGAGGGGCGCGTGGTCTCGGCGCGGCCCACGGCCGAGGGGATCCGCCTGCTGCTGGCCTCGGCGCGCGGGCGGTTCGCGCTGAACCTGGGCGTGGAGGCCGCGCCGCCGCACCGCATCATCGGCCTGGGGGTGGAGGCGGAGCCGGACGACGCGGACGGCGGCGCGGCTGTCCCCGCGGCGGGTGCGCCGGCCGGAGCGTCGACCGGGGCGCCGGCGGGACCGTCCACCGGTCCGTCGGTAGGAACGTCGAGCGGCGCGCAGGTCACGCTCCCCGAGACGCCGGCGGGGCGGGTGGCGGCGGCGCTGCTGGCCACGGTGCGCGCCGGCGACACGGCGGCGGTCCGCCGCTTCGTGGGCGAGCGGATGACGGAGGAGTTCCAGGCGCGGCCCATGGAGCGGACGCAGGCGCTGTTCGCGCGGATGCGCGGTGACTTCGGCGCGGGGCGGATCGTGGTGGCGGAGCCCGGCGCCAACTCCCTGCGCGTGGTGATGGAGTCGGAGCGGGGGCGCTTCACCATCAACCTGGCGGTGGAGCCCGCGCCGCCGCACCGCATCGCCGGGCTGCGGGTCCGCATGGGCGGCGACGAGGCACCCGCCCCCGCGGCCGACGCCGGCGCGCCCGACGCCGCCACGCGCAGAGCGGTGGTGGACAGCACGGCCAAGCTGCTGGAGGCGATGTACCCCTCGGCCGATACCGGGCGCGCCATCGGCCAGCGGCTGAAGAGCCGCGAGGAGGCGGGCGCCTACGCCGGTGCCGCCACGCTGCAGGCGTTCGCCGCGGCGGTGACCGAGGACATGCGCGCGGTCAACGGCGACCGCCACCTGAGCGTGAGGCCGGCCGGCGCGCGGCGGCGGCCCGCGCCGGGGCCGGACGGGGCGCCGGCGCAGGGCGAAACCTACGGGATCGCCGAGTCGCGGGTGATCGAGGGAGGCGTGGGATACCTCAAGCTGAGCGGGCTCTCGGGCGACCCCGGGGCGCCGGCCGCGCTGGGGCGGGCGCTGGCCGCGATGGGCGACATCCGCGTGATGATCATCGACCTGCGCGGCACCCCCGGCGGGAGCGCCGAGATGGCCAACGCGGTGATCAGCCACTTCACCGCGCCCGACCTCCCCTCGCTGCGCATCGTCAGCCGGTTCGAGGGGACCACCGAGGTGCGCAACACGCTGGCGCGGGTCGACGGCCCGCGGCGGACCGACATCCCGCTCTACGTGCTGGTGGACCGCGGCTCGGCCTCTGCCGCCGAGGACGTCCCCTTCGTCCTGCAGAACCTGGGTCGCGCCACGATCGTGGGCGAGACGACGGCGGGCGCGGGGCGGAACAACGCCTTCGTCGCCGTGGGTGCCGGGCTGTCGGCGTCGATCTCCATCACCCGCGTGTCGGACCCGCGCACCGGGCGCGAGTGGGAGCGCGTGGGGGTGAAGCCCGACATCGAGACCGCCTCTGCCCAGGCGCTCGAGGCGGCGCTGGCGGCGGCGCGCGCACGGATCGCGGCGCCCAGGCGGCAGTGACGCCACGCCGGAACAATCGGTGGGGATAGCTCCGCAGGGCAGCTCACGCAGAGCAGCAGAGGAGCGGAGAGATCATGTGCCTCTCTGCTCCTCTGCTGCTCTGCGTGGATTTTTTAGGTCACGGAAACGTGGATGGACGGGTGGGGCTGGCGTCGCAGGCCAGTCCCGCGACCTCAGGTGGGGAGAAGCCCGCGCGGCGGGGCGGCCGCCGTGAAGGTGCGCGGGCGCAGCCGCCCCACGATGGAAATCACGGCGAGCAGCATCACCCCCACCGCGAGCAGGATCCCCCATCGGCCGATGGAGTAGGCGAAATAGCCCAGGCCCACGATGAACGGGGTGAGGAGAAGGACGAAGACGAAGCTGACCCACGAGCCCGACGTCATCCGCACGCCGCGGCCGTCCACTTGCTGCAGCAGCGCCAGCACGAAGGGCGTGTAGGTGGCGCGGCGGTCTTCGAAGTTGAGCGGCCCGGCGAAGTGCACGTGCCGCAGGCGCACCTTGCCGCGTTCGGTGTCGATCCGGCAGTGGTAGTACTCGCGCTGCTTGCTGCGGTCGTAGGTCAGGTGCACCCGGCGCAGGGTGCCGATCTCGTGGATCTCGGGCGGGCGTCCCTCGGCCTCCACCACCAGCCGGTCGGGGTAGAGGGAGTACGTCTTCTCGGGCTCCATGAGCCCCTGGCGGACCGAGTGGCGGGCGATCGCAGGCGTGGTGGGGGCGTGCGCGAGCATCGACCTTCTCCCGTGGTTGGGCGTGCTGTGCGGGTTGGGACATCAAGGGGACGGACATCGAGAACGTCGCCCAAGATAATCGGCCACCGCGCTTCGCGCCCGGGTTTTCGCCGGCGGCCGGGTTCACGCGGGAGCTCCCGCCCGCGCGCCGGCGGCGGGGCATCGGCCCGGCTGATTGACCAGATGTTTCGACGCGAGTAAAATGGTGGCGCCTCCACGAGCAGCGCCCCGCAACGAGATCGGCCGCTTCGCAGTCGTTTCCTTTTCACATCCCGGAGTTTTCGATGCCCCCCCTCGCGCGGCTTCGCCGCCCCGCCGCGGCGTTTTGCGCCGTCCTGGCCCTGGCCGCATGCGCCGACCGCAGCCCCACCGCCGCGCCGCCCGCGGCCCCCGTGCCCACCCCGGCGCTTTCCGCGCTGCGCTGCGCGGTGGACGTGCGCGCGGGCACCCTCGACTGCCGCCCCTCGCAGCCAGATCGCGCGAACGGCGTTCGGAGCGTGATCCTGGGCGGGCAGGGGCTGAACGTGCGGCTGGCCTCCAGCGGAACCGCGTACGACGCCGGCACCGGCATCCTCCGCTCGGACGTGACGGTGGAGAACCTCACGGGCCAGATGCTGGGGACCAGAGACGGCTACCTCCCCGAGCCGGAGGGGGTCCGCGTGTTCTTCGCGACCGGGCCCACCGTCACCGAGGGGTCCGGAACGGTGACGGTGGCGAACGCCGATGGAACCAACGTGTTCACCTCGGCCGGGCAGAGCTTCTTCGGCTATCCCGGCATCCTGGCGCCGGGCGACACCACCGACGCGAAGGAGTGGCGCTTCGCGCTGCCCGTGACGGTGACCGCCTTCACCTTCACGGTGTACGTGGCGGCGCCCGTGGCGAGGGGAAGCGGCTGGATGGTGATCACGCCGGCCGCGCCGTCGATGGTCGCGGGTGGCACGCTGCAGCTGAGCGCGGTGATGCGCGGCGTGACCGGGCGCCCGGTCGAAGGCGCGCGGGTGGAGTGGTCGATCTCGTCGTCGAGCGACACCCTGGCGACGGTCGATTCCACGGGGCTGCTGCGCGTGTACGCACCCGGGATCGTGACCGTCGCCGCGAGCGAAGAGCGCATGGGGATGGTGACGGTGTACGTGCGCGGCCCGAGCGACCCGTCGATTCCCACGATCTCGAGCGTGGAGGTCTCCCCCGCGACGGTGGATCCGGACGGGGTGGACTCGGTGACGGTGCGGGTGGCCGCCAGCGACGTCCAGCCGCTCCAGTCGGTGGACGTGACGCTGGTTTCGCCGAACCAGCAGGTCGTCCGGCACTGCGACACCGTCATGCGCATCTCGGGAACGCAGGCCAACGGGGTGTTCGCCTGCAAGTTCGGCTTCGCCCCGGGGTCGATCGGCGGCGTCTGGCGGGTGACCGACGTGACGGTCACGGGGGTGCAGAATTCCCGCCACCTGAGCGAGTTCGGCTACGACCTCCAGAACGCCGGCATCCAGACGGGCGTGTACGTGCGCGGCTCCCTGTCCGACTACGTCCCCCCGAGGCTGGCCGCCTTTTCCTTCTCGCGCGACACGGTCCGCACCGTGAAGGACACGTTCAACATCGACGTGTTCGCCGTGGACGCGGACACCGGGATCGCGTCGGTGAGAACGACCCTCATGAACGGCAACGGCCAGACGCTGAGCTGCATCGCGTCGCGCTACAACGGGACGATCTACAGCGGCCTCTACCGCTGCCGGATGGCCATCCCCGGCTTCATCACCTCCACCTGGCTGGAGGTGAGGGACGTGGAACTGCGCGACCGCAACAACAACCTGCGCGTGGTGACGGGGAGCGAGCTGGAGCAGGACGCCTTCCCCCGCTTCCTGCAGGTGCGGCCCGACACGGTGCCGCCCACGGTCACCACCTTCACCGCCTCGCCGGCCACGGTGGCCGCCAACGGCGTCGACTCGGTGGTGGTGACGGTCACGGGAAGCGACTCGTGGAGCGGCGTGAAGACGCTGGAGACGCAGTTCCAGCGCGACGGAGCCGACGCGAACCTGTTCACGCGGCGCTGCCTCGGCGGCTTCACCGCCGCGCCCAGCCGCACGGTGAGGTGCGCGCTGCGCTTCTCGGCCGGCGACGTGGGGACCTGGCGGATGCAGTACCTGCGCGTGGTGGACAACGCCAACAACCTGCTGGAGCTGACCGCCGCCCAGGCCGACTCGGCGGGGTACACCACCGTGCTGACCATCACGCCGTAGCGGTTTCCGGGCGCCGGCCGCCCACGCGCCGGCGCCGGCCCGTTCCGCCCGTCGATCCGTGCACCGCCTCCCGCCGCCGATCCCGGCAAAGCACGAGGGGAGATGCGGCGGCGAGAGGTCCGCGAGGCGCGCGTGGAGGAGAGAAGGGGAGCCCGGGTGGCTCCCCTTTCCTTTTCCCCGCGTCCTCCCGTGCCACCGGTTCGCGCCGCGGCGGAGCACGGGTGGCTCCACCGTCTCGGCCGGCGGCGGGGCGGAGCGGCGGAGCGGCCCGCCTGGGGCGCGGTGCAGTCGACGATGGGAGGGTTCGTGGCCATGCGTCTTCAGGCGGTGGGGGCGTCGAGGAGCCGGGTGCCCGCCGCGTCCGGCGTGGAGGATGCAGTGTCATACGGGATTGGCCGATCAACCGTGCATCCGGCCGGGCCACTACGGCAGAACGTCACGCGGGGGAACGGAGGAAACGGAGGAACGACAAGCAGTTCGCCGTTTCCTCCGTTCCTCCGTGTGAGCCAAGTCGCCTCTTGGAAGCTGCAGGATGCACATTCATTCAGGCAAATGGGTATCATACCCGCCCGATCGCAGCCGCCGGCCGAAGGCGGTGGATGGGCGGGTCTGGATTGACTTTGTCTCCTCCCTCGAGTCCCTTCTCACTGTTCGCGTGCGCCGCCCCTACCGTGGCGGCGGCGCAGCGGAGCCCGCCCGCACGCCCCAGGAGACGCGACAGCCGTGATGGAAGACCCCACCGGAACGCCCACCACGCGCGCCGAACCGCACCCCCGCGGGAGCGGCGCCCACGCGCTGTTCGCCGGTCCGGGCGAGATGCGTACGCTCTGCCGCGCCTTCGACTGGGGCTCCACGCCGCTGGGGCCGGTGGAGGGGTGGCCGCGCAGCCTGCGCACCACCGCCGGCATCGTGCTGGGCTCGCGCAACCCCATGTTCCTGTTCTGGGGCCCGGAGCTGGTGCAGCTGTACAACGACGCCTACCGCCCCAGCCTGGGCGAGGGCGGGCGCCATCCCCGCGCGCTGGGGATGCGCGGGGAAGACTTCTGGACCGACATCTGGAGCACCATCGGCCCGCAGATCGAGCAGGTGATGGCCACCGGCGAGCCCACCTGGCACGAAGACCAGTACCTGCCCATCGAGCGCAACGGCCGGCTCGAGGACGTGTGGTGGACGTACAGCTACAGCCCCGTGCTGGGCGACGACGACCGCATCGCCGCCACGCTGGTGGTGTGCATGGAGACCACGCGGCGCGTGCTGGGCGAGCGCGAGCGCGACCGCCTGCTGGCCGACACCGCGCGCGCCGAGCGCCGGGCCGCGCGCATCCTGGAGCAGGTGGCCGACGAGCACCTGACCATGGACGCCGGGTTCCGCATCCAGACGGTGAACGCCGCGGCCGAGCACGCCCTGGGGAGGACGGCCGCCGAGCTGCGCGGCATCACGCACTGGGAGGCGTTCCCCGCCTCGGTGGGCACGCGGGCCGAGCGCGAGTACCGGCGGGTGGCGGCCGAGGGCGTGGAAGCCCACTTCACCCACCACTACGTGGGCGAGGGCTACGACCGCCACCTGGAGATCGACGCCTACCCCACCGACGACGGCGGCGTGGCGCTGTTCTGGCGCGACGTGTCGCAGCGGGTGCGCGCCGAGGCGGCGCGGCGCGAGAACGAGGCGCGGCTGCGCGCCATCTTCGACGGCACCTACGAGTACATCGGCCTGCTCACCCCCGACGGCACGCTGCTGGAGGCGAACCGCGCCTCGCTCGAGTTCGCCGGCAACACGCGCGAGAGCGTGGTGGGCCTCAAGTTCTGGGACACGCCCTGGTTCACGCCCACCCCGGGCGCCCCCGAGGCGGTGCGCGACGCGGTGGCGCGCGCCGCGGCGGGCGAGTTCGTGCGCTTCGAGGCGGCGCGGCGCCGGCCTTCGGGCGAGATGACCGCGTTCGACATCTCGTTCCACCCCGTGCGCGACGAGAGCGGCCAGGTCGTGCTGATCGTGCCCGAAGGGCGCGAGGTGACCGAGCGCCACCGCGCCGAGGCCGCGCTGCGCGAGAGCGAGGCGCGCTACCGCACGCTGTTCGACTCGATCGACGAGGGCTTCTGCGTGATCGAGGTTCTGTTCGACGACGGCGAGCGGCCGCTGGACTACCGCTTCGTGGAGGCGAACCGCGCCTTCGAGCAGCAGACGGGGCTGGCCGGCGTGGTCGGGCGGCGGATCCGCGAGCTGGTGCCCGGTCTCGAGCCGTACTGGTTCGAAACCTACGGCCGCGTGGCGCTGACCGGCGAACCGATCCGCTTCGAGGCGCCCGCCGAGGAGCTGAAGGGGTGGTACGACGTGTACGCCTTCCGCATCGGCGAGCCGGACGAGCGGAAGGTCGCCGTGCTCTTCACCGACGTGTCGGCGGCGAAGACGGCCGAGCGCGAGCGCGAGCGGCTCCTGCGGGCGCTGGAGGTGGAGCGCGCGCGCCTGGCGTACGTCTTCCAGCGGGCACCGGCGTTCCTGGCCGTGGTGCGCGGGCCCGACCACGTGTTCGACCTGGTGAACGACGCCTACCTGCAGCTGGTCGGCCATCGCGACCTGGTGGGCCGGCCCGTGTACGAGGCGCTTCCCGAGGTGCGGAGCCAGGGCTTCATCGAGCTGCTCGACCGCGTGCTGGCCGAGGGCGCGGCGCACGTGGGGCGCGAGGTGCCGCTGGTGGTGGCCCGCACGCCCGGCGCGCCGCCCGAGGAGCGCTTCGTGGACTTCGTCTACCTGCCGCTGGTGGAGGCGGAGGGCGCGCCGTCGGGGGTGATCGCGCACGGCACCGACGTGACGGCGCAGGTGCTGGCGCGGCGCGAGGTGGAGCGGCTGCTGGCCGAGAGCGAGCGCGCGCGCGCCGACGCCGAGGCCGCGCGAACCGAGGCCGAGGCGGCGAACCGCTCGAAGAGCGAGTTCCTGGCCGTGATGAGCCACGAGCTGCGCACCCCGCTGAACGCCATCGGCGGCTACGCGGAGCTGATGGAGATGGGGATCCGCGGCCCCGTCACGCCGCAGCAGGGCGAAGACCTGCGCCGCATCCAGACCAGCCAGCGGCACCTGCTGGGGCTGATCAACGAGGTGCTGAACTACGCCAAGCTGGAAACGGGCACGGTGCACTTCGACGTGGACGACGTTCCGCTGCGCGAGGCGCTGGCGGGCGCCGAGTCGCTGGTGGCGCCGCAGGCCCGGGCCAAGGGGCTCACCCTGGTGGTGGGCGACTGCGATCCGGCGCTGTCGGTGCGCGCCGACGGCGAGAAGCTGCGCCAGGTGGTGACCAACCTGCTGTCCAATGCGGTGAAGTTCACCGACGAGGGGGGACGGGTGGAGATCTCGTGCTGGGCCGACGGCGAGCGCGTGAGCATCGACGTGGCCGACACGGGGATCGGCATCCCCGCCGACAAGCTGGGCGCGATCTTCGACCCGTTCGTGCAGGTGCGCTCGGACCTGACGCGCCCGCACGAGGGGACGGGGCTGGGGCTGGCGATCAGCCGCGACCTGGCGCGCGGGATGGGCGGCGACCTGACCGTGCGCAGCACCCCGGGAGAGGGCAGCACCTTCACCCTCACCCTGCCGCGAGCATAGGACGATACGCTGCAAGGCGACACCAGGCAGGAAGATCGACCGGAGGGCGAACAGTGGCGATCCGGTCCACGCCGAAAACCACACCGCCCCGATGCGACGTACGTACACGAAGAGCCCGCAGGCCGTGCAGCCGTTTCGGCGTGCGCTGTGGATCGGTTTTTTTGAAACTGGACACCGCTTGGGCCGTCGGCTCCGAGAATGCTTCTCGCGGCTCGGGCTCCAAGTGCCGCGATCGGTCCGACGTCGTCCCGCCGTTCCGATCCCGATCCTCACGCGGAATCGGGGGATGCGCCGCATCGCCGGGGAGTGCTCTACCTGAGCCACGCAGTTAGCGGCGACGGGGTTTTCCCTGGATCTGCCGAAACGCGTGGATTCCGCCGGCGCGACCGCACGCCGGGGACGGGCGAACAGCGTGGATCAGGGGGTATCGGTTCACGCGGGTGGCTCCGCGCGGCTGAGCAGAGCCTCTTCGGGGGGAGGGACGCGGATTCGCTGCGGGACGTGGACGGCTGGGTGGGGGACGTGGGGAGGGAGGTAGATGTCCGCGGCCGGCAGGGATGGACGGTGGAGGAGATGGCGTTCGCGGTTGATTCGAGGCCGCGCCGAACTTTAGACGGGACGGACCGATGGCCGACCAGATGCAGTCGCTCACGCGCGGCTTCTTCGCGGGCTCGATCGACGACTCGATCCTCATGCCCTACCCGCGCATCAGCGACGAGGAGGAGGCGCGCGTCTCGGCCTTCCTGGCGGAGGTGATGGCGTACCTGGAGCGCGAGCTGGACCGCGACTGGGTGGACGAGCACGAACAGGTGCCCGCGCCCGTGATCGCCGAGCTGGCGCGGATGGGGCTGTTCGGCATCGCCATCCCCGCGGAGTATGGGGGGATGGGGCTGAGCCAGAGCGCCTACTGCCGCGTGTTCGAGGCGATCACCGCCTACGACGTGGGGCTGGGGATCATCCTGGGCGTGCACCTGTCCATCGGCACCAAGGGGATCGTGCTGGCGGGGACGGACGAGCAGAAGCGGTTCTATCTGCCGAAAGCGGCCACGGGGGAATGGTTCGCCTCGTTCGCGCTCACCGAGCCCAGCGCCGGCAGCGACGCGCAGGGGATCCAGAGCCGCGCCGAGCTGAGCGACGACGGCGCCCACTGGGTGCTGAACGGCGACAAGATCTGGATCGGCAACGGCTCGTTCAGCGAGATCATCGTGGCGTTCGCGCAGACGCCGGTGGAGCGCGACGGAAAAACGGTGGACCGCGTGACCGCGTTCATCCTTCGGCCCGACATGGAAGGCTTTGAGCGCGGCGCCCCGCTGCGCAAGATGGGCGCGCGGGGGAGCAACCAGACCGAGCTGCACTTCCGCGACGTGCGGGTGCCGATGGCGAACGTGCTGGGCGAGGTGGGCCAGGGCTTCAAGCTGGCCATGCGCATCCTGAACTCGGGCCGGCAGGGGCTGTCGGCCGGCGCGGCGGGCGGGGTGAAGCGGTGCGTGGAGATGGCGTCGGCGTTCGCGGCCGAGCGGCGGCAGTTCGGGCGGCCGATCGCCGGGTTCGAGCTGATCCAGGGGAAGCTGGCGGCCATGGCGGCCGACGCCTACACGGCCGAGAGCGCGGCCTACTTCACCACCGGCCTGGCCGACCGCGGTGACGTGGACTATGCGCTGGAGAGCGCTGCCGCCAAGGTGTGGAACAGCGACGCGCTGGACCGCGCGGTGGACGAGACGGTGCAGATCGCCGGCGGGCGCGGCTTCGTCAAAGGATACCCGTACGAGCGGATGTACCGTGACGCGCGCATCACCCGGATCTTCGAGGGGACCAACGAGGTGCTGCGGCTGTTCGTGGGGCTTTCGGGGATCCAGGGCCCGGGCGAGTACCTGCGCCGCATCGGCGCGGCGCTGCGGCACCCGATCGAGGGGTTCGGGCTGCTGGGCGAGTTCGCCACCGGCCGCCTGCGGCTGGCGCTGGGCCGCGGCGAGCCCAGCGTGGACGGCGACGTGCACCCGGCGCTGCGCCGCCACTTCGACTACCTGGCCGACCACACGCGCGACCTGCGCGCCGCGACCGAGCGGGTGATCCGCACGCACGGAGCGGGGGTGGTGGAGCGGCAGTTCGTGGTGGCGCGGCTGGCCGACATGGCCATCGAGCTGTACGTGCGCGCCGCCACCCTCAGCCGCACCCAGGCGCTGCTCGAGGCGCAGGCGCGCGGCGAGGCCGTGGCGCCGCCGCTCACCAGCAGCACGGTGGCGCTGGACGACGAATCGGTCGCGCGGCTGCTGCGGCTGTGCGACCTGGCGTGCCAGCGCTCGGGGCTGCGTTTCCGCGCCGCACGCGTGGCGCTGAACGACGACCGCGACTCGCTGCTGCGTGCCGTGGCGGCCGACCTGGTGGGTCCGGAGGCGATGCGGGTGGATGGAACGAAGACGGACCCGGCGTAAGCCTCTGCCGTCGGCCGTTCATCGACTCACGAGCCCCCGGGGCGATTCGCGCCGGGGGCTCGTGTGCGTCAATGATGCCGATGGCGTGCGGCTCGTCACTTCATACCGCTTTCCCTGGCATCGTTCTGATCCGGCCTGACCTGGCTCTCACAGAGGACACAGAGGTTTCTCCGTGTCCTCCGTGCCCTCTGTGAGAAACCCCGGCGAACCCAATTCCAGAGTGATGCCTGGAACACGGGATCACATGTAGCTGAGCCACCAGTCGTCGCGCCGCTGCTTCACCCCCGCGAACCAGCGGCAGAGCGGGTAAAGGAGCGCCACGCCCGCCGCCCAGCACAGGTACGCGACGCCCAGCGAGAACCCGGCGCCGGGCTGGGGTGTCGTGGCGCCGGGCATGCCGAAGAGGTGGCTCACCGGCTTCCCCGCCGCCAGCGAGAGCAGCAGCGCCAGGCCGTGGGCGGTGAACCACTGCAGGACGTAGAAGAACAGCGGCACGCGGCCGAAGGTCACCAGCGCCCGCCCCACGGGCCCGCGCGGCACCGTCTCGGCCCATGCCAGGAAGAGCAGCGCGGGGCCCAGCGTCATCAGCACGAACAGGAGCGACGGGGGGTACTTCTGCGTGTTGATGAACGACAGCACCGTGAACGCCGCGTTCTTCTGCACCGACCAGGGGAACGGGTTGCCGTAGAGGTTCGTCAGCCGGAGCACGACGAACGCCGCCACCATCCCCACCCCCAGGCGCACCAGCAGGCGCCGCCGCCGCGGTGCCTCCCACCCGTACACGTGCCCCAGACAGTATCCGCACAGGAACACCCCGATCCAGGGGAGCACCGGGTACAGCACCAGCAGCCGCACGCCCATCACCTGGGCGAACCCGGGCTGGTGCAGCACTTGCCACAGCGTGCCGCCCGCGCCGGGGTTGGGCCCCACGCCCAGCGGGTCGGCCAGGTTGTGCAGCGCCACGATGGCGATCCCGATCGCCGCGACCCAGCGCGTGGGCAGGTGGACGAGCGCCGACAGCACCATCATCGACACCCCGATCGCCCAGATCACCTGCAGCATCCCGGGGAAAGCGCGGTAGTTCAGGTCGAAGACGACCGCGAAGCGCACCAGGGTGAACTCCAGGAACACGAGCCATGCGCCGCGCGTGAGCAGGAAGCGCGACAGCTCGCGCTTCGGCTTGCCGCGCACGAGCTGCATCGCCGCCCCCGCCCCGGCCAGCAGCACGAAGGTCGGCGCGCAGAAGTGCGTGACCCAGCGGGTGAAGAAAAGCACCACCGTGGTGCGCGACAGGTCGGTCGCGTCGAAAAGGAGCCCGTCGCGGTGCACGTACTCACGCGTGTGGTCCAGCAGCATCAGCACCATCACCACGCCGCGCAGCAGGTCCACGCCGTCGATCCGCGCCTTCCGCGGCGGCGGGGCGCTGGTGGGGATGGCGGAAGACACGGGGATCATGGTTCGAGTCGCCATGGCGGTTGCCGGGAATGGAGGGCGAGGAAGGCGACGGGAGGAGGCCGGATCCCGCTGCGGGCGCGCGGCGCCCCAGGGTGAAAGATGCCCGGCGAACGCACGGCCGTGGTTGGCGATTCGTACGGACGTTGTAATGGATTTGCGAGGGCCGGAAAACGCGTGTTCAATCCACTTTCCGGTGGCACGCGTAACTCAGGGAGCAGACCAACGCGCGAACGCGCAAACCTGCCGGCCAACGCACGTCGTAAACGGATGGATTCCATGACTCGGCCCATCATCGCGCTCGCCGGAGCCACGGGTGACCTCGGCGGGCGGATCTGCAGGGCGCTGGTGGGGCGTGGCGCCTCGGTGAGAGCGCTCGCCCGCCCGGACGCCGACAGCCGCGACGTGGCCCGCATCGCCGCGCTGGGGGCCACGGTGGTCCGCGCCGATCCCGGCGACGAGGCCGCGATGGCCGCGGCACTGGAGGGCGCCGCGTGCGTGGTGTCGGCGCTCAACGGCCTCCGCGAGGTCATCATCGGCCGGCAGGGGGTGCTGCTGCGCGCGGCCGTCCGGGCCGGGGTGCCGCGCTTCATCCCCTCCGACTTCTCGGCCGACTTCACCAAGACGCGCCCGGGCGACAACCGCAATCTCGACCTCCGCCGCGAGTTCATGGCGCTGGCCGACCGCGCGCCCATCCGCGTGACGTCGATCCTCAACGGCGCATTCATGGACATGCTCGGCCGCGAGATGCCGGTGATCCAGCCCGGCATCCACCGCGTGCTCTACTGGGGCGACGCCGGCCAGCCGCTCGACTTCACCACCAAGGACGACGTGGCCGCCTATGCCGCCGCGGCGGCTATGGACGACACGGCCCCGCGCATCCTGCGCATCGCGGGCGAGAGCGCCAGCGCGCGCGACCTGGCCGCGGCGATGACCGAGGTGACCGGAGAGCGCTACCGGACGCTCTGGGCCGGCACCATCGGCTCGCTGGGGGCCATGATCCGCGTGGCCAGGCTGGTGGCGCCCCAGCCCGGTGCCGCCTTCCCGCCCTGGCAGGGCATGCAGTACATGCGAGACATGTTCAGCGGCCGTGGCCACCTTCAGCCGCTGGACAACGACCGCTATCCCGGCGTGGGCTGGACGTCCATCCGCCAGCTGCTGCTCGCCCGGAACCAGAATCCGCCATCGTAAGCACCCTACCGCACCTCGGTTCGACCATTCCTCGCCTCTGCACCGCGTAACTGATGCCGTGGCACGTGTTTTCCCGTCAAATCGGGGTGGCCGACGGAGCGCTCGAAGTCTCGAAGCATCCGCTCCGGTCACCCTCTCTACCCGGAGCGGCCGTCGCTGACTGGAATTCGGTCGGCTCCGGCGAGGGACGCAACGCCGCCGCCCAGCCGCGGCGATCTCCACGCGGCCCGCGGGCGGCGGCAAAACCCAGCAGGAGGTGGGGGATGATGGAACGGGCGAGGCGGATGGCGTTCGCGGCGGCGGTCACCGCCGCGATGGGCTTCGGCGCCGCGCAGGCGCTGGCGCAGCCCAACCCCGCGCGCGACGAGGCGCGGGCCTGCAGCGACTCCCTCTGTGCGCGGGCCTGCAGCGCGGCGGGGTTCCACGGCGGCTTCTGCAACAGCGGCGGCGGGTGCAGCTGCTACCTGTAGCCGGATGAAGGATCTCCCGCGGCTCCACCAGGAACCGCGGGAGATCCGCCCCACCCCGGCTTCGTACGAGCGTCCCATCTCTCAACAACGGAGTTTCACACGGAGTCAGCGGAGTCAGCGGAGCAACTTTCCGTCGGCACCGCCGATTCCGCTGACTGCGTATCCGTGTGAACCGCTTGCTTGTCCGCGCGACCGGTGTGGTATCAGGACACGCCGGTCGCGGGAGGAAGGGAGCCGTGCTCGGCGCGACGCACTACGCCGGCGTACACCGCCGCCGCCAGCAGCGCGCACGCCGCCATCGGCGCCGTCATCGCCAGCGCCGAGCGGCCGTCGAAGAGGGCGGCCACCGCGGCGCTCGCCAGCGCGCCGGTGAGCATCTGCACCCCGCTGAGGATGGCGCTGGCCACGCCGGCGATCTCGGGCATGGGCTCCAGCGCGCCCTGCACCGCGTTGGGGCGCACCACGCCCTGGCCCAGGAAGCCCACGCAGGCCAGCGGCACCAGCAGCTCCGCCCGCAGCCCGCCGGCGGCCGCCAGCAGCAGCAGCGCCACGGCCGACCCGGCGATGGCCACGAGCCCGCCGGCCATCAGGCGGCCGTGCGGCACGCCCCGGCGGCTGAGGCGGGCGTTCACCAGCGCGCCCGCCATCAGGCACCCCGAGGTGCACGCGAACAGCACCCCGTACGCGCGCTGCGACACGTGCAGCAGCTCGATCAGCACCAGCGACGAGCCCGAGACGTAGGCGAACAGGGCGCCGAAGTTGAGCGCCACCACCAGCACGTATCCCACGCTCACCGGGTGCCGCAGCACCCGCGCGTACCGCCGCAGCACCTCGCCCGGCGTGGGCGGCGCGCCCGCCTGGCGCGGGGCCGACTCGCCCAGGCGCAGCGCCGCGGCCGCCAGCAGCACGCACCCGCCCGCCGCGAGCGCCCCGTAGATCGCGCGCCACCCGCCCAGCCCCGCCACCAGCACGCCCAGCGTGGGCGCGAGCACCGGCGCCAGCCCCGCGGCCAGGTTGACGTACGACTGCCGCACCCGCGCCTCGGGGCCGGCGAACAGGTCGCGCACCGTGGCCACCACCAGCACCTGGCACGCGCCCGCGCCTGCGCCCATCAGGAAACGCCACGCCAGCAGCGCCCCCAGCGAGGCCGAGAACGCCGCCAGCGCGCCGCAGCCGGCGAACGCCGCACACCCGGCCAGCAGCAGCGGCCGCCGGCCGTAGTGGTCCGAGAGCGGCCCCACCACCAGCGGCCCCGTGGCGAACCCCGCCATGAAGATGCTGAGCGTAAGCGCCGCCCGCCCCGGCGTGACGCCCAGCGACGCCGCGGTCTGCGCAAGGACGGGCAGCCCCATGTCGGTGGCGAACGACGCCAGCGTCACCAGGGCACCCAGCAGGAGCATGAAGCCGGCGGATTCGGGACGGAGACTGCGCATGACGCGGCTCTCCCTCCCCCTCGCGGACTCCGTCAACGCATCGCGTCCTGCGGGGCGGCGTCCGCGCGGGCGGGCGGCCCGCCCTGCACCCGCGGGGCGATGCGCGGGGTGCGCCGCCGCGCCAGCCACGCGCGATACCTCCGCCACGCCAGCGCGATCCCCGTCCACACCAGCAGCGCGGCGCCCGCCGAGGCCAGTCCCGCGATAGTCTGCCCGGTCAGGCCCAGCACCTCGCCCGTGTGCGCGAAGCGGAGGATCGAGCGCAGGCGGGCGCCGGGTGTCCGCTTGGAGAACGGCTTCCACTCGGCACGTCCCGTAGCCCGGTCCACCTTCAGCTCGCCCTGCTTCTGTGGCTGGCCGCCGGTGCCGCGGTCCACCGTGAAGGTGAGCGGCGCTTCCGCCGAGGTCGGCAGCTGGAGGCGGATGCTGCGCCAGTCGGCCACCTGCCCCTGGGCCCGCGCCCACGCCGCGTCCACACCGCCCAGCGCGATGCCGCCGCGCCCGGGCTCGGCTCCACGGCTCGATTCCGGCCCCGGCCGGCCGCGCCCGCGCCGCCCGCGCCCTTCGCCGCCCTCCAGGCCGCCTTGGGCGCGCCTCGCGTCGCCGCCGGGGCGGCCCTGCGCGCCCGGGCCCTCGCCCGGCGGGCCGGAGCGCTGCGGGGGTGTTTCACCGTAGATGCGGTAGACGGCGTTGCTGGCCCACGGATAGGAGATGACCACCCCCGACGCGACCACCACCACCAGCGGCACCAGCCCCCAGAAGCCGGTGACGTTGTGCCAGTTGAAGTTGCGCGCCGTGGAGCGAAGGCCGCGCCGGTACCACAGCACGTGCCGCAGCGCCGCCCGCGTCCAGCGCCGCGGCCACCACAGGTAGAAGCCGCTCAGCACCAGGAAGAGGAAGCCCAGGTTGGCCGCGTCGAGGATCGCCTTCCCCCACGCGCGGCTCTCGCCGCTGCGCCCCAGCCAGCGGTGCCACTCGGTCACCACCGCGAAGAAGCGGCGGACGCCGGTGGCGCCGTGCCCCAGCACCTGGCCGGTGTAGGGGTTCACGAACACCGTCTTCTCGCGGCCGTACGCCACCTCGGCCGGCGCGCCGGGGCTCCGGCGCACGACCAGCGTCGTCGGCGTCCCGTCCTCGGCCTGCTGCACCCGCGCGACCAGCTGCGTGGCAGGGAGACGCGCGGCGCCCGCCGGCGCGGAAACCTCGTAGGCGCGCGTGTCGGCCCACGCCACGATCTGCCGCTGGTACGTGAGCAGCACGCCCGTCACCGACATCAGGAAAACCGCGGCGCCGGCCGTGACGCCCACGATCAGGTGTGCCCAGAACAGCACCTTGCGAACCCATTGCATCTCGGAACCGCCTGCCCGTCTTTGATGAAGAAGAGATGTGCGCCGAACCGGCCGCGAGCTCGTGGCCGCGGCCGGCCGCCGCACGCGCGCGCTGCATGCCCGTGGGAACGCGCGCCCGGATTTGCGCGGGCAATCTAACCACGCTGCGGAGCCCAGACAGGTCGCGCGGCATGGTTGGCACCTGGGTGTGCCGAATGGCTCGCCGAGCGCATCGAACGGCACGCGCGGCGCCACCTCCATCACTCGATTATCGCGCCGGAAGCCGGCAGCCGACGGTCTCACGCCGGATCGCCAGGCATCGTACCGGAGCCGGGTTCACCAGGGTTTCTCACAGAGGCCACGGAGGCCACGGAGAAAAACCTCTGTGTCCTCCGTGCCCTCTGTGAGAGCCACCTTGGGCCGGAGCCACCACGATGCCGCGGAAAGGCGGCGAACGTTGCGATTCCGTCCAGGCCGGTGTCCATTGTGAAGCCCGGCTTATCGCCCTGATACGCGTCGTCGAGTTTATCCGACCGCCGTCTTTCCTTAGCTTGACAGCCGAGCGATTCGCCGCCGCGGCCAGCCGAAACCAGGAGAAGAGGAGGATGAAGATCGAACGAGTGGGCTCACGGCCCTCGGGCAAGGGGCCGGGCGACTGGTTCACCGGCACGGTGCGCATCGACCCGCTGTTCGGCGCGAGCGAGCCGGCGCGCGCCGCCGGCAACGCCGTGACCTTCGAGCCCGGCGCCCGCACGGCCTGGCACACGCACCCGCTGGGGCAGACGCTGATCGTGACGGCGGGCTTCGGGCGGGTGCAGCGTGAGGGCGGGCCGGTGGAGGAGATCCGGCCCGGCGACGTGGTGTGGTTCGAGCCCGGTGAGAAGCACTGGCACGGCGCCTCGCCGGCCACCGCAATGACGCACATCGCCATCCAGGAGTCGCTCGACGGCAAGGCAGTGGAGTGGATGGAGCACGTGAGCGACGAGCAGTACCAGGCGAGCCCCGGCGCGAGCTGACCTCCGGCATCGGCGGGCATCGCTGGACGCCACGCCGGCGTTTCGCCATCGTGTCCGCGCGGACGATCGGGCCGCGCGGCCGAGCCGCCGCCTTGGGTGAGCTCCGACCTGCCATCGACCCACAGCAGCCGTCCACGTGACAGAATCCGACACCCCGGCCGTCACCATCCGCCCCGCGGCTCCCGCCGACCTCGCGGCCATCGGGCGCCTCGGCGCGCTTCTGGTGCGCGTGCACCACGAATTCGACGCCCTCCGCTTCATCGCGGCCACGCCGCACACCGAGCAGGCATACGCCGCGTTCCTCGGCGCGCAGCTCGCCGACCCCGACGTGGTGATCCTCGCCGCCGAGCGGGATGGCGAGGTGCTGGGCTACACCTACGCGGGCGTGGAGGGGAACGACTACATGTCGCTGCGCGGCCCGGCGGGCGTGCTGTACGACATCGTGGTCGACCCCGCCCAGCGCGGGCAGGGCGTGGGCGGGATGCTGCTGAGCGCCACGCTGGCTGCCCTCGAAGCCCGCGGCGCGCCACGCGTCGTCTTGTCCACGGCCGAGCGGAACGAGCCCGCGCAGCGCCTGTTCACGCGCGCCGGCTTCCGTCGCACGATGATCGAGATGACGCGCGAGACGGGCGGGGCCAGTGGCGACAGTGGCGGGAGCGCCGCGTCGTGACCGGCGGCTGAGGCCGCAGCAACAACTACGAAAAGCCTCGCAAACCGCGTGAGGCTGAACGACGGTTTTCCTGAGCCTCGTCGCCGCCTTCGCCGTGCGTGAACGCACGCGGCGCGGCCGTGGATTCAGCGCACCGCATCGGCGCGCGATTGTATTCCAAACATTCCGATAGTCGGAATAAAACTCCCGGAAGCACCCGCCGCCGGCCAGCGGAGTCGGTGACATCACTTCTCACGGGCGGAAGATCGCCCACCTACCAGCATCCCCGGCAGCGTGCCCACCACCTTTCAGACGCGGACGATCGGCGGCGTCCCGCTCCTTCTCGCCACGCCGGGCGATGCCGCGGCGCCGCTGCCGCTGGTGCTGTGGTTCCACGGCTTCGGCGTGGACAAGGAGACGCACGGCAAGGAGCTGCGGCAGCTTGGCGATACCGGGTTCCTGGCGGTGGGAGTGGATGCCGCCGGCCACGGCAACCGCCGCCTTCCCGACCTGGACGCCCGCCAGGCCGCGCCGCGCGAGCAGGCGCTGCGCACGATGATCGAGCTGGCCGCGCGCACGGCGGACGAGGTTCCCGCCGTGGTGCGGGCGCTGGTGGACGAAGGGCTGGCCGACGGCGGCCGGGTGGGCGTGGCGGGGGTGTCGATGGGCGGCTACGTGGTGTACCGCGCGGTGCTGCGCGAGCCTTCGATCCGCGCGGCGGTGTCGATCCTGGGCTCGCCCGATTGGCCGCACGGCGACAGCCCGCACCGGCACCTGGACGAATTCCGCCGCACCGCCCTCCTCTCCATCACCGCCGAGCGGGACGAAAACGTGCCCCCCGACGCCGCGCGTGAGCTGCACCGCCGCTTGGCGGAGGTGGACCCCGGCTCGCCGCTGCACCGCTACGTGGAGCTGCCCGGCGCCGTCCATCTCATGTCCGAGGAGCACTGGAACCGGGCGATGGACGAGACACTGCGCTGGCTCGCCCATCACCTGCGCCGATACGAGATCCGCGTGAATCGTTGATGGAAAAACGCAAGGTCCAACAGCGAAATTTCACGCAGACGCAGAGTCAGCGGAGTCAGCAGAGAACACGATTTTCTCTGCTGACTCTGCTGACTCTGCGTGAGCCTTCGCTGTTGGTTGTTGCGAGGTATGAGAACAAGAAGCGGGGCGCCCGATGCTGGGCGCTCCGCTGTTTCGGCAACGATCGCGCGTCAGCGCGGCCAGGCCGGGCCGCAGCCCGTTGGCTGGTAGGTGTCGCTGATGTTCAGCAGCATCCAGCGCCCGTCCTTGCGCGCGAGGTGGAAGGCATCGAAGCCGCAGTGCGTGACGGCGTTGTCGCGGCGCACCTGGTATTCGGCCCACACGGTGGCCAGGTCGCCGCTCACGTGCACCACGGGGTTGCGGATGGGCTCGTCCAGCGGCGGCTGGCCCGGCTGGGTGACCGCGTGGATGAACTGCGCGGCGGTGAGCACCACCACGCGCGTTCCACCCTCGCGCGTGGGGCGGAGCAGCGTGATGCGCGTGAGCGAGTCCACGTGCTGGTTCATCGCCGTGGTGTCGCGGGTCCGCAGCGCGTCCATGAAGCCCTGGATGCTCGCGAGCACCCCGGCCCGCTCCTGCTCCGTGGTCTCCCGCGCCCCGGCGGCCGCGGTCGCAGTGGACGCGGAGGGGGTGGGTGACGTTTGCGGCTGGCAGGCGGCGAACAGCGGGAGCAGGAGGAGAACGAGACGACGATTGCGCATGTGGGTGCGTGGGCGGAGGGATGACGGATCCGTCGTCGCCGAACCATGGGCAGCAGACGGTGGACACCGGCCGTGGAGCCGGCCGGCGCAAGCTACGGGGTGATGCGGCGAGCCGCCAATCGCCCGCTCGCGGGTGATGCGACCGGTCGACGTCGCACGTGACGCGGCGCGGAGCGCTCGCGGCGCCCGCGCTACGGCGTCGGGCCGCCGGGTGCTCCCTGCGACGGCTCGGCGGTGGTGCTCCGCCGTTTCGGCGAGTTGCCGAAGCGCCAGGTGAAGGAGACGCTGGCGCTGCGCCCGCCCCACGACGACGTGTTCCTCCCCGAGCCCCTGAACGTGGGGTCGCGCGCGATGAAGGTGGAGCGGTAGATGCCCAGCGGGTCGGCGAGCCGAACGTTCAGCGTCGCCTTCTCGCGGAGCAGGTTCTTGCGCAGCCCGATCTCGCTCCAGAGCGTGGAGGAGTAGCGGCCCTGCGTCCCTTCGCGCGGGGAGGTGAGCCGCGCCGAACCCTGGATCCCGAACCCCCGGCCGGGCTGGGCCGAGGCGTTCAACGCGAAGAACCACGAGGACCACGCCCCGGAGTACACGCTGGACACGTTGTCGGCGTCGCGGCTGGTGTGGCCCAGGCCCAAGGTGCCCGACAGCGTGGTGGAAGGCGCGGGCCGCAGCGATGCGTTCAGCGAGGTGCCGTAGGAGGTGATCGTGGACAGGTTCTGCGGCGTGGTGGTTCCCACGCCCAGCGAGTCCACGGTGCGCAGGTACTCCACCTCGTCGGTGGTGTGCCGCAGGTACGGCGACAGGCGCAGCGTGAGCGCGTGGATCCGCAGGCTCCCGTCCAGCGTGAACGAGCGCGTGGTGGTGGGCTTCAGCTCGGGGTTGCCGGCCCTCACGTTGAGCGGGTCGGTGCGCAGGACGAACGGGTTCAGCGCCGAGGTCCACGGCCGGCGCACGCGGTGCGTGTACGAGAACCTCAGGTCGCGCCCCGGGCCCAGCTGCGTGGAGACGTTCGCGCTGGGGAACACCGAGAAGTAGTCGACCTCGGCCACGTCCTGGCCCTGCGCGGTGATCCCCACGTTCGCGGCCTCGGCGCGCAGGCCGCCCTGGAGGGAGAACCGCCCCACCCTGCGCGTAAGGGTGAAGTAGGCGGCGTGCTCGCGCTCGCGAGACGTGTACGCGTAGCGCGTGTCGCCGCGCGGGTCGGCGAGAGGGGCCGGGCCGAAGACTTCGAGCGCGTTCCGTTCGCCCGACGTGGACACGTGGCTGCGAACCCCTACTTCCAGGCGGCTCCCGGCCAGCGGGTGCGTGTAGTCGCCCTTCACCGTAAGGTCGTGCTGGTCCTGGTCGAACGCGGTCGTCCTCAGCTCGTCTTCGCCGGGGCCCACCGGAACCGTACGCGCCTGGGTGGTCTCCTCGATCCGGCCGCTGTTGCCCGAGCCGTTCCAGCCGCGCCGGAGCTCCAGCGCAAGCTCGTTCTTCTGCGGCTCCACGATGCGCCGGAAGCCCACCGCCGCTTCGCCGAAGTCGTAGTCGCCCTCGCCCCGGTTCACCCGTTCATACGCGCGCAGCTCGGCTTCCGACGGGTCCAGCAGCCGGTTGTGCGAGATCCCGTCGTTGCCGAAATCGCCGCGGTACACCGTGCCCGACGCCCAGAGCGTTTCCTTGGGGCCCACGTCCAGCTCGGCCGTGAGATCGCCGCTGCCCGACGAGTTGGAGCCCTCGTTGACCTGGTCCTGCTCCAGCGCGGTGGTGGCCTGCAGGTTCTGCCGCAGCTCGTAGGAACGGTTGCTGTACTGCGACGCGTTCCCCGACGCGCCGCCGAACAGGGTCAGCCTGCCGCGCTGGTAGGCGAGCTGGCCCGAAAGGCCGTTGGCCCCGCGCGTGGCCGCGCTCGCCGACACGCTGCCGCTCAGCCCCAGCCGCACGTCCTTGCGCAGGACCACGTTCACGATCGCGGCCCCGCCATTCTCGAAGCGGACGGACGGGTTGGGGATCACCTCCACGCGCTCGATCCGGTCGGCGGGGAGGTTCTTCAGGAACTGGGTGAGCGCGTCGCCGCGAAGCGGGGAGGGGCGGCCGTTGAGGAAGATGGTGACGGCGCGATTGCCGCTCATCGTCACGTTGCCCTGGATGTCCACCTCCAGCTCGGGGATGGTGCGGAGCACGTCGGCGGCCACGCCGGTCGCGGAGGGCATGTCGCGCACGCTGTAGATGGTGCGGTCCTCCGCCTGGACCACTGGCGGGCGCGTGGTGCGCGCGTCGATCCCCGCAAGGGCGACCGCTCCCAGCGTGAGGGCCCCCGCGTCGCTCCACTGCCCGGCGGCCACCTCCACCGTCTTCGACGCCGTGGCTCCCGCCGCGCTGCGTGCCAGCACCACGTACCTCCCGGCCGCGAGCGGCATCCGGAAGCTCCCGTCGGTGCCCGCCGTGGTGTGGGCGAGCTGAACGGTGCCGCCGTCGGCGCGTGCCGACACGCTGGCGCCGGGCGCCGGCGCTCCGCCCGGGCCCAGCACCCGGCCCCGGATCCCCGAGGCTGGAGCCTGGCCCTGGCCCACGAGCGGAGCGGCGCAGAAGAGAGCGCCCGCGACGAGCAGGAGGACGTGTGTGAATCGCATGCTGGGGGGTCCAGGAGCGGGGGGGCGTGGACGAGCCGGGCAGGGGCAGTCTATTGGACGCGGGAAGGGAATGGTGGCGGCCTCCACGCAATTCCCTTCCCGCGAGATGTCGAGCGGATCGCTCCGTGTACCCGGCTACGGATCATCGTGATCCACAGGGGATGCCGCTCTTTTTCTTCCCTGCGTTCTCCGCTGCTCGTCTATCGTCGTGCCGTATCGGCCATTTCTAATATAAGGTGGATGGACCGATCCGCACCACGCTGCCGCCCTTACCGCCGCGCCGTGTAGTGCAGGCCCACCACGCCGGTGGGATAGGGGGTGGCCGACTTCAGGTCGAAGGTGGCGAGCACGCCGTTGGGCAGCACGCGCTTGCCGCCGCCCAGGGTGATCGGGTACACCAGCAGGTGCAGCTCGTCCACCAGGCCGTGCTCGAGCAGCGCGTGCACCAGCTGGCTGCTGCCGTCCGTGAGGATGTTGCCGCCCGGCTGCTCCTTCAGCGCGCGCACCTGGTCGATCACGTTGTCGCGGATGATGGTCGTGTCGCGCCAGATGGGCTGATCGAGCGTGGTGGAGACGACGTACTTCTTCGGGGCGTTCATCAGGTCGCCGAAGAAGTCGCCCGCGGGCATGGGCTCGAACGCCTGCGCGTGGGTCACGTAGGTGCGCCGCCCCAGCAGGAACGCGTCGCACCCCTGCATCAGCTCCACGAAGGTCTTGCCGATGTCGTCGTGCCAGAAGGGAATCGTCCAGCCGCCGTGCTCGAATCCTCCATCCGTGTCCTCGTCCTTGCCGCCGGGCGCCTGCATCACGCCATCCAGGCTCATGAACTCGGAAACGATCAGCTTTCTCATAACGGCCTCTCTGGTCAGGGTCGATTGGTCATCGCGGTCACACAGGCGACGAACGAGGATCCGGTAAATCGACACCGTTCGTTCTTCGCCGATACCGCCTCTCGAAATTGCACGCGCAACCCCACGACATGTCATCCTGAGCGGCGCCGCCGCACTGGGTCTTCCGTCACAATAGCGCTTCGCGGCGCCCGAAGGATCTATCGTCGGCGCTCGGATTCAGGCCCGCCGTGCGCCACTGCGCCGGCTATCCTCCCGCGGATGGCAAACAGTGGTGCTGCGGCGGCCATGGATCCTTCGGTCGCCGCCCACTCCTGTCGCAGACGGAATGGACGTCCGGCGGCGACGCTCAGGATGACATCGCGGTGATAATCCGTTCTCTGCTGATTGGACGATTACACGGTGCGGTGCCCGTGCGGACGCCGCGAAGCCTCAGGGCTTCAGGCGGTATTTGACGATCACGTGGTCGTTGCGGAGGCTGGCGTAGAGGCCATCGTGGTCGTCGATGGCCATCCCGAACACCACGGTGCGCGCGCCGAACGAGTCGACGAAGTGGCCGGCGGCGTCGAACACGCGGATGCCGCGGCCGATGTCGCTCACGTACACGCGGCCGCGTCCGTCGATGGCCAGGTCCGTGGCCCAGCGGAACTGCTCGGGCCCATCGCCCTTCCCCCCGAAGCGGTCCACGAACTTCCCCGACGCGTCCAGCCGGTAGATCTCGTAAGTCCACTGGTCCAGCGCGTACACCTCGCCCGTGCCCGACACCGCCAAGCGTGCCGGCGCGGCGCCGTCCACGGCCTCTCGCAGGTCGATCCGGCGCAGCACGTCGCCCGTGCGCGACAGGTGCACCACGTGCGACCAGTCGCTGGCGGCCCACAGCGTTCCGTCCAGCGCCAGCACCACGTCGTTCACGTTCTGGCCCGCGCCGCTCACCGTGCCCAGCAGGCGCCCGGTCGCGCCCTCGTAGCGCCGGATGCGGCCGCTCTGCACCACGTACGCCGTGCCGCCGCGGTCAACCTCCAGGTCCACCAGCGGCATCTTCGGGTCGGCCATCCACTGGGTGACGAAGGTACCGGCCGAGTCGAACACCTGCACCCGGCCGCCGCTGTACTCCGCCACGTAGATCCGCCCCGCGCCGTCCACGGCCACGCTGCGCGCGTCCTCGAACCGCCCCGCGCCCGTCCCCTCGCTGCCGAAGCGCAGCACCTCGTCGGCGAACGAGGGCGGCGCGGGGGGCTGGGCCGGCGCGACGGGGGCGGCCGGGGGGCCCGTCACGGGCCGCGGCTGATCGGGGGCCGGCGACGGCGATCCGCGCCGGTTGGCTAGCACCACGATGATGCCCAGGACCGCCACCAGCCCCAGGCAGCCGATGATGCCCCGGGTGGCGTTCGGCTTGGGCACGGTGCCCGGCGGCAGCGTCGCTTCCAGCCGGTCCACCGCGTCCTTGGCCTCCTTCAGCCCGCCGCCGAACTGGTCGCGGAACGCCTTGATGGCGCCGATCTTGTTCCCCGCGCGCAGCAGCCGCAGCACCTCGCCCACCGCGGCCGATTGATCCGGGGACTCGCCAGACCGGCCGTCCAGCAGCAGGCTGGCCCTGCAATACGGGCATCGCGCCGTGGTGTCGTGGCGGGCGGGAGCGTCCAGCGGCGCGGAGCAGGTGGGGCAGCGCAGCAGCTCGGGCATGTGCGTTCGGGAGATTGGGGCGTGCAGCAGGCGGGGAGGGGGAGGCCGAGCCGCCGCCTGGGGTACCGCGCGTCAGCCCCGCAGGCTACTCCGCACCGGCCGCGCGGGCAAGGCTGTCGATCACCTGGCTTGCCGGCCGGCAACTTCAGCCGGAGATCCGGGAGGCGTGACGGAGTTCCGACGCTCGACGGCCGCGGAACTGGGCAGTTCCGCGGCCGTGGCGACGATCCCGATTCTCGGCACTTCCGTGGCTCCGCACGGGGAACGACGTCACGCCCGGCACAGGTGGATCGACGGGATGGAGCTCAGCAGGCGTCCAGATGACATTCGTGTCGACGCGCGGGAGTGCGCCCTTCCGCACTCCCGCACGTCCAATGGGACCGGCTCGGGGTCAGACGCAGACCTCGTGGAGCTCGCCCTGCTCGGATCCTAACAGCAGAGGGAGTCGCAGCTCCCGCCACAGCTGTCCCAGCAGGTTCGTCCCAGGCACGTCTCCGGCGGGTGGAGGCTGCAGTCGGAGCTGACGCCGCTGTTCGCCAGCACCGAGCCGCGGCCGCCCGAGGCGTCGGTGGCGAAGGAATCCACCCGCACCGCCTCCAGGTCCAGCTTCAGCTTCTTCATGGTTGGGTCTCCGGGTTTGTGCGGATACGTAGCCCGGGCGCGGGGTGCGGCGGCCCAACGTACCGGCTGTGGCATCCAATGAATGCACCGGATCGCCCGAAAGGGGACCTGTGATGGGACGGCATGTGGCGGCCGAGGGGTGAGCCGAGCCAGGGCAGTGACGTGCGTGTGGGCGCCATCGCTGCGGATGGGCGGGGCGGCCGCACGAGGGCGTGCGGCTTGCGGGCGGCATGCATTCCGTCCGCGCTCGGCCGGGACCGGAACCTAAGCGGGGAGATCGAGGCATGCGGATCGGGATCGTGGGATCGGGGCTGATGGGCGGGAAGCTGGGAACGATCTTCGCGCGCGCCGGCCACGAGGTGGTCTTCAGCTTCTCGCACGATCGCACGAAGCTGGAAGGGCTGGCGCGCGACGCGGGGCCGAAAGCGCGGGCGGGCACGCCCCGTGAGGCCGTCGACTCGGCGGACGCCATCCTGCTCGCCGTGCACTGGTCGCGGGTGGACGACGTGCTGAGCCAGGCCGGCGACCTGTCCGGCAAGGTCGTGATCACCTGCTCGCTGCCGATGAATGGCGACGACACGCAGCTCGTCGTTGCCCACACCTCTTCGGGCGCGGAAGAGCTGGCCGCGAAGGTCCCGGGCGCGCACGTCGTCAGCGCCTTCGGCACGGTGCCCAGCGAGGTGCTGTTCGGCGTGTTCGAGGCGCGGGGCGGCGCCGATCGGCCCAGCCTGGTCTACTGCGGCGACCACGAGGATGCGAAGGAGACGGCGGCGCGGCTGGCCCGCGACGCGGGCTTCGACCCGGTAGACGCGGGGCCTCTTCGCATCGCCCGCTACGTGGAGCCGTTCGCGCTGCTCGTCGCGCAGCTCGCGTACGAGGGCGCTGGCGGCCCGGAGCTGGCATACCGCTTCGAGCGCTTCGGCGGAGAGGGGTGATGATGAGGCCGGGTCGGGGAGAATCCCCGCCAAGGTCATCCTGAGCGTCGCCGATGCGTCCAGACCCGCGTCCGCACCGGAGCATGGCGGCGACCGAAGGATCTATCGCCGCGGCCGCGCAACCGCATGTCGTAGCCGTGGATGCCGGCGTATCGCGCTTCGGACGCTCGGCTCCGAGCGCCGCCGCTGGATCCTTCGGCGCCGCCAAAGACCGGTGCGAGTGAAGGTTACGCGCGGCGGCACCTCAGGATGACATCGTTTCCATTGGGCTGAGACGAGGCAGAACGCGCGTCCGAATAGAAAGTTTTCGCGCGACGCGGTGCGGCTCGGCCGTGTTCCGACGGCCGCTCGGGATGACATTGTTTCGTTTGGCGGGGACGAGGCAGACCGCCCGTCCCACGATCACGTTCAACATGGATGACACGATATGCTGCCCACTCGCACGCTCGGCACGCAGGGGCTGACGGCCTCCGCGATCGGCCTGGGGCTGATGGGGATGAGCCACGCCTACGGAAGCGCCGAGGAGCGCGACGAGCGCGAGTCCATCGCCACCATCCACCGTGCCGTTGAGCTGGGATGCACCTTCCTCGACACCGCCGAGGTCTACGGGCCTTTCGCGAACGAGGAGCTGCTGGCCCGGGCGCTCAAGACGCTCCCCGGCGGGCGCGACCGCGTGACCATCGCCACCAAGTTCGGCTTCCGGATCGAGAACGGCGCCATCGCCGGGATGGACAGCCGGCCCCAGCACATCCGAGAGGCCGTCGAAGGCTCGCTCCGCCGCCTGGGGACGGATCGCATCGACCTCCTCTACCAGCACCGCGTGGATCCCGCCGTCCCCATCGAAGACGCAGTCGGCGTGATGGCCGACCTGGTGCGCGAGGGGAAGGCGCGCTTCCTTGGCCTTTCGGAGGCCGGCGAGCAGACCATCCGCCGCGCGCACGCCGTGCACCCCATCTCGGCGCTGCAGAGCGAATATTCGCTGTGGGAGCGCAACCTGGAGCCGCGCATCATCCCGCTGCTGCGCGAGCTGGGGATCGGCCTGGTTCCCTTCGCCCCGCTGGGCCGCGGCTTCCTCACCGGCGCCGTCAAGCGCGCCGAGGAGTACCCCGAGGGCGACTTCCGCCGCGGCGACCCGCGCTACCAGGGCGAGAACTTCGACGCCAACGTCCGCGCCGCCTCCGCGGTCCGCGAGCTGGCCGAGCGGAAGGGGGTGGCGCCGGGCCAGATCGCGCTCGCCTGGCTGCTGCACCGCGGCGACGACATCGTTCCCATCCCGGGGACGAAGCGGCGGACGTACCTGGAGGAGAACGTGGGCGCGGCCGACGTGTCGCTGAGCGCCGGGGAGATGGCGGAGCTGGACGCGGCGCTCGCGCCCGAGAAGGTGGCGGGGCCGCGCTACGGCGAAAAGGCGATGGCGCAGGTGGACCGGTGAGCGCCGCGACGACGGGCCCGGAGCGGGCGGAAACGCCGAACGGGCGGCGCCCGCGCGTGGTCTGCCACATGCTCGCCTCTGTGGATGGGCGCATCCTCACCGACGGCTGGCCGCTCTCGAAAGAGGGACGCCGCGAGTACGAGCGCGTGCACGACGGCTACGGCTCCGACGGCTGGATCTGCGGCCGCGTGACGATGGAGCAGCACTTCTCCGAAGCCGTGCGCTCCGACGCCCAGATCGCGCGCGAGCACCACGGCGCCCCGCGCGACGACTTCCGCGCGCCGGGCGACCACGACTCCTTCGCCTTCGCCGTGGACTCGCGCGGACGGCTCGACTGGTCGACCAACGACATCGACGGCGACCACGTGGTGGCCGTCCTCTCCGAGCGCGTGTCCGACGAGTACCTGGCCGGCCTGCGCGACAAGGGAGTGTCGTACCTGCTGGCCGGCGCGCGCGACGTGGACCTGGCGCTCGCGCTGGAGAAGATCGGCGAGCGGTTCGGCGTGCGCACGCTGATGCTGGAAGGCGGCGGGCGGATCAACGGCGGGATGCTGCGCGCGGGGCTGGTGGACGAGGTAAGCCTGCTCCTCGCGCCCGTGGCCGACGGTCGCATGGGCACGCCCGCGCTCTTCGACATCGACGGGGAGGGTAATGGGGAGGGCGGCGAGCGCCGGTCGTACCGGCTCGCGCTCGATTCGGTCGAGCGGCGTACGGACGACGTCCTCTGGCTGCGCTACCGCGTGGAGCCGCGGGGCGAGGCCGCCTAGCCTTCCGTCAGCAGATCCGGCTGAACTGCTTTCTCACACAGAGGCACGGAGACACAGAGAACTGCTGGATTGTTCTCTGTGTCTCTGTGCCTCCGTGTGACACTTCAGCAGGTCCTGCCGCCGCGATGATTCATGCGGATCTGATATTGATTGGCGGATGGTTCTAGAACCGTTCAAACGAAAGATGCCGGGAGCACCACGCGGTGCTCCCGGCATCTCATCACGTCCCCGCGCCGCCGATGCTGTCAGCGGTAGATGGTGACGAAGTCGGACAGGGTGTTGCCGCTGGGCCAGGCGTTCACGCACGACCCGCTGCTGTCGCGGTACGAGCGGTTGGTGACCGTGCGCAGCGTGGTGCCGGCCATGCCCGTGCCGTTCCACGAGCGCCGCACGCCGTCGTAGCCGAAGTAGGGCGTGTAGTAGCTCTCGGTGCCGGTGCAGTCGGCGCCGGTGTAGTGGCTCACGTAGGCGGCCTGCACCGGCGTGCACGACGCTTCACCGCACCCGGTGCCCATCCCGGCGTTCCAGTCGTCCGCGTGCTGCCCCGGGCCGGGCTGGCCGCTGGTCAGGTCGGAGGTCCCCTCCTCGCCCCAGTGGCCCGAGAAGCGGATCCACTCCTGGCCGGGCATGGGGCGCTTGCCGCCGGTGCCGGGCATCTCGCCCATGTTCACCAGCCCGCCGCCCTGCAGCCCCTGGTCGGAGCCCTTGCCGCCGCTCCAGGTGAACCAGCGCTGGCCCAGGTTGGTCCAGCAGCTTTCCGCCGAGCCCTCGGGGTAGGTGTTGTCGCACTCGCTCTCCGAGTGGTAGCTGGCGTGCGAGCCGTCGGCCACCCACACCTGCGGGTGCGTGCCGTACCACGAGATGTCGCCGGCCGCCCAGGTCTTGGGGCTGAAGTGCGCCGCGTAGACCAGGGACACGGCCTGCTGGCTGCCGTTGAGCTGAACGGTGATGTGCTCCCAGTCGGACTCGTGGTTGAACCCGGCGATAAAGTCGTTGTAGGCGTAGAAGAACCAGTACTGGATGCTGATCCCGCCGATGTTGTTGTAGTAGACGTGCGTGTACACCTTCCACCCCGACGCGTCGCGCACACCGGGATGGGTCACGTCGTCGTACACGGCCTGCAGGAAGAAGTGGTTCTCGGCGTCGTACGTGTTCTCGCCCGAGTTGTAGGTGGTGCCCGAGTGGCTGCACCCCAGCCAGCTCGTGGCGCGCTGGTGCGACTGCGTGATCAGGTTCGAGGTGTTGATCGTCCCCAGGTTCAGGATCTGGTGGTCGGGGCAGTTGTCGTGGTGGAAGCGCATCTGGGTGTTGGCCAGGTACCACTCCACGTTGGCCGGCCACGTCCAGTCGCCGCTCACGCCGCTCCCGGCCTGGTCGCGGGTGATCAGGTTGGGCATGTACAGGAGCGGCGCATAGGTGTTGGCCAGGTCGGCCTCCGTCCCGTCGTCGATCCCGTCGCCGTCGTTGTCCACCCCCCACACGCTGTGCTTCGGCCCGTCGGGCGCCGAAGCGAGCGGCTGCGAGGCATCGGAGCAGCCGGCGACGAGCGCGGCAAATCCCAGAAGCGCGATCAATCTCTTCATCATTCCCCTGCGAAGCGGGTGAATCGAACCAATAGAATTGTGACGCGATCAGGTACTAAATCTATGCAAACAAACAACTTACGTCAATATACGCAAGATTTTCCACCCGGCGTCCTCTCCGCCTCCGTCGACATCGCCGGGATGGAAGGCCCGCCGGCGTGTGGTGCAGACGCACGAACGCGGAGGAGCTTGCATGCCCCTCCGCGTCCGCGCGTGAGCTCCGAACCCATGACTCCGCTGGCTCCGCCTGAGACAGGTGGGTTCAGTATGCGTCTCCGCTCGAGAACTCCGTTCGCGGCGAGAGCAGGAGCTCGGTGCCGACCGTCCGCATCGGCGCCGGCAGTTGTGACCACTGCTCGGCGGTCAGGATTTCCCTGGCTCGGTCAGCTCCACCCTGGCGCAGGGCGATGGCCTGGGCCTTGAGCTCGGCCAGGCGCCGGATCGTTCCGGCATCGTAGCGGCGCGTTCCCGTCAGCAGCTCGACCAGCTCGCGCAGGACGGGCTCGCGCAGCGCGACCACCGAGTCGGCCGCGGCCTGAAGCCGCTCCACCTGGGCAGGGGTGAGGTAGAGCTGGCGCGGCGCGTTCTGCGCGAGCACCTCGGCGGGAACGTTGGGCCACTGCTGCACCAGGTGCTGCCGCAGACGGGCCGGGGTCAGCGCGTCCCGGTCGTCGGCGTTCATCTCGCGCAGCGCCGACGAGAGCACGTGGTCGTTCCCCAGCACCACGCGGGCCTGGATGCTGAGCGAGAACGGGATGCGGTCGAGCAGCCCGCCCTCGTTGGGCCTGCCGAACCGCTGGTTGACGTCGTACAGGTACCGGCGCGGCCCCGGGTCGAACCCCCGGACCTACAGGAGGGTGGTGTTCACCGAGGGGAACTGGCCCCACCCGCGCAGGCGCTCCGGTCCATGCAGCGCGTAGTCGAGCCCGGCCGTGACGTTCTGGGCGGCGAGCCACAGCGTCACCCGCCGGTGCGTTCCCCCGCTGATCCGGGGCCCCAGGCGCAGCTGGGCGTTCACGTCCAGCGAGGGCGACCATCCGGTCCAGCAGCTGTTCTGGCCCGCGATCCGGCCGAGCTGGCGTTCCAGGCACCCTCGTACGCGCCCGGGCGCTCCGCCGAGGAGCGTCTCCATCTCGCCCCTCACGCTCGCTTCGCCTGCGGCCCCGGCCGGGTCGAACACGTATGCCCGGTCGTTCGCGACCCCGTCGCCGTTCACGTCGCCGGAGACCATCGGCGTGAACGGCGTCCCCGACGACAGCTGCGCGGTGAGCCCCAGCCGGAGCGCGCGCGAGACCGGGCGCTGCACGTACAGCCGCAGCACGTGCCGGGGCGCGTAGGCCGAAGGAGCCCAGCCGAGCTCGAAGGCCGAGCCGCCGGCGCTCGCGGGGCCGCCGCCCGGCGCGTCCACCGGCCCCACCGTCTGGCGCGCCCGGGTCCAGGTGTACGCGGCGTCCACCCAGGTATTCGCCACGAGGCGAGTGCCGGAAACCGCGAGCTGCCACGCGCGAGACCGCCCGCCCGCGCCGACCTCCCGTACGATGCCGAGCTCGCCGTACCGCCGCGAGGCCACGAGCGATGCCGCTCCCGTGGCGGGATCGATCGCCTCCGGCGCCACGTAGATCGCCCTCCCTCCTTCGTCCGCGCTGGTGAACGCCGGCGCTTCGCGGAGGTTGCGATCGATCGCGAACGGCTGGTTCACGCCCTCGATCAGCGAGCCCGTCACGCGCCAGATCACGCCGATCGGAAGCGCGCCCTGCCCGCCCAGCGAGGCGCGCCGCACACGCGGGGGAACGAACCCGCGGGCGAAGAGCGTGGCCGCGGGGAGGCGGCTGCCGAATTCCGACGCCCCTCCGCTGCACGCGGTGGGGATGGACGAGGGCTCGGAGCGGTAGGCGGCCCAGTCGGGCCGTGGCGCCGCCGGCCCGGCGCAGAGCAGCTCCGCGCGAGAGGCGAGGCCGGTCTCGGCGAGAGCGGATGAGAGGGTAGAAAGCGGAAGGGCCCCGACGAAGTCGCCGAGCCCGCCCGATATCTCGGACTTGCCGCGGGCGCCGTCCCACGGCATGCGGGCGGTGAAGCTGAACCCGCCGCGGGGGCTCACGAGCCACCGAGAGGGCACCACGCCGGGCTCGGACCCGAACCGCGCCCTGACCGCCGGGCCGGTCTGCCCGGGCCGGCCATACCACAGCCGTTCGGCGCGCAGGCCCACGTTCAGGCCGAACGACTCGGTGCGCCAGTGCTCGTCGGCGAAGACCGCGGCCCGCCGCACGTCCGCCACCTCCCGGGTCGTGCCCGACGAACGCGCGAACAGGGCGGGCCGGCCGTTCTCCAGGTCGTCGAGGCTGCGGAAGAAGAAGCTCCCCGGGCTCGAGAACGGGAGCGAGCGATGCTCCTGCCGTCCCAGCTCCCAGCCGCCCCGCACGCGGTGGGCCCGGTCTCCCGTCACCCAGACCGCCTGGTCGGAGAGCTCCACCGCGTGCTGCCGCGAGTCGGCGCTGCCCAGCGGATCGCCGGCGAACCGCAGCATGGCGATACCGCCGCCGGCGCCCGGCCCGGAAACCACGCCGACCACGCCCAGCGGTGCCTGGTCTGCCGCGGACCAGCCGTGCGTGCCGGCGGTCACGTTGAAACGCAGCTCGTTCGCCAGCCGGTTGCCCCCGGAGCTCAACGTCGCCAGCGCGGCCAGGCTGGAGGAACGCGCTTCGGTCCCGGTGCCCGCCACGGCCAGCGCCGTTCCGTCGGTACGATCGCGCGACCGCTGGCCGTTCAGGCGCACCGTCAGGCTGTGACGGGACGAGAGGACCGCGTCGAGACGCAGCAGCCCGCTCGTCCGGGAGGAGCCCCCGTCACCGGCGTCGTCCCGCACGGGGCGCAGCCCCCGCGTCAGGTCCAGGAAGCGCGACAGCGAATCGCGGTCGAGGCCGAGCGCACGCAGGCGGGCGGGGCCGGCATCGTTCAGCACGCGGCCGGGCCTCTCCACCTGGTGGAGGGACACCGCGCCGAACGCGAACAAGCGGTTTCGGACCAGTGCCCCTCCGCCCCCGCCGTCCAGCCTCCACTCCCCGGTGCGGGCGCGCAGCTCCGCCGGTGCGTCGCCGAGCTGCAGGGCGGGATGCTGGCCGTCCAACCGCAGGGACATTCCCCACGCGTTCCCGGCACCCTGGCTCCGCACGTCCATCTGGCCGCCGGTGAAGCGCCCGCGGCTCACGTCGTACGCGTTGGTCAGGACGGTCGCTTCGCGCACGGCCTCGCGGGGAAGCGCACCCTGGGGGGCGTCGCCGCCATCCAGGGTGTACCGCGTCTGATCGGGCGACTGCCCGCCGATGGCTAGCCCGGTGCCGGTGCCCGTGGACACCCGTACGGCGCCTCCCTCCCGTCCGGCCAGGTCCGCGAGATCGTCGCTCCCAAGCGGCTCGTCCTGAAGCTCGTACCCGCTCCGCGACTGCTCCGGCGAGCCGGGGATGGTGGAAGTCGCACCGGCCACCGAGAGACGCGGCGCACGTACGACCACGGGCCGGAGCGGCACCGCGCGGGAGAGCAGCGCGAGATCGACGGTGATCTCGAGCGGCCGCCCGCGGGCGACGAAAAGACGTGTGACGGGGTTGATCCCGGCCGATTCGGCCGAAACGACGAAGGCCGTGTCGCGGCCGGGCACCTGCACCCGGTAGCGGCCGGCCGAATCGGACAGCGTCTCTGCGCGGCCTCCGCGCTGGGTGGTGACCTGGACTCGCGCACCCGGCAGCGGCACCCCGCCGGGACCATTCACCTGGCCGCGGATGACCGTCGCTTGCTGGGAAGATGCGCCGGCCGGGAAGCTTACGCTCGCGATGACGGCCGCGGCGGCCCACCCGTGGCGCCGCGCGGCCGCGACCGTCGCCCATCTTTGCAGGATTGCGAGAAGAGCCACCCGGACGGCTGCGCTACTGTGCCTGGGGCGGCGAAGCGGCCACGAGCTCGAGCTCCAGCTGCTGATCCGCTCGCTGCACGCGTACGACGTACTTCCGGCCGGGAACCCTGCCCGGCCAGTACGGACCAGGCTCCATCGGGTCGTGCCCATCGATCGACAGGACCACGTCGCCGACCGCGAAGCCGCCGCGCTGGGCAGGCGACCCTTCGTCGACCTTCGAGATGAAAGGGCGCCCGCCATTGTGCATGGAAAGCGTCACACCCAGATACGCGCGGGGCGGGACCCTCGGGGGGATCGTGCCCGAAACCGTCATCATCGGCTTCGCGCTGTCCGCACGGGCGGCCTGGGCATGGACGGTGGTGGCCATGCACAGCGCGGTCGCGCATCCCGCCAGCACCCGCAAGCTCTTCATCACAGTCACCGATCGAAAAGGAGTACGTTCCGCGAGCCGGACCGCAGCCTATCTGCTCACCGCACGCCCCACCCATGCCCGCAGCGAATCCATCGGCGGGGCGCCGACCAGCTTCCACTCGTTGATCAGCAGCGTTGGCGTTGGGTTAGAGAATCAGGCAGCTTGGGAAGATCGGCGGCGCGCGACGGGTGCGCAGCGGCTCATTGTTTCTTCTTCCTCACCTTTCGAGGTGCCGGGGCCGTCCAGTCCGGCATGGCGCGACGCATGAAGTCGTCGAACATGGGAACGGTGAAACCATTCTTCCCGTGCTTCTCACTGTATATCATCCCTTTCTTGATGAGAGAATCCCGAAGGGGGCCAGCGCTCCTGAGCTCGATCTTCAGCTCGACTGCGATGTCTCCGGATCGATGCGGACCCGGCCCCAACTCGGCCATGGCGCGCATGTAGTCCTTCTCCCGATCAGTCAATCGGTCGAATCGCACGCGGAAGAAGTCCTCATCCAGACGGTTGGTGGCATCAATGCTCGCTGCTTCGACGTCCTGAGCCGTGATCGGTGACTTTGGTGCGGTGTCCCACGAGTGATATCCCCACTCTTGAAGAAAGTAGGGATACCCTTGTGTTCTCTCGCAAATCAGCCGGACTGCCTCAGCTTCGATGGTAGCCCCTTCCTCTTCGATAGGCTTGCGGATCGCCGCTGCAGCAGCGTCTTCGTCTAGCTTGTCGACCGGAGGATATCTGAATAGTCGTTCCGCATACGACTTGGAGTCACCCGCCAGTTTCGCGATCTGAGGAAGGCCGGCACCCATGAGCACCACCGGCTGGTTCCGCTGGTTGACGCGATGCAGGGCGACAATTAGAGCGCTGAGGTCCGTAGCCGAGAGATATTGCACTTCGTCGATCAGAATGGCGACTCCAGAGTCAGCTGCGGCAGCAGCTTCACCGACCGCAATGAGCATCGCAGGGAGATCTGTCTCAAGATCTCCAGAATCCGCCACCCCATCTTCGGGACTCACCTCAATCTCCACTCCGGCGAGAGTTACCTTGAAGGCGCTCGCGAAGCTACGTAGCACGCCCAAGCCGCGTAACGCGAGATCCTTTGCGCGCTCTTGCCGGCTCAGCTTGATCAGAATCGCCTTGAGCTTCGGAAGAAGGAGGTCGGCGAGAGGCTTTTCTTCAGGCGCTTCAATGAGCACCACATGGTAGCCATTCTCGATCGCTATCTTCTCGATGCGGTTCAGAAGGACGGTCTTGCCGACTCCGCGCAACCCGAGAAGAATGTGGCCGCGGTCAGAGCGCCCCTTAACGATCCTCGCCAACGCGATGGATGCATCTTCGATGATCTTGTCTCGCCCTGCCAGCTCGGGCGGCTGGTTCCCCGCCCCAGGTGCGAATGGATTGTTTGCGCGATTCACCATTCCTCCAATGCTAGGTAGTTATAGGATAGTATAAGGCAATGTTCTATACTCACCTATAAACGTCAATACTTCTCGCTAGAGGGCATACTGGTTAGACAGAGTGCGCGAATGCAAGCCGCCATGGTTCATCTGCCGGCGGACGAAGGCACCCGAAGGATATGGACCGTCAGATTTTCACCTGCCGGAAGTGTCAGATTTACGGCCGCCCGCCAACAGTCCGTCGGCGGGTCGACGTCGGGAGAGACCGTTTCGTCCCCACGCACCGCGCCTCATCCCACGAGCGTTGAGATCGCATCACCGATCACGCTACCCTTCAATCGCCGGCACTGCCCAAAGGGCTCCCTCCGCACCTTGGGTCGGGCATGCACGGCTCCCCGCCCGTCGTCCGAAACCACCATCCTGGAGATAACTCCCATGGGCAAGAAGCTGCGCCTGAGCCTGGAACGGTTGGAAGTGGAGAGCTTCTCCGTGCGAACGGAGGAGAAGGCCGAAGGGACGGTGGCGGCGTTCGCCACGCGTCGCGATTACGAGACCTGCGGTGGCCCTACCTGCATCGAAGCGAGCAACTGCGTGCAGTTCACCTGCTTCTTCTATCCCTGCTGACGGGCACACACGGATCGAACGAAGTGCCCGGCCGCGGAAACCGGAGGGTCTCTTCGCCCGATTCGCCCGGGGCGACGATCCACCCGTCGGTGTCGAACGAAAACCGGGCGCCTCCTCCGCAGAGGCGCCCGGTCTTCGTTCATGCGACAGTCCGCCGCGCACATCCATTCAGAGCGGGCGTCATAGGGAACCAGCGACTTCACGTCCCCCCGTACCACTCGTACCCCTTGTCGCTCCAGTAGCCGCCGTTGCGGTGGGGGAGGAAGACGACCTTCGTCAGGTACTTGGTGTTCTTGTAGCCCAGCTTCACGGGCGAGTGGACGCGCGCGGGGGCGCCGTACGAAGGGTTCAGCCAGCGCCCCTCGCGCGCGTACGCCACCAGCGTCTGCGGGTGCATTGCGCTCTCCAGGTCCCAGCTTTCGTGGTAGCCGGCGTCGAAGCTCTGGAAGTCGACGTAGCCCGCGTCGGGCTGGATGCCGGCGAGGCGCGCCAGCGTGCTCACGCGCACGCCGGTGAGCTGCGTGGCCGCCGTCCACCCCTCCACGCAGTAGTGGTTGATGCGCTGCGTGACCTGCGGCAGCTTCGCGAGGTCCTGCAGCGACAGCCGTAGCGGCGTCTTCACCGCGCCGCTCACCTCCAGCGCCCACGCGCCGCGCACCGCCGGGTCCCACACGGGGGGCGCGGGGGAGATGTAGTAGCTGGGCATCCGGTTGCCGGCCAGGCGGTCGCTCGCCGCGTGGTCCATCGACGTGTGGCGGAAGAGGAAGCGCTCCACGCCTTCGTTCTCGCGCTCGGCCCAGCGCAGCACGCCCTGCGCGGCTCGGGGCCCGCGCGAATCGCACGCCTGCGCCATCAGCGCCGCTGCCGAGAGGCCGCCCAGCGCCAGGAACCGCCGTCGGTCCATCATCGCCCCTCCTCCGTTCCGCTCTGCTTCGGCTCCGGCGCATGCAGCGCCTCCCGCGCGTCCGCATCGCCCGTCACGCGCTTGGGCGACTCGGCCCTCGCCAGCGTCTCATCTCCCGAATCCCGAAAATCGACCAACGTCGTCACGTGCGTTGCCGGCGGATTCGCGCGAGGTGTCGCCGACGGATGCGCGTCTGGCGGCGGCGCGGGCGGGGCTTTGCGAGTCTCCACCGACGTCGACGGGGCGACGGTGGATGCGGGGCGGGCGATGGTCATCACCGGCTTCGGCCTGCCGCGCAGGAAGGGGCGGGCGTTCAGCGCCTCGGGCGAGCGCGATTCGTCGTAGCGGCCGGTGATCATGGACACGAGCGACGCCGGGTCCACCGCGAACACCATGAACACGTGGCCGGCGCCCAGCAGCACCAGCGCCAGCATCACCAGGAAGTGCCAGTAGCGCGCCCACACGTAGCCGCCGAACAGCCCGGTGAGCGGCGCCAGCTGCACCGGCTTCCAGATCGCCAGGCCGGTGAGCACCGCCAGCACGCCCAGCCACGGCAGGGCGAAGTAGACGCCCTTCTGCAGCGCGTTGTGCTTGCCCTGGTGCGGGTGCGTTTTGCGGATGAAGAGGTAGAAGCGGATCATCTGCCACGCGTCGCGGACGTCGCCGCGGCGCGGGGCCAGGTCGCGCCACTCGCCGTGCAGCCAGATGAACGCCAGGTAGATGGCCCCGTTCACGGCCAGCACCCACATCATGGCGAAGTGCCAGTTGCGCGCGCCGCTCAGCCATCCGCCGAAGGTGAGCCACGCGGGGATTGCCGTCCCCTCCCACGGCCAGCAGCAGAACGTCTCGCCCTTTCGCGCGAACATGGGGTACGCGTTGAAGATGCGCAGCCCGCTGCCCACCATGATCGTGAGCGCCACCGCGTTCACCCAGTGCGTCGCGCGCACGATCCAGTGGTGCCGCTTGCGATGGGGCTCGGGGGCCGGCGTGGCGGCGAGGGTCGCGTCCATGGCGTGGATGAGGGAGGGACAGGGCGGCGGAAGGGCTGCACCGCATGGGATGGAGGCGCACGCCGCGTGGTTACATCGCGAGCCGGCGCGTGTGCCTGCGGTTGCCGCGCACCCCCGCGAACACTACCGTTGGGCGCTACCCATCACCAGCATTTCAGGAACCACGCCACACGGGGACACGGACGACGCGATGGAGGTGTTCACCGAGGAATGGGCCCGCGCCTGCTGCGAGGCGCTGAACCGCAGCGAGGCCTACCGTGCCTCCGCCGCCACGTGGGAGGGCGAGATCATCCTCTCCATGTCGGCCGACGCGGCGCAGGGGGTGGACGCCGACCGCGCCATCTACATCGACACGCACCGGGGCGAATGCCGCCGCGCCCACGTGGCGTCGGACGCCGAGATCGACAGCGCCGCCTTCGCCTTCCGCGCCGACCCGGCCACATGGAAGCTGCTGCTGAGCAGAGAGATGGAGCCCGTCTCCGCCATCATGCAGGGCAAGCTGCGCCTGGTGCGCGGCAACCTCTTCGCGCTGGCGAAGTACGCGCAGGCGGCCAAGGACATGGTCTCGATCGCGGGCGAGGTCGGGGGGACGTTTCCAGGGGATGTCGCGAGCTCGTAAGCGTCGACCCAAGTACGAAAGTACGAAGTACGAAAGTGCGGAAGCGCGTCGGGCCGAGCACTCCCGCGCCAGCCTCACCCACAGCCGGCGCCGTTGCGGTCCCCCTCTCCGTAGAGCGCGGGGAGTGCGCCGGGAGAGAGGCCGCCGCGGCATGCGCCACTCGTCGGCCGTCTAACACCCTGAAACGCACTCACGGTCTCACGCACGTGTCGACTCATCTGCCCCCAGCCCCACTGCCGCGCCTGTGAAACGCCGCGACCTGCTGCGACTGCCCGTCAACGCCGCCCTGGCCGGCGTGGCGCCCGTGCTCGAGCGCGGGATGCGCCCGCCGCCGGGCTCGGCGCCCGGGCTGCTGCAGTCGATGCCCGGCGCGGTGGCCCCGCGCGTGACCGTGTTCGCCTACGGCCCGCACGAGATCACCGAGTTCGAGGCCGAAGACCTGCCGGCCATCGCGCGGCTGCGCGGGCACTACCCGGTGATCTGGGTGAACGTGGACGGCGTGAGCCACGCGGAGACCGTGCAGACGATCGGCGACGACTTCTGCCTGCACCGGCTGGCGCTGGAAGACGTGATGCACGCCAACCAGCGGCCCAAGGTCGAGGCGTACGAGGGGCACCTGTTCATGATCGTGAAGATGGCCCGCCGCGCCCCCGAGCTCGACCTGGAGCAGGTGGGGATCTTCCTGGGTGCCGACTACGTGGTCACCTTCCAGCAGCACCCGGGCGACGTGTTCGACACGGTGCGCGAGCGGCTGCGCGCCGGCCACCCGCGCATCCGCGGCGCCGGACCCGACTTCCTGGCCTACAGCGTGCTCGACGCCATCATCGACAACTACTTCCCCGTGGCGGAAGAGTTCGTGGACGAGCTCGAGGCGCTGGAGACCGACATCGTGGAGCGCCCCAGCCACGCCTGCATCCACCGCCTGCACGACATCAAGCGCGAGCTGATGGCGCTGCGCCGCAGCATCTGGCCGCTGCGCGAGGCGCTGGGCGTGCTGGTGCGCGACCCCGGCGAGCTGGTGCACGAGGGCACGGTGGTGTACCTGCGCGACTGCCAGGACCACGCGTTCCAGATCCTGGACCTGGTGGAAAACTTCCGCGAGGTGGCGGGCTCGCTCACCGACCTGTACATCAGCACGGTGGGCAATCGCACCAACGACATCATGAAGGTGCTCACCATCTTCGCGGCGCTGTTCATCCCGCTCAGCTTCATCACCGGGCTCTACGGGATGAACCTGTCACACCCCGAGGGCGCGCCGATCCCCTGGTATTGGACCTGGCCCTTCGCCTGGGCGGTGATGGGGATGATCGCGCTGGCCCTGCTGTTTTTCTTCTACCGCCGCGGCTGGATCGGAAGCCGCGGGTGATACACCGAGCAACCGATGCCTGACCTGATGCGCGATTCGGTTCTCGCGATGCCTGGTAAGGGCGACGCCATTCCGGCTGGGGTGATCCTTGCCGCCTGCAAGCCGGCGCCGGCGGATGCTCGACGTTACCGGCTCCGCCTCACCGCCGGCCGGCGCTCAGCCGAATGACCGATCCGATCGCTCCAGGCGAGCTCATCGTCGGCATCGACCACGTCACGCTCGCCGACGAGGCGGTGCTGGAGGAGCTGATGCGCGAGTTCTACGCGCACGAGGGGCTCGACTACGAGGGCGCGCGTTCGCGCGAGGCGGTGCGGACGCTGCTGGCCGATCCGGCGCTCGGGCGCATCTGGCTCTTCCGCGTCGACTTCGACGTCGTTGGCTACGCGGCGGTGACGGTGTGCTATTCGCTGGAGTTCGCGGGGAGGTACGCGCTGGTGGACGAGCTGTACGTGCGCGAGGCGTGGCGCGGCCGCGGCATCGGCGCACGGGCGCTGGAGCTGGCGGCCGAGGCGTGCCGCGAGCTGGGCGTGGCGGCCGTGCGGCTGGAGGTGGACACCTGGAACACCCGTGCGATGGCGCTCTACCGCCGTCTCGGCTTCGATCTGCAGGAGCGCTACATGATGAGCCGGTGGATGGCGTGAGCGAGATCGGCACTGTTCTCCCCGACATCTGGACGGCGCCGCCCGGCCCCGAGTCACGGCGGCTGGCGGCCGAGCTGGCGCGGGTGGAATCGCCCAACGTCACCTACCTGGGCGACGATTTCCCCGTCTTCTGGGCCGAGGCGAAGGGCGCCAACGTGCGCGACGTGGACGGCAACGTCTATGTGGACCTGACCGCCGCCTTCGCCGTGGCCGGGCCAGGACACGCGCACCCGCGCATCGTGGCCGCCGTGCAGCGCCAGGCCGCCACGCTGATGCACGGCATGGGCGACGTGCACCCCCCCGCAGTGAAGGTGGACGTGCTCCGCGCCCTGGCCCAGGTGGCGCCCGGCGGCCTGAACCGCGCGATCCTCGCCAGCTCCGGCGCCGAGGCGGTGGAAGCCGCGCTCAAGACGGCGGCCATCGCCACGGGCAAGCCGCGCGTGCTCGCCTTCCACGGCTCGTACCACGGCCTCACCTACGGCGCCCTCGCCGCCAGCGGCCGCGAGGATTTCCGCGCGCCCTTCGCCGCGCAGCTCCCCCGCACCGCCGCGTTCGCGCCCTACCCGTACGCCTACCGCTCGCCGCTGGGCCGGGATCCAGAAGAGGTGGGCGCCGCCGTCCTGCGCTACGTCGAGTACCTGCTCGACACGCCGGGGACGGCGAGCGAGGGGATCGGCGCGATCTTGGTGGAGCCGGTGCAGGGCCGCGGCGGCGACGTGGTGCCGCCGGATGGCTTCCTCCCCGGCCTGCGCCGCATCTGCGACGAGCGCGGCCTGCTGCTGATCTTCGACGAGGTCTACACCGGCTTCGGCCGCACGGGGCGCTGGTTCGCGTGCGAGCACTGGGGCGTGACCCCCGACATCCTGGTGGTGGGCAAGGGGATGACGGGCGGGATGCCGTTCGCCGCCTGCATCGCGACAGACGCGGTGATGGAGGCGTGGCCGAAGTCGACGGGCGAGGCGATCCACACCTCCACCTTCCTGGGCCACCCGCTGGGCTGCGCCGCCGCCCTCGCGTCGATGGACGTGCTGCGCGACGAGCGCCTGGTGGAGCGCTCGGCCGAGCTGGGTGCCCGCATCCTCGCGCGGCTTCGGGAGATGACGGCAACGAATCCGCGCGTGGGCGAGGTGCGTGGGCTGGGGATGATGATCGGCATCGAGCTGGTGCGCGACCGCGACGGACGCGAGCCCGCGCCCGACCTGGCCGGCCGCGTGGTGATCGAAACGCTGCGGCGTGGCGTGCTCACGCTGGGCGGCGGCATCCACGGCAACGTCCTCTCGCTCTCGCCGCCGTTCGTGATCACCGAAGAGCAGGTGGACGCCGCGCTGGTGGTGCTGGGAGAGGCGCTGGAACGGCTGCGTTAGGGAGTCGGGGGAGAGGGGATTGGGATCGATGGAAGGAGAGGTTGGGGGGCGGTCCCGGGAGCCTGCGCGGGGGCCCTCACCCTGGCTCGTTCCTCGCCTGTCCCTCTCCCAAAACAACCTGGGAAAGGGACCTGGGGCGCTTCGCGCCGGCTTGGCTGGTGCGGGGCGATGCTGTTTTGCCAGCCGCGGCGTCGGCGAGGCTCGTCGCGTGCGCCATCCTCCCGGCTGAGCACGGGCCAGTAGTCCGCGAAGGCGGACTTCGTGCAGTCGTTGCAGCGAATTCATTCGCCCTGCTCCCCCGGGCTCTCCGTCCCCAGAATCTCCGCTGGTCCGCCCGACGCTGCCATACGCACCGGGGGCCCTCTCCCAGGCGGGGAGAAGGCCCTCGATGCGTATCCGGATCCTGATCGGACGCTGACCGGAACCGCGGCTTCAGTTGCGCGGGCCGGCCTGCGCCTGTCCCTGCTGCATGCGCACCAGCCGCGCCTGCAGGGTGCGGCCGCGCTCCAGCAGCTGGTCGGTCTGCGGCTCCACGCTCAGCATGCGCTGGTGAAGCTGGTTCTCGATGGTGCGCGCGCGGGCGGCGAAGGCGGGCTGCTGCATCACCTGCTGCTGCGCGCGCATGAAGCGCTGCTGGATCGGCGCCAGGTCAGTGTTGAGCTGCTGCAGCGTGCGCGCGTCGCGTCGCTGCTGCGCGGCGGCGGCCTGCTGCTGCATCGACTGGACGCGCGTGGCCAGGGCGTCGAGCCCCGGGTCCACCCGCAGCATGGCGGTCTTCACGTCGCGCATGAACGCCTCCTGCGAGGTGCGCAGCGCCGGGTCCTGCATCACCTGGTTGTGCACCGCCTGCAGGCGAGCCTGGATGCGCTGCAGCTCGGCCACCATCTCGCGCGAGGCGGCGCTCGCCGAGCCCACCTGCGGCGCGGCGGCGCGGGCGTTCACCGCGCGGGGGCCCGACTGGGCACCCAGCGCGGCCGGAATCAACACCGCGGCGGAGAGCGCCGCCGCGCGCAACATTCGGTTCGTCAAACGGATCTCCGTGCCTGGCCGCGAGCGTCTCGCAGGCCCGTGAAAGCAGGGCGCCGCACCCGTCCCAACCGAGTGCGGCGCCGAATACAACCCCGCAGCGCGCCGGGTGTTTCAATCCGCCGCGCGCGCCGCGTCCATCCGCTACACCGCCCCGGCGCTGTCGGCCGGCGCCGGAGGAGGCGGCGGGGGCGGGGGCGGCGGGGGCGGCGGCGATCCTCCCGACGACCCGCCGGTCTGCCCGTCCGACGTCCCCGAGCTGCCGCCCGACGACCCGCCGCCGTCCACCGGCGTGCCGATCACCCGCGGCTGCCTGCGCGAGCCGTCGCTCTGCCCGTCGGCCACCGGCGGCTCGGCCGGCGGCGTGGAGGGCGTGGTGCGCCGCCGCGTGGTTCCCGTCGCGGGCGGGGGAGTGGTGCCGTAGGGGTCTTCCACGCTCCCCGGCAGCGGCGTGACCGGCTCGCCGGCGGCCTGGCGCCGGCGCTGCGCCTCCAGCTCGGGCCAGTCGATCCCCCGCTGCTGCAGGTCGGAGCCCGTCCCCGTGGTGGTTCCGGCCCCTCCCACCGTTCCCACGCCACCCACCGTGCCCATCCCCATGGTGTCCTGGTACGCCCAGGCGCCCGCCTCCTCGTCGCGCCACAGGCTGTCGCCCGCCATCTGCGGGTACTGGGCCGAGGGGTAGCACGCCTGCCGCACCGGTGCGGAGTGGATGAAGTACTCGGTATAGGGCTGGCCGCTGCCGGGGCACGAGGCGTCCATCGCCATGCCGGTGCGCCGGTCCACCTGCGCGCTCACCACGCCCTCGGGCGGCGCCCAAGCCGCCGGCATGCGGCGGTTCTGGTAGATGCGGCTCATGATGCGCGCCCACACGGGGCCCGCGATCGACCCACCCGACGCGTTGTTCACGATGGTGGACGGCTTGTCGAAGCCGAACCACACCGAGGCCACCAGCTCGGGCGTGTACCCCACGAACCACACGTCGGTGGCGCCGTTGGTGGTCCCCGTCTTCCCCGCCGCGGGGCCGCGGAAGCCGGCGGCGCGCACCGGGCTGGCCGTGCCGCGGTCCACCACGTCGCGCAGCATGCTGGTGAGCACGAACGCCGCCTCGGGCTCCACCACGCGCGACTCCTCGGCCTGCGCCTCCCACACCACGCGCCCGTCCATGTCTTCCACGCGGCGGATGAAGTGCGGCGTCACCAGCGTCCCGCCGTTGTCGAACGCGGCGAAGGCCCGCACCAGCTCCACCGGCTTCACCTCGGCCGAGCCCAGCGCCGTGGCGGGGACGTTGGGGATCGGCGTGCTGATCCCCAGGTCGCGCGCGGTGCGGATCACGTCGCCCATCCCCACCTGCTGCGCCACCTGCACCGTCACCGTGTTCTTCGAGCGCGCCAGCGCGTCGCGCATGGTGATGGGGCCGTCGAAGCCGCCGGTGTAGTTGCGCGGCGTCCAGTTGCGCCCGCGCGAGATGGGGATGGAGACCGGCTGGTCCTGGAAGATCTGGCTGGGCGGGGTGCCGCTCTCCAGCGCCGTCAGGTACACGAACGGCTTGAACGCCGAGCCCGGCTGCCGCACCGCCTGGAACACCCGGTCGAACTTGCTGTCCTCGTAGTCGCGCCCGCCCACCAGCGCGCGCACCTCGCCGGTGCGTGCCTCCATCACCAGAGCGGTGCCCTGCAGGTAGGTGGTGTTCCCCTCCTCCTCCGTGTCGGTCTTGCCGCGCGCGTACACGGTGTGGCGGAAGGCGCCGAACGCCCCCGACTCGATGGCCTGCGCCTGCCGCGCCAACTCTTCCTCCGCGGCGCGCTGCGCCACGGGGTCGAAGGTGGTGAACACGCGCAGCCCCGCCGTGGCGTCCGAGTTCCCCATCGCCTCGCCCAGCTCGCGGCGCACGCGCTCCACGAACCAGGCGCCCGCCTGCTTGTTGACCGCACGCCCGTGCCGCGCCAGGCGGATCGGCTGGCGGATCGCCGCCTCGGCGTCGGCCGGGGTGATGAAGCCGGCCCTGGCCATCTGCCGCAGCACGATGTCGCGCCGGCGCGTGGCCGCGTCGCGGTCTTCGCGCGGGTTGATGCGCGCGGGCGACACGGGAAGCCCGCCCAGCACCGCCGCCTCGGGGAGCGTCAGCTTGGACGCGGGCTTGCCGAAGTACTCCTGCGACGCGGCGTCCACGCCGTAGGCGCCCTCGCCCAGGTAGATGTGGTTGAGGTACAGCTCCAGGATCTTGTCCTTGTCGAACCGCCGCTCGATCTGCCGGGCGATGCGGATCTCCAGCACCTTGCGGCGGATCGAGCGCTCGCGGTACGGCAGGGCGCGGGGGAAGAGGTTGCGGGCCAGCTGCATGGTGATGGTGCTGCCGCCCTCCTCCACCCCGCCGCTCTTCACGTTCTTGAACATCGCGCCGCCGAAGCGCTTCCAGTCCACCCCGCCGTGCTCGTAGAAGCGGCGGTCCTCCACGCTGAGGAACGCCTGCGTCACGTACTTGGGGAGCGAGTCCACCGGCACCACGCGGCGGCTGCCCATCCCCAGCGTGGCGAAGGGACGGCCGTTCACGTCCAGCAGCTGCGAGCCTTCGGTCTGGTACCTCTCCAGCTCGGTCACGGATGCGCAGCCGCCCATGCCGCACGGCGCGAACCACAGCCATGCGAAGCCGATCACCGCCAGCGCGAGCATGACGGAGAGGGCGATGGTGATTTTTCTTTTCATCGGGTCAGGCTCGGGTCACAGGGTGCGGCAGTCCCAGTGCGTGAACCGTGCCGGTGCAGCGAAGCCCTTCCCGCCGAACGATTTGGCGGTGCGGCAGCCGTAAACACGCGGGGGACGCGGAGAGAGCTGCCTCCCCGCGTCCCCGCTTCGTCCGCCGTTCACGTGCGTTCACATCCTCCGATGACTCCTCGGAGATTCGATCCGAGCGCCCGCTCCGCAACCGCATGAACACGGAGGGAGCGGAGCGAGCGGAGGAAGCGGAGACGTTCCTGCCGTTCTCCGTTTCCTCCGCTCTCTCCGCTGCTCCGTGTTCACGCAGTCAGCCCTGCATCGCCCGCGGATGATCCCGATGACCCGGGTGATCCCGACGATCCGGATGACCCCGCCTTGGCGGCCTGCACCGCCGCCACGAACTGCTGCGGGGTCGGCGGCACCTGCACCACGGGCGACTCCTGCGTGCTGGGCAGGGGCTGGAGCCGTTCCTGCTGCGCCGCCTCCAGCCGGCGCCGCAGACGGTGGAGCTCCTCCTCCTGCTCGGGCGTGCGGGGGTGGCCGGGCCAGGCCAGGTTCACGCGCTCGAGCGGGTCGTGCAGCAGGTCGTACATCTCCCACTGCGGTTCCTCGTTTCCGTTCGCGTCGTAGTACTTCGCCAGCTTCCAGCGCGGCTCGCGGATGCTCACGATGTGGTTGGGCGGCGGGAGGTAGGGCCCGCTCGCCTGCCCGGCCTGCCAGTCGTCCCAGGTGAAGAGCACGTAGTCCTGCGGGGGCGGCCCCGCGTCGGGGTGCAGCACCTTGGCCGAATAGTCCACCCCCTCCCACCGCGGCTCGCGCGCCTCGCGCGGCGCGTCGAAGAGCCCGGCCAGCGTGGGGAGGAAGTCCACGTGGCTCACCAGCGCCTCGCAGCTGCGGCTTTCGCGGAAGAGCTTGCGGCTGGAGTAGATCAGCGGCACCCGCAGCGCTTCCTCGTAGAAGTTGAAGTTCTTCTGCCGCAGCCCGCCGTGCGCCAGCCCCATCTCGCCGTGGTCCGACGTGCGGATCACCACGGTGTCGTCCATCAGCCCGGTGGCGTCCAGCGTGTCAAGCACCTGCACCAGGTACTCGTCCGACGCGCGCATCAGGTTGCCGTAGAAGTTCAGGTAGTCGCGCTGCATCTCCTCGCTGGTCAGCGCCCCCGTCGCGTTGAACAGGTTGAGGAACTGCTCCTGCACGCTGGGTTTGGTGGACAGGTCCTCGTCCACCGTGGCGGGAAGGCCGATGTCGCCCTCGAACCACTCGTTCGACTCGTACCCCGCCTTGCGGTAGGTGCTGGGGTAGAACAGCACGTCGTGCGGGTTGACCAGCGAGATCACCATGAAGAACGGCTGCTGCCGCGCCGCCTGGGAGCGGAGGTACTCGACCGCGCCCTCGTTGCCCACCACGGGGCTCACGCCCTCCTGCTCCATGAAGCGCCCGTCGTGGTTGGGCCAGCCGCCGCCCGCCTGGTCGATGTCCTGGTTGGCGCCCGCGTCGGGCGGGTTCCACCGCGACCAGCCGTACTGCCCCACGTCTTCGGGAACCCAGGCGTGGGGGCGCGTCTTCTTGCTCAGGTGCCACTTCCCCTTGTAGACCACGGTGTACCCCGCCGCCTTCATCACCGACGCCACGTTCTTCAGCTCCAGCGGCAGCTCGATCTGCGGGTACTGGTCGGCCGGCATGTCTTCCTCCAGCGTGTACTTCACCCCGTGCTGGGCGGGAAAGAAGCCGGTCATCAGGGTGGAGCGCGCCGGCGAGCACATGCAGCTGTTGGTGAAGGCGTGCTCGAAGGTGACGCCGTGGCGCTGCAGCCGCGTGAGCCCCGGCAGGTTCTCCTTCGCCCACCCGGGGGGGAAGTGCTGGATCGCCCGCTCCTGGTCGGTGATGAACATCACCACGTTCATCCCGGCCATGCTCCGCGCGGCCGGGCTTCCTCGTCCTTCGGCGGATGATGCGTCGCCCGCGTCGTCCCGCTGTGCCATGGATTCCGTCCGATCAAGCGGGGGGGGAGATGAAAGGCTGATCTTTCACGAGAATAGATGCTTCTACAAACATCTGTGGGCAACACGCGCGGCGCCGCACGCGCCGACCCGCATCACTGCGGTCGATGGGCGTATCGGCCGATCGAGTTTCTTGCAGCGGCGGGACGGCGACAGATATACTTCGCCCAAATCCCGGCTCGATGATCGTCTCCTGCTTCCCGTTCGATCCTCCACCACGCGCGCCGGCATCCACCGCGGCGCCACCCGGAAAGAGTCCCTCCGATGCTCCCCAATGACGGACCGCGCCACCGCTCCCACGGGGCCACTGCGGTAACCCGCCTCCATTCGCGCTTCGCCTGCACCCTCGCACTCGCCGGCTGGGCCGCGCTGGCGGGTTGCACGGGCACGGCCGCGCAGGTGCAGCCGGGCGGCGGGCCTCCGGCTCCGCGTGCGACGACGCCGGGCCAGGGCGCGACCGTGCTGCTGGTGTCGGACCTGCACTTCAGCCCGTACGCCGCGGGCACCGACATCGTGAGGCGGCTGCGCGCCACGCCCACCACCGCCTGGGCCGGGATCCTCGCCACGTCCACCGACACGGCGCCCAGCGCCTACGGGAACGACAGCAACTTCGCGCTCCTGCGCTCGGCGGGCGCCGCCATGCGGGCGGCGGCTCCCCACCCCGCGTTCGTGGTGGTCACGGGCGACTTCCTGGCCCACAGGTTCGAGCAGAGCTACAAGGCCATCTTCGGCGACACGGCCACGGCGGGCGCGGCCGCCTTCGCCGACTCGACCATGGCGTTCATGGCGCTGTGGATGGCGTCGGTCGTCCCGTCCGACGTTCCCGTCTACCCGGGGATCGGCAACAACGACTCGGGGTGCGACGACTACGGGATGGACACGCAGTTCCAGCGCTCGGCCGCGCGCAGCTGGGCGCCGCTGGCGCAGCGCGGGGGCGGCGCGCCGGGCTTCGTCGCCGCATTCGACTCGGGCGGCTACTACACGGCGCGCCCGCCCGCGGCCGGGGTGACGCTGGTGATGATGAACGACATCTACTGGTCGCGCGACTACGACCCCGCCTGCGGGCCCGACCGCGGGACGGCCGAGCTGGCCTGGCTGGGGCGGGTGCTGGACGACACGCGCGCGGCGAACGGCCGGGCGTGGCTCGCCGCGCACATCCCCCCGGGCATCGACATCTACTCCACCGTGAGCTACGACACGCTGACGCTGATGATGGACACCGCCGTCGCCGCGCGATACGACTCCACGGTGATCGCCAACGCGGGCACGGTGGCGCTGCAGCTCACCGGCCACACGCACATGGACGAGTTCCGCGTCTACCCGGCCGGCACCGGCGGCGTGCCCGACGTGGGGATCCCCGCCGTCACCCCGCTCTTCTACAACAACCCCGGCTTCCTGACCATGCGCCTGGGCCCCGCGGGCGAGGTGCTCGACTACACGGCCTACGCCCTCACCGGCGCCTCGACGGCGGCCGGGTTCCCCGCCGGGTGGAACACGCTCTTCGACTTCGGCGCCACCTACCGGCAGTCGGCCGTGACCGGCGCGTCGATGCTCTCCGCCGTGTCGCTCATCGCGAGCGACAGCACCGTGCGCGCGGCGTGGGAGCTGAACTACAGCGGCGGCCACGCGGGGCAGAACCCCAAGCCGTCCAACTGGGTCTCGTACTGGTGCGGCATCCGCAACCTGGACGCGAGCTCGTTCCAGGCGTGCGTGCAGGGCGGCGCGCCAGCGGGGGCGACGCCCTGACGAGTCGTCGGTGGAGGTGGCGGGATCGGCCGAGGTGCCGCGCATTCTCCGGCTCCGGCACGACCATGTCACGCAGAGGCACAGAGACACAGAGAAAAATCTTCGGTTCTCTGTGCCTCTGTGGCTCTGTGTGAAACCGCAGTTCAGCCGGATCTGGATGGAGACAGGCATCCTTCGCCGCCAAGAGAAGTCCCTCTCCCGCATGAGCCGGGAGAGGGACTTCTCGCATTCGGATCCGTCCGCCCGCGGCGGCTCAGGGCTTGGCCGGCGGCGGCTCGGCGGGGTTCACGAAGTCGCCGGGCTGCGGCACCTTCTTCTGGCCGGGGAAGATGGGGCGCCCCGGCAGCTCGGGCGTGGGGTCCACGAACTGCGGCTCGGCCCGGCGCTCGGGGCAGCTGGGCTCGGGCGCGAACTTGGCCGCGAAGTAGTCGATCTCGCCGCCATAGTCGCAGTTGGCGGCCAGCACCCGCCCGCCGCTCACCCGCCGCGCCACCACCTGCGGCGGCCGGGGCCAGGCATTCTGGGGCGGCTTGCGGCCCAGGTAGAAGCGCCGCATCACCCGCGCCCAGATCGGCACCGCCAGCGTGCCGCCGGTGGCGCCCTGGATGATGCTGCGCGGGTTGTCCATCCCGATCCACACCCCCGCCAGCAGGTCGGGGGTGAAGCCCACGAACCACACGTCGGTGTTGTCGTTGGTGGTCCCCGTCTTCCCCGCCGCGGGGATGTCGTAGCTCAGGCCCCCCACCGCCGGGTCGCGCGCCGGGTAGCCGGTGCCGCCGTCCACCACGCCGCGCATCATGTCGGTCATCAGCCACGCGATCCCGGGGTCCACCGTGGGCTCGGGGTACTGCGGCGGCGCCCACAGGAGGCGGCCCTGGTGGTCCTCCACCCGCACCACGTAGCGCGGCGGCACGCGGTAGCCGCCGTTCTCGAAGGTCGCGTAGGCGGCGATCAGGTCGGCCGGGTACACCGCCGCCGCGCCGATGTAGACCGACGGGTAGCCGGGGATGCGCGTCTCGATCCCCGCGCGCGCCGCCATGCTGCGCACCGCCTCGATCCCCGCCTCGCGGCCGAGCCGGATCGCCACCATGTTCTTGGAGAACTTGAGCCCCGTGCGCATGGTGGTCCACCCGCTGTAGCGCCCGTCGTAGTTCTTGGGGCTCCAGTACGTCCCGTCGCCGGTGGGGATGGAGATGGGGTCGTCGTCCACCCCCGAGTTGGGCGAGCGGCCGTGCTCCAGCGCCGCCGCGTACACGAACGGCTTGAAGCTGGACCCCGGCTGCCGCAGCGCCTGCGTGGCGCGGTTGAACTGGCTCTGCGAAAAGTCACGCCCGCCCACCAGCGCGCGCACCACGCCCGTGCCCGGGTCCATCACCATCACCACGCCCTGCAGGTACGGCGTGAAGCGCACCGGCTCGCCGGCCTTGAGCCCCGCGGTGAACTTCTCGTAGGTGGGGTGGCCGTAGCCTCCGTACTCGCCGTGCTCGATGGCGCGCAGCTGCTGCTCCAGCGCCTGCTCCGAGGTCTGCTGCAGCACCGGGTCGATGCCGGTGTAGATCTTGAGCCCGCCCGTGTACAGCAGCTCGCCGAAGCGCTGCTCCAGCTCGCGCCGCACCTGCTCCACCAAGTAGGGCGCGCGGATGGCCCCCTTGGGCGGCGGCAGCACCAGCGGCTCGGCCTTGGCGCGGTCGGCCTGCTCGCGCGTGATCACCCCCGACGCGGCCATGCGGTCGAGCACGCGGTCGCGCCGGCGCTGGGCGCGGTCGGGGTGCTCGCGCGGGTTGTAGGCGCTGGGCGCCTGCGGCAGGCCGGCGATGGTGGCCGCCTCGGTGATCGAGAGCTGCGACGCCGGCTTGTTGAAGTAGGTCCGCGCGGCCGCCTCCACCCCGTAGGCGCCGGCGCCCAGGTAGATGTGGTTGATGTACAGCTCCAGGATCCGCTCCTTGCTGAGCGAGCCCTCCATCTCCAGCGCCAGCTTCACCTCGGCCAGCTTGCGCCGCACGCTCTTCTCGTTGGGCGGCAGCTGCTGGGGAAACATGTTGCGGGCCAGCTGCATGGTGATGGTGCTGCCCCCCGTGCTGCCGAACCCGCCCAGCACGTTGTCCTTGATGGCGCCCAGCACGCGCACCGGGTCCACCCCCTCGTGGTGGAAGAAGCGCGCGTCCTCGATGGCCACGAACGCCATCGGCACGTAGCGTGGCAGCGAGCGGATGGAGATCAGCGTGCGGCGCTCGCGGTAGAACGAGCCCAGCAGCGCGCCGCGCGCGTCCAGCACCTGGCTCGACTGCCGCGGGGCGAACTCCTGCACCTGCGTGGCCGTGGGGCAGGTGCCGCTGCACGCGCGCGTCCACGCCGCGGCGGTGGCGCCCGTGGCGCAGCTGGCCAGGCTCACCAGCCCCAGCCCGATCACGATCTTGCGCTCGCCGCGGTCGCCCCACGCCTCCTTCAGCCGCGCCCACCCGGCGCGGGCGCGGGCGCGCCAGAGCTCCTTGTCGAAACGCTTCCAGGTAACCGCCATTGCCGCGCGCGGAAGGGGTTGGAGGCGACCACGTCGCCCGTGGACTCGGTTGGCGTTGAAGCGTATATAGATACAGCCTGCGCGCCCTCCGTGCCACGTTTGCGGGCCGGCGGCGGGCTCCGCGCCCCTCTCCTGAACCCATCCACGGGAGGCACCCCATGCGTACGGTCACCTACGGAGCCGCCTGCAGCCTCGACCACTACATCGCCCGGGCCGACGGCGCGGTCGACTGGCTGCACTGGAGCGACGACGTGTCGGCCATCACGGCGGAGTTCTGGAAGGGCGTCGACGCGGTGCTGATGGGGCGGAAAACCTGGGAGGTGGCGGCCGCGTCGGGCGGTGGCGGCGGCGGTTCCGGCGGGGTGGAGGGGTACCTCTTCTCCCGCACCCTGACCGAGGCGCCCGCAGGGATGCAGCTGGTAACGGAAGACGCCGGCGGCTTCGTGGCGCGGCTGAAGGAACGGAGCGGCAAGGGGATCTGCGTGATGGGCGGCGGCGAGCTGGCCGCGTCGCTCTTCGAGGCCGGGGTGATCGACGAGGTGGGCATCAACGTCCACCCGCTCCTCCTGGGCAGCGGCATCCCCCTCTTCCCGCCGATGGCGCGGCAGGTGGAGCTGGAGCTGGTCGAGAACCGCCCGCTCGCCGGCGGCTGCACCTACCTCCTCTACCGCGTCAAGCGCTGACCCGGGGCTTCGCGGCAATTCCTCCCTTCCCTCGCACCTCGGGAGAAGGGGCCGGGGGATGAAAGGCTGCGCTCGGCTCGGGCAACGTCGGCTGCGTGAACACGGAGCAGCGGAGAGAGCGGAGGAAGCGGAGAAAAGCGAGAGGTGTCGCGGCGCGCACGCAGTTCTCCGTTCCCTCCGTTTTCTCCGCTTCCTCCGTGCTCATGCGGTTGCGGTTGTAAGATTCCGCGGTCTGCGCGGGCTCGTCCCGGACGGGCGATGAATCACATCAACGAAAGACGGCCGTGGAGCGCTACGACCTGGCGGTGATCGGGGGAGGGACGGCGGGGCTGGTGTCGTCGGCGGTGTCGGCGGGGATCGGGGCGAAGACGGCGCTCGTCGAGCAGCACCGGCTGGGCGGCGAGTGCCTGTGGACCGGCTGCGTGCCCTCCAAGGCCATCATCCGCTCCGCCTCCGTCCTCCACACCCTGCGCCGCGCGGCCGATTACGGCATCGACGTCCAGAACGGGCGTGCGGACTTCGCGAAGGTGATGGAGCGCGTGCACGCCATCATCGCCCGGATCGAGCCGCACGACTCGCCCGAGCGCTTCCGCTCGCTGGGGGTGGACGTGATCCAGGGCCGCGCCCGCTTCCTCTCCCCCGAGCAGGCGGAGGTGGGCGGCCGCCGCATCCACGCGAAACGCTGGATCCTGGCTACGGGCTCGCGCACCGCCGTTCCGCCCGTCCCGGGGCTGGAAGACGCCGGCTATCTCACGCACGAGACGCTGTGGGGGCTGCGCGAGCTTCCGTCGTCCATGCTGGTGCTGGGCGGCGGGCCCATCGGCATCGAGATGGCGCAGGCCTTCGCCCGCCTCGGCTCGCGCGTCACCGTGGTCGCCGCGGGCACGCAGGTGCTCGAGCGCGAGGACCCCGAGATCGCCGCCGTCCTCCACCGCCAGCTGGTGAGCGAAGGCATCACGCTGCTGATGGACGCGAAGGTGACGCGGGTGCGGGTGGAAGACGGCGCGAAGGTCGCCACCGTCCGGTCTGTGGAAGGTGAGACGGAGGTACGCGCGGCCGAGCTGCTCGTGGCGACCGGGCGCCGGCCGAACGTGGAGGAGATGGGGCTGGACGCGCTGGGCGTGGAGGTGAACGACGACGGGGTGGTGGTCGACGGCTCGCTCCGCACCTCCGCCTCCAACGTGTGGGCCGCGGGCGACGTGGTGGGCCCGTACCGCTTCACCCACGTGGCCGACTACCAGGCCCGCATCGCCGCCCCCAACGCGCTCTTCCCGCTGCGCCGCAAGGTGGACTACCGCGTGGTCCCCTGGTGCACCTACACCGAGCCCGAGGTGGCGCGCGTGGGCCTCACCGAGGCCGAGGCGAAGGCGGAGTGGGGAGAGAAGGCCGGGATCTATCGCTACGAGCACGACTCCCTCGACCGCGCCCTGTGCGACGGCGAGCCCGAAGGGCTCACCAAGATGGTGCTCGACCCCAAGGGCCGCATCGTGGGCGCGCACGTGGTGGGCCCCCGCGCCGGCGAGACCATCCATGAGGCGGTCCTCGCCGTCCGCCAGCGCCTGAAGCTCTCCGATCTCTCGGGGATGATCCACGTCTACCCCACCTACCCCGAATCGCTCAAGCGCGCCGCCGACGCCTACCTGCGCGCGAAATACTCCGGCGGCCTCGCCCGCCGCGCCGCCGACCTGGCCGTCCGCTGGTTCGTCTGACGACGACAGGACGTCCGGCGCTGCAGCCTAAGTCGTTACCGGAATGCGATTTGCGATAGGGATGCGGCACCCGCCGCGACAGGCGGAAACCGCAACCCGCAGGAGGGACCGATGGACCGCAACGACAGCAACCCCGGCATGGTGGAGCGGCAGCTGGACGAGACCCCCATGGAAGGCCGCTCGATGGAAAGCGATCGCTCGGGCAGCGAGCGCGAGCGCGACGGGATGGGCGGCATGGACCGCGACTCGCTCCAGCGCGACTCGTCCGTGGAACGCGAGGGGATGCAGGGCGGCTCCGTCGAGCGCGACTCGATGAGCGGCAGCGGCTCGCAGGACGGCGGCGAGATGCGGGGCGGCTCGCCGGGCCAGTCGATGACCGGCCACGAGTCGGAGCGCCTGGGCGAGAGCAACACCAACTCGAACCCTACCGAGATGGCCACCAGCGCCCGCGAAGGCGGCTACGGCTACGACCGCCCGGCCGACCTGACCGTCGCCCGCGACACCATGGAATCCTCGTCGCGCGACACCGACCAGGGCACCGACCGCGCCCCGCGCGTGAGCGACACCGACGGCACCGACCAGCCCCGCGGCACCACCACCGCCCGCGACTGGTAGTCCAGCCGCCTGAGCGACGAAGGGGTCCGCAGCGATGCGGACCCCTTCTTGTTCTGACCAACTACGAACCACGGGTTTGGGCGTGTCCCCGCTGCGCGGGGCCGGGCTGCGCGCGCCGTAGGCAACGATACCGCCGTTGCCAACGGCGCCGGGCGCGCATCCCTCACGCAACTCCGCGCCCCCACCCCACATCCGCGCTCCCCCGACCACCCGCCACCTCCGCGTGCACCCGGCCTCCGCAGGCCACGCCGACCGCCCCTCCCCCAGGCTGTTTTGGGGGAGGGGCAGCGCGGGCGCAGC
>Ga0070686_100000033_pt1 | contig 112829 bp, 162 predicted proteins | sample KBSS23LmetaG_FD_65654 | JGI IMG/M metagenome (GOLD analysis project Ga0070686, IMG submission 65654) | Switchgrass rhizosphere microbial communities from Kellogg Biological Station, Michigan, USA - KBS S2-3L metaG | ecosystem: Host-associated > Plants > Roots > Rhizosphere ...
ATAGTTTCTTAATATATTTTATGCGTTTCAAGTCTTCTAAAAATTCTTTTACATTATAGCAATTTGGATTTTCATAATATTTTGCACAATATAAAAGAAAATTTTCATGGTTTAGTATATTCATTCATCGTCTGCGAAACCCCCATTCGTCGGGGTCTGTCCACTCTCCTTTTCCATTATCAAACTCCTCAGGACGATCATAATCTCGGTGATATTTGTTTTTCTTAATAGCCTTTATAGTTCTATTGTAACCCCCAAGAGATCGTAATTTACCCTTGGCTGTGTATGCGTCGGCCCCACTTCCGTTCTTTCGTATTATATCTCGTAATTTTTTACTTAGAGGCATTTACTTTTGGAGGAGAATCTGCAATCTCCTTAGCTACCTCAAGATTCATGCAATATGCCACATGAGCCCCTTTTTTATCAACAATCTGATAATTGTGTTCATGAGGTTTAACAACTCCAAACTTACCCTCATAAACATTTTTTACGTATGCCATTTTCTCTCTTTTTCCTTCTTAAGTGATAGAAACTACTAAACCATTTACAATAATCAAAGTATTACCTCCAACGGCAATATTTGCTGATATTCCTAAAGTATTTGCGATAACTCCTTTTAATCCCCAATTGTTTGCCGTATGATTACGAACAACAATTATCATATCAGAATTTGCTAGCGAATTAACTACAGAAATAGAATTAGCAGTTAATTCGCTATTACTAGACATTATGCCGCAACGGTTAAGGTAGCGTTTGTGCTAAAGGTGTTTGGCACATCAACACCATTTATCCGAACTCGGAAAATAAGTCCATCATCCGTGCTATGTATGGCATTGGTAATCACAAAAGATTTTGTGGTTACGTTTGTCCAAGTTGCGTTTGCCGTAATATCCGCAAAGCTTGCCCCGCCCCATTTCTGCCAATGATAAAGCAAGGTTGGACCAGTTGGAACCGATACCGCATTAACAGAAAATGTAGCTGCCGCATTATTTGCGACAGAATTATCGGCGGGTTGAGACGTTACGTTCACCGAAGCCCAAGTGACTGTCAACTTAGCATTTGCCGAAGTTTGGGTAGTAGCTCCAGTCTCTAGAACGAGAACCCGATAAGAAACCGCATTCAAGGTGGCTGTATTTGAAATGCTTAAGACATTAGTAGTACTATTGCTATAAACTCCAGCATCCGAAAGGTTCGCAAACCCCGAACCAGTATTAGCCTGCCAAACATAAGAAATAGTGGTATTTGGGCTTCCAACTGCCCCGACACTAAAAGTTGTGGCAACGTGAGTATTAACCGTTGAGTTAGATGGTTGGGAAGTGATGCTTAAAAGAATATCGTCCACAGTATCAGTACCAAAACCCCCCGCAACTAAAACTTCAGTCTGAACTCGGCCCGCTCTACCACCAGAACCAACTCGTTTTAGAACCCAACCTGTATGCGTCATTGCTCCTGAATATGCAGATATTTCGTTTGCCGCAACTCCAAAAACACCAATGGTTTCTCCCGTAACAAAAGAATCAGGAGTAGAATTTTGATAAAGTAAATCTCGGTTTGCGGAATTTGGAGATAAGTTTACCAAGGCACCCCCCCAAAGTGGGCTGCTTGAAGTGTTATCAGTTGAGGACCATTGAGCCATTTATAATTTCCTACCCTTTTTTATTGTTAACTTAGTATTTATTAAACTTTTCCATATAAGACTTTAACATCTTTCTGGATTCTTTAATGTATTCAGGATGATATTTTTCATTTGGAAACTCAGCTAATAAAGCCTCAAATGATTTATCTTCCATTCCCAATTGCGTGAGACTATTGATTGAATCAACAACCCGAACATTATGTATATGTTTTTTATGAAGAACATATTCCTTCAAATTAACAGATTGACTGCCACAACGTTGGCAAATTAATCCAAGTTCCTCGGGTTTTTTCTTCGTTCCAATCATTTAAATTTTTTCGTTCTGCGTAAACGTCTATATTCACGTGCTATTTGTATGCCATGTTTTACTCCATAGGCTCCTGCCCCGAAAGCAGCTTGGGCTGCTGCCCCTTTAAAATGTCCTGATGCTGCTGATATTACCCCAGAAATAGTGGGAGTAGTTAATAAAGGACCATCCAAAAAATCAAATTTTCCTTTATTTCTTACAGCCTGTTTTAAGGCATTAATTCTCTTACCTTCATCCAATGGAAGAATTTCTCTTAGGCGTTTCATTATTCGTGACCACAAGCCTTTAAGAATCTATGGGGATTAAATAAAGGATTAGCCCGATGCCCAACTTCGGTATAATGTCTGGTCATATGCTCTTTCACTTCTGCATCTGGGATGTGCCGAATATGATGGGCAATATGCTCAAAATCTTTCCGAGTTAAACGGGGAAGAGCATTTTTCTCCTGATAAACCTTACCTTTATCTACAGCTCCAGCAAATCTATCATGTTTAAAATTATGATTCATGGACTTCAAAAGCGTGGCATGAGCCTCAGATACCCCTTGTTTTAAATGCTCGGGAACTGAATGAACATGATTTACGGCAGCTTGCATATGAGCCCGAGAAACTTCATCTAATGTGCTTTCTCCCCCAGTTTCAATAGCATGGGCAGCAGTAAGCATGGCCACAGCCTCCCCCTCCGAGAAACCATTCTTCATTAGGTCTTCAATATCCTCAGTCTTAAACCCTAGGGCTTTCCCTTTTGCCGCCCCTTTTTTAATAGCCTGACCAGCAAATTTGGTTCTAATATCCCATTTTGCCTTTAATCGCTCATGATGTCTCGCTACGGCTTCATGATCATTGGCATTTTTAAATGCATTAGCCGCTTCTTGCTCTTTTCCTTTACGCATTGCAATAGCATTTGCCCCGCCAACTCTTCGGGCTAAACCTGTAAAACTATGTTGTTTTTGATTTAAACCAATTCCCCGATCTAATTCTCCACTAGCAACAATTCTATGATACTTAGCGGAATTGCCATGAGAAATAGCTTCTTTACCAAACTTTCCGGGTTTATCTGATGTGCCAACAGCTTGTTTTACTGTCTTACCAGACTTATCATTCCACCACTTACGCAAACCACTTTTCATTTGAGCCCCTAAGGGTTTTGCTTTTGGTTTTTGTGGCTTTGCAGAAAGCTGTCCCATTCTAGCTTTGCGAGCAGCATTAATACCGGCTGCTAATTCTCGGCCTCTAGGAGGAGGAGTAGGTTTATATGGAACCATATCCTCCTCTAAATCTTCAGGGGTTTCTTCATCTAAGGAATACTTGGCAAGTAAACCATTTTCTAGAGAAGACTGTGCGCGAGCTAATCTTTGGCCATTCATGCGACCAGACTTAAGCCAATAACCTAATCGGCTTTGGGTTTCATTATCTAAATCTTCATTTGTTAGAACGGCAAAAGCTTGCTCTTCGGAGAAAAACGGGAGCATCTGTGTCATAAGTTCCGAAAGATAATCTTCATCAATACCTAGATTAGTTCCCCTATACATATTGTCGGTCTTGACAAAATAGTTTGCTGTATCAAAATCTTCATATGTGGTTTTTGAAGATTTGAACCCCAATCCTTTACCTTTCTTCACAGCATCTTTAGCTGTTCCTTTTCCAAGGTAGTATGGTTCACCTTTCTCATTTTTATATTGTACTGTTAGTAATTTATTCTTTTTATTTGTTACTGCCTCATTCAATTGCTCTTGCTCAATGAACCAATCTTCCATTTTCTCAATGATATCCTGAGGCATCTGAGCGAGTTCCCCAGTCTCCTCTAAGTGCTCAAAGAAATCGCTTCCCGAAACACCTTCTGCTAATAGGTCAGTTAGGACTGGCTCTATTTCTTCCTTCCAAGTTTTCTCGTCATATCCCAGACCCTTAGCTTGCTTCATGTGAAACTTTACTCCTTTTAGAAAATTCTTTGCTTTTGCCTTATTATTAGTTTTGCTATGCTTTTCCGATTTCTTTTTCCAATGCTCGGCAAACTTCAAGTGCCGATCAATAGCTGTTTTATTATCATGGGAAGCCCGAGCCTTGGAAACCATCTTGAAAGCTTTATCGGGCGGCATATTAAAAGTATCAACTAGTTGTTTCAAAGCATCTTTGGAAGGCTTTATTGGAATACCCTTATAGCTGCCATGGAACATTTCTGTGTCGCCATGGAACTTTAATTCTTCATTCACACCTTCTTTAATATCTTTTAGTTTACTTCCAATATGTTTAATGTACTCTTTAGCCTCGGGATGTTTTTGTATATCTTTCTCATCCATTTTGCTTAGATGATTAAGGTGTTCAATCGCATGACTTAAGTGTTCATCTCTTATCCCATGATCCCCTCTCAAATGAGCGGCATGAGCTTTATCTACATGATAAGCAATATGTTTGAAATGATCTACAACTGGATTTTTGCTCGTTTCCCCATTTGACCATCCTTCTTTTGCAGCCTTTATAAAGGCTGCTGCTTTTTCATTACTAAAACCATGAACCGTGGTTAGGTGCTTATATAATCCAGGTTCTTTCATGGTTTTGACAGGATGTCCATTCACATGTCCATTAAACATCTTGTATTCAGAATTATAATGAATTTCAGATTCCGGGTCTTTTATCCCAAAGAGTTTCTTAAAGAACCCCTCTTCTAAAACTTCACAAATTTCCCCCTCTTTCAAATCTTCCTTTTTCCATTGATATAAAGATTTATGACCCATAGCCTGAGCCCATTCCTTGGCAAGCTGGATTGCTAGTTTTTCATCATCATGAGGAATTACAACATAATCCTCGTTTGCCTTGTCCTTATTATAATCAACATCCCCCTTCTTTTTCGTGAAGGTATATTTCTTCACGCCCGAAGATTTCTTCTTTTTCTCATTCAAAACAAATGAAGCCGTAAATGGATTAGAATGAACCATGCTTATTCCCATGCAATTCCCCAACCACTTTATCAATTAAACGATCAACCAATCCTTTTGGCTTCAAACTTGTTTTTGCCTGATTCGGATTTACTGGAATCGCCATTGGTTTAGTGGGATTATGATAATTGTATCTTTCCTCGGGAGAATCAAACCACATCGGGGAACCTTTTTTCTTTTTGTTGTTTACATTATAAAATCCTGGTCCGGTCCAAGATTTTTGAACCCCCTCCCAAGATACTCCTTTGGTACTATGTAAATCTCTCTTCTTACGAGCCGCCCGTGCCCGTTGTCTTTCAACCTTTACCGCCTGAGCAGATATTTTCTTGGTTGTATATTTCTTGGAGCGTTTTTGCTTTACCTCATTAGCCGCTTGTCTGATAGTTCGGGCAATACTCTTAGGATTACCAATCTTTAAGGTCTGACTAATTTTTTCAAACTTTTTGGCATGAGTGCTACCACTCATTAAATGCTTTTTAAGAGTGTTATATGCCTCAGTTTTCTTGGGGGGTTTTAGTTTATCCCGGCGAGATATTTCGGCTCGGGCTTGAGCCCCAATTTCATCTTTACGCTTTTTTAGCTTACCCAAAGATTTATTGGACGTTTTGTGGGTAATTCTAATCTTGCGGGCTTCTAAAAGAGCCAACTCAAATTCTTCCACGGTTAATGGTTTATGGGGGGCAACGGTGCGAGCCGATAATGTTTGTCGGGCATCTTCAACTTCTGGTTTAGTATTAATAACCTGATTAATGGAAGGTTGTTTCTTCTTTTTCGCCATGAATCCTTATTTATTCCCTAAAATCTAATTCCTTTTATTTAGGAAATAGATTCAGGTAAAAAAAGCGTATCTGAACATGATCTTGCCACAATTTTATAATTCAAAGGTTTCAGCAAATTTTGAATAGAAAATGTTGGCATTTCTAGTAATAAGGCTGGTTTGTGTGTCTCCAAAGTTTTCATGGCTCCCTGTAAACATCGTAATTCATACCCTTCTACATCCAAATGAATTAAATCCAGGGTTGGAAATTCAAAATCATCAAGTCTAAGCATCGGGATAATACCTTGGGTGCGTTCTTCAATACTATGCATGCCAGTATTCTCTAAACACTTTTTTCGCATCCTAATCATGTGATGTTCATTACCCAAGGCGGCTTGAATTTTAATGATATTTTCTTTTTGGCAGTTATTTACTAAACAGTGAAAATTCAGTTCATCGGGTTCAAAGGTGTAGACGAGAGAAAAGAATTCTGAGTAAAGGCGGGGATAAAGCCCCATGTTTCCTCCCGCCTGAACTACACAATCAAACTTTTTGACATGTTGTTTTACAATGTTTCGGTGAGATTTTTCCCAATCGTCTTTTGGGCCATCCCAAGAACCATTATCTATTTTGATCCATGTCCATGGACCAACATTATCAACGAACTCATTCCGAATATATGTTAATTCTTCCATCAATTTTCCCATAAAAAAAGAGGCCAAAAATGGCCTCCTATTTATAGACAACTTTAGTTAACTTTGGTCAACTTTGGGGTCTTTGTTTTTCATACCCTTAATCGCTGACGCGAGGTCAAGCACGAACTTACGCCAATGTTCTTTTTGCTCTTCCGTGTAGTGTGTTGCCCACTCGCCACCATTGTTCCCCTTGGCCGCACGAATGGCGAATGCCTCAACGTCCTCCTTGCGGATCATCGTCTATACCTCCTCAATTTCATACCCTTAGATTACTAATCGTCTAGACCGGGCCAGCCATCCTACGCCCACGTAGGCTTGGAGCCGTAATACATCGTCTTACGGCAGACGAATCGGAAAGGTTTATATTAGCGCGCTCTTACCTTTCCAATCTCTCTCTATTATTTTCAAGTGTTATAACACCAGAAAAGACTAAGAACAGGCCCTCAATCCAATCTGTTCTATATTCTGACTTTCCCCTATCAACAATATTTATTCCGCAGCGAGGAGATATAAAATAGACTATTTGAGATTCACTACCAGTAATTCCAATATATGGATACGTTCTATTTTTTAGTTCATGAAACCCCGTTACTTGTACTTTGACTGACATAGTTGTTTCCTAGCGTATCCACTTCCTATTTTCCAGGAAGATGCCTCCATTGAAGTTTACCCACATCGCAATTGTTGCTAATACAGCATTATAATCTTTGCAAGAGGCAATATCTGCCCGAAACTTTTGTATTAGGCGTATATCAACTTTGTTTCTGGCCAGAGCATTCATAACTCTGGCCAGAACAACAAATTGGCTTCCGTCTTCTCCAGACAAATCAATATCAACTTTGATTTCGGGAAAACGGGGATATTCCATCAGTAGTAACAGAAACCTGTGGTTGCCCAGAGGACAGGATCACACCAAGGACCATAAGGACCACCATACCACCACCAGCGACCGCCGTGCCAATGCCTACGGCCTCCATGCTCGGCATGACCATGATGCCCAGAATGACCGGCGTGGTGGCCCCCATAATGGCCTCCAGAATGACCACCAGAATGGCCTCCATGACCACCACTATGGCCTCCAGAATGACCGCCATGATGTTGAGCAGCAACAGGGCTTGAAAAGGCTAAAGCTCCCGCAAATGCCAAAGCGATTTTCCAGTTCTTCATACTTTCAGTTCCTTTCTTCGTTTCGTTTAGAGGTAGATAATAATCTTATTGAAGTCTTTTGGCTAAATCTTTAAAATTCCAAGGATGTTGGCAAGCTGGTAATGCCCAATCCTTTGGTAAATTGTGGCTGATATTATTCTCGTCATACCAATGATGAGCAGTAACTGATTTTACATTAACACCTTTAGAAATTAAATATTGATGAATGGCACACCTCTGCTGGTAAGGATAGAGGTAATTGCCATAATAATTATATTTTTTATCTCCTTGTTGTTCACACCACTCAGCAAAGGCTTCGTTTGAGAAGATGTTCTTGCTCATTTTGAAACTCTCCTATGGTTTCAAGAGCACACCCTACACCATTTCCTTCTTCTTGTCTAACAAAAAATTTGGAGTATAACCATTAAATCCCGAACCCCGATTAAGTTTGGAACACAACTGTTGAGCTTCTTTAGAATTGAGAAATGTTTTGATTAAAACTTCAGTAAATGGGGTCTTTTCCATTACTGCTACCTTTTCATTCAATTTCGCAACCCAATATTTTACTCTTCTAGTTTTGCCGTCTATCTTTTTCATTGAAAGTCCTGAAAGTGTTTCTTTGGATACTTTTGTTGAGCGAATTCTTCTTCTAGACGTTCTCCAAACTCAGAATTATCCATCACTGGCGTGTCATGAATTATATCCTCTTGGGCTGATTGTTCCACCGAATAAAGCCGCATCTTATCTTTATCAACACCAATTACAAATTTCCGAGTTTTTGCAACATCAGAATATCTGTTTTTCAGTTGTTTAACCAAAATCTGACCCAATTTCTCTAACTCCTCAGAAGTTATTAAAGCCAACATTAAGTCTACTGTCATAGGTAAGCCAAACGAGTCCGAAGTATTATCCATGTCAGGATCACTATTCTTAAAACCTGGACGATTTAATTGGGTTGCCGAAATAACCGGAAGATTAAACTCAACCCCCAAACCTCTCAATTCTTCGGAAATACTTTTGATGTAAGTATAACTATTCACATTTGGTCCAAGCTTAACTCGGGCCGAAGCACAAATATTTATGTAATCCACATAAATAATATCTGGGATGAAATTTGATTTGATCTTCAACTCATTCAACAAACTCCTAAAATGAAGGGTGCTTCCAGCTCCGTTTGGGTATTCCTTAATTTTTATATTGCCTTCAGTTTTTATCGTCACCTTTTGAATCTTGGCGGCAAAATTATCTCGGGAAACATCATAAACATTATCTAAATTCATATTTAAGACGTTTGCATCAATTCTACGAGCAACTTCTTCTTCAGACATCTCCAAGGTAATATAAAGAACCTTATAACCTGCTATTAGATTTGCCGCTGCCATATGGCACATAACCATGGATTTACCCACGCCTGTGCCAGCCATAATGACATTCAAAGTTTTCTTTGCAACTCCTCCTTTTGTTATGGTGTTAAGTAATTCAATATCAAAAGGAATTTTGCGTTGCTTTGAATTAAAATAATCATAACGATGTAAGTAGTCACTAAGGAAATCGTGGCCAACGGATGTGTTGAATGAAATAGAAAGAGCATCTTGAAGTAATTGCGGAATAGACCCTTTATTCTTTTTACCATCTTTATCATCCAAGATAGAGATAGAAGAGCGAATAGCATTATATAAAGCTTTATCTTGACAAAATTTCTCTGTCTGATCCAATAACCATTGCGGATCAGATTTTTCCTCAATTTCCAGGTTTTGGATTACCTGCTGGCATTCTTTATATAAATCTTCGTTTAAGTCATTTTTATCCGATAACTCAACATATAATGTTTCTCTGGTAGATGAAGTGTTGTATTTTTGAATATGCTGATTAATTAAGTCAAAAACTATTTGATCTTTTTTGTCATGAAAATATTCAGATTTGAGAAACGGAATAACTTTACGAACATAATCATCATTGTATATCAGATTTGATAGAATTATTGATTCTAGCATTTACTCTCTTAAGTTCATAAGATAAAGCAATATGAGACGTTATCAAAAACCCAATTGGATCATCTCCACATCCTATTTGGCCCTTCAGGATTTTTTGAAGATAATCACATACTCTCTGTTCATCAGAAGAGTATGGTTTTATGTCAAGGTTTCTCTCCATTTTCAACAATACTCTCCCAAGAGGCATGCATTCCGTTTTGACCAATTTTATTAATAGCCTGAATAGCCTTTTCAATGGGCTTTGGAACGACATCCTTGATTTTTGCATCGTCTTGAGCCTTAAGTTTCATTAAAGCATTATCCATAGCTATTGCCACATCACTCAAGTCATTATACTCTTTTTGAAGCTGGTTCAACTTCTTTTCTTGCTCCATAAACTTCTTGGCCAAATTAATAATGCCAGCATAACCTCTTGTTTCCTTAACTTGCCATGGATCACCAGAAATTGTGCCATCACTATTAATTGTCATGACAGCAGTAGACTTATCATAATTGAAGCTAATATTGTTTGGAATATCGTAGCTGCTACTCAAAGCATAGCAAGAACTATTACATGTTGTCAGAAATGAACTCACTTCTCCTTTAACATTAAGCAACGAATATTCTTTTGCTGGGGTAATAACACTTTTTGTGGCAGTCATAGTTTATCCTTTCCTAAATCCGCAATAGCATATTTCTTACTTATCCAATCAGAAAATGTGGTTTCGGTTAAAAATTTGTTCCAAAACTCATCAGTTTCTAAATCTTCGTTTGTAATCTTCACGTTCTCATTGATAACTCCATCTTTATCCACTAAACGAAATGATCTACCGCTCTTAGTGAGGAAACCAGCCTCCAGAGCCAAATCTACCATGCCTGAGTGTTTTTGTATACCTCCATTCCATAATACAGAAATAGGAATCTTGGATTTCTCTTTCACATAACGAGACTTTTCAACATTGATAATGAAATTATATCCAACAACCTTGTTCTCCCCCTCAACCTTTTCCTTTTCTTGCTGCCGCCCAACTACCCAAATATTTTCGCTGGAATAATAACTTCCTGTTCCTCCCGACACCACATCCTTACTATATAACTCCAAGGTTTTATAGGTATGATTCACTATAACGCACGGAATATTTTTCATCGTGAAATATGGTGTAACCATTCGGAAAAACGACTTCAAAGCCTTGGCTCGGGTTCCTACTTCAGCAATATTCTTTTCTGATAAGGCATCTTGAAGTTCTTTAGTTGAGGCAAGATTACCAATAGAATCAATAACTACAATAGCCTTATCCCCTCGCTCTAATCCCTCTAGCTGTTTGACAGCATCAAATTTTAATTGTTCTATGTTCATTAAAGGAGAATGAACTACTCTATTTTCCACGTCAATATTGAAAAAATCAAAGTAGGAAATTGGACTCCCAAATTCTGAGTTATAAAACAACATCATACTATCAGGATGATGTTTCAAATAAGCGGAAGCCAAAAGCAAGGCAAACATAGTCTTGAAATGTTTACTTTGTCCAGCTATTTGAGTTATACCCGGAGTTATACCGCCATTTATACTTCCTGATAAGGCAACATTAATCATCGGATAATCTGTCGGAACCATATCCTTTTCGGTATAAAATTTACTTTCGGTAAGGATAGTAGTATCGGCAATCGTGGTGTTTTTTAAAAGTTTAGCCCGAAGTTTGTTCACATTTTCTCCTTCACAAAAATATTATTACATAACTCTGGTGTTGGTTCTCGTCTACTTTCCATTATTTTCCGACATGATTCAATAAACTCGGCCCGAGCTTTTGATTCTTTAGTCTCCGTACCACTAAGCCAAGTACCAAACGCAATTGCTATCACCACAATTGCTATTCCAAGCCAATAAATAAAATCTTCAAGAATTTCTAGTATCTTTTTGTTCATCTTTAGTTTTTCTCTTTAAATCATATTTCATCTCAGAAACAATAATAGGATGATGGATTGGAGTAAACATATTACACATTATCAGCAGATTTTGTGGAGTGATTTTGTTATGACCCGCAAATAAAGGATAAGGAAGAAAACCACTTTCTTGTAAAGCAGCGGCAATTAATTCGGAACAAAACCAGGAATCGTGTTGCTGCCAATCTCGCTCAAAAGCGAAAGCTATGATCGCCCCCATGTCATATGGTTTTCCGACTTGAGCATAACAAAAATCATAAAATGCATCATGTGTTCTTTGGTCGGTTGGCAACTCAACAAGTAGGGTTTTTGTGAAACCAACATTTCGTCGGGCCATAACTCCCCCAAAATATTTTGCTCCTAAAAGTTTACCATCAGTTAAGACAGCATCAACATGACTTGCCCATACATGATCATAATAATGGAGGATTTTTGATCCGATATTTGCTTCCGTAGAAAATTGTAATTTAATTCTATATGTTGCTACTTCGTACATCAAAATGTCCTTTTACAATTTCTAAATCAGTAGAATTGCCAAACTTAAAAACCCAGGTTCTGTTTGGCTCGTAGGATAATCCATATTTAATTTCCCAACGATGGCAATACTCAATAATTTCTTCCGCCAAAAAACCATTATTGATTGTTAGAGCTAGTGCTTGACACATTTTTATTTTGCCTTTTTATCAAATTACCAAAACACTTATAAATGTTGTTACATCTTCTCACCGCTGAGGGATGAGTTTCTGTCTCAGGAGCCCCTTCCCAGGATGCACAGATTTCGGGAAGATTTTCTTTTTTTAACCAGTTGCCTTTAACCCCCTCATTGATAGCCCAACAATCTGCCAATAATTCGCTTTCTCCAATATGGGAATGGGCACACTCATGATAGAAGATGAATTTCTTTAAAACAACAGAATAACTTCGCATCATTCGCATATTCAATAAAATAAAATTGTGGCGTCCATTTCCAAGATTCAATCCTTCCGAGGGAATATTATTATCAGTAGCTACAGTTGTATTTTTACAAATTAATTTTTCGCCGTTGATAGTAGGTTCAGCAGATTTAGTAATTGTTGGTATCATAATTAAGGTTGAGGCAAAGATAACCAGACAGCAAAAGCCGAACCAAAAAATACGATAAAACATTATCTAACCCTCTTTTAGAACAAATCTACCGAGTCTTCGTTTCTTTGTCTAAAATAGTGACGAATATGATCACGTAATCTTCTTGAACGGTCTCCATGATGCATATTCAAACGATAAAGACCCGAAGGCTCACGCAAGATGTCTATCATAGGATCGTACTTATAATCAATCAAAATCTTCCACCGATCAACATATTTTCTATGGACTTTATTACCATGCCAATGATGGAAAATAGTTCCTGGAACATAACCAATATTTCTTTTGATTTCTTGTTCTGCAACATCTTGCCAATTTATTACCGCATTATAATACGCATAAGTTACTCCCCTTGGAATTGAACGTTGAGCTTGTCCAATTAAAGCCATGGCCATATGATGATCAGCACTGCCAAGAATTGCCTTATCAAAAAGTTGAAGTTTCTCTAAGGCTTCCCGACGTGCGGCCCACGCATATCCGCAATGCCAAAACGATCCTTTAACTATTGCCCCATAGTAATTTTGAACTTCGGTATCTTGGATTAATTCGGGAAAAGCATTTCTCTTTGGAGTATATCCCGGACCAACAGGAGCCTCAAAGTTATTATGGAAATAAGACCAGACAAACCCATTTTGTTGCTGGACAGGTTCATAACGAGGCCCAGAATCTATGACATGGGAAAATAGTTGTACAAAATCATAATGCTGGAGTTGATGTATCGTTTCCTGGGCAATATCTGGTCTCTGGAAAGTAATGTCCCCATCAATCCAGGCTATGTATTTCCAATTTGGATCAAGTTGGGTTAGATATTGAATACCAAGATTAATCATGTTTTCTTTATGCCACAATTCCTGACGGGTTCGGAATTGCATATCATATGGGTTATTCTTGCTTGTAAGTTCATGTTCCCGTTCCCCATAAGCACATTCAACAGTTAATAGCTTAAAGCCACAATCTGCCATGTGCTTTCGGAAGTCTTGAAATAACCTGTAACGAGAATGATATCTTACAGGATTTGAACAAACCGCAATGGCATAAAAATTAGTATCATCAATTTTTTTAATCATTAAAAAAAGCTCTCCAGCGTGTTAATATTTTCTTTTCTCCATCCAATTAAATTCAACAAAGATTGCAAAGGGGACATGAAGGTTTTCTCCCACATTAAATCCCGATCAATATACTTGTCCAAGCCAAATTCTTCGGGAAGATACCGAGGAACAGCGATAACCGGGGATAACGTAGGATTTGGCATTTTTAGATAGCAAAACTTGATCTTATCCTTATTATAGATAAGGGGATATTGGTCTTGTAAATTTTTGTCTTTTAGTAGTTTATTGTAGACGATAGAACCTTTGACATGCACGGGGGCACCTTTTTTCCATAATGAAATTGGACACATGTATTTAGAAATTCCATTAACTCCCCGAGGAAACGCAACATCATGAAAAGCCAATGAATCAAAGGTTTTTCGGAACTCTTCAATGAATTTTATTACGTCTGCTTCATTTTTATTCATAATAATTGAAATTGCTTCTTTCAGGGCAGAACGACACGCCTGGGGTATAACAGCCTTTACTGCCTCCAATCCCATAATCTTAAGTTGAGGCTTCTCAAATCTAACCCCTTCTTGATCCCAGATATTCATTACATAGTTTTTCTTTTCTCGCCAAATTACTTTATCACAAATAACATCCCGCTTCATTACCATGGCGTTTTCATAGGCATTCATAGTTTTTGCTAGTTCTGCAAATCCTTTATCAATAGCAGGTTGGACTTGACTTTCACAAAAAACGTTTAGGGTATCAATTAAGACTTTTTTTGGTAAAGTAGCATCTAAATTATGAAACGTATTAAATTTAATATAACACGAATCTGTGTCCATAGCAATAACATAATCAACATTTTTAGTCTTAAAACGGCTATTCATAAAAATGTTGATTTTCTTCTCAATCCAACGAACCGCAAGCTGGCCAGATAAAGTGATAGCACTAGCTAATCGCCAGTCATAAAATCTAAACCATTCGTTGGCCAAGGCACCGTATGCTGAATTGAGCTGAATTTTCTTGGCAAGCTGATAGTTGTGATACTTCTGAATTTCATTCTTATTATCAGGATCATTCTTCTTTAGTTCAAGCATTTTAGCCTTATATTCGGCTCTTTTCTTGAATTGTATCTTCATTAACTCAGGCAAAAATCCCTGAAATTTATTGGAAAATCTAGCTCCATTTGCCGCAAAACTTTCCTTATCATTAGTTGCCTTGAATTCTCCTGTTAGAACTTTTTGAATATCATTTTCTGTCCAAGGTTCTATTCCCGTCATCGTTTCGGGAGATATATTATATGACATAATTAAGTGCGGATATAGAGACTGCAAATCAAAAGAAACTACCCATTCATGCATCCCAATCTGAGGTTGTTTTACATAACCCCCCGGAATAGTCATGGGTTCAGTTCGCATATCTTTCGGAATAACTATTTTTTTATCCATCAAGTTATTATGAATAATAACATCCCAAAGACGGACTGAAGTTAGAGCATCAACAAAGTTGACCTTGGCATCATAAGCAATTGCATAAACAAGTTCTATAAACTTGTTCTTTTCATCTATATCAGCAACCCGATCAATATCAGTTATGTTATACTCAACATACTTTTCAAAGTTAGTTTCATAAAGTTCATCTAGATTATTCACTTCCGAAAAATCAAGTTTTCTCTTCCCTGTTTCAACAAAGGCAATATGATCTAGAGTATAGGATTCTTGTTGACTATATGTAAACTTTTTGTAAAGATCATAGTAGTCAAGAATGCTAATACCAACAGGCTCATAAACCTGAACCTCTCGTCCCCGTATTTCCAGTTTTTTCTCTTTAAGAATACCCCAAGGGGATAATTTCTTAGCTTCAGTATCTCCTAATAATTTTCTGATACGATTAATTAAAAATGGCATATCATATTTTTCGCAGTTCCAACCTGTTATGACATCAGGCCGCAAATCGGGATCACTCCAAAACTTGATGACCTTTTGGAGCATATCTTTTTCGTCTTTGCAGTTGACAAAGCGAGGATGCCGAAAATTTTTCTTATACCCAAAGATATATCGCTCTTTTTTAATTCCAATTCCAATTAGAGTAATCGGACCATTTGCTAACTCAACATCTGCGAAAGCCCCAGATTCAGTTCTTCCAGTCTCAATATCTATATTATGAACCTTAATTAAGGAAGCATCAAACTTGATTTCTCCCGGAAAATTATCATAGATATAAGGGTAAATAAATTGGTTCATTCCATATAATTGAAAGCCCTCAACATCAGAATATGTCTGATAAAAATCCCGAGCATCCCGAATGGTTTCAAAATCCATTCGTTCTACTGGTTGCTTTTGTAGATTCTTGTAAGGAGATTTTTTCTTAGCAGGAACAAAAAGATATGGTTTATATTTTATTTTTTGGGTATATCTTTCCCCATCCAAATATCCACAAACTAAAATCTCATTTCTATGAATAGCGACATTAGTATACATATCAGCCATTAAAATATCCAATCCACTAAATCATAAAACAAAATACCAAACACAAAATAAGTAACCCCAAAACCCAGAAAAACAATTCCGATACGGCACACCGTCTTCATTGGACAACCTCCTCTGGTTGTCCATACTTTAGCACTCCATCAACCACTTGCCAAGGAATTTTTTATAACCTTGGAAGCAAACCAATGCTTACTATCTGGCTGAACATGATAGGGGCGAACCCATTTCGCTACATATATTCCGAAATCTTTATATGGGATTTCTCCGCTATAACGCAGAACAAATCCTTCGTTGAATTGAGTATTGATTCTAGAAGATATGCTTGTCAATGTTTCAAAAGAAAACTTTCCCTCATAAATTACTGGCACGGAAACAATTTTTGCATCCTGAAACACCTTTAACGTATCTTTCCAAGATAACGCTATATTATCTGCATTCCAAACAGAAAATCCATAGAAATAATCTTGTAAATTAGTATATTGAATTGAGTGCTTAGCATAAAGATTTTCTCCACAAAATCGCCAATGCTGGGGAATCTTGTGAGCCTTTGAAGCCCAAAAATTTGCTAACCAGTCTCGGGATTCGTGTTTGCGTCGGGAATCCAACCCCCGAGCATGCCAATGTGTTTTATAGAGGGAGGTATTTTCTCCATCCATTTTTTCAGTTACAACAACATCTAGTCCATCAAATATTGATAAATCGTTTAATAATTCATCATCAAAAGAATATCCTGGAGAAAAAGGCATATGATTTGTTCTTGGATACTTCACGCTTGACACATAAAACTCCATTAATAAAAGATTATGAGGGTTCCACACGCGTCTGGGGCGGCGCGTAGTCACCCACAACCAAAAAAACTAGTTTATTGACGTGGGACGATTCCGTCTTTATCCACCCGCATAAATGGTGTGGTATTGCTTAGCATAGTTGAGGGAAGTTGTCCATTCCATCTTTCGGCTTTTCGTAATTCTGTTAAGTTGGCATTTTGAGCTAGGGCTTCGGCTTGGGCTTTAATGGCGGCGGCTTCTGCCTCGCCTTTTAGCTTAATTGCTTTGGCTTCAGCTTCGGCGGCTAACACACGGGAATCAGCATCTCCCCGAGCCTTTGTTCTTACTGTTTCCGCAACAGCCTTGGCTTGTTCCCATTCTTGATTCCGGGTTTCCACATTAGCCTTTGCAGCCGAAGCAGCATCAACAGCCTTGCGGAAAGATTCGGTAAATTCCAAGTTTGGAAGTTGGGTATCTATTACCTTTACTCCAAGTATTTTTGCATCTTCTACTAAGACATTATGTATTCGTAGAATTAACTCCCCCCGATGTTCCGAGACATGAGCCATATTAACCTTTCCCATTTCTCGCTTAATACGATCAAGGATAATACTCTGTAGTTGAGTTTTATACCCTTGAGCGTTTATGTAAATGAACTTTAAATTTTCTGGGGGCACTTGCCATAACACCTTATAATAAACATCAACTTCCTGATTATCCAAGGTATATGTATTAGCTATTTTATCATTATGAGTATCTTGAATACCAATAGAAAATCTCTGAATTTCATTCACGAATGGTGCCTTGAAGTGTAGTCCTGGACCTTCAACGGATTGAAATACACCAAACCTAGTTAAAACAACTCTTTCATATTCATCTACTGTATAGTATGTCATGAAGAATATCATAATACCAAAAAGAGCGAGGATTGCCCCGCCGACCGTGGTTATAATCTTTCCCATGGAAGATTCATCCTTTCTTGGATTTTGGGGTAGACTTTTGGGTGAGATGTTTTCGGAGTTCCGTTTCAAGGTCTTTGAGTTTCTGGGCTTCTTTTCCATGTTCTCTCCATATCATCAGAAATAAAAACAAGGCAGTTAATAACAATAACAAAACAATCGCAGCAATCATGTATGCCTCCTCATAAACTCTTCTTCTCCAAATTTCAACAATTCCCGAATTCTTTTTGCTACGGCTTTTGGGTTTCTTCTCTTCTTCTCAAGATAATAATGCGGCAGAAACAAAAGTTCAGGAATCCGATAATGATCAAATTGATCAAAATCAAAAAATACCTCGGCGGCTCTCATCTCAGTAAAATATCCATCTTTCGTTTTTAAACATATTTCGGCAATTCCATCATTATCAAGTTGAAGTTTTAAACCAGCCTTACGAAAAGATGGAATAGTCGTTGCCCAACCCATGGCACAACCAACAGTGCGACATTCTATAGGATTACAATTTTTATCAAAGGCTGGTAAATTTTCAGTCTTTTTTGCTAATTTTTGATACATTGAATCCCGCATCATGTCATAACTAGACATCCAAGTATTAAGATCAAATTTTCCTTTTTTCTGGAGTAAAGGATTGGTTTCCAGAAAATCTGCCAACTTTTCTAGTCGCTTACGGTTCATGATGATACGCTCCCGAAAAAATCCGGCTTGTTTAGGTTGATCTCCTAACAGGGTTTCAAAGGTTGGCTCTTTAACTACCAACTCTGCTCATCAACAACCAACCAACAAGCCGGGTCTAGACCCTTCCTTTATACAGCATTCGCCCAATAAAGCAAGCTCGTTCCCATTTTTAGTTTACGATTTGTTGAGGTAGATTGGACAAAAATTTTCCAATTCCCATGATCCCCCGGCGCAACTTTAATAGAACCGAACTCAGGAAACCCGAGCATTTTCCGAGCCGCAGAACCCCCATAAACCTTTCCGTTATTTTTGTCCTGGATTACAAGTTTCTTGTAATCTTGAATATCTCTCTCTGGTTTCGTAAGTTCATAAAAAGCACAACCCTTAATTAAGGGATGCTTCAAAGCATCAAACACAAAATCTCCAATTAACCAATCATGTTTTGTTGCTGAAACCGCCAATATCTTTACTTCCGAGGATATATCCTTTAGATTTGCCTTGATTTCCTGGGGAGTAACTTTACTCATATCTGTATAAAAAGTTCTTGTGGAAGTAACACCCTTAGAACGCATGCCATAATAAGATGACAAACTTGCCGATGTTTGAAAAGATGTTTGAATTAAGCTTTCCTCATTTTGATCCCATTCAACAATATTTCCACTAGGGATTCCTAGGGCAGTTAAATTACTCCCATAACCTCGGGGTACTCGGAACACAAAAGACCAACGATCTGTCTTTTGTAATTCTTGAATTTTTCCCTTTAGTTTTGTTTTCCATCTATAAGAAGCATTTTCCGCCCCATCAGTAATAACCATGATAAGAAAAGCAACATCAGACTTATTAGCGTCTGGAACATCTTCAAAAATTTCAATTAAGTCCCCAATCCCATCAAATAATGGAGTCATTCCCTCAGTACGATAATGATCCAGAGGTTTTAGGGTGTGAACATTAGAATTTACAATTTCTCTTTCAATTCCCCTATTAACACCGCACAAAACGGTGCTAACAATTGTGTCCTGCTCATTTTTTATGGATTCTTCTTTGATGGTAGCAATGTTTTGATTATAGTCTTTCAAGGCGGCGTGTCTTAAGCCTTGCATTGAACCGCTATGATCCCGACAGATTCCGACATATGTTTTTGTCATGTTTCGTATTCTCCGTGTTTAGTGTTTTTAGTATTTTAGTATTTTTATGTAAAGTCAGATATGTCTTGACACCACATTTCTTTAATCAACCAATATGGATTATTTGGATAATTTTCTCTAAACCATTTATCTTTTTCAATATTGATACCATTTATAGCACATGTTTTTGCTTCATGATATAGAGCAATTGTTTCTTTCCGACAAACTTTTGGTTCCCCGATAAAACAAACAATAAAATATAATTCAAAAAGAATAGGAGTCTCCTTTCATATCAAACCTGACGAGATATTTATCTTCCCTCTTCTCTGGTTACACTCTCGCTTACTTGTCTATTATCAACCCAACCAGAACCCTGTGCCCCCCCATGAATAGACACGGGAATTGTTTTATGAATTTGTTCTCGTATCATATTAGGGGCAAACACTCTGGTGAAACTATCCTTATAAGCATCCGCCACAGCCTTGTGTAATTCCGCTGCGGCGATTGCTTTTTCCGCTTCTTTTTCTCTCTTCAATAAAGCATCTTCTCGGGCTTTCCATTGAGCGAGATTTTCATTTAATTTTGATATCTCGGAGTTATCCTCTACATGCAGTTTTCTATAGATTTCAATTTGACTGAGTTGTTCCTCACAAAGTTTAGCTAATCTCTGGCCTCGTTCTTTAATTTCTACCAACCCCCGCATAGCATCAAGAGATAACGTTTTCTCCTCAACCAGAGCATTGATACTGGCTAGTAATTCTGTGTCTATTGCCATTTTACTTTGTCTCCGTATAAGCCGTGGCTCTTCTGTCCGCCGCATCATTAAAATGTCTTTTTGCGATCATATCATATATTCTCGCAAATTTGCGTACTACAAAATCAACTACGTCCTGAATCAAGTCTGAGAATATATACCAAAACGCACTTGCCCACCAAAGTATAATCCAGGTAAAAAACTTATGTTTATTATTTAAGGCGAGAGGCAGATAATTTTCAATGAGAATATCCACAGTTCGATATTTTTTCTTATCTTCTTCAAATCTCACTCGCTCTTTAGCACAAAAACGATCCCATTTGAAAAAGCTCCAAATAATTCCCGCCACAACATAGAGGACAGCATAAATGATAATTACATATGCATGAGATAACAAATAGTGGAAATCTAATTTTCCATAGTACCAACATCCTCCCAAAAATAAAACCCAAACTAAAGCTGCTATTTCTGGGGTTTCTTGTTCACTACAAATAATAGCAAGGATAAACAAAGCTAAAACTATCCCCCAGAAGAATAAGCCTAGGGTGCCAAGAAATGCAAAAAATTCCATGTTATTTTCCTTTCATGGCAGGAGAGTTGGGACTCGAACCCAATCTAAGAGTTTTGGAGGCTCTGGTGCTAACCCTTACACTACACTCCCTTACACGTCAAAACTTTTCAGAATTGAGAATAACTTTTTCATATTTATGAAGAACTCATCCAATTCAGCATCGCTACGTGGAATTTTATTATGGTGCGGTATTTGTAATACTATTTGCATTTTGGCTTCATTAATCGCCAATCCAAATATTGGTCTCCTTATTATTGCCTCTTGCATGTAAATATATGCAGCGAAGATGTCTAATTTTCGCAAGGCATCAATCGCCAACATCTTATTCTTAATGTGTACATCTAACTTAGATGCTGTCATAGTTGTTGTTTTACGCACCTCAAACGAATTATATAAAACAGCTCCCGCCATACATCCGGAGCAAAGGCATTTGGGAGCAATGGATTCTAACCAGAAATGCATGTTTATTTTAAACTCTGGATTCTTGCGGACTATATCCAAGTCCTCAATCGCAATCTTTAAGAGTTGCCAAAGCTTCGTGGTAATCAACACTTTCTCGGCCCGACTTCTAGTCGTCCAGTCAAACTGAATCATGTTCATGATATTACCCCAAGGTTCCACTTCTGTTCCTCATACAACCCAATCCTACAGGTTCAGCTTTAGCTTGGCAAGGAAAAAAGTTAACCGAATGGAACAAAAATAGAACTACAAATTGGATCACAAGTTCGTGAACAAGAATGATTTAGGATTGACATAAGAGAATGCAAACTCTATATTACAAACAAGGACGAAAAATCCTTGCCAAACCATAGGGGACTATCATGGTAAAGTTCTCTCCACAACAGCAAGCCTTTCTTGACTGGTATTCAAATAGTCAAGGGTCATGTGTCCTTGAAGCCAGGGCAGGAACTGGCAAATCCTTTACCCTTAAGGCGGCGGCAATTTCTAACCCTAAAGTACGGGTTGCGATAATTGCTTACAATAGTACCATTGCCGCCGAGATGAAGGAAAAAGTTAAAGATTATTCACATATCCATGCGGGAACGGTCCATTCGTTTGGTCTTTCTGCTTATCGTAAAGTCCACAAATATGCCAAAGTTGATAAGTTTAAGGTTCTCAATATCATTGACAATCTTGTTCCTTCCGACTTCTTTTGGAAGCAAACAATCAACAAATTAGTAAGCATGGCCAAACAGCATGCTCTTGGTATCATCGGCAAAATAGAGGATGATCATGAATGGTGGGCTTTGGCCGATCATTATGATATTTTCCGGCAAGCCGAAGAAAAGGGTAAGGCCATGCCGACCGAAGAAATTATCATGTATGCCAAACAGGCCATCGTAGCTTCTACCAAGCAATTTGATATCATTGACTTTGATGATATGCATTATATGCCCCTCTTTTATTCCATGCCTTTCTGGACCTACGATGTGGTCATGGTTGATGAAGCTCAAGACACGAATCAGGTTCGCCGTATGGCTGCAAATGCCATGCTTAAGAAGGGGGGTCGCCTGATTGCCGTGGGTGATAGGTTCCAAGCCATCTATGGTTTCACGGGAGCCGATAGTGATAGCCTAGATAAAATAGCGGCGGATTTTTCGGCGGTTAGGTTCCCCCTGACAGTAACCTATCGCTGTCCCAAGGCTGTTATCAAATATGCTCAACAATGGGTGCCGGATATTGAAGCCCTCCCGAATGCCGAGGAAGGCAAGATTTCCGACTCCACGATGGAAGAGTTCCTAAAGCTTGGAAGCCAACTTAATGGTAATGCAGCGGTTCTCTGCCGTGTTACCAAGCCGCTAGTGGCTCTTGCGTTCTCTTGCATCCGTAATCGCATCCCCTGCAAAATTGAAGGCCGTAAGGATGTAGGGGAAGGATTGAAGCAATTGGCCAACAAGTGGAAATCCATTAAGTCTCTGGACAAGCTCCGGGATAAGCTGGACACATATTTTGACAAGGAGAAAACCAAGCTTCTGGCCAAGAAGCGTGAAGCCCAGGTTGCGGCCCTGGAGGATAAGGTTGAAACCCTCAAAGTGATTATTGACCAGTGCGAACTTGAAGGCAAATCCCAAGTAGCCGACGTCCATGCCTATATTGACTCGCTCTTTGCCGAAGACGTGTATAAGATGGGAATCCTGGTTCTCAGCACCATTCACAAGAGCAAGGGACGGGAGTGGGAGCGGGTATACTGGCTTGATAAGGATGGCACGTGCCCGAATAAATGGGCTCGGCAACAATGGCAGAAGGATCAAGAAATCAACCTGATGTATGTGGCCGCAACTCGGGCCATGAAGGAACTGATTCACCTAGAACCCGAAATCAAAAAGGAGTAATGTATCATGTCTGATCGAATCATGATTTCTATTTTAATCGGAGGCGGTATACTATTCTTCATTGTTATGATAAGTATATTTTCGGACCAAAACGCCAAATGTGAGGCGAAAGGTGGAGAAATGCACCGAGGTCAAGGCATCGTTTTATGTCTACCAAAAGGGACAGCGATTAATCTCAAAAACTAAAAGAAATTTGGGAAGGGTCAGAAAAGGAGGTTGCCAACTTAGGAAAAATAGAGTAAGGCGAAATGGCAAGTCAACTAAACCCTAGAAAAGCGAGGACTAAGTTATGCCGACGAATCTTAGAAAAGAGACTATGTACCAGCAGCTTGTGCGAGGCATTCAAGACGAGTTTGCCAGTCAGTGGATACACGATGGTCTCAAGGTCAAGACCATGGTTGAACGCACGGGACTGGCAGCACAGACTGTCAAACGAAACCTTAACCATGAGTGCCGGTTCCCTTGGATGCAAACCATTCTAGCTTTGTCTGATGGTCTGGGAGCGGAAATTATCATCAAGGGTAGCAAGGTCACAATCAACGGTCGGGTTGCCAAGCTCCGTAAGGCAGGGGTGAGGCCAACGATCATCAAGGTTGATGGTAAGCCCGTGTTCAAGGTCTACACCAATAAGGGGAAGATCAAGCCTGCCAAGGCCGCTAAAATGATCAATCCTCAGGATGCAAACCAGACGTGGGCAGGAAGGGGACGGAAGCCTAACTGGCTGTTAGCCTTGGAAGCTAAGAAGTCTGCCTAAAAAGACAAGCGGGGTTAGACTGGAGGATTTGGTCTAACCCCGCTCTGCTTTGGCCAGTTCAAGCCAACGCCCTAGAAAAGAATGTCTAGATGGTGTTGGGTTTGTTGTCAACCACGACTTTTTGGGGTTCTTGAACTACCTTATTAAAATTTAGTGTCGCCAACCCAACGAGAAGTTCAGTTACAAGATTCATGGGAAACTTTGGAGATGTATCAACGGACATTGACGACTTAAAGGAAAATTCGTTTTCCACAAATGCAATCTCCATGATTTGTTCCCCCATCCCCGTTATTGTAACAGTGATGAGATAATTATTATCGTTTTGAGGAACTATCGTACACATGGCTTGTGTCAGAGGAATTTCCTCTATATTTGCCACGACAAACTTCCGCAAGCTCTTTTCAAAGTTGTCTATTAGAGATTTCAGACTTGTCGCCATGGTATTCTTTCTCCTTGTGTTTTAGTCGCAGTCTTCGGAATTAATAATTATTGGCTCGTCAAACCATTCATATTTAATTTCAGTTCTGGTTGTGGGAAATTCCTTAGTTGTCCGAGTACAATACTTCGTACCCTCATACGGAATACAAAGATATAACACAACGGAACGTCTATCTAGTAAATGCCAAACAATAGTAAGATAAGAATCATGTGAACCTCGGGCTGGTATACCGTCCCGATGTAATTGTTTCTCTAGGAGAACTTTGCCGATACTCTCAATCAAAGGTTCAAAATCCCTTTTGTGGTTATCGTACATTAAGTGAATTAATGATTCAATTCTTTTTCCAGCAATATCAATACTAGTTTCATTATCAAGATTTGCCGCAACAAAACAGTCCTTAACTAAATTATATGGTTGCTGCATGGTCTCAATATCTTGAATAATCTTTTGATATTCAGAAACCTTCTTCTCAAATATATCAATAAACAATTCATAGCGGTGTGCTGGCACTGGGGGCATGATTATTTCTCCTGATCGTTTACGAAAGTTCTCAGTCGCTTGGCTACAGCCTTCGGTGTGTTTCTTGTGCGGTGACAGGTAAATAAAAATTCGGCGCTGGACATACTAATACCAAAAAGTTTTTCCGCTACTTCAAACCCAGAATATACACTTCCGTCTTTAGTGATTATCGTTGGAAGTGCCAACGGCCGATCACTCTCTCCTACTAACTTTAAACCTCGCTTTTTGAATTCAGGCATTGTAGCAGCCCAACCCAAAGCACAACCCGCAGTTTTACAATGTAAAGGTTCTACAACAACAGCATCCTGATAAGTTCCATAATAATGCAAATGATTTGGCAATGTTTTAATTACCTTAAAATCCTCTGATTTTAATTTCTTAGAATACATCCACCCCGCCATGTCAAATTTCTTACTGGGTATAGTTTCCAGGAAGTCTGCCAGTTTCAACATTAATTCTTTCTGGTTCTTGTTCATGTAAAGCCCTCCAAGGATGACATCACAAGACACCATAGCCTCCTGTCTCTAGGGTGTACACAACTTTCTTAATTCCGAATGTAGATATTGCCCGAGCACAACCCGAACATGGTTTAGCTAATCCTGGAATAAAAAATTCCTTATATTGAGATTTGTATTTTACCCGAGAAACATATAAAGTTGATTTTGATATTTCTTCAGCATTGATTACTCGCAAGGCATTTCTAATGGCCGAAGTTTCGGCATGAAGAAAAATAGAATCCTCATTCTTTCCAAACTTCTTTTGAAAAGGCGAGGACTTGCGGGAATTTATTCCCAGGGAAACAATTTCCTTTTTGTAAACAAGGGCGGCAGCTAAACGTGCGTTAGCAACGGGAGGAACATCACATGCTAGTTTGTTGAGAAGAATTAAATACTTCTGGTGCGGGTCCACATAATATATCCATGTTATTATTCATACAAACCAGATGAGGTAATTAGGGTAACTCTTTTTTCTTGTGTTTGTTCTTGCGGCTGTACTTTTTCTTGCTCTTGACTATTTTCGGTTTGAACGGGCTGTCCTTCTTGAACAACTCCAGGGCTCGTCTCTTGAATATTCTCTTTCTGCTTTTCATTTTCTAACACCGCCAACACTTCTTTCAATTTCATAGTTCTACCATCAGGATGTTTTAAATGCGGAACTCCTTTTGGCCATCCTCCCGCAGGCTTCCTTGCTTTTAATGTAGCTAGTTTTAAATCAGATGGTAAACGAATAACTCCAGCTTCTACTTCCTTTGTTACTTTCTTCAAACTAGCATTATGAAGGTCAACCAAATGACGCCCAATCATTTGTTCTATTTCCCCTTTATAATCAGGACCAAACCACCTTTGCATATTGGCAAGACGATATCCTGCCCGAGGCTTATCATCATAGGGGCTGGTTGAAATATAAGCTTCATAATGAACTGAGGGAATTAAATCATCATTCAATACCGTTCTTGTCCTTTCAATTAAATACCACTCACTGTCCATCATACTTTCTATCCAATTTTTCATATTATTTTTTCACTCCGATTTGATATTTAGATTCCAAGGTCCAGTTCGGCTTATCTTTGAAGGATATTACCTTAATGTTTGATAAGGTAGTTTTTGGTTCCTTTACTTTCTCGGGATCAACAATATTAAGAAGTTTCCACTCCTCAAGCAAAGAAGTTATAGTGTTACGTCGGGCTTTATCTTCCTCGGAAAAATTTGTTTCCTTGCCATCCAAGGCAAATAATTCTTTGAAATGGAGTAGGCTATATTTACCCTGCTTGTGTAATATATGAACAGACTGATAAATAGTTTTGGTTTTCTTGGAGGCTATCCCTATTCTTGTGAGGGTTTCTTTTATCTTGAGAAAATCATTTGGGTCTTTTAATGTTATTTCAACCCCAAAACCCTTAAATAAATCATTTGTCACTTTTCAATCCACCTTTTTTATATCTTATAGCATTTAATTCTTCCTTACTAAGGATTGATAAGGCGGATCGGGCTTTTTGTATATTGTAGTTGAAGTGTTCCTGAACCATCCTTAAATCGTCGGGCTCTGATTTAGTATTAGAGCGACGCACAAACTTAGTAAAGCGTTTAGCTTTCTTAACTTTATTTAGGAGATAGAAGTATTGATGGGATTTAGAAAGGCCAGAATACTTATCCATTTTGAATGCATGAATAAGGGTATCTAAATGATAAGATAAAGACCTATTAATAAAGAATGGATTGTAATCTTTTTCTAATTCAGGATCATCAATTAATTTATCATTCTTTAAGTTATTGATTGAATTGATAAAACGCCACTTATCATCCTCGGTTGACATCTTTATGTTTCACCTTAATTAACTTCATAATATCCGCACAATTTTTACAGATTCTCATTTCATGGAGCTTGTTTTTTCCACAGTCTTCCGCCAGATAAACAATAGTGTCCTTAAAACGCCGAAACGATGAACTACCACAAACCCCACATAAATGAGCTTTCAAGCCGAGAAGTTTGTATAACCAATCTAGAAATCTATGTAACATTCATACCACTTCTAAATCTTTCTATAGCAAGTTTTGCTTCAATAAGAGTAAGAAATCTTCCTAGATACACTTGTTTTTTATTTTTGTATAAGCGAACAACAAATTTCATATTTTCACTATAAGTAATACCTCGTTCTAGATTAGCTTTCCCTTTATAATTTTGATTGCTCCTATTTAGAGACTTTGTACACTCTCTTAAATTATCCCATCTATCGTCGTCTCGTATTCTGTTTTCATGATCAATTTCTGGATCAGGCCATCTTCCTTTCATATAAAAAAATGCAAGTCTACCGCTAAGATATATTATATTATCTATTTTAATCGTTCTATAACCATCTTTTCTAACCGTTCCTGCTCTTTTACCGATTAGTTTATTACGCCACATATTAACTTTCCATATGAAGTGTCCTGTAAGTGGTTCGTATTCTAAAACTTCAAATAATCTTTCTGTTGTAATCATTTCCATTCATTATCTAATTGGATCATCATTTCTACTAAACATGCGGATTTGTTAATCTCTTGATTGACACTGAATGAACTTTCATATTGATACTTAGCTAAAATCAATATCGCATTTGCGAAACCAATTTTGCTAAGATAAGTAGGTAGATGTTCAAAAAGCTTAGTATAAAAATCATTCACATCTAGGTCTGAATGTTGAGCGATCCAGGATCGCACCTTAGTAAAATTCTTCTCCTTTAAACTAGTCATCAAATCTTTAAGAACAATTTCCTGAAAATTAGTTAAAATACCCGAATCAATTCTACCAGTTGCTGAATATCTTTGTAACTCATTAATAATACGTCGGCAATCAGGAAACCATTTCTGAACTAATTGAGCTATTACATCTTCTTCATATTTAATCTTTTCTAGGTTAAGAATTTCAATACATCGCTTGAAAATTTTAGCGGCTAGTTTTGGTTTCTCAGAATTCTGGAACTTAAAATCAACAACCGTCACCCGAGAATGCAGAGGCTCTATAAGCTTATGAAGATAGTTTACTGTAAACAAAAATCCACAATTTTTTGAGAATGACTCCAGAAAGTTTCTCAAGGCTGGCTGAAATGAATTAGGATTTAGATAATCAGCTTCATCAAGAATTACATATTTGCGAGTTCCATAAAACGACATAGAGCTTGCATATTCAGCAATTTTGGTTCTTAGGGTGTCAATATTCCGATCCAAGGATGCATTAATCATAATATAATCACAACCAACCTCTTCTACCATAGCTTTGGCCACACTAGTTTTGCCAACTCCTGGAGGACCAGTTAGGATAAGATTTGGTATTTGTTTGTTATTAACGAAAGCCTGAAATGTTGTTTTTAGGTCTTGAGGAAGAATACAATCCTTAATCTTTTTTGGTCTATAACGCTCAACCCAAAGCAATTCATTCATCTTTTACCACTTCATACCAATGTAAGTTATCCAAACTTAAAATATCTTTCTCATCTAATACCCCTTTTTCATATAATTTTTGTGTCAATTCCCCTAAAAATTGAATTGCATTTTCTGCTTCCGAGCGTGCCGATTCCGCAATACCACTATCATATCCCCTATCACTTAATTCATGTTCAATAACGTGGGCTATTGACATGGGGGAGTTCTTAGCTCCCCATGCTCCAGTTTTATGCCGCAACTTCATTTTTTCTCTCTTTCGTTCCCCAACTACCTATTCCCCGATCTTCAATTAAGCCAATATTCACATAATTTTGCCGAACCCCTTCTAAAGATACTCCTTCTATAATTGGAGTGGCAAACTCCCGATTAATTTCTCCAGTATTAGATAGCTCCTTAATCACATAACGAATTCTTCCATCTTTGATAATAGACTTATCCAGAATCAACTCCATGTAGGGTTCAATATGATTATTATTTCCAAAACGCACGACAATAGTATCTCCATGATAATCTTCAAGCAAACGCTCAAGGTCTATATTCACCACACTCATTACTTCCCTCCAACTGTGTGCATACAGTAGAGCCACGAATGACTCTGACGACATTCATTCCAGATAGACCATCTTAAGGCACATGAACCAAGAACTAAAACAATGATTACTAAAACAACGCCGATTGTAGTCAAAAAATTCATTTATTTTCTCCCAAAAGTCCAGCAATCTTCCGAGCTTTTTCATAAGCCTCATCTAACATTCTAATGGCACTTTCAACTGAAACAGCATCTTCCATAAAGAGTTGAGCCCGAACACTTAATCCATTATTCATATAATCTCTTAATAAAAAATCAACAACTTGTCCTAGAGGAGAATCATCATAATCATAATATGATGGAACACTAGTTCTAACAACAGAAGTAGTGGTTTTCTCATATTCAAGTACTATCATTTTTAAATTCCCGGAGGCAGAAACAAACAAATCAGTTGCCCATTAAATCCAATGCAAGCATGTAGTTTATTATCGGGGGAAGGTTTAACTTTTTGAAAATTGTGTGGAACTGGAGCCGACACCATTGTCCCCCCTCTATTAATGGTTACAATCATCTCAGGTAAAGAGCCATCCTTTGGCTCTGTTCTAGATGTACTAATAACTTCTCCACAATCCATATTACTACAACATTCTAAGGGATATTGCCATCCTGACGGTGCGTCATGGGCATATGCAACTAATATCATAGATAAAATCAAACAGAATAATAAACCTAAAAATAAACTAGCTCTTTTCATTATCCACATCCTCATCTGGAAAAACTAATACCCAATCATTAGAAAACAAGTCATTTGTATAAAGTTGGAACGTTCCTCCATCTTTTGTCATAAAGAAGGGAGGATTATAATAAATATAAGTAGGTAAATTCCCCCAAGCTTCTCTGGTGACTTTTCCTCCTTCTTTCAGATGCAGCAAAGCTGTTTCAAAAGGAAGTTGGCTCATTTTTTCTGTTCCTTGATTGAAGAGAAACTATTCTTATTCCTATCTCGTTTTCTTTTTTCTACCAACCATTTTTCATCAAATGGCGGATCATAAACATTAACTACTTCCCACCATCCATCTTCTCCTTTTAATTCTACAGCAGCTCCTACTTTAGCTCCATAGTCAGGTATCCAAGCCTTTAATTGTTCTCCTGAATGACCAGAACCTCTTCCCTCATTTAATCGGCATAAGTAACACTGATAATATTTCATAGTTTGGTAAAGTCTGATTTCTTTTCAACTGCCAGCCAATAATCTACATATTCTCCTTTCCAATGACTAATTCCCTTGGATGAAACTGTGACTTGATAATCCAGGGGAAGAAACTTTAGATAATCAACCTTGAAAACTACCAAAAATTCCTTTGTCGTTTCTCCAATTTCAACACTATATAAATCTACATTCTTATTTGTTTCCTTGTCGTCGGCGGAAAATGCTTGAATGTAAATCTTTTCTCCATCCCCAACAATCGCAATTTCTGAAACCCCCAGAATACTGCACGCATTTTGTGTTGACTTCAGAACCGCATAGCTAATGGAGCATCGCACATCCATGCTGGGCACCTTGGGTTCTTTGTCTGAGGCTGACAAGATAGTCTCGGGATCAGCGTATGTATAGTGAATTTTTTGCTTGTCCGACGCAATTTTTACTTGATCTTTCCCGAACGTCAATTCAGGTTCCTTGAATAAGGAAAGAGCCCCCAGAAATCTAGATAAGTCATAAATGGCAAATGATTTATCAAAGGCTTGATCCAATTTAGCTCGGGCCATAATAGTTTTAGAAGAAGAAACTGTTGCCAGATATACTCCTTCCCGAAATAAAATAGAAGGGTTGATTGTAGAAAAGGATTTCAAAACATTCATGGTCTGTTGAGTAAGTTTCATTCATGCTCCTTTGTATATTGATACAATAACGAAATAACTATACCACTAATCACAAAACTTATCAAACCTATTCCTATCGCTCCTCCTACGGCTACATTATAAAACCAACCTGCTATTAACCCTGACCCTAAAGCACATAAAATTGCCAGAAAGAAAATAGCCGAGCCAATATCAGACTTTTGATTCATCTTTTGGTTGCCATTCTAAAAGTTTAGCCCCAGGATTTTCTTTAATAGGCTCTGGTTCAACAGGTTTAAGGGCGATAGGTTTAGGTTCCTCCATTTTCTTCTTATGCTTCAGTTCATCTGGATTAGCTGTCGCACTCGCCCCAATAGACGCCAAGTCCGCCAATGAACCCCCGAACACAAACGTTCCAACATGACTCAATTGCATCCAGGGACACAACCAAATTCTACCCCCCACTGCATTTATTTGCTGGCAAAAAAGATAATCTTCCGACAAATATCTTTTTGTTTTTGGATCAATCTCCGCATTAAAATACATCATAATTTCTCGGGAACCATCAAATGCCTCGGTTCGCACGTGATCAGGCTTATAATATTTCTCGGGATATGCCTTTTTATACATTTCCAGAGTTTTCTTTTTCATCATCATAAAACCTGTGCCAGTTTCTAAAACTTCCGCAGGTTCAGAAATAGCAATCTGTGTCTGGTTAGCCTTTGGGTTAAAAACAAAATCCCCAACATACTTGTCTAGATTATTAGGGTTTTCGTCCGCCATTCCCTTGTCAACAGCTCTTTTAATCTTTTCCCAGCTAATACATTTTTTAGGGTATGGTGCCCCAAGGATATCATAGGGTGAATCATCAGACATCATAGCCAACATAGCCAGCACATCATTAGGATTAAATCCAATGTCCGAATCAATAAACATCATATGAGTTGAAGGGGAACGATCAAATTCATCCATGATATAATTTCTGGCTCGGGTAATCAGACTTTCATTCATTAAGAAATACATCTGTAAACCAACCCCATAATGCTGACACATTGCTGCCAAATCAGCAATAGAGCGGGCAAATAATGCCGCACAAGCTCCGCCGTAGCACGGAAGGCCGAGAAATAATTTTCTGGTTTTTAATTCATCTCCACTAATACGAATTTCCAAGTTCAATATACTCCTTTTTTAGTATCAACTTCAACTTCCTCTATTACATAAGAAGGATTATCTCTAATTTGATGAAGTCTGGTTCTAGCCGCTTCTTCGGATTCAAAAAAAGCAAATGCTTCCCATTGCTCCGATACTAATCCTTTTTTACATAACTCATATCTTCCATTTTCCGCATTATAGCGTGCCCGATATTTCAAAAATTATATTCCTTTATAATCTTAGATGGTTTCTTTTTCATGCGATTAATTTTGTAGGTAGCTTGCTTTTGAGTATCGTGAGAAGAAACAAGATTCCATTCTATTTTGTTATAGCCTCCAGTCATGCCAAATTTTTCCAATGGACTATATTCTTCTTCCTCCCAAACTTCATATTTTTCATTATGTGAATTATATCTAAGTTGATATTTCATCCAAATTTCTTCCTTAATCTTTCATAATCTTTTAATTCTTGTTGTTTTCGTTTTTCTTTTAAAGCTCTTTCATACTCTAACATTCTATCAATACGAACATCAACCTCTGCATCTGTTTCGGGAACTGAGTATTCAAGGGACAGTATCGTACTTCTTTCTTCATAATTATCATAGTGCATATTTAATATAGCTTTATTTTTATATTCCTCTGGAATTTTTTCCAAATATTCTTGAAGAACACTTATAGCAGTTATCAAGTCACATCCATCCAACACCCCAATAATATCAGGACAAAATGTTTTTAATTTATGTTCTCTCCATTTTTCTCGCAATTTTGTTCTTGTTTTATTTCTAATCATTTTTTAGAATGAAGCTCAGTGTTGTAATACAATAACATTAAACAATAGTGCATAGCTTTGAGAATATCTTTTCTATTGTGACCACCTTTTTTTCCATAACGATAAAGATATTTAATTGCAGTATTTCTATGTGTTGGGGAAGGATCGCCATCCAATGCTTTCCAAAGATCAAAAGCCTGAACGTTGTCTTCTTGATTTGAATAATGTTCCGAGTATGTTTGTCTGATATACTCAGCAAATTCGGCTATATTTATGTCTTCCTTATATTTGTATTTTGGGATTGTATTTGCACCGAATTGAAAAGTTCCACTAGTTCCATCCCTAATCGTTATTGTCTCAATACATTTTCCAGCGATGCTTTTTTTAAACTCTTCGGGAACTTGGTCATAGTAATCAGGCTTATATGCCAAAATTATCTCCTTCGCTTCTTTGCTTTTTTACGTAACATCTCAAGTTGTAGTCTGGATAAATTATCCCAAATAACCTTTCCTTGTAAATGATCAAATTCATGTAAAAAGAAACGAGCTGTCATATCATTCCAAATTTGGGTCTGAACTTCCCCAGTTGGAAGGGCGAATCTAACCTTGATTGTTCGGGGTCTTTTTACCTTTATAATAAGTCCGGGAAAACTTAAACATCCCTCTTCAAGTTCTATTTCCTCGGAAGAATGATCAACCAGAATTGGATTAAAACAGGAATATACTGGATTAGTATTCATCACAAAAACATTATAACGCAGCCCACACTGAGGAGCCGCAAGTCCAACCCCCCCAAAATGAAACATTGTATCAGCCAAATTACGGGAAAGCTCCACCGAATCCATCGGGGGATTATTGAAATCCCACTTCGGCATTTTTTCCCGAAGTATTGGATCGTAGTTAGGTACGAGCTTTAAAATCATCCTCAAACCTCGTTAGGGACACGTCATAGTCATATACTCCACTGTCTGATAAAGCATTTATGATAATCTGTTTAACTTCCTCACAGCCAGTTTTATTATACCTTTCTAATTCTTCCCAAAATTCATCATGACCTTCGTGAAGGGTAACGATAAAAGTGTATTTTTTCATAGCACAATAACTCTTGTTTTTGGATTTTCGTGAGTTTCTTGATTGATAAGGTTTAAGAGAATTGGCTTATTTGGAACAATAATATATCCTCTATTTTTTAGATTTTGAATAAACGTTTTTATCATTCTATCATTCAAATAATATATATTACCCTCATCAAGAGTATCATTAATAGCCCGTAAAATAGCCTCTCTTTGTACCTTTTTCATCCCGGAACCTCTAGAATAAAAGCTAGAGCCATTGCGGCAACTTGTTTCGCTTCCTGTTTAGCATGAGCAATATCATTTTTCTTGATAGCATCCCACATTTCGTCAACTTCCTCTAAAAGTACTCCATACCCCTCGTGTGAACTATGCATCGGCTGATGTGATTTTCTGGCTCGCAAATATTCATCTAGTATTGAAGTTAAAGTTGCATCCTTAAGATTCATTCTGTTATAATCCTTTTCCATTTTCCATCTACTCTAATCCAGAGATGATTATCCTGACCTACTGATATTCCGCATTCATTATCTAACCTTTTAAAAACTATATCTCCATATGGTTGATGAAATGGACCCTTAGGTAATTCAATAGGTTCATCTGATTTTCTTGCATGTGCCAAAACTGCTCCCGAACCAACAATTGGAGCTAATCCAAGAAAACGTAGAAAGTTACGACGACTGTTCATTTTCTTCTCCTTGGTAAGTCTATTATCAACGATATCACCAACCCAAACGATATTCCAAGTAATATCATTGAAAAATAAGTGCCCCATACAAAAATTAGCTCACTACATGTCATCCTTTTTCTCCGGGGTGAAGTTGTAAGTTAGAGACACTACCTCATAAGGTTTCTCTAGTTCCTTCATCGTCTCAATCATATTTTTAGTACCTGTAGAAATTTTATCCCAAAAAGCCAGCAAATTATTAGCATATTCTCCCATTTGCCGATTTCTAATAGGGCCAGCAGCCTTCCCATGTTTAGACCATTCAGCAGGAAAAAACTTAATAGGTATACCCCGATGTGACGCCCAAATTTCTCCAACTCTGTCTACTCCTGTTGCTCGTCCAGAAACCACTTCAGTTATAGGATTTTTCTGGTGAAAACCATCAATCTGATCTAATATCCATTGAATTTCAGTATAAAGTAAGGGTCTCTTCGGATATCCTAATGCCGAAACTTGTCTACATCCTGCTATTATTGTATACATATCAGGGCACCATATGGCTGAAGTTTTTAACTTTTTTGAATTCAATTGTTCGGTTAAATCTATCTTGCAGGGCTCCTTTATGGGAAATCACAAACACATTCCTTTCCTCAGCAATTGGTTTCAAAAGTTTCAGGAACAAATCTGTTCCTTCTATATCCAAAGAACCATCTAATACTTCATCTAAAATCAGCAAGGAACAAGAGGCTGAATTACGCATCTTAGCTATTGTCATCCAAGCAAAGAGTAAAGCTAAATTAATCCGAACCTTTTCTCCCTCGCTGAAATTCTCATAGGAAAATTCATCCCTAAATCTTGATTTAATGGTTTCATTAAAGTTTTCGTCTAACTCAAAATTAACAAAGAAGTCAAGCTCTTCCAAGTACCGATTTATCAGCTTATTCATGATTGGAATATATTGCTGAACGATTTTTCCCTTAATACCCCCATCTTTCAGAAGAATAGATGATACTTGATATAAATCTTTAGTTTCTCCTAATTGTGTTCTCAAAGTTGTGTACTGATTCAGATTGTCATATAAACTAACTGTCAAATCGTCATCAGCTTTAATTTTCATACTCTTCTTCTTATAGGAATCAATCTCTTTCGTCAAGTCTTTTATACGTTCTTCCAATAGATTTATTTTGGTCTTGCCTTCTGTCATTTTGGTGTGCAATTCATCTATTTGGCTGTCAATAGATTTTATTTCCTCAATTAAAAGAACTCGGGCGTTTTCTTCTTTTTCCATGTCTTTCAGCCCTCGTTTCAACCGATCAATAACTGATAACTTTGTTTTAATGATATTGTCCTTAAAATCAAGATTAATCGGTTGTTTGCAAGTGGGGCAATTATTGTTTAGTTCATAGAATGCCGTTTCATTATATAAACGCTTTATCTTTTCCTCTATATCCTTTCCCATTTGCAAGATGTTTTCAATCGTGTCTTGCTCCTTCATTTTTTCCGAAAAGACTTTCTTTAAGTCATGTCTTTGTTTGGTGTATTTTGATATATCTTGTTTTTCGGCTTCTATCTCAATTTTGGTTGTGTTAATATTATCTTGACACGCCTGAACTAACTCCGCATTATTTTCCTTGAGAGCCTGAATATGTTTTTCATTCATCTCAATTTTATTTTGACATAAATCAATCTTATATTCTATTTCCTGGATGTCAGTCTTATTCTTATTGATTTTTTCCTTTAGCAAAGAATTCATTACGGAAAAGACTTGAATATCTAAAAGGTCTTCAATTACTTCCCGTCTGGCTTGAGCTGGTAATTTCATAAAGGGAACATAGCTACCCGAGCCAAGAATTACAATTTGGGTGAAAGCTTTGAAATTCATCTTAAGGATTTGTTTCTCAAGAATCGCTTGATAGTCTCCAATTCCAGTTGTTTGATCAATTAGCTTATCATCTTTATATATTTCAAAGATGTTTGGTTTCATTCCTCGGATTATCCGGTAGGAACGATTATTAATATCAAAGGTAATTTCTACCCAAAGATTGCGACAGGTTATGGAATTAATAAGATTCGGTTTATTGATATTCCGAAAAGACTTACCATATAAGGCATACGTGATAGCATCCAGAAACGTAGATTTTCCAGCCCCATTCACTCCCACAATCAAAGATGTTTTGTGAGAGTTAAGGTCTAGCTCTGTTAAGTAATTACCAGTACCAAGTAGGTTTTTATATCTCAGAGTTTTAAATAAGATCATTTTTTCAAGTATTGCTATCCCAATATCTATCGGCACTTTCTAACGCAGCTTTGAGATTCAAGCGTCCTACTGGATTAGCTGAATGAATAGACCATTTAATGCGAGGTAATTCATTACGATAAGCTCCTTCTTCAATCATTTTAGCAACAGGAATTGTCGTGTCATCTCCTCCTAAATCGTGATCAAAAGATATTTCTTCTAATATCAATCCATTAGAATGAGCTAATGCAACTAACCCTTGAGCGACAGACGATTCTTGTACCCAAACCCAACTGTCATCAGGAGGAGCCCGCAAATCGTCAATCCAAAGCTTCATTTTCCCACTTCCTCAAGACTTTTTTCATCCGACGATAAACATACCAACAGCCAATAATATCATTTACGTTAGCAATATCATATTTGAACCCTAATAATTCATTCCAGAAGAAAAAAGACCTCTTAATTCCTAATTCATACTTCGCTTCATCAAGAACACCTAAAGCACAATATGAATTGTTTTCATGGAACTTAAAACGAATTCTTTTCTTAGGATCACTCCATATTTTAATAGCCCGCCGCAAGACCCGCACATGATCCGATTCCTGTTGTTCCACTTCAACCATATCACGCGGCATAGGATGATCCTTTTTCCATTGCTTCATGATCTAGGCGTTGCAAGAGTTCATTCTGAAATTTCCGAATGGCTCTTTCTAGGTCAAACTTACTCCAACGCTTCTCGCCATACTCTTTATTTCCTTTTGGAAAAACTTCCGCTTTCACCATCATTCGGAATTCCCCAACAGAAAGCTTAGCATAATGAGCTGCTTGGGCTTCTGTTAAGAAATATGGATAATTCCTCTTGTGAGATACGTTACTGTAGTCCAACGGGTCCATCCGTTTCTCCCCCTAGTCTCCAATTGACAGAGCCTCATTGTATAAATTCGTTAAAAAATTGTCAAGTTGTTTTTTATCCAAAGTTACGTCTGCCTCATTAATGAATTTCTTTAATATCGTGATTGTGTCTTCGCCATTTTCAATATTACTGTTTTCTTCCTTATTCACTAAGTTTTCTAAAATCTTTACATCCACTGCATACTTCTCTAACTCTTCAACCAGCATATCTAACCAATATGGATTTGTTTTCTTTTCAACCAAAATCTTAATATAGCAATTCTTGAATTTCTCAAAATCCAAATTCATAATTTCATCAAGTTCTTTATTTTCATCATTATAATTTATCTTATGGAATATATAATTATGATTCTGATAATATTTCAATATGCCTGTTGTGGTTTCAAAGGTATGCCAACCTCGGGGACAATTGAAGTCCGCCCACGTCATTTCAGCAACACTTCCAAGATAAAAAATATTTTTGTTATGCGATTTCTTATGGAAATGACCTGATAAGACAGCACTAAATTTGCTAAAAGGAGCACTATCAAGGCCATGGTCACAGAATCTCCCAGCATTCATTTCAAATCCTTCTAGTTCTAAATGAGCAAAGCAATATTTTGACTGACTATCATTTATTGCTTGCATACACCTTTCTTTATTATCTGCACATATCCAGGGAAGAAATAATATCTTACATCCATCTCCATAATTCATTTCCATGGGGTCGGTTACGATAGTAAAATGACGATCATTCTGAATTAACTCATGAAGAGAATTAACTTCTAAGGTGTTTGAATGATAAACGTCGTGATTGCCTGCAATAATGAATACATGACAATTCATTCCAATAAATCGTTCAATGAAGTATCGGCGCACAAAATTTAATGTTGAAATATTTGCATATTTTCTCCGATCAAAGAAATCCCCAAGAATAACAATCTCATGTATTCCGAGTTCATCAATAACGGGAAAAAATTCCTCGTCATAATATTTTCGGAAATGATCTAGAAATATTGGGCTGTCATTTCTAATTCCCCAGTGAAGGTCTGCCAATAGAGCTAATTTCATTTAGCTTGACAAACCTTTCCTATAGATGCAACAAATTGCCAACCTCCCCCCTTCTCCAAACAAAGCTTTTGTAGTTCCCAATCTTTAGCATTATTATGCATACAGCCTGCAAATAAGCAAAAAATATATATAATTATTGCAACTAATATAACCCATTTCATATCTTCAGACATGTTTAAACCTTGAAGCTAGTTTGGGGGTTGGCGTCTTTTTTACGACTGGTATCTGCTCTAATAAAGGTATTTCGGGACCATATAACTTTGTTTCTTTATCTACTACCGCAACAGGTTTTTGGTTTGCGATAGGGGTTGGTTCCACAGCCTTTGGTAAAGGTTTACCTTCCCGAGCCATGGTTGGAACAGTATTAACTGTGACAGGTTTTGGTTCATCATTAAGTAAAGATGAATATTTTTCAATTTCTTTTTGCTGACGCCAATAATTTAAGAGCAACCAAAAAATGATTCTATCTTCCGCAAAAGCTGTCATCTTAGTATGACGTAACCAACTTTCTACGGCTTTATAATCTCCTTCAATACTACCATCTTCCCGAAGAACAATCTTATTATGTCCCAGGTAAGTCTTGATTGGAATAATAGCTTCCTCAACTGGAACAATATAGTTATTATCTTTCATTCCAAAGATTGTACGGAGATATCCAAGCATGGTCTAAGCCTTTTTCTTAGAACGGGATTTATTGGAGTAGTTATTTTGCATCGCCCGAAATTTAGTAACCTCAGTTAATGCCGCTTCATATACAGATAGTAACATTCTACAATAATTTTCTCTGATATGCAAAGGATTACTTGGATTGTGTAAATTTTCAATCCAACCTTCTAAGATTGGTGGAATTGTATACTTGTTATCTTTCATCATTTTTTCTCAACCATTTAAGTTAGAAACTTCTCTATGCCACTCACTTTAGCTTTCTTCTTCTTTGCCGTCAAGCGATTTTCAAACTGTCGTATAAAATCGTAGTTGTTCTCGTATAATGAATTTGCATCCAAAAGATTTTCACTGGATAAATCATTCGCCAGAAAAAATGATTCTGTATTCTTGAGCTTAATATATTGCTGCTTCTTTTCCTTATCCAATCGTCTTTTGAATGCATAATAGACTATTTGACTTATGTAGGCGAATGGATTGGTTGATTTAGCGGGATCAAAGTTATGTAGATACATAATAACATTTTCATGAGCATCCCCGATCATTTCCTCTTTCCAATGGGGACTGTAATTACAAAACCAACGATGATTAGACATCTTTTTAGCGATCATCATAATGCATACCCCGATATAATGAGGAATGGGGGGATTTAGTCCATTATTGTAATCATCTTTATAACTAATCATAGCTTTCAATAGATCGTCGTTATTGACATAATTGATTTTTTTCAATGACTTACCAACTTTCTTCTTAAAGGGCTAATTTGTAACTTGACAAGCTTTTTTGATTCGGGTAGAACTTCAATCCACGCGCACGCGCTATCCTGAAGTGAGCACTTGCGAACGAAGGATATAGTAGCTACTACATAACTACACATTGTTACCTCTGAACTACCCCTTAGCTTCCTAACTACCTGTTCCAACCTGCAACTACCTTGTAGCTATAGAGTCTATCCCCTCTGGCCACTAAATGGAGGAATCCGTCTAATGGATAATTCATCGGCTTTTGATCCTGTATTATTAATTTATCTAGGATTAGGTATTGGACTTGTTATTGGTTTTCTTATTGGCAGACGTTTTCAGTGAAACTTTGTGGAAATATTATCTGGAATCCTATGAGCAAACTTTCTAATATTACTTGTAAATTGTTGTTGATCATCAGATAGATGTTGTTCCAGGGTTTTATTTATCTGCAAGAGATTTGAATCTGTTTGGGGTTGGATAAACAATTCACTATAATGGACGCTGTTGTAGTAATATTGAGCGAATGAAGTTGTCACGTTGGTCATGCTTACAATATGCATTTTGTTTAGGATTAACACTTGTTCGGTATTGAAAGGTAAATATTTTACCAGATTAATTGCCGACACCCCTCCAGCATCCTTATGTTCTATTAACATAGGATATACAAATTTCAAATATCCTTCCTGAATTTCTTCATCCACATATCTTGCGGCGATTTGTTCGCCATTTATGAGACGAATAAAAAGAATATCACCAGACATCTTTATCTCCTTTAATAAGAGGACCAAATGCGGCTGTCATTTGAGCTTCAAAAGCATCTGCCGCATCCCAGTGGGCTTTACGTTCATCAAGAAATAATTTTTCCGCAAAATTATAAACTTCCCAGATACGATCCGCCATTTCTTTCATATTTTCTTCTTTAGCTGTTGCATGAGCCTCATATAAAAACGATTTTGCATTTCCGAGGACTCCTAACATTTTCTTGCGTCCCTTGGATATACCCCCACTATAGTCTATTTCTTTTATCATATCTTTACCTTGTAGTTTTTCACGGAAAAGTCCTCTTCCAAGTAATATTTCATTCTCTCGGTAAAATGTCTAAGGGTATGATTATACCATTTGCCTGAACTCAAATCATCACAAAAATCAAACAACGTGCATTTTTCCTTGGTTTCTCCTTTACGTAAACCTCGCCCAATACTCTGAAGAACTGCAATTCTTGATTTGATTGGGGTAGCGAAAATAATATTATGTAAATTTACGATTGAGATTCCTTCGGAAAAACATCCTAGACTGGCGACGATTATTGAATTTTTTTCCTTATCTACAATCTTACGAATTTCATTCCTTTCTTCGGAATCTATCTTCCCATGAATTAAGTAGACTTTTCTATCCTTGGCGTTCTCTTTAATCAAGTTATAAAGAGGAATTCCATGGTTCTCTACATAGCGATAAAGAACTAATATATTACCATTCAAGGATAATGTCAAGTTCTTTAGGAAGTCATTTCTGTTTTTATTCTGTATCAACCAAGCGATTTCATCCTGATATTTAGCTTTCTTAAGTAATTTGGCATCTTCTATTGAGTGTTTTAGAGTAATAGTCTTGATTTTTAAGTTAGAGATATATCCATCATTCATAAGCTCTTTGGTTGTAATAATTTGCTTGCTTTGCCCGAACAACCCTTCTAGAACCATCTGGTTGACTTCCAAACCATCTAGAGTTCCTGTAAAACCAAATTTATAGGGGATATGAGGAGTTTTCTTCATTAGTTCAGTCAGGCTTTTGGCCTTAAATTTGTGAGCTTCGTCTCCAACAATAACCTCAAAATTCTTGAACCATTCGGAGGATAATTTATAAGCGGATTGCCATGTAGCTATTACAATATCAGCCCCAATATCCTTTTCCTGTCCCGAATATATTTTCTGAATATCTTTTGTGTATCCATAGCTTTCAAAATCAGAAGCCATTTGATGAATTAGGGTTGTATTTGGAACAATAATCAAGGTTCGTTTTTTTAAATATCTAACTAGAAAATATATAATTAGCGATTTTCCCGAACTTGTCGGGGAAACAAACAAAGCTCTTTTTTTCCTAATACAATGAACAAATGTTTTGACTTGATAATCTCGGAGTTCAAACTTTCCTGGAATTTTCAGACTATTGATAAAGTCTTGAGATTCAACTAAGGAAAAGTTATTATCAGAAAAGTCTCCCTCATATTCAATCTCATAATCTCTAGTCTTGGCAAATTCTTCTATCTTTGGTAATAAACCAATATAGATAAGATGGGTTGATAAGCTGAATAGTTTTAGCTTACCATCCCAGACTCTGGCTTTAAACTTTGGGTGATGTTGATAGTTTTGAGCATAGAAAGAAAAACAATCAGATAATTCTTTGGCTACACTTCTTTCACATTCAACCAGAATATAAACATTATCTACATACCGAATTATTATTTCTGTCACCTATATATTTTTCTCCCCGAGTATATTCTCTGGTTAACATGAATCCAGGTTTAAAATACATCTCCAAGACTGGAATAATCAATTTTGGATTACATTGCCCGCAAGTAAACATATCAACGGCCGCAAATTCTTCTTCAGGCCAAGTATGTATTGACATGTGTGATTCTGCTAAAATTGCGGTTCCTGTTACTCCAAATCCTTCCCCAAAATCATGAACATGAATATGTAGCATGCAAGCATTAACTGCCTGAATACAATTCAGCATAGCTTCCTTGACCAATTTTGCATTATCTAAATTTTTAGCCGAATATATATCAACATGAACATGTTTACCTGCATATTTGATATTACCATCTTCAATAAAATTTCCATAAGTTTGGGCAGTTATATTAGCAGCTTCCTGGAACTTTTCGTCTTGATATGTCATATCTTATTCCCCGAGATTGAACTTATGTGCTTCCAAGGCGTTCCTAATGATAAAGGAACGAGTTTTTATTGAAGATAATATTTCTTCTAAAATGGTAATCAATTCTTTCGCCTCTCCTAATTGTTTTACCTTAGCTATATAATCCGTATCCCCTTCAATATAATAATTCAATTCCCTGGATTTCTGGGCAGCTCCTTTAGAAGGAAATGAACTAGAACCATCCCATTTACCCTTTTTCTTATCTTCGGGGGATGGGCCTTGAGAATATAATATGTATTTTTCTTTCTGGAGTATAGATAACTCCCCTTCTATATCCCGACTGATTTTTCTTGCCTTTGCAAGCAAAGTGAGATATTTATGGTGTAGCTTTGGAATTCGTAAGGATTCATCCACAAGCTTAAGAGGATTAAGATGACTATCCTTTTCCCATTCTTGTAAGACAACTTCCTCGTTCATAAATTCGTCCTTTCGTTTACCTTGGCTTAATGTTACTATTCTTTTAATTTGTTGTCAATAAGTATTGACACAGATATCAAACTTAGTTAGAAGAGCGAACAACCAAAAGGAGAAAGAGAAAATGAAAGTTGGTGACATCGTAATCTGTATTGATGACAGTCATTCTAAAATGGATAGGAATGGTACTATGGTACAAATCTTAACAAAAGGTAATTCATATATTGTTAAGGGTATTGGAGACTTAATTGATATTGGATGTGGAATGGGACAGGCGTGGTTTCCCGATAGATTTAAAGTAGCTGAGCCTGGAACAAGAGATTATGATTTTGTAGAATACTTTAAGCGTGGAAGTGTTAAGCATGGGATTGTTGGGACATGTAAACCTAAATCTTCGCTTGATCCTTTCTTACGGAAAATGCTTGAAGATCATTTAGAAGGTCGGGCTCTGAAAAGTACAAAAGAATATCACGAACTCAAGGCACTTTTACAAAATAGTAACTAAGAGGAGTAAAGGATGATATACAAACTCTTTGCGTTTATTATCATACTAGGAATCTTTGGAGGACAAGCAAATGCTAAAGTTGATGCAACGGGAAACCCAATCGTCATAAAAACAATTACCCTGAAAAATCCCGCAATTGATAACGGGAGAGCAAATATCGTTTTTTCCGAAGAATTTGATATTAACAAAACCTTTACGATTATTTATTATTTCCATGGTAATTCTCCTTCTAATCCAATAGCAAACATTAAGAATATTACAAAAGCTAATAAAGGAGATAATTTTGTTGTCGTTGCCGCAGACCTTGGGGATACTCCCGGAGCCTATGAGGGAAATTTTGCGGCCAAAAATGTCTTTAATAAATTCTTAAATGAAATGTCTGAAAGACTTGCCATAGCTTATGGAGATAAAAGTAAGACCCAGAGATTTGCTGAGGCAGATAAAATATTTGAGGCTTATAGTGGAGGTTTCAAACCTCTGGCTGCGGGAATTAGAATGTTAGATAAAAATGTTAAAGTCAAATGTATTGTTCTAGTTGATGCATTATATGGTCAATTAGATACATATGTAAAATGGATTAAGACAAATCCAAATAGTTATTTTGTCAATCTTTATATTGAGAATGGTTCAACAGCGTCCGGGAACTATAATTTGGTACGCTCATTTAATGGTAGAATCCCAAAAAATGTCACGATTGTTCAAACAAAAACTGGACACTATGCCTTGCCAGGGTCTAAGGTGCTGGCAGAGGTTCACCGAAAATTGCTGTAGGAGTCGGTATGGAAGTCAAAGAACTGACAGCCAAATGGGAACCAACACGGGCGAGGTATACCTTTAATCTAGGCAACCGAGCCTTCCACGCTAAACTAGATCACAAGATAACCCTGATTTGCGGAACCCGCAAGTTTCAGGGTATCATTCCATTTAAGGCTATGGATCATTTGGCGGGTCCATATATTCACATCAGATCAAAGAACACAGGGGAACCAACGGGACAGTTTGCAAAGTACTTTCGGGAAATCACTTAGTCCTGTAGCTCAACGGTAGAGCCGTGTCCTCATAAGACATTGGTTGTAGGTTCGAATCCTACCAGGACTACCAATCTTAGAAGAGAAAGGAACAAAAAATGAAGCGGCGGGAGTTCCTAACATCTTTGGCTGGAGTCAGTGCATTTATGATTGGGAGTAATTACTTGGCTCCCGCTAAAGCATCCTTAAACACGGCTAGTGCCAAAGTAACACCTTATGCTTGGAACAGTCTTGTTTCAGAAATCAAGGAAGCTTTGTCGGATGCAGTAGAATATTACATTAAAGAAGAACAATTTAATATGTCATCACAAGAATTTCGGAAAATGGTGTTTTTGTGGTTAGAATCTGAGTTAACTTCCACAAATAATGTGGCCGCACATTTGTGTTCGGGTTGGCAGTTAATGTTTGAGAAGGAAGATAATTCTAGCATGACCATTAATCTTTCCTTGTGCAGAAAACAAAACTATACCTGGACTAAGATTAAAATAGAAACAGGAATAGCCTGGACTTAACCCCGATTTAGTGTTAGTGGTTTAGCACGTTTGGTTGTGGACCAGGAAGGCCAAGTTCGAATCTTGGGATCGGGACCAATAAAAAAGGGGAGCAGAGATGATGGCCGCATATCGTCGGAAAGAATTCAAAGTGGTTGTGCGGAACAAAGAATACATTATGGTAGCTAATCCAAGATTTGGCTATCAACATTTTTTCAATAGGAAATATGGAGAAGATCGGGATTTTACGTTAGTGGCCCCTCACACGGGACGCCGCTGGCGTGGAGTTATTCCCTACAAAATTCTTGATGAAAATGTACAAGGAGAATATCTACGCATTAGAATGAATCCAGATGGGAGTCCAACTGGAAAGTACGCCAAATATTTTTCAGAGCAACTTGCCGGAGAAATATAAGATGTGTCACATCCCCCGACCACTCAAATCAAAAATGATCATAAAACACACCACAACACCATTGCGGCTAAAATACAAGATTATTATACCTCCAAATTATCATTATACTTGGCGTGGACGACCTATTGAAATTACATTGATACATTTGGAAAAAAATTGGGTTGGGGTGTTACCGTATTCCAAATGGGCCAATCATAAAACAATACATATTGCCTGCAATGAAAACGGGGAGCCTCAAAAATTTATCAGATATGTAGGCTATATTCCTCATCCTCTGTTTAAAAAGGTGGGGTGATGAAAGAACTTCCAAGTAATGCCTTTGATTATGTTATTGCCGTTGATCGTGTTGTAGAGAAGTGGAAAGCGGGAACAATTTCAGCTCAGGAAGCTATGATAGAAATTCATCAGTTAATGGGGTATGCCAAGTGGATGTTAGGAATGTATTAACTCTATTTGCACTACATTACGTAATGTAGTGCAAGGATTAACGCCATTGAATTTTAACTCTTCCCCCTTGCCCGACTGCTATTGGGTCTTGACTATGTTGGGTTGCTGCCCCTCCAAGTCCAGCCGTTAATGTCATGGTTGATCCAATTGTTATTTGAGTATTGCTGGTAAATATTTTTTTGGCATAAGCCCCGCCGCCTCCCCCGCCGCCAAAACTTCCATTATTCCAAATCGGATTTCCTCCTCCTCCTGTTCCTGGAGAACTGTCAAGAAAAATTGTCGTATCGTCAAGAAATGGTGGGGGATTTGGAACGGGGGTTAATAGACGCCAATAACCTCCTCCCCCAACCAAATTATTTGCTGAGTTTTGAATCCCGCTTGCCCCTCCAATATCTAAGTATCCATTTGCCCCATTAAAATTGATATCTCCTCCCGAAGCAATTCCCCCATCTCCCGGAGCATTAGCATGTCCCCCCTTACCCCCTCCCGCAGTAATTGTAGTATTACCACATACAAAAGATGATTGCTGACCATTTGCTCCTGCATCAGGGTTCCAAGCCCCTTGTCCCCCTCCCCCCCAGACTTCTACAATAAATGTATGGGCAAACCATGGAACTTGATAAGAAATAACTTGAGCAAATTGTACTCCATCTATTTGATAATAACGATAAAAATCTGGAGTATTAACTCCAATACTTACATTCGCAACATTTAGATAATTTGGCCAACCAGCCTTAATAACTGCAATATCTCCAACTGGAAGACTTGTTCCCGTAAACGTTACATTGGCAAGGGAATTTACGGATAGAACTTTATGACTCAAATAACCAAGATTGGTATCAAGAGAAATTTTTGTCTGGGCGGATGGATAAATTAAGTTATTTGAATATGTAACTTTGGCTACAATATTAATGACTGCATCTATATCCCCAGTATTACTTGCCGTAAGATTAATAGAAGGGAGATAAGTGACAAAGGTATTTTGAACATTTGAAGTTGGAGTTAAGGTTTTGTTTGAATAATAGCCATAATTTGAATTATAATGAAATACTACGGCTGAGTTTGTTAATCCAGAATTATCTAATCCAACAGCTACTTGAACCAGAGGAGTATAATTGAAATCTACCACGGGAGTTGCGGCCAAAGACTTATCAAGAATAAATTTGTTGGGGATACTAAGAAAGCCCTCTTCGGTACTTAAAATTTCCCAGAACTGTAATCCTTTAACTCCATCTGTATCAAAACTTGCATTAGCAGAAAATTGATAGTAGGCACTTTCCCGAAGGAAGAAAAGAGAGGTAGCATTTACTCCCCCGATTTGAGACCCCTTAAACGTTTTTACATTTAGAAGGGTATTCACGGTGTTTGAGAGAAAAACTGTGTTTGTCAGGTTCGCAATATTGAGAAAATCTGAGGCTTCCTGATCAGAAAAAATATCACTATGATCATCCAGGGCATAAAAGTTTTCATATAAAGCATCTTCTATATCTTGGGAAACTTTGAAAAAACTGAGAACATAAATTTTGCCTGAACTTTCGTCGGTATAAAACCAGGGCAAAACTTTATAAGGAATAGTGTTGGCAAGAAAATAAGACATTATAGACTATCAGCTTTGATTGTGTAGTTTGTATACTTGAACACAGATGAACATGTAATATAGTTTACATCATTGTCCGTGGAACCCATTTGAAATTCTGATAAGCTGATTGGGAAAGCATCTTTTATAATACATTCTAGAAACGGATTATGTGAGGAATCAAGGATCAAGACTGAGATATCAGATTTTAATCCCGTACCTGTCCAAAGAGGTTCATTTTCCAGGGATGCATATTGATCCCAATCTTCGGGAAATCCAAGTTTCATTAGCCAAGTATAAATCTCTTTCCAGTTTTGCATTTTTTCATCAACCTTAAATGTCACGGAAAGTTCCTCAAATGTAACTATATCTCCTGAATATGGAATCGTGGAAAATGGGTTTGGAAAATTTGCGGGGGGTATTGATACTCCCGGAATATTAATTCTCTGGGTGAAAAAATTAACCGAAGGTAGGTTGAGAATTTTGAATTTGTAATTTAATGGGGAGAGAAAATTCAAAGTCTCAGGTACTTGGCTTATTGCCGACATATAAATCCTTCTTGACAAGAAATTGATGGGAAGCTAAGGTATTTATGCTGAACCCCTTAAAAGGAGGAATGTCAAATGAACCTTGTTGAGGCTTTGCAAAAAGCAAAAGCTTTTATTGCCAACGAAAACAATTGGTTGCAAGGGGATAGATATGGAGATAGTAGAGATGGTAAAGGTAAAGGTTTTTGTGCCCTAGGAGCCCTAGATAAAGCGTTGTATAACGGAACCAATATACGAAGTGATGTGTATGCTATTCTAGCCAAAACAGCAAAGTTAACTTCCGAAAGTCCAAAAGACCCCTATAATAGTGATTACAGGGGTTATGATTTATATGATAATGAAAGCAGAATTGCTCATTATAATAATATTTCCGATCATCAAACAGTGATGAAATGGTTTGATGAAGCAATTAAGGATGCTGAAAGGTTTGTGTCCGCTTAGGGCAATTTTCTCATGGAGAAACAGTATGTCTGATCGTAAAATCAGTGCGGTAACAAAACATCTCATGCTAACTCGTGAGATTTTGGCAAAGCCTGAACATTGGTGTAAGGGTTGGTTTATTCTTGATAAGAACGGTGGATATCTTTATTATGTTGATGATGTTGAAGCTTATTCGTTTTGTTTAGCGGGGGCCTTGAGAAAGGCTTCTTGGAGTTTTCCCGCTGACCCCATGAACGATGGGGTTCTGGATCAATACTTTAAAACTCTGAAGATATTGAATAATATGTTTCCAACGCTTAATATCGCTGAATTTAATGATCACCGAAACACAACTCACGCCAAGATTTTACAATTTTTAGATGAGGCAATTGCAGCTTCTATGTAACCGGGAGGAATCACCATGGCAAAGTATCAGGTTAAGATAACTCGGGATATTTCGGCTCAACAAACTCGGGTAATCTATATCCAGGCTGATAGTCATGAGCAGGCCACAAATATGCTCAATGACATGGATTTAGAAAATGAGGAAGAAAATTATCCCGGAACCGAATGGAAAACAGACTCGGAGTCCATTGAGGCGGTCTCCGAGCCTGAGGTTAACGGACAGCTTGAACGTTATAGACCCTGATTCATCTTCAACCCTGCATCCCGAGCCGCATTTAGTTCGGCGGCATTATTATCGTGTCCCCCAATATCGGGATGTAGGGACTTCATTTTGGTTCGCCATGCATCTTTGATGGTATCCTCGCTGGCGAATTCGTTTACCCCCAGGACATGCCACCATTGTTTTGGGGCAGGTAGGGCTTGCAATTCCAGCCCGCTAAAGGCTCGTTCCATGGCTTCTGAGCAACCCCAATAGTCTATTTTGTAGAGCCCCATTACCGTGGCGGTTAAAGCTTTCAGATTGTCTCGGGGGCGATTCCACTTATCGCATGCGAGAATGATTTCCTTGTCCTTTCGCACAAAGGATACCGCCACCCCCGGAGAATCTATTCCCTGACCACTCCAGTAATAGACATCCTTGGCCTTGCCTTCCAGGTTTGGATCATCGGCCTTTAGGTTAGTGGATATGATTAGGCCAAAGTGTGGGGTTCGGGTTAGGCTTAGTAGAGTACGCCGCATTTCCTGTTGAGCCATTTTCCAGGTGCCCTGAAACTTTCCCTTGCGGCGGACAGCGTCAGGCGTGCGTTTCCAGCCCTTGGGCCAATCCAAGGGATACTCTCGGATGCGTTCCATTTGCGTTCTCCTAATGTTTGGTTCTGGTTGGAAAGGCGGTATTGAAAAGAATAACATTTTTTCGGAAATTGTTTATGAATTCCGCATATTCTTCGGGGGTAAATATTTTCTCGGCTTCAATTTCTGCTAGGGAATTGATTTCTTGGTCTGTTACCTCTACATGGGTATCATATAGATGAGTGTTGAAAAACTTATTCGCTTCCTCTGCTGTATTGAATGGCCCAATACAATGCGGAGGTTGATAATCATCAACCCAAAAGATCAGCATTGGAGTTCTCCTTCTGTTCCTCTTTGTTCATGTTGAACATCTTGCATGATAATCATCATACGTTCAAAGTCAAGTAACATAAACGTGATTGGACATGTTTAACGTCCGTATGCTAGGCTGATATGAAGTGAGGCAAAGGTGGAGGAAAGTTATGTCAAAAGATAATCTAACACCCGAGCAAGAAGAAGCTGTTGAATTTCTATTATCTGATGGCATGACTGCCGAGGAAATTATTTTAGGTATTGCGTTTGCGAAATTTGGAATTGAAACTCAAGAACAACTTAATGAAATCTGGAATAGGTATGATGGAGATTATGAAGCCATTTTGACTTTCTTGAACAAGAAGCAAAATTAACATGGCTAAATCTCCAACTCTTCTAGACGATCTTTATCAGAACACCTTCAAGGTGGATCGTCTGAAATATTTGCGGCCGTTGATCTTATCGGCTCGCAAATTCGTCCTGGATACGGAGATGTCTTCGTTCTTGGCTGATTTAGCTATTCAGGGTTTCAAAGGCACAAAATCATCTTCTTATGTATATCCAGCAGGATCACCTGTTGCAGATATAGAAACAATAGTAGATTTGGCATTTGAAGAGTCTCGTAAGAGAACAGAAAAATCTCGTCTGGGTTTGATTGAGAATATGCGGCACTCGGCCAGACTTCCGTTTCCTGTTACCTGGATTGAGTTTGATCATCATGCCTTATTCAAGAGACGAAAGGAGCTTGCCCCTGAACAAGTAACATCTGAGCCTGAACAAACTTGTAAGAACGAAGGCTGGTTACTTGTTCAACATCCAGGATTGGATACAGTGTTCCATTCAACCTTGGTGTTTGGGGATATAATAAATCAAGATCGTTATATGCCTGGTTTACCAGCCCCTTATTCTTGGGCATGGTCATGTGATGATGAAACACATTTACCTTATGCTCCCGTGGCTCAGGTTTCGTCTGAGAATCATTGCAGGATTCCTGTTGGAATTTCAGACTACAATACTCCATTCGTGAAGATTATCTATCGTCCGGGATTAGAGAAGAAATATCAAGACCCCCATGAAATTGCGGGGTTTGATCATATGTTTCTGAAAGAGTTTGTTGGTGATTTACGTTATACGTGGGCCTTGCTTGCTACCTTGAATGATCTTCCGGTGGAAAACAAGATTGTGGAAACATCCAAGGGATTTTTGGGCCGAGGTAAGTTTCGCAAGTTCCTCACCCATTCGCTGATTACTCTGAAGGTTCCAACTAAGGAATCTCGGGTAAAACTGGCTCGTAAGTTAATTGCTTTGTCTAGACGGCGTCGCCATGAGGTTAGGGGACATTTCCGCAAGGATTGGCGTAACCCTCTGGAAAAGATTTGGATACCAGCCCATGAACGGGGGGATGCAACCCTTGGGTTTGTGACACATTCTTATAAGGTGGAAAGAAACAAGGAAAACGCTTAATCATCTTTGGAGGATTTCAAATGCGTATTGTAGAAAAATTTAATCATTGCCAACATGTGGCTGATTATTACTGGCTGAAATACACGGGTAACAACATAACTTCAACGTATTTTATGTACTTTAGAATCTGGAGAAAATACAATTTAATGGCTGGAAATTAATCGTCGGAATATACCATAAGTCCGAGCCCGAAACCTATTAGGCTTCCACTTATAACCGATGCTATATAAGGAGCTACAAAGGCATTTGGATACACGGGTAAGAATAAACTTGCCAAACCTAAGATAAACATAGCGGTTCCAACACAGATGCAACCGATTCTTAGGTTTGACATTTGGTTTCTCTCTTTACCTCAACGCTTTCAGCCGAGTAGTTAAATCCTGAAAGTTGTGAGGAAATTGATTTGCTGCCTCACTCCAACCAGCAGGTATTGAAACTGCCTCATTATTATCCCTCCAATAACGATACCCAATTGAAGTTACCTGTAATCCTTTTGATGTTAAATATTGGGCGATAGCACAATTTCCACAGTTGAACTGGTAGTCTTGGTTTCCTTGTTTTGCCGTCCATTCCGCAAAGGCTTCTGTCGTGAAGATATTCTTGGACATTTGGGAAAACTCCTCTCTTAGTCTTTGGGGATGCCTAGGAAGAAAATCGTACCACTAACGTCCCGGAGCTTCAAGATGAAAATCGGATGGTTCTCATCATCGCCTCGCACACTTTGTTCTATCGCCTGAAAATATCCATCATTATAAAACCCGCATGGTATATCGCCCCCATGGGCTTTACGCATGCTATCAATTGCCTGTAAAGGACTTTCCCCCTCGTATAACTTTTTGGCAAATGATATTGCAAAAGCTGCGGGATTATCCCGACTAACTAAGCTTACCTTACAGACGGCATTCTCATTACCCTTGAAACGCAAACGGGAATATTCCTCACTCACAGGACGGAAATGATAACGATCCGGAGGCAGTATCTTTTGGGATGGCATAACAATTTCCCGATAAATCGGCCATTTATGCCAAGGCCGAGTTTGCAATTGCCGAGGCGGATGGTATCCAGGGGGCAATTCAGAAGGGGAAGGACGACGCCCTTGTGTATCTTGGGCCAGAGATGGTAGGCTGAAGCTAAGCAAGGCTAAGGCAAAAGCTGCTGTCTTACGCATGGCATCCTCCATTGGTTCCCTTGTAGGGACAACATCCCAGTCAAGCTTACGATTGTGTCAAAACAAAGGAGAGAAAAATGTCAGACAGAAAAATCAGTGAAGATACCAAAAAACTTATGAGAGCCCGTAAGCTGATTGAGCAACCAGAAAATTGGACTCAAGGAATATTTGCCCGAACTAAAGAAGGTATGAAAATAAACCCGCAGAGTTATTTGGCGTATTCATTTTGTATAATAGGGGCTTTGCAAAAGGTAAGATTTGATAACTTAGATATTTTGCATAATATACATGTAATTATAAACTTCAATGATATGTCAACACACGATGAAGTTTTGCGGTTTTTGGACAGAGCGATTTTAAAGTCCATAACGCAGGATCAGAAATCATGACTCAAGCAAATGAAGTGTCCTTACGGGACTGGTTTGCGAGCCAAGTATATGCTCAAGCCTATGAAGCCGCCAGACATATAACTGAGGGAGATTTAAACAGGATGTTTGGTTCCAACAAAATTGATATGCGTCTGGAAGCTATTGCGGCGGCTTTAGCTTATCGTTATGCCGATGAATTAATGAAACGACGAGCAACCGAAGGAGAATCGTCATGAAGAAAACTTTTGATGTGATCCTGGAACGGGAAATCATGATTACGCAAACCAAAAAAATAAGGGTTAATGCTTATAATGAGGACGAGGCTCAAGATATTGCATTCAGGAGAACGAATATGAATGAGGGGGCAAAACATCCTATCCGTTGGAAACGGGGTTGGAAAACAAAAGAGGCGGACTTGGAGACAATTACTACGAATTTTGTGGAGATAAAGAAATGAATAAACATTGCGTTGCTATTGTTGATGGGGGAACTTTAATTGGCGAGAACGGAACTTTGGATATCACGGGAATAGATGATGTTGAGATTAGAATACGTTCGGATGGAAAGGTGATTTGGGTTAATGGCCCAGATTGTAAAGTTCGTATTTGTTCAATCCGGGGGGTGGTAAATGTGGTTGATGAGCGAAACAACTGAGGAGGCTGTCCGTGGGCGAAGTGTTCTTCTGGCTTTTAGTCGTGCTGTTCGCCCTGGTGCTGATGTACCGACTCGGCGTGACCATCCGCTCATTTATGGATACGAACGACGCATTCCGTCACTGGAGTGCAGTTAACAAACAGAAAAGAATGGAAAACAAACGATGAAAACTTACTATTCAGGAATGACATTGGCAGAAATGTTAATGTTAATTAGTGCTGTTAAGGCATCAGCAGACGATCTTGTCAAATATGAAACATGGATTAATGATAGACCAGCATTACCAGCCAGAGAACTTGCTATCAATATGGTAAGAGCGGAAACTAAAAAATACAGAGAACTACAATTAAAGCTTATGGAAATATTGGACAAGGAAGAAACAAAGATGATGGAGATAAAACGATGAAAAAGTCTGAGTATATGGAAGCCATGTTTGGGGAAGAATGGCGCAAATGTGTGCGGGAAGGACGATGTTGGATTATACAAAACACTATCTTTAATCCATTTGATGGTCAGGGATTAAATTTGATTTGTCAGGTACATGAAGAGGAGTTTAATATTCCGGTAAAACGTGGAGAGTGGAATGTACCAATACCTTCTATTTGCCCCAAGGGGGAGAAGAATAAGCTTATCTAATAATAAAAAAGGGAGCCGAAGCTCCCTAATTTACGACACTATATAGAATGTCTTTCTGATTACATCAGGTTTTGAACCAGGAACTTCCTGTAATACACGTTACTATCAACGTGAATGGTTCCAGAACCTTTTGTTAATCCCTCGGCAAATGGGTTGGCTGTCATGCCATAGCGAGTCTTAAACCCAAGGCGAGGAGTAAATGAATCGGGACGAACCGCATTCATCAACTGGAGAGGAACGTATGGGCAGTAGTAAATACCCGCATCCCAGGCACTTGCCCCTTTATAACCGACCGTGATATAATGACCCCCAGAAGCATATGGATCAATATAACACTTAATACGCCCATTTAGAACTCCGATAAAGGTACTACCTGTATCATCTGGATTGAGGGAGTTTTGTAGGGCTGGAGTATAATCTAATTGCTGAGCCGCTTGAAGGGCTGAAGCAACATCGGAAGTCATGATAGCGATATTACCGCGTCCCCGACGTGTAGCCTTAGCCAGAGCATTACATTCACGCTCTAGTTGGAAATGAATACCTTTCCACTTCTCTACTGACCAACGACCATTAGAATCGGTATCAAGATCAAAGAAACCAGCAGTCGTGGTGTTTTCCTGACAACCAATTTGGGCCGCAAGGTTAACAGTTCTCACAACTTCCCGATTAATTTCCGCAAGGATTTCAGTTGAAAGAATATTGATCAATTCTGCCCGAGCGTCCATACCATGAACAGCCTTTAGGTCTTGAGCAAGTTCAAGAGTATATTCAGCCGCCAGAGCCCGAGACTTTGCAGTTACGGTATTCTTTTCAATGCTGAAGCCCATCTGAGCAAAATCAGAGTTTGAATCCGTACCCAAAGCTTCGGCTTGGGCTGTGCTCATTCCACCGCCATAGTTATAGATACCAGTGGCTGCAAGGTTTGAAATTGCTGAAGAGTTACCAGGAAGGGAACCGACATGTTTCAAGCCAAGTGTGTTTGCCCCTGAGAGTACTGAGGAAAACATGGTGTTGACTTCGTTATAGAAGGTTTCCGAACCAGTCTGGTTTGAATAGCGGGAACGCATGGCGAAAATCAAACCTGTTGGACCAGTCATTGGCTGCACGCCAACTAGATCATAAGCAATCAGATTTGGGGCCGAACGCCGAACCATATTGATTAGAATTGGATCAAAGGTATCAATACCTCCTGATCCAGCAGTTGAGCTTGAAGCACCCATAAAGTTTACAGGGATAGCAGCTTCCAAGAGGTCACGGGGAATAGATTCCCGATTTAGCTTTAGTTCTCTCTCAGTATTCTCCATCAGAATGGCAGTAACAGTCTCCCGATGAGAATCTTTAATCTTGGCATGTGAGGGATGCTCTAAAAGTCCGCCCCACTTGTCCTTTAGTTCTTCAGATAAAAACATTAATTTATTTACTCCCTGTAATTTTCTTTATACTTGTTTTATTTAGGAATTACTTCATTTTAGAAGCAGCAAATACATACTGATTCATTTCTTTTGAAGTAATTGGTTTATCAGTTTCATCATCTAGGTGTTCAGATAGTAAATCTGAAGATGATTCATCCGCCGAACTTTTCTTGTTGGGAAAATACTTGGTCTTAACAGTTTGAAGTTTGTTTTGATAAGTATTCGGATCAAAGTCTAAATCCTCAACCAGAGTCCGGAATTTCTCTTTCTGAGAAAGAACTAGACCTTCGGTTACTTTATCAATTACTTCGTTCTTTTGATATTCAACAAGTTCATCCTTCAGAGCCATATTCTCTTCCATCGTGGAATTGAGTTTGGTTTCCATGGAATCAATTCTCTCAGCCATAGCTTCCAGAACGTCTTGTTTGTTTTCAGGAATGTTGAAATAATGTGCCTCAAACAGACCTTTTAGATCGCCAATAAAATCCTCAAAGATTTCAAGTTTGAGAGCATTTTCCACGGCGACTTCATTCTCGTTTAGCCATTCTTGGGCAACATAGGTAATGTATTCATCAAAATTCTCGGTGAGGGCTTCAACAGCCTCGGAGATTTCTACTTCGGCGGCTTCCTGGATTTCTTCTTTGAGAACTGCTAAACGAGTACTTAGAGCAGCTTCAAATAAAGTTTCGGTCTTTTCCTTGAATTCAGCGGATAGTTCCTCGGTATCTTCCCCAAAGATTTCGGCAATGGCTTCTTTAATACTTTCCTTCATTGCGGCGTTTGCAAAAGAAGGTTTCATCATAATGCCAGCTTTGTTCTTATCTGACGTGCCATCAGGAATCTGATCGGACGCGGAACCACCCTGCATCTGTTTAACCATGTCCATAAAGTTATTAATATCGGCCCCATCCATGGTTCCAATCAGATTAATAGCCTGAGACATAGCTTCCATTTTACTCATGGAAGGTTTCATTGCTACTGAATCAACATTATCAGAGTGTTGATCTTCGTCCACATTATCAATCTCGTTTTCTGTCATTACTTTCTTCTTTCTCGCCATTTTTAGAACAATCTCCGGATGTTAAAACTTGTGTTTATATTTAGTAATACTGTTTATTTACTAGGCCAGCGCCCTTGTTTAGCAGTAGTTTTTTGACCCTGTAAACCTAAACCTTTGGCTTTTTTGAGCATATTTGAAGCCGCTTTACCAGTCATATTAACGTGGGTAACACTACGGTCATGATTAATAATCGTTTTTTGTCCTCCCCCTAATGGGTTTAGCTTTCTATGAACCAGAAACTGGTTGTTATCTTCTTCGGGTAACATTAAACCCAAGTAATAGCGGAATAACTCATACTTCTTTTCAAGTAGCTCACGCTTAGATATCTTTTTCATAGCCTTAGCAAGGTCTTCCACCTTGTTTTCCATATAAGAACCCCGAGCGGCATCATATACCCAATCCACGCCTTCCATGATACCATTAACCCAACAATTTAAGCCTGAAGGATCAGTAACTGCATCTACCGTAACAAGTTTGAAGTCATTTTGAACTTCCTGGAGACCTTGGGAATTGGGCTTTACGGAGCCTAAACCTCGGGTACTCATTCCAAACCGACCCCCCGATTCAATAATGGAACGCATAATTTTGCCCTGGCCTTCATCTAAAACTACAGCCTTTCCAATTACATTATTACCATCCCAATCTAGAGACGTAATTCTGTGTGAGATTCTTTCCTCATTTATCTTTGGTCCCTGAGGGTGTCCCCATTCTCCATAGGCTGTTTTGTTATTGATCTTATCCTTGACAAAACCTTCAACCACAGGTTCCATAATTCCCTTAGAATAAATTCTATTATTCCGATTAGGAGTATTAACGCTAATGTAAGGTCCAGCGACATAGAGGAACTTTTTTCCGTCCTTTTCTTCGGTGAGGTATTGAACGTCTTGGGATATTTCGGATATTAACTTCATTTCTTCTTTCTTTTCTTTGGTGGTTTTGGAAAATCTATACCAGCATTTGATAAGCTTCCGTGTCTTCCTTTACCCTTAACAGATGAGACAACAGAACCAGGAGTTATTGGAGAGTCGTCATAAGTTACTGGATTTACTCTTTTTTTTGCCCCCCGTTTTTTTGGATATGAGATAAGATTATCTTTTCCTACTGGAGAAGAAGAAGTTAGTTTATTTTTTAGCCATTTTTTCCAATCAAACACTTCTTTTATTCCTGACATACCATGATTTGGGGGAACTAAACGACGCTTTCTAATTTGCTCAATATCATAATCCATACTATCTTTATGTGGTAAACCAGCTTTTCTTCTGGCTTTACTATCATTTATAGCATCAATATCATAATCCATACTGTCTTTGGGAGGACAATTCTTTTTTCTTTTGAGTATGTCTCGTAATTTTTTCATGCTTCTATTTATTATTTTCTTTTAATTCCCCAACATAATCATGTATTCTATGTCCTGGAAGATCAAAATCTCCTCCTGGATATTTCATACCTTTCCAGGAACATTTTGGGCAAGAATGTAAAACTGATCCCTGATGGTTTGTGCCTATCTTTTCTAAATTTCCACAAGCCCGACATTTATACATTCGGCGTTTATGTTGGGGGTAATGTTCTTTTGGGGGCTCCTTTTTCTTCTTTGGAAATTGTATTACGTCCCCTTCTTTCAAACCAATCTTTGCTTTAATCTTATCTTTCAGGCTCTTTGGTTTAACTCCAAATAGTTGTTCTCCTGCTTTTTTAGCCTTGGATTTATTCCGAACAACTTTATTATGATGAACCGACTGATCCCCCGCCACATGAATCGCATGATGAATTAAGTGATGGGATTCATTTTTGGATGTAATTGGTTTTTTGAATTTGGTATATTTTCTCTTGACTCGTTCAACCTTGGCATATATCTTAACTAGATCAGCCGCAGGCTTGACTAATTGTTTATTATATGGCAAGGCGGCTATGGTTGCAGCCCCAATTGTGTTGCGTATTTTCTTACGTAGTTTTTTGTCGTTAAATTTTGTCTTTGCCCAATCCGAGAAATCTGAATTCTCTTTGAGTTTATAAGGATGGGTATATTTTACCGGGTGGGCATCTCGCCATTTTCCATGATCATAACCCTTACTCCAGGGAGCATCTTTTTGTCCGGGTTCTTTTTCATAACCATCCTTGGGATGATGGGATTTAGACCATAAGGCTCTTTTTAATGCTGAATCCCCTTTTCGTTTTTGTAGCATACCTTGGGCAGTTTTCCAGGCTTTCATATTTCTATGAGCCTTATGATAATCCTTTGCCACGGGATCAAATTCTGCACTTCGGAATGGACCAGAACCTGAGCCTTTATTTTTTAAGTGATCAACAATTTTATTCCGATGCTTTAATGCCCGATGTCCATATTTTGCAATGGCATCTTTTAATTCATCATCAGAATGGGGGTTCTCGTTAAGCATCCGAATCAACTAATTCATTAGGTTTCTTATGACGAAACGATTTCACTTCTATTTTTTTATCATGTCCAAAATGTTCTTTTGCTTTATGTTCAATGTCATATGAGGATATATAAGCGTCATTATTTTTAGCATATTTCATCATATACCCTTGAGAGAAACCATATGTATTCAAATGCTTTAATCCATGTTGTTTCATGTGCTCATGGAATTTTTTTTCTTTAGCTTCCCCAAATTTTGAATGAACATTCACCCATACTCCCCCATGTCTAGGGTTTTTATGATCTATTTCATAAGCTAAGTTTTGTACATATTCAGGCTTCATTCTAGTTTTAATACCTAAAGCCATTCCCCGATAATACAATTCTGCAACTTCAGTAGGAGATTTACCCTGAGATAAATGACGAGCAATATGTATTGTTACTATTTTTCGTTCATCTTTGGAAAGTTGGAAACGTTTGGGTTTTGCATACTCTTTAGGTCTTTTACCCGCCGCAGGATACTTATGTTTATCTGGTAGGTTTACAAAAGAACCAGATTTTCCATCTTTACCTGAACGATAATTTTTTCCCTTGTTATGATTTTTCCAGGCTAAAGCATATGCTAGTCCAGGAGCCATACCTTCTTTTTTGCGATGTTCTATCCATTTCCGCATTGCAGGAGTTGGAGCTTTTTCATTTAGAATATCCCGGAAACGTTTAATCATAAATGGCACTACTATTAGATGAGGTTTTTCCTAATTCAAGCATAATGAAAGAATTTGCGGTATCAGTACAAGTACAATTAATGGTTGCCGCCGCATCAAGGCTCATACTTGCCCCCTCACCCATTAAGTCCAGAAATTGTTCAGTTCCCGGAGCCAAGATAAGAACGGTATTTGAACCTCTTTTTACAAACCAGTTTGCGGCTCCACTCCACCAAACTCGGCGTATAGTAGCTGATTGAACAACCTCAGTGGTAGTTGCAATATTAGAAGTGGCATTATTTCCCGCAACTGTTATGGCCACATTTGCCACAGAATGCAGCAAAACTTTACCATAAGGTTGATTCACCATTAATCTCTCGGCCATTTTACTTCTTTACTCCATATAAGTCTTTACAAGTTATTCCAGGTTTTAACCCTCCGGGACGCATTAAATCAAATCCCAGAACATAGGCTGGTATAATTATTGTTGGGAAGAATATAGCCCCGATAATAACTCCCGGATAATTTAAATGATAGTTAACTGTTCCATCAGCATTCATAATATTCAACATCCCATAACCAGGATAATAAGAACCACAGATTGTTTTAGCTTCCACGCTCGTAAATGCGAAAATTGAAATTAGAAATGCTAGGATAAATTTATTCATATAACTTGTTGAATACTCCAGAAATCGTCGCAAAGATTTGCGTTTGTTAAGTAAGAATATGGCATATAATAAATCCCATGATCCCCAACCGATGTTCCCCAAGAATTACGAATCATAAATTCCTTGGTGAAATCATTATATCCAACACAACAAATTGCATGTCCGCCAAGCATCTTTTCATGTACCTGAGGCATCGGAACATGACCCCCTTTATCTCCCTGATAAAAACTATCATAGATTGCCGCCCCGAAAACAAACAGTTCTCCATTATCCAAACAGCTTCTTAAGACATCAAGGTTGGTATTATCCAGGCGATAATAATTCAGAGCTTTGTATTTCTTGGCATTCTGGTAACAAGCCGCTGGAGGTTTGAAGGCAAAATATTCAGGATGATAAGCCCAAAGATGTTCATCACAATATCCCTGAGTGGCTACTGATTTAATGCCATCTCGTATTTCAGCCCCAGCATCTGAGGTAATTGTGCCTTCCATCCAACGCTCATTATAATAAATGAATAGACGGGAGGGAGTGAAGTCTTGAATTTTTTGTTGAATACGATTATATTCTAGAATGGCGGCAATAGCATGGGCTGTGCAAGAACCAAGTTCCCCTTGATCCCAAATAGGGGGACAATTATGGCGTAAATCAACAACCTTATCTTGACGAGCCGCAAGGTGCATAAGTTTATAGTTATGATACCATAAGTCTCGTTGATCAGGTTTGTCTGGTTTCCATCCTAGTTTCCGATTCATTAATACTTGGGCCTTTTATTGTGATATTTTTTTCCTGATTGTCCTTCAAACTCCCTATCTTGTTTTAGGTGTTTGTTGGACTTTTTTACACTATAAATCTTTCCCGGAGTGCCCCCAAAAGTGTCCTTACCCCGTTCTCTTTCCGTCTTTGTTAACATCTGCCACAAAGAATTGATTTTTGTGGTCAGTTTACCTTCACTTAGTTTGGACTCGGCTCGGGAACGAAAGGGCTATCTTCTGATTCAACCTCGCCATCACAATCGTCATCCTTGGCTTCCTCGGAATCATCATCCTTTTCTTCCTCTGGATCAGGATCAGTAAATAAAGACGCCGCTAGGTTCTTTTTATATTCTTCAATCGCCCCGTCTAGTCTTTGTTTAATAGCTAGATCAAAAATCTCTGCAACCTTGGCTGGTTCTTTATTCAAGATAGCATCAGCTACTTCCATTAAATTAATAGGCTCTACTACCTTTTCGGCTGGCTTTTTGGTTTCATCTTCAGCTTCTTCTTCGTTCTCTTCACTAAGAGTTTCAAAGACTTGAACAATTTCATCATCGGATAATCCGTCCTCTCTCATTTCGGCAATTAGAGCATCAAGCTCGGCATCAATTTGTTCCTCAGTAACTTCCTGCTCTTGATCTTGTTTCATTTCTTCCTCTTCTTTATAGGGGCGATATTTTTCTCTATTAGCTCTTCCAGTTTCATGCTTTGCAACAGTTTCTCTGTCTTTATCAGACTTAGCATTTACCATTCTACGAAGAATCCGTCCCATGTTTTTATCATGTTTTTGGGATTTGGGTGTTGCATATTTCGTCATTTTTTATTATGCGGCCTTCTTCGTTGATGATTTGTTATTATTTAGGGGTTTTTGACTTTGATCTGTCATCGGGGCTTGAACTGATAAACCTTGTGGACCCCCTTGTTGATCCATTCCGGGTTCTCCCTCCATACCCATAGCTTGTCCTTCAGGCATACCCAAAGGAGCCTGATATAATGGATTTTGCAATTCTTCCATAACTTGCTCGTCCATATTCTCAATATCCTCATCGGTTTGTTTTAGGATATTCTTTCTCACCCATTCATTAGAGAAATACCGCCCAACATAGGGAGCAATTAATTGGAGAGTTGTTAGCCGACCATTAATAACTTCTCGCTCTTTTAATTCGGCAAAGATATTATTTCTGGCATAGGTAAATTTGATCTTATAAGAAATAGCATCCCATTCGGTAGGTAATAGAATACCTTTTAAGATAAGCTGTTTCTTCAGGGCTTCTAGAAATAAGTTATTGAAACGTAAGCGAATATTGTCAATGAACATTCCGAAGTTGATTTCATCTCGGGATATTTCCCCAGCATTCATACCCTGGAACATAGATTCGGGGTGGGTGCGAGAAAAAGGAACATTCAAGGCATCATATAATCTTTGTTTGAAGAACTCCACTTCATCAATAACTCCCGAAGAATCTCCCCCCGGAAGAGTATCAACTTCCGTGCCACCACTTTCCCGTCTGGCTAACCAAAAATCTTCAAGCATCGTCATCATTTTACGATTATCTTGAATCTCTCCAGTCTCGGCATTATAAACCAAGCGATTCTTGAACTTGGTCATTAATTGCTGAATATATTGCTCGGCCTTAATTCGGGGTAAATTTCCGGTGTCAATATAAAAAACTCGTCTTTCGGGTGCCCGAGCCAACCGATAAATGATGGCTGCGTCTTCCAAGGCTCGTAGCTGATTTAGGGGTTTGATCGCCTTATGAAGATGGGATAAAACCATCGTTCCTGTTTCGTTGGTGATTCCACTCGTAACATACAGAATGGAATCCTTGGCAATTTTTAATCCTGTCGTGGGGGAAGAATATTGAAACGAGGGGTTTGCATTAGAAACAAAGCCTCGGGGATTAAAAATGAAATATTCATTCTTAACTTGTGTAACCATTTCCAATCCCGGAACTTTAGATAAAGTCGGATCACCAACATTAGCAGCGGGTTCAACCTCCCGAACTTTTCTAATTTTTCGGGGATCAATATATCTTAGTTCTTGAATACCAGCCTGAGGTTGTTTTTCATCTATAATAGCATGATAAGGAAGCCTGCCATCCACGTAAAAACGCAGGAAAATATCCTTTGCCCGAACATTCCATTTTAGAAGTTGTTGGATGGTTTCAAACTCGCCTTCAATAGCTTTTTTAGTACTATCTCCAACCATATCATCTAAATCGTCCAGGACTATATCAACAATTTTTTGCCCTTCTTCGTGGACAATAGTTTCGTTGGAAATATTCTTAACCGCCGAATCAATCTCATGATGCAACATCATTTGGCGGTATTTGCTTATGAGTTCGGCTTCGTTTTTAACCGATCCTTCAATATCAATATATCCCCCATAGTGACCTCCAGCGGCCACAGTAACAGCTCCATCATCTACAACGGGGGGAGTGAAAGATGGAAGGGGTTTAGCTTCCGCTTGTTTACGAATTTCCCAGCCGAATATTCTCAATCAACTTCTCCATGACTTTGTAACATTTTATGAAAATATTCGGTTGTATTATGAGGTAGTTCATAAACATGTGCTTTAAGAATACCTTTACTATGAATATGTTCAATAGCCGCACGATGATGACCATCTAAAATTAGATGATGTTTTCCAACCTTTAATAAAATTGGATTATGATGTCCTTCAAATGTTGTTTCATCTGGGTCTGCTCCAGTATTTCTTAGCCATTTTTGAGTGGCAATTAAACTTCCAGTATTTACATTAGAAAGTTTAGCTGGAGTAGTATGACTGTTAATATGGTCTACAACTATACCCAATCTTTCCTCTCCAGCAGTTTTATATTCATCATGATATCCATGAAATATCTTAGAAAGTCTAAATGGAGTTTCTTTTGGAAGCTTTACTTCTAATAAAAATTGCTGAAAAGACAACAACCAAAAATCCTTTCTAAATCATTATAAAAACATGAAATCCCAATCGTAATATTTTTGGAAAATATCAGAGGATTGGGACATATAAAATCATTTAAGGCGTAGTAACGCGAGGGACTCCAGTTTCCTGATTACCACTGATACTACCTTGCTCGGGTTCATCAGGTAGCAACACAGAATATTGATCCGAAGCACTTGATTGATTAATTGGTTGGAAGTAATCTAAAGCAAAAGTGACATTAAATTGTTCAAGCTGACCTTGGGAACCCCAATCTAAGGGAATAGGAGTAATACTCATAGGCCATAAACCAATAAACTGATAAGCTCTTAAATCCCGACCATCTTTACCTTTTTGTAGAACTTCGGCGGTAGCTTTATATCCCGTTGGATAAAAACTTGGATTTAGACGATTTGAAACCAAGGTGTTCATAATATTAGACCAAGATTCTAACATGGCTCTTTGCCCAAAATCTTCATCGTTCATGATAGTTACATCCCAATTATCATAAACTCGTTCGCCCGCAAATTTAGCTTGCCAACCAAAATATGGAGCAATAACAGGTTGAACGACAAATCCGGGAAGACTTGCCGCACTTACCAGAAGTACTGATCTTTTACTTTCGGCGGAAGTAAATGGCGGAAACAAAGATACCTCAAACTGATTAGGACGAGCCCCGCCTTGCTTGAGACCGTTTGCCCGAAAATTTTCTATATTAAAACTAATAGCACTTACTCCTTAAAGATGTTGATTATTATTATTTATATCCTGATAATTTACCTATAAGACCCTTAGGAGTACTTCCCTATAACTTCGTTGAAACTTACCGCCGTGCGAACTGCAATAAAGTTCAGGTTAACCCAGTTAATACTGCGGGCTGGCTTAATATAGATATCGCAATTTAACTCATTATTATCAATAACATCTCCATCGTTATTTGATGCATCGCAAATCACCTGGAAGTCATAAATGCCTCGTCGTCCTTGAATTGTCCGAAGATATGGGATAATCATGTTGCGAACTTGAGCCCGAGTAAATGCATCATTGAACTCAAAGAGGAAGAATTTAGCTGCCGTGGCGATTGCTTTTTCAATCGTGATAAACAAGCGACGCACGTTAATTCGGCTAAAGGCTGAATCTTTTGCCAGCAAAGTCTTATCACCAAATAGGAGGAAACCTTGTCCTGGATCATTAATGACAGGATTAATTCCGTTTGTATAAAGGGCATCCCGATATGCTTTTCTTGGATTCCACGCTAGCTTAACAACATTCTTTAAGAGACCCCGATTATATCCTGCAAAAGACCACCAGGGATCATTTGTCGTGTCGGTTCTAACTGCCAGACCTGCCATATCTCCATTTAATGGAATCCAACGGAAGATATCATTATAACGATCATACATATATTTGTAGCCAGAATCCATAAAGACATAAGAGGTTGATCTGAGGTTATTTCGGAAGTCAATAGCATTATCGGCTTCAAATCCTACCTGATTAACAACGTCAGTTCTATTTGGAGAAACGAAGAGAACACAATCTTTTCTCTTTTCCACGATATTATCGGTGATATAGTTTGCAAGTTGCTCCCCATTTATGCCGCCTCGGGCTCTACCCTGCATAATTAAATTTACGTCTACATCTTCGGCAGATTGGAATAAATCATAAGCATTAGCCAACACGCCCAGAGAAACAACTGTTTCGTCTGAACCATCTTGACCATAATTAAAATCCAAGGACTGAATAGATGTGTTTGAGACCGAAGAAAGATTCAAGGCTGTATTTGTGTATCCGATAGACCGGGGATTACAAATCCAAATATATTGGGAAGCTTGATTTATAACGTCTTGATAGAAAATCGTACCCCCATCAATACCCTTAGCGTTTGTGGCTCGGGAAAGATGACTATATTTTTCCAAGACAGTTCCTGGAACACCCGTGAATAAACCATCACTATCCACGACAACCACGTGTAATTCATCGTTTGCCGCCGTGTTTCCATTTATACGCACAAAGTCTGATTGACTTGGGGCGCTATCCATTAAGCTGAAGAATTCCCAGAATCTGGTAAAGTCTTCAGTTAGATTTTGATTGGCAATCAGGCGTAAATCTTCATTAAATTGAAGTTGGAAGGTAGCCGCTGCGACAGTGCTATTCACGTTTGAGGTATAGGTGTTAATTGTCGTGATTTGCAGAGCTTGCGTACCAATTGAGTTATTTCCAAACTCCACAAAATCGGTAACTTGCATATTAGCTTGAAAATCAGTTGCTGCTGTATTGACTGCAAGTCTGGCGTTATTTTGTGAAGTACCATCATGGTTATAAATTAACACTACTGTTGCGGTGTTTGAACCAACGTTTAAGGAAACGGAGGCTCCTCCATTTGCCAGGGTAGCAAGATTAATTGTGCTGGTAAAACCCCCCGAAGAATCACAGAGATTGATTCTTAATGAATCTCCTATTGCTCCTGGATATCTGGCGACGGCAATAATATCTGGATCAAAAGTTCCAGCTTTGGTTATATAATCATCTTCCTGCCGAATAATTTGATATTCAAGATTTGCTACTTGGGCTGTGTTTGCGATTGAGGAAAATACTGAGGTATTTGTTACAGCCTGGAATTGAATAGTTCCATTTGATAAGGCGTGTGAACTTGAATCAAGGGTAAAGGCTGTAGAATTAACGATAGCCCCGATGGTTGCCCCAATAGTGACAACTCCAGCAATATTAGCTGCAACGATGATATCTCCTGCCGCTAGGGGGGCCGTGTTTGTTCCCGTAACTGTAGAATTACCGCTTACAAAAGTTGCGTTAGCAAGAGGGGAACTTCCTGTGGTATTTGCGGCCCGAGAAACTAAAAGTTTATTACCATCAGCAAGGAAGCTTGCAGCGGTAAAGAATGTTTCGGGGTTAAAGTTTGTTGGTTTACCAAACGTTTTCCAGAGGGTAGTTTCTGAATCAATTAGCATTCTATGCCCAATTGGACCCCAGCGATAGACACCAGCGATTGCTCCAATAGTAGTGGCTTGAATAGGAATGCCACCAGTTAAATCAAATTCCTTAATATTCACGCTCGGGCTTACACTGAAGAACGGCATACGGACAATCTCCTAATTTATTCTAGTAAAAACACAGTTTCTTAATTCAAATCTATTTAGAAAAATATTATATTTATGATATACAGTAGATATCTAGTTGACATTTGTAAATAAATATTCTAGAATACGATATAAGGTTTCAAAAGGAGAGAAGATGATACCATACACTTATTTGTTAATTTTTGATCATCCAGACTTACCAAAGAAATATTATTATGGAGTTCAGTATGGAAAGAATGCTCACCCTGATAATCTATGGAAAACATATTTTAGTTCAGGAAAAAAAGTTCATGATCTAATAGAACAATATGGAGAAGAAAATTTTGTATTTGAAATACGTCGGATATTTAAAAATCCAGAACACGCTAAAACATGGGAACAAAAAGTTCTTCAGCGAATGAAAGTAAAGGATAATCCTGATTGGTTAAATGAAAATGACCATTTTGCTCCACCAATAATATCTGGCGAAAAACATTGGTTATATGGGAAATCTTTGCCTAAAAATACTTTAAAAAAAGCAGTGCAGTCACGACAAGAAAAACTTAAAGACCCAGAATACAAAAAATGGCTTTCTGATATTATGTCAAATAGAGATTTTTCTTGGATTACAGAAGAATGGAAAGAGAAAAGAAGTCTACAATATAAGCAATTATATAAAAATAGACCAGATTTGATGAAAAGGTTGGTTGAGAATAATAAAGGAACTAAAAATGGGATGTATGGTAAAACCCAAAAAGAAAGTAGCCGACAACTTATGAGTCAGGCTCATAAGGGCAAAAAACTTGGAAAAGACAACCCTATGTTTGGAACAACAAGGCCGGATTCAGTTAAAGATGCCATATCTAAATCTCGTAAAAATAAAAGATGGATATATGATCCCCTAACCCGAATACAAAAATCGGTTGACAAAAATTCCTTGGAAGTGTATCTTGCCCAAGGATGGAAACTGGGGCGTCTCAAATATAAGGATGATCCAGATTTCCTCTTATCCTTCTGAAAACCTGAGAGGACTAGAGAGAGAATGAGATCAGCACAGCATATGCTAAATCTCCGAGCTATTCAACATCCTCGGGTTGGGGATAAGTGGTATGATCATGGGGTTCTTCAACTACAAGTTATAAAAATTACGGCATTATATATCCATGTAAAAACTGGGAATGGAAAAATAGAACAATATACCCCCACGGAATTTAAAAATCATATGTTATATGATACTATTCCCGATAGAACATGGGCAGATGTGGAGACATAAGGTGATCATCCCTCGTTGTGGTCCAGAACCCAATGCTTTTTGTATGTACAGTAGTCTTGTTTGTAAGGATCAATGCGAGCTGAAACGGCGCCGAGAGATATACATGAACCTGGAATACGATAAAGAATTGGCTTGGTTTCGGGACCAAATTGCTACACAATTTCCGCTTTATGGTTATCAAGACCTTGAGCAAAGTATTAATAAAAGTTCAATAATAGATAGATTTGTTGATTCGTTACAAATTTCTACCTGGATATCTCCACGATATCGTATGTATGCCTATATCCCCCCCGGCTTGCCGAATTGGCCTGTGCCTTTTATAAATGGAATAGCCTCGGATAAGCGTTGGTATGGTATAGGTTGGCCTCCTGGATTTGAAACTAAGGCAAAAATAGATTATATGGCTGCAATCCGGGAATTAGTAGAGGGAACTAGATGAAATCTGTTGAAAATTTGCTTCATATAATCGGGAATAATTGGTTTTTATCTTTCTTCACTGCGATGCTTATTAGTTTCATTATCACAATTCCAATCACTTACTTAGCATTAAGGCTCCTTTTTTAGAGGAGCCTTAAACTACTTATACTTTATTAAACTGGCTATAACCTTAGCCGTTGCCCCCGTCTCCCCCGCCAGTGCTACGGTCAATCAAATCCCAAAATACCTTTGGGTTTTTAATGTTGTCAGAGACATTAGGTTTCTCTTTTACGACTTTTACTTTCTTAACAGGATGTGCCTGGGCTCCGAAAGAAAAAGTAGCTAATAATATACCAGTTAAAATTAAACTACGATACAATTTATATTTACTCCTTTTTACTGAAGATATGGGCAGATTTTACGCTGACCGTTTGATAAAGTTATTAGACCTGTTGAGGTATCATAACTTCTATAGTCTTGAGCGCATTTGCTTTGAGCATCAACTCCCATATTACCTCTTTTATATTTCAATGCTGTCGTTGGATCAGTTGCAGGATCATGATTCAAAATATGATGACCGACAAGATAGCCGATAACCCCCATAGCAACGCCGACGCCAATTGTGATTCCAAAATCAGCTCTTGCAGGTTGAGTCATAACTCCAACAAGCAGTCCCATTGTAATAACACTTGCTAATATTTTGGACTTTAGCATTTTACTTTCCTCTTAGTTTGTTAAAAAAAATCATACTAACGATTTAAAAAGCCTCACTTTAAATATGGACAAAGCTTTCTGGTTCCATCATTACTTAGGAACAATCCCGTGCTTGAATCAAAAGACTTATACTTTTGAGCACAAAGACTTACGGGGGAAGCTGAATAGCTAGATGGGCCAGGGCCTACTGGAGCCGCAATAACAGGGCGGGGTTGGGTTAATAGATATGTTCCCAGAACGCCTAAACCTACTCCAGGCCAGAAACCGCCCCCAAACCAACCAGGACCACCCCAGTGGCCATGTCCCCAATGGCCACCATGACCATGGGCTAAGGCGGGAGCCATAGAACCAAATATAAGGCCCAGGGCTGTGATTGTGGTAATAATAGTCTTCTTCATGAGTTTGTTAGTCTCCGTTTATAACATGTTTGTTTTTAGGATGCGTTTTATTTAGCTACTTGAGTTTCTTAAACGGATTATCATGGTTAGGGTTTGATCTAATTTTATTCCACGCTGATGTTAATTGGTAAGTGGATTCGTTTGATCCCCCATGATCAGGGTGTATTTTCTTCAAAACTTCATGATATTCCGGCTTTATTTTTGCTAATTCTTGACGCACATTTATTTTGAAGTCCCGAAATATTTTATATGCTTTATGTAGAGGCATATCATTTTCCAAAAGAAATTTCTTAAAGCTTACCATTCTTCGGGAAACATCCAAGATTCTTGAGGAACTTCTATTAAATCTTCCATGTCTTCTCGTCCGTCATTCCGAAAACCAAATGGTAGCATTTCATCCATCATTTGCTCGTCTGTCTTATCACGCAACTTAGACAAAGTATTTATGTCGTTAAGTTCCTTGAAATAACTTTGTTCTGTCAGCCAAGCGAAATGAACCAAAGGCATTACCATATCATCATGTTTTCCCGGCTCAGCCTCATATGAATCTTTTTTTCGGGAGAAGGTGAATAATTCTTGAATTGTGCCGTAATCGTGAATCACTAATTGATGTTGTTCTACTAAGAGTTTTAACATAGAACATCCCAGAGCCTTGACGGGTTTTGTGGTTTTGATTCCTTTTTCTGTTGCCTTGTTATACCCAAATGAAATCTGTTTGCCTAATCTTCCGGCACTTCGGGTATGCAGAATGTTTTCATATTCTAAATCATAACTTAAAATATCTGCCACACTTGCTCCAATGCCGTTATTTTCAATCAAGACGTTTGCCTCATTATAAGACTTGGCTGTGTGTAAAATAACTTCGGCATAGTCATAAGGAGTGATCATGTTGTCGTTAAAAGAACAGACTTGAGTATATGGAAGCTTGGTGATATCTATAATATGAAATGCAGAATAGTCAAGTCCTTTTCCTTCTGAAACATCACAAACACAAATATAGACATGATCTTTTTCAGGTTTGGCAAATTGTCGCAACCCATTTTTATCAATCAATGGCAAGGTGTATTCATCTTTTAGTTCTTCTAGACGCCATCCCGCTATTAAGGTTCCGCTTGATCCAAGCCACGCAACCGCATATTCCTGATCAAACTTCTGGGAATCAAAGTTTAGAGTCGCTAAGGTTTCTTCCCGCCATTTTGGGTTATTCTTGAAGAATGGAACTTGTTGCCATGTTACCTTGATTGGATGGAAACCATTCTTTCCTTTTTCCGCTAGAGACCATATTTCATGAAAATGGTTTAATCCTTTGGGAGTGCTAACCATGACAATCTTGGATTTTTGTCCCGAGGAAATTGTTGGGTAGACTGAGGTATAAAATTCTGCCCAATTATCAATGTGTGCGGCCTCGTCCAAAAATAGAATATCAATATTGTATCCCCGAATAGCGTCTTTAGAAGTTGCACTGGCGATAACCCTGGAATTATTCTCCAAGGCCATAGAACCCTTATGCCATTCCTTTGTTCCTTGTTTAATCCACATCGGAAGTTCGTGATGTGCATATTGAATCTTTCCTAGAATTTCTCGGGATGTTTCCCCCTTGTTAGACAAAACTGCTACTGTCTTATCAGCATGGAATGTTACATACCAAAGAATGAAAGCACAAACAGCGGTTGATTTTCCCGCCCGTCTGGAGGTTGCGATAATTGTAAAGCGATTATCTTTCATGGACATAATCATCTCTTTTTGATAATCAAAGAGCTTGATTAAGACTGCACCTTCATCGGAATTAACAACCTTGATATAATTTTCCGCAAAATATATTGGATCATCTTTACATTTAATATATTCGGAAATTCTATCGGGAGTCCAGGAAATTGGAATTCCGGTGCGTTTTAGGGTTTGGGAACCCCGATAAGTGTTAGTATAGGATATGTGTTCGGACATTAATCTTTTTTGATATTCTCTAACATCTTGCCAAGTTCGGCTGTAGTTATATGAAGATGTTGATTTACTTCATTTGGTTGATCTTGTCGCTTATTAATAAATTTCGTTTTCTCATTAATCATTTTGCTTTCCACAAGCTGGCGATTTGAATCCACCAAATTTTTCATGTGCATAGTCAGAACTTCAAAAGCCCGAGGGTGCCCAGATTGTTGGGCAATTTCCATTAGTTCCGACATGGCAATATTACCTTGTTCAATTGCTAGCTTTATGTTCTTGCGGACAAATTCAAAATCATCTCCCTCAACATCCACATCTATTTCTTTTGGAATCAAAACATCCGTGGGGATATTAAGAATAGATTCTAAGTCATTCTCGGGGTTTTTATCTTCTTCATTCATTTTTTCTTTACCTGTTCATGATCAACAACATGGGCATCAATATGGGTTTCCCCTCTTAATTTAGCCGCCATAACTCTATGTAATCCATTATCTATATAATGATCATTCCCTACTCTTAAAACACTAATCGGGGATTTATTATTAGAATCAAGATGTTGATCAAGTCCTTTTCTGTGTACGTAGTTTTGCATTGCCTTCAATTTATGAATCGGCAGCTTTTGAATTGGAGCATTGGAAATTTTATTGTTGAACTCTTTGGGGTTATATTTTGGAAATGGAGTTTGCGTTTTTACTCCAATTTCTCCGGGTTGTTTATTCTTGGTTCTTTGCAGGAGATAATCTGCCAGCTTTCGGGCTCGGAATGGATCACGCACAACTTCATTAACCACGAAACCCCATGTATGTTTGAAACCTCGGACCTTTCGGGTTGCTACTCTATGATTCCCATCAACCGTAATATGATGACCAGTTTGTTTATCTTTAACGAAAATTGGAAATCTTGGTTCATGATTTTTCCATTTCTGCATTATTTTCTTAGCTACAACCTGAGCACTTACACTGACTTGCGGGCTATGAATTTTATCAAGAGGAATCTTTTGGACTTTCATTCCTTTATACTCGCCACCATACGCTCTGTTAATTTTTACTCCCATTTTATCACTATCATGGTGATAGTCTTTATCTCCTACCCCAAGGTCACTATTATAAATTTGGTCTTTCTTTTTTCCATGTTTTTTTCGTAACTTTGATATCATTGCAACAGCAGCCCGTTTTGATAAAATAGATTCCTTTATATCTGAATCAATTACATGTCCCCGAATATGGGTAAATCCCCGAACAGCTCTTGCGGCGGCTCGGTGATTACCATTAATCATTAAATGAAATCCATTTTTCAAACGCACAAAAATTGGAAGTTTATTTCCGGGTTGCTTAGATTTACCCCATGTTCCCTCAAGCTTCTTAGAAACAACCCGACTACTAATGGAATCTTGATTAGTGACAACTTTATCAAGAGGAACATTAGCTACGGTGTGTTTTCTTGGGGTTCCATTTTGAATCTTATCAAGTTCTTTGTCTATAGCTTGGGAAGAAACCCTTTTGTTCCATTGAGCATTTGGAAAAATTGATTGGGTTGGCATTTGTTCCCGATGGAAAGATGCCCCTTTTAATGTTACGTTTCCTTGAGGAGTTTTTTTGTGTATACGATGAATAGAATCTACCTTATCCAGAGCTTTATATTTTGGAATAATAGCTTCTTTGATATTACTATTTCGCTGTTTAAGTCTCTTGTATATCTGAGAAACATGTTTAATATGACCATAGGCTAATTGGGCGGCATGTGGCCCCCCCGTTACAGCAGCCCCTAAGGCCATATGTCCGGGAGACATTCCCTTGAAAGCCAGAGCCCCTAAACCCCCCATTCCCCCTACTCCTGCCGCACTATGAACGACATGTTTAATGAAATTCTTTCGGCCCCCATGTCTGCGGATTGTATCCCGAGCATGTATCTTCAGGGCTTGTTTTAGTTCGCCATCTTCATTTAATCCATCTTTGTTTATTATATTATGTTTTTCAAATCGTTGTAAAATTGAATGTTTTTTATTGTCTTTAGTATAAGGCCAACTAGTATAATTATAATTATTGTTTTTATGAGAAACATAACCAGTAGTATGCCATTCATCTTCTGGCCATAAAGTATCATGAGTATGATGTTCTGAATCTCCTACAACCAAATCATTTGTTTTAGTAATAACATAACGTAATCCATATTTTGATCTTTTAGATAATCCTTTTATACTTTCAATTGTAGGATTCATATGAACTTGAGGCATAGATTCAACAAGTCGCTCGTTACGAAATTTCTCAAAACTAATAATGTTATTGCTATTATTCATCGGTCAAACGGATATGTATTTGGAGTGAAGGGGGCAACATCCAGGACAATAATCTCCCCATAATTATCATCAAAATTAATCAAGCTGGCATCAATAGTTTCGGAGGCATTACTTGTTGGGTCTCCATTAGCGGTTAAGCCTGGATAAGAAGCTATGCGTTCTCCAATTTCAAGTTGTTCTATTATTGACTGACTATTGCCCACGTGTATGAACTTTTCTACAAATTTAATAACTGGTTTATTTAGAATTGGACCATATAAATGAGCCTTCATTGAAAATGATAAGGTATAAATCAAAACTTGTCTTTGCGTAAAAGCCCCATCATATTGATCCTCAATTCCAATATTATTCAACACCACGGGAATATCTTTGGTGATGCTCATTTCTGGAATAATATGGGCACTAACGGTGAAGTCGGGGGTGAAGTAAGGTAATATTTGCTCCACAATTTTAGTGGCATCCTCGGCATTCTTAACATAGATATAAAGATTGAATAAGATGTTATAGGGAGCATCAGTATAAACCATCTTGAAATGATTTGGATCATCCCCCCGCCTAACAATCTTTTCAATCCGATTTAGTTTTCGTTCCGAATCATAAACAATATTTGTAATTTCAAAGCCCATTCGGGGCAAAGTTATTGCAGCTTGTTTTGTGATTTCTGGATCACCCTTAACTCGGGCCAGAAGCTTATCTTTGGCCGCATACGAAAGGGGGACCTTCATTTTCTCAATTTCAGTTCCATTAGCATCTTCTCGGGCAATGTTGATATTATTGAACATTAAGCCAAAAACGGTTATATATTTTCTAAATAGCTTGTGGTAAAAATCTTCTCCGAGTATGTTATGTTCCCTTCTTTACTTTCTCTATGGGTAAATGTTCAGGTTCAAACATAATATAACTTTTTTTAGAACGAACCCCTTGAGTTTCATTGGGAGATGTATTACGATACACAAGCCCATGTTTTCCCTTGCTTTTCATATGTTCAATATATTTGTTTACAACCTTGGCTCGTAAATCACTATGAATGCCAATTAATCCCGCATCAAAATTATGCATATATGATTTAAATGAATTTCTTGAAGCTGCCGCAGTTCCAAACTTTTTATCGCTTGGGGCTTTACCAGCCATTAAATGAGAATGAACTTCCTCGGCAGTTTTATCATCAACATGTCTTGTATGTTTAACCCAAGTTTTGAATAGTTCTTTATTCTCGGGTTTAGAAAATACGGTTCCCGTAATATGAGAACCAATGGCGTGTTGATCCCATCCATTAGATGTTTGATCAAGTTTATGTAGTTTAGAACGACTTGGAGCTTTAGTGCGATAAACCCCTGGTTCATAATCTTTGCTATGAGTTTTTCCAGGTAGAGGTTCCCGTGGGTCTCCAAACTTATCTGCCATGGATTTATCCGAGGCAAAATGTGAACCCAAGGCTCTATCAATAGAAAAATCATGTCTATCAACCTTTAGTTTACCCCCTTCTATTTTTCGCAAGGTACCATGATACATCCAATTCGGCATTTCAATTAAGAATTGTCTAAAGCTTATCATAGATTCTCGGGCCAATTCTCGGCGAATGGGTCTTCCTCAGAGAAATCTAGAACATCACTTTCTTGTTTTAATTCTGTATTGTCTTCTAGCGGATCAATTACGTCTAGGTTAAATCCTGGGCCAACAATGATATTACCTTGTTCATCAACTAAAGCTTTTCCATTTTGATCTTTTAAAGCGTAGTCATAAATGTTGGTACTTAGATTTTTCTGGATAGAATCTATCTCGGGAATTCCTGTGTTGAATTGCTCGTTAGAATATTCAAACAATTCACAGAACACATTATAGACTGGTAAGATTCCCAAGGGATAATGTATGGGCTTATTTTCCACATACTTTATTTGAAATACTTTGTTGTTCAGAGGATAGTAAATCAGGTCACTTTCATTTGGTCGCAGTAAGGAATATGGGCGTCCTATTTCATCATCAAAAACTCGTTTGGCAATCGTAAAGGTTATTTGATCCCGAATTTCAATACCAAACTTGCTCATGAAAGAACCTTCCCCCTGAAAGCCTTCCACATTAGTTACATACATTGCAATTTGAATTGCCTGATTGTAAGTTGAAATGTCGTCCTGTAGATATACTTTATCCAAATTATTCAGGGTTCGGGGAAGATAATAGAAGTCCAAACCATAGATAGAAATTGATTCAATAATCAAGTCCTCAAGCAAACTTTGCTCAGGAGAATAATCATAGTTCTCAAAGAAGACGTTTGTTATTGAACCAGATGACGGCAATTCTTATCCCTCACTTACTAAAAATTCATCAAGATCGGCATGATTATGCAAGAGATAGTGTTGATCATAAGTAAAACTTTGTTTGGGAACCACCTTATAGTCTTGGTCTAAAATTACATAACCCTTATCGGACATGTAGTTATAAATGGAATCCCGATTTATTGTCTGATGGGTTTCCAGGGCAATAATGATTTTGTTGTTATCCAGAATTTTACTGGCTCCCCGGAGAACAAATTCTTCCGCTCCTTCCACATCAATTTTTATAAATCCAATATTAGTTGTGTCCCCAAAATAATTATCCAGGGATACACTCTGAACCATTTTAAATCTATTTGGATCATGATCATAAACAGTAGCGTTAGCTATTGCCGGGGATATTGTGTGTCCTCCAGGATTGCTTCGGCAAGTCCAAAGCTTGATTAACCCATTTTCTGTTCCTACAGCCCCATTAACAAATATTACGTTTTCATCTTTCACATTTTCCATTAGGGTGCGAAAGTTTTCTAGATTTGGTTCAAAGGCGTAAGTTTTCATACATTGTTTGGCGATCAAAGGAGTATAGCTGCCATGATTAGCCCCAATATCCAACCCAATTTTATCTAGGCAAGATTTGTTTAGACGAGCAATAATATCTCCAATTAATAGTTCACTCATTTACCAACTCCCTGTTGCTCCAGCCCCAAATTTTCTTTTGGGAACATCAACCCCCTGCTTAATCTCAACATTCTTACTCATTCGTCCAGATTTCCAACCCGGACCAACTTTAAGTTTTACCTTTTTTCTCATTGTAGCTATACCATTATCCAAGTCCCGAAACTTATCCCTAATTTGATCTGTATGATATTTCATATAAGATGGAGGAGGTTTAGCTTTCCACCGAGCAATTTCATCATCATACTTATGTTGTTGATGATGTGAATATGCCCCCGCCGCAACTGCAAGACCCCCAACAGCCCCCGCAACGGCGGCTGCTAGTTTTTTGTTTTCCTCAATTGGAATTATGTCTCGTAGTTTCTTGCTCATTAAGGGGTATTAGATGTTACCGTTGTATTTGCTGCTGCTTGCTGCTGCTGAAGAATAGCCACGGCTGCTTTAATAGCTCCAGCTTCTGCATTATGAATTGCGGTAATACCTTCCTTAATCAAGATTTGGAGAAAAATTGTTTCGGCTACTGCAACATTAGTTCCGGGGGGAGCAGTAACTGCGGCTGTTACGGCAGCAAATGCCGCATCTTCCAGAATCTTCAAACCAACTTGTAAATCATTTTTCCCAAGTTGAAGGGCAACAGCTTTCACCTGAAGCATTAAGGGACCAAAAAAAGTTATCAGGGCTTTATCTTCTTTACTAAACCAAGCCAGAAATGCATTTTTTTGATGATCAAACCAAGTTGTTATATTTTCAAACATTTTTCTTTTTCCTTTATCATTTGATTAATTTGTTACCATGATCCTGAACTTCCGCCGCCACCAAAATCTCCACCCCCGCCCGCAAAACCCCCAACAATGGCTTTCTTGATATGTTTCTTAATATCAAATTTTGGAGACTTGTCTTTATTAGAAAACCATTTGGCTTTCCATTTTTTATCCGAATCAGCAGCAAAAGATTTATGAACTGGATTATTTGTGTCCCTCTTAACAACACCTGATGGTTGATAACTAGAGGCTCCAGCGTGCTTCAGAACAACACTATTCTTTTTCTCTTTTGCTGAATAACCCGCTTTTTTGGCAATTTGAGATTTAGCAAATGCATTATATACTCGTTGCTTCTTTGCTTCATCTCCTCCTCCCGCCATAATCTTTACCCTTGGGGGTTGTTTGTCTCGCAAAAATTCTTTGGTAGAATCCTTAACCGCCCCAATAATTCTAGAATTAGTTTCGGGAGAATGGTTCTTAGTTTTATGTATTTTCCCATTTATTGTAACAAGAGGCTTATATGTTTTTCCAAAGACATTCTTGCGGTGTTGAATACGGACAGTATTACCATCAATATTCTTTACTTCCCCCCAGCCCCGATTTTTTCCGGGCAGAGGCTCAAGGGCTTCTAATAGAAAATTTGTAAAGCTAAGCATTTTATGTTCCTTTAATTTTTTTGGCGGGGTTTTCCCAAAAGAGATTTTCGTGTTTCTATCCACGGGTTCCAGATGTGAACTATGAACAACATGAGTTAATACTTTATCTTTATGTTTGGCTCTAACATTTTGAACCTTATAAACATTTTCGTATTCTGTTTTTCCAACAATCTTAACATAATGTCCAGGTTCCAATGTTTTACTGGTTCTAGTTTTGTTTTTATGTATTGGTCCAACATACTTATAGACAGACATCTCACCCCACAAACATTGACACGGGAATACTCAAACTATTAATCAATTCATACTCAAGTTCTTTCTTTTCTTGTACTGCCTCATCATAAATTTCCTGACCATTAAAACTCATGCCTCCCGGCATTTGCATGTTTCCAAACTTCTTTAAGTTACTGCCCCACTGAAGTTTAATCAAACACGTGGCATATTCCTGGAGCCACCAATTACTCCAAACTTCGGGATATGTGGCGGGATCAATTACCTGATAACATTCCACGATAATAAAATTTCCATCTTCTATTTGAGAATAATCCATATCAATATAAAGCTTATTCTGGTAGCGGTTGAACCGTAAAGGCTGTTTTCCTACTAAGATTTCCTCAATCAAGGCCACGTTTTGCATCGCCGTGTAATATGGAACAATCTCTAGATTATTAAACATATAAAGATCACTTAAAACCATTTGATATTTTAGGTTCCAGAGAATATTACTAGAGCTTGCTGAAATACCAACATCAAAAATTTGATTTACCCCAATAATGTTTTCTGGTAAGGGTATAAAGCCTCCTAGTTGTGAGGTAATAGAAGCATTTGACCCTGTGGAGGTTGTTATTCCAATTGTTGGGGGGTTTGCATAGTCTTTGCCGTTTGTAAAAACTAAAGAAGTTATTGTACCATTTCCATTTGTTTGTACATAACCATTTGCCTCACTACCGTTTCCCGTAAAGGTAAGAAGATCACCGTTTGTATAGTTTATTCCCCCATTTGCAATGGTTAGATCATAAATTGAAGTTGAGTGATTATTTGGAGTTAATTGATATTTGTAATAAATCTTATCACTAGCATCCATGTGATAATCATAGAATTTCTGAAGGGCAAAATCTACCCGATTATCAACTTGCTCATCTGAGACGTTGATTTTTATGACGGGCTGGCCTAAATTTTCTAGGCAGTATTGTTTGAATGATGCTTTATTGGTTGGAACAGCCATTTCTCATTTTCCCAAATAATTTCTTTATGTTATTTAGGAAAAAAGGTAGTAGGAACGCCGAAACATTCCTACTTCTAGTTTAGCGACAGAATTTCTCGCCCTTATATCGTATACAATTATATTTTCTACCATGCACAGTGTATACTCTATTCATGGATTGTGGAGGCACAGAACTATGATAGCGATTGGTATTAATTATGGGTTCCCCTTCCACAACAACGGAATATAGTTTCTCTACTCCCGCCCAAGCTGAGAAAACAGCCCCAAAACCAGCTATAATTGAAATCGGGTCCACTTATCAGCCCTTCTTCATTGCCTTGAGAGCAACCTTAGCTTCGGTAACGGTACTTGTTCCGTTTGCCACGGCAACTACAGTGTTTGTGGGAACTACAGGGGCATCAGCAGGAATAAGACCATGTGTTTTTAGCATGGCATCAATTAGTTTAATTATATCTTGAGCCTTAGATACAGTAGTTGCAACCCCAAGAATCTTTGCCCAGAGGTTAGCAATTACCGCAGGTTGAGCTAAACCAACCCAACCAGCCACAACGGCTAGTACGTGTGTAACCCAAGGGTTAGATAATAGAAATGCAACATCCATAACAGTCTATCTCCTAAAAAAATGTTAATTATTATTATTCAGTTATATTTAGTAAATTATGTATTTGCCTGATGTTTTTTGTTTATTTGGATCATTTTTGAATTGGCTTCCCTGGCAGTAAATCCATGGGGTTCTCCTACGGGCCAATCAACAACCATACCCTTGGTTAAAATTTTTCCCTCAATTGCCGGATTTCCCGTACATAAAAAAGAACCATTTGATACAAGACTGATATGATTTGTGGTTTCATCATGAACATGAACTGGTAATTCATCTCCTACGTGTTCATATAAATGAATCGCCCCTTTCAAATCTCCAAGCTGAATTGTTTGCATTAAAAGAGCCATATATTATAATATTACCATTCCGTTTGCTTGTTTAGTAAGATTAACCTTTGGGGGTTGAATTGGTTCTGGTTCTGGATTTGGATTATATGCCTTTGATCCATCCCACATCCATCCATCTTGCCAAGCTCCATCATATTGGATTGCGGTTATTCCTTTGGGGGCTTGCCAATTTTCAGGATCACCATCCCACATCATTGAATTTATTACATTATTTGCTTTATCAATCAAAATATATACTTTCGCTGTCATATCAATTTCCTTTCATTTTATGGATACCATTCAAGTATTGCACATCCTGCTGTTCCTGCTGCTCCAGCCCTATTTGCTGCATTTGAATCATAACCCCCTCCTCCAGCCCCGCCATATCCAATTCCAGCCACACCATTTCCAACAATAGCAGATTGTTTACCAAACCCAAAACCCAAACCAGTATGAGAAGAAAACGATCCTGATAAACCTAATGCCCCAACAAACCCAGTGAAGTTTAAGTCTCCGTTAGTTCCTCCTCCTCCAGTTCCATTTGTTCCTGAAGTTCCCCCTGCGGCACCCGCTCCTCCTGTACCTTTACCCGCAGTTAGGGTTGTAATGGTTTGAGAACCTGATGCTAGTATTGTATCACCCCCGTCGCCCCCAGCCTGATTTCCTGATGATCCAGCCGACCCCGCCGCCCCAATTGTTAAGGCCAAAGTATTTCCTGGAGTCAGTCCTGTTAGATATTTAACTAAAACTCCTCCAACGCCCCCAGCCCCTCCAAAAGAAGCGGCGCCAGTGGGACTACCGCAAATACAATCTAGAGTGCCTCTAACACAACCTCCACCCCCGCCGCCTCCTCCAACTAACGTCACTTTTAGTTTTGTCATTCCTGTTGGAATAGTTAAGGTAGCTGAAGCGGTGCGAATATCTGCTGATCCCCCACCCCCACTTGCACTAATGCTAGTTAAACCAGCACCATTTCCGAAAAATCCAGCGGTATTAGCAATTGTTGTACCAATTTGGATTCCATCAGGAGTAATATTTGCTGTAACGGTAGAATTTGCAAATTTAAGTAATATAGAATTAGCTGTGCTATTCGCCGTACTATTACCAAACAATAGAGTAGTAGCAAAAATGTCCCCATTAACGTGAAGTGTGTGAAGGGGAGATGTTGTTTTAATTCCAACATTCGCTCCCGAGTCAATTCTCATCACTTCATTTAAAGTATTTGAAGTACCTGTGGTCCAAAAAGTTATGCGTCCAGGCATTTGGGTTGAATTTGCTGTGCCATCAGAATCCATACGAATCTGAGCGGCATTGACGAAATCTATACCATTATCCCCATAAGCAATAAATCTAGAAAGAACATCCCCCGAACTAATAATCCCCCGTGTCCCAACTACAGTTCCTCGGCTTTTTGCCCCCCCAAGAGTTGGTGCTACTGCCGCTGTACCACTATTTTTCCAGGTATAAGCAACCGTTGTTCCCCCTATGGCTCCAGTGCCATGATATTGTAATAACGGAGAATAAACATTTCCTGATTCAACGGGGACAGAAGTTTGGGTACCAATATACAATGTACCCAAAGTACTAAGCAAAATGTTTGCTGAAGCAAAAGCAGTCGTATTAATTAATACATCCGGGCCAACATTAATTACTGTGGGCTGAAGGTTTAAGGTGGCCGTTGAATTTGCCAAGGAAATTAAGACAGAATTAGCTAATAAATTTGCCGTGGAATTACCAACCAATAATTTGGTTACATCAAGAAATACATTAGCCCCGGCAACGTATGCAGTTGCATTTATTGTTGAGCTTCCAATCACAAGTTGTGTGGGCTGAAGATTAGCAATTCCTGTGGTGTTTGCCAAAGAAACAAGAATGCTATTTGCTGTCAAATTTGCGGTAGAATTACCGACACTTAATTTTGTAGTGTTTAAAAATACATTTGCCCCCGAAGCAAAAGATGTGGTATTAATGGTAATAGAACCAAGAACAATTTGCGTGGGCTGAAGGTTTAAAGTTGCCGTAGAATTTGCCAGAGAAACTAAAATAGAGTTTGCAAGTAGATTAGCTGTGCTATTCCCAACACTCACTTTAGTCGTGTCAATAAAAACATTAGCTCCAGCTATATAGGCTGAAGAATTAACTGTGGAACCCCCAATTATCAGGGTAAATGGAGTTAGGTTTGCCGTCCCTGTTGAATTTGCAACCGACACAAGGATAGAGTTAGCATTAAGGTTAGCAGTAGAGTTTCCAACACTTATTAAAGCTTGAGTGAAAAGAACGTTTGCTCCGACAGCTATGGCCGTGGTATTAGCGTTTATGTTTCCAAGAGCAAGAGCTGTAGTATTAAGAACAGAATTGCCGGCCGCAAAACCAATTGGACTTAAATTTAGAATCGCCGTGGCATTTGATAAACCAACAAAAATTGAGTTGGCAATCAAATTTGCCGTGGTGTTTCCAACCCAAAATGTTGAAGTGTTTATTGTAAGGTTTGAAGCAACGGCTACTGCCGTTGAATTTATAACAACGAAATTATTTACGTTGAGCCCATTACGAGCAAAAAATGAAGTATTAGCCAAAGATTCCCTGTCCTCTTTTGGTTATGTTATTTAATAAAGATATTTAGGGATTATATATTTACCTTTATGGATACCATTCAAATATTGCAGCCCCTGCTGTTCCAGCTCCCCCTGTTTTATTTGTAGTTGCTGTTTGTCCTCCTCCACCACCTCCTCCATAGCCATTTCCAGGATTACCGTTCGCATCACTTGTGCGGGGTTCTCCGGGGATACCTAAACTTAAACCTGAAACACCCCCCGCCACTCCTGTAATATTAAGATCACCATTCGTCCCTGTCCCTGATGCCCCCGCCGCTCCTTGGGCTCCTGTTCCTGCTGAACCTCCAATTCCCTTTGATGCCGTTAAAGTTGTAATGCTTTGGCTTCCTGATGCTAAAGTAGTATCTCCTCCATTTCCTCCTGCGGCCGGAGTTGACGCCCCCGCCGAGCCTGCTGCCCCAATCGTTAAGGCTAATGTATTTCCCGGAGTCAGACCTGATAGATATTTTACAACAACTCCTCCAGGCCCCCCCTTTCCACCAGTTCCCGCCGCGCACCCACCAACGGCAGCCCCTCCTCCTCCCCCACCCCCTCCAATTAGGGTGACTTTTAATTTTGTGGCTCCCGTTGGAATTGTGATTGTTGCAGTAGCTGTGCGAATATCAACTACGCCGGTAATTGCAACTGCTATGCTTGTTAAACCAGCTCCATTTCCAAAAAAGCCAGCGGTATTAGCAATCGTGGTTCCGACTTTCATTCCATCGGGGGTGACGTTTGTTGTTGCTGTGGAATTTGCTGCGGAAATAAGAATTGAGTTACTAAACACATTTGCTGTTGAATTGCCAACAAAAATCGTGTTACTTGAAAAATCGCCATTAACTTGCAGAGTATAAGCAGGAGCTGTAGTTCTGATTCCAACATTCGCTCCTGAGTCAATTCTCATTCTTTCAGAAGGAGTATTTGAACCAGGGGGTGTTGTCCAAAATGAAAGATGTCCGGGCATTTGGGTTGAATTTGCCGTACCATCAACTACGAAACGAATTCGGGCTGCGGCAATAAAATCAAGGCCGTTGTCGCCGTAACCGTGAATGTTTAATAATACATCGCCAGAAGACATCACGCCGCGTGTTCCTACAGTCGCCCCTCTACTGTGACCCCCACCAATAATTGATCCTGTGGTTCCTGTTGCATTCCAAGTATAAGCTACAGACAAAGCTTGCGTTAGATTATGAATTTGAAATGGAACAATGACTGCATTTGCTGGATTTACAGGATATGAAGTAACTGAACCAATTAAAACAGCATTTGAAACACTGACAATATTTGAAGTTTTATCAAAAACAAATCCCGCACTCGCCCCCGTAGCCCCCGAATCATTAAATTGAACTTGCGTATTTGCTCCTGCTGGCGCAGCCGTGGCAGTAATGCTCGTTAAACCAGCACCATTTCCAAAGAAACCAGCGGCGTTTGCAATTGTATTTGCCCCAACTTTTATACCATCGGCCGTAACGTTTGTGGTTTGAACAGAATTGGCGACTTGAAAGATAACAGAATTAGAAAGAGAATTTGCGATGGTATTTCCAAAAAACATTTTCACTGTATCAAAATAAACATTTGCTCCAGCAATATGAGCTGTAGAATTTACAGTGGAAGAACCAATTTGAAGATTGGCAATGGTAAGATTGGCCAAAAATGTAGAATTTGAAATTTGAAGAATTGAAGAATTACAAAATAGATTGACTGAAATGTTTTCAGTCTTAATTGTTAGATTTTGCCCATGAAGGCGACTACCTTTTCCGCTTCTTGACCCTGGTGTTATAAACATATATCACTTTCATACATTTTTAATTATTAAGACAGTATTTAAATGGCCCCATAAAAATCATGGATAAAACGTGCCGCTGTCACATAACCAAGATCATAACCATTCACAACAATGTCCGAGGAGTTTGCCACACAATTCACCGTGCTGTTTCCAATATTTAAAAGTGTGTTATTAAGAAACACATTTGCCCCAGTAGTATAGGCTGTAGAGTTTACCGTTGAACTCCCAATAACCAGCGTTGTGGGGGTTAGATTTGCTATTCCTGTGGCATTAGAAACCTGAAAGATAATAGAATTTGAAATAGAATTTGCGATGCTATTTCCCATTGACATTTTAACTGTATCAACGAAAACATTCGCCCCAGCGGCATAGGCAGTACCATTAACGGTAGAAACGCCGATGACTAAAGTAGCAGGACTTAAGTTTGCCGTCGCTGTAGAATTTGCCAGAGTTATAAGAATACTGTTTGATAACAAATTCGCCGTAGAATTTCCAATTGACAAGGTAGTTGTAGAAAGAAAAACGTTGGCTCCCGCAGTATAAGCAGTAGCGTTAACGGTGGAAGCCCCGATGACTAAAGCCGCAGGATTTAGATTTGCCGTTGCTGTTGAGTTGGCCAGAGTTATAAGAATCGAGTTGGCAAGTAAGTTAGCGGTTGTATTTCCGATACTTAATTTTGTCGTATCAAGGAAAACGTTAGCCCCGGCAATATGGGCTGTGGAGTTAACTGTCGCACTTCCAATTATAAGCTGGGTGGGTTGAAGATTTGCGGTTCCCGTTGAGTTTGCCAAAGAAACAAGAATGCTATTTGCTAATAGATTAGCTGTAGAGTTTCCGATACTTAATTTTGTAGTATCAAGAAAGACGTTAGCCCCGGATATAAATGCTGTGGTATTTACGCTTGCCGAACCAAGAACAATTTGTGTGGGCTGAAGATTTAAAGTTGCCGTGGCATTGGCTACTTGGATTAAAATAGAATTTGCAAAAACGTTTGCAGTAGAATTTCCAAGCAGTAATGTAGTGACTAAAATGTCTCCATTAACTTCAAGTTTATGTGCGGGGGCAGTTGTGCCAATACCTGTATTTCCCCCGCTATCAATTCTCATTACTTCATTAAGAGTATTTGAGGCCCCTGTGGTTGAAAATGTAATACGTCCTGGCATCTGAGTAGCATTTGCCGTGCCATCAACGAGCATTTGAATTCGGGCCGCATTAACAAAATCTGTAGCATTATCGCCATAAGCAATAACGGAACATAAAACATCCCCCGAAGAAACAACAGCATGGGTTCCGGGCACAACGCCCCGACTTTTTGCACCCCCAATTACTGGAGCCGCACTAGCAACTGCGCTGTTTTTCCAGTTATAGGCTAGCAAAGAACCTTGAAACGTCCCCGAACCATGGGCTTGAAGTTGAGGATTTACAGTATTTCCCGATTCAACGGGAGCATTCGTATATGGATTACCAATATAAAATGTACCAAGCGTACTTAAGAATATATTAGCCGACCCGTAAGATGTTGTATTAATGAATAAATCGGCCCCAACATTGATACCAGCCGGAGTTACGTTTACTGTTGATGTAGAATTTGAAACCTTAACTAGAATAGAGTTAGCAAGTAGGTTTGCTACGGAATTACCAACACTTAAAGTTGTGGTAGAAAGAAAAACATTCGCCCCGGCTGCATAAGCAGTAGCGTTAACGGTGGAACCCCCAATGACTAATGTTGCGGGACTTAAGTTTGCAGTTGCTGTAGAGTTTGCTAAGGTAACAAGAATTGAATTAGCAAGCAAATTTGCGGTGCTATTACCAAAAGACATTTTCACGGTGTCAAAGAATACGTTAGCTCCCGATATAAAAGCTGTAGTATTAACTGACGCCGAACCAAGAACAATTTGTGTGGGCTGAAGATTTAAAGTGGCCGTAGAATTTACGACCTGCATTAATATTGAATTAGCAAATGAATAGGCAATGGTATTACCAATTCCTAATGTAGTTGAATTTATTGTTACATTTGTTCCTAGAAGAAGGGTATTCGCAAGATTTACAGTGTTTGTGGTATAATTGAAAGTAAAGCCAGTTGAGCCAGCTTCTACTCCACTGTTAGCAAAAATAACTTGAGCATTTGTAACACTAGTATTTGTGCTCCCAGTACTTGGTAGAGGTTTACCGCTTCTACCTCTACCAGCTCTGGAACCCGATGATATGAACATTGATTTTTATTTCCTACTAATTATTAAAAGTCGCCGTAATTGCTTGTCAAATGAATTGTTTTGCCTGAGGTAACAGTTGAAAGAGCTTTTGCAGTTAAGGTGTCTCCATTCTGCAAAAAGATATATTGCTGTCCATCATTATCAACGGGAAGTCCAGGTAAAAGGGTTGTCCCTAAAAGATTAACAGAAGCTGTGCTGCCATCTGTTCCTGAAGCAGCGGGAATAGAAACGCTACCCAAAACATAAGCCGTTGAGCTTCGGGTAACAGAAATCTGCACTACCCGAGATGAAGTATCATCAGAGGCGGCAATTAAAGACGTAACCTTAGAACCTGAAGCTCCGGCAGTTATAACAGTTTTTTGGTTGGACGCATCAGCGTTAACTATTTGGACGACCCCGATTTTTGGGGTTTGTAAGACGACAGGGGTAGATGCCATTTAGTTTTATATTCCTCCATATATACGATGAATAACTTCGGCCACAGTATAGGTTATATCATAGCCGCCTACTTTTAGACTTAATGAGTTTGCAACTAAATTGACTGTTGAATTACCCATTTGTATTGTGCTAGTATTTATAGAAACGTTTACACCAACATCAATAGTGTTGGAAACAGCTAAGGTATTGCTTGTCTTATTAAAAACTAACCCCAAACTGCCGTTTGCAAAGCCTCCATCATTAAATTGAATTTCAGTGTCATCCCCTGAAACTCCAGCCGTTACGGCTACTCCATTTATGTAAAATCCTGTGGCATTTACTGTCGTATTTACCGAGGAATTCCCAATAGCCAATTGGCCCATGTCCAGAAGAACATTTGCTCCTGCCATGAAGGCTATGGTATTAATAACCATCCCCCCCGTACCGCCAACACTTAATCCTAGAGCATTAACGATAGAAGGCCCAATAACCAAAGCAGTAGGAGAAAGGTTAGCAATTCCCGTAGAATTTGACACCGAAAGAAGAATTGAATTCGCCAATAAATTTGCCGAGCTATTTCCGATTACAAATTTTGTGGTATCAAGAAAAACATTGGCTCCTATTCCTATTCCTACCGAGTTAATAAAACTATTTCCCAGAGAAAATAAGGAAGCTGATAAATTTGCCATCACGGTAGAGTTGGCTGCAAGTTTCAAGATGGTGGCATTTGACATGATGTTTACCGTGCTATTTCCCGAAAAGAAAATAGCTGAATTTAAGGTATTTGAAACAAACACTGTGTTTGTTAGTTTATCAAACGTAAAAGCCCCGGAGCCTTCGTAGATTTCCGAATCATTAAACTGAATTGAACCATTTGGACCCCCAGGTTCATTAACATAAACCCAAGTACCATTAGAATAACATTCCAGGGTTCCAACTTCTTCATTATAACGAAAATAACCATTTGCCGCAGGTATCGGACGATCTGAATTATTTCCCAGAGGGATAATCGCTGCCCCTGGAGCATTCCAAATTAAATGAGTATTTGCATAGGCATTAGAAACGAATGCAGTCTGGAGATACGTATTAGTTACAAATAATCCAGTGTCTAAACCTGATTCAGCGAGAAGAAATGTAGTGTTTTGATTAGCGGAATATAATTTCTGATCCGCAAAATTTATTGCCAAATCTCCCGGACTTATATCATCAGTTGTAGGCACTTCCCCAGCCGAGTTACTTGCTAGAATTTGTGTATACTTAAATCGGCCTTTAATTAACCTGCGATTAAAAGAAGTGACTGTATCCAATTTTTATTTTACCTCGGCATCTCTCCTGATCAAGTTAATCGCATAATTTAATTCTTCCTGGGTATCCATGTTTTTAATTTTTGCAAATTCGTTGTCCATGATAGTAAGAACTTTATAGAGGGCCGAATTAGATTGAAACCTACGAGTGGTTCCAACAAAACTAGTCGGGGATGCCTCTCTTTCTTGTTTGAGCTTCAAGGCAGCTTCTTCTAATTTGCTGTTTTTAGTTTTAAGAATGTCGTTTTTAATTTGTTCCATCATATATTTTTTATTCAATTCCGCAAATTCATAGTGGAGTTTGTTAATATATAAACTAACAAACTCTCCCGAAACTTCTTCATCCTCTGTCATACATTAATCCTTTATATTTTTTTTAAGCACCATCTTCCTCTTCCGTAACAGGCTTGGTTGACGCATTAACATCCAAAGATTTTGATGCTACGGGGGGGCTCTTTACTTCCTCGGCATCCTGAATCTTTCTATTCCAGAATACCGCTACTTCGGCAACTTGTAATCCAGCGTGTTTTACTGCCATATCTAGAAGTTGGGTTAGGGCTTCATATGCTTCTTTTGGGGCGACAATTTTCATTTCAGCCATTATATCTATTTTCTCCTTTTTCAATTCTCTCTCTATATTCTTGTTACCATGGGGCGAATAGTCAAAATCCCCTCAACGATTCTCTCAACGGTTCCGGTGTTTGACGATAAGTCCACATCATAGACATATCTTCCCGACGTAATATTTGCCGTTTGATTTGCCGTGAGTGCAATATTTATATTGCCATTACTTACTTCCGTTGTAAATGACACATAAGTGTTGGATTCATAATATTTCCGAAATTGAGCCTCGGAAGTGTAATCAGTCAAGTCTCGGGCATCCCCATTGCTATCCAAAACTGAAATATTGGCGGAAAAAGTTGTACCTTGATCTATTGCAAGATTTCTTTGATTAGCCATATTATACGGACATCAATGTTCTAGTAACTTTAATACTGGTATTGTTTGTAGCCCCCGCTGTGTAATTCAATAAAGCATGGGTAGCATTTGTAGAAGCGGTAAATACTCCAATGTTGGTGTTTGTCACAATTGTTCCATATTCTGTCATGGTTGCTATCCCGCCATCATGAAGAATTAAAAGCTTGCTCATTTGAAAAGCATTCGCATTATTATCTTTGATGGAAATCAAATATTCCCCGGCCCTAAAGTCTGCCAGAAAGAATGAATCCAAAACTACCGAAGTTGTCACACTGGTATTAACATACAGGTTATCAAATTTTGTCTGGGGTAAAAGAAGTTCGGTAATAGAAGCATTGGGAACTAATAAAACAGACCCAACGGTTAAAGTCTGGGAAGTCTTATCATAGAGTAGACCAGAATGGCCGTTGAAAGCCCCCGAATCATTAAACTGAACTTGGGTGTTGGCTCCTCCAATAACCCCCAGACTAATAGCGGCGGTATTAATTGCAATTTGTACGTCTACCCAATTTGATCCTGATTGATCTGTTACATCAACGCTTGCTCCACTACCCCCAATAAAATTGATCTGAGGTCTTGTACCTATAGTAGCTCCCGAGTTTGAGACCACAATATATGGATCAAGATTGGTGTAATTTTTTCCATTTAAACGAATAGTCCCGGTATTCGCCAAAAATCCAACACTAGAATTTACAATAGCCGAAAATGTTTTTGTATTAACCTGAGTAGAATTTGCAAAGGTATTCGCAACATCATTTCCAATACTTAAGGATGTGGTGGATAAAAATACGTTAGCCCCCGCCGCATAAGACGTAGAATTAACAACCGAACCCCCAATTACAAGTTGGGTTGGTTGAAGATTTGCTATTCCCGAGGCGTTTGCTACCGTGACAAGAATAGAATTGGCTACTAAGTTTGCAATCGTATTTCCGACACTTAATTTTGTGGTATCAAGGAAAACATTAGCCCCCGCTATAAAAGCTGTAGTATTAACTGACGCCGAACCAAGAACAATTTGTGTTGGTTGAAGATTTAAGGTGGACGTTGCGTTTGCGACACTTACAAGAATAGAATTGGCGGTTAAGTTTGCGATGCTATTTCCAACACTTAATTTTGTGGTGTTGAGAAAAACATTAGCTCCCGCTACATAAGCCGTGGAATTTATCGTTGAGCTACCAATTACAAGTTGAGTTGGTTGGAGATTTGCTGTGCCTGTGGCATTCGCTACAGTGACAAGAATAGAGTTAGCGATTAAATTGGCAATTGTATTTCCTGCCGCCAGAGTCAGGAAAGTTAGCTGAGTAGCATTAGCAATAACCCCTCCCGACCCAACATTCAAATAGGTAGCAAAAACGTTGGTGGCAAAAACATTTACAACCGTGATAGAGGTAGCATTTACGACTGTGTTTACGCTATCATTTCCGACCGTGGTACTCGTGTTTACACTTAAGTTGGGGGGAATACCAATCCGAACATCAATCCTGTTTTGAGCCACATTATCAAACGTGAGAAGGCTAACTCCATTAGCCTGAAAATTAATAGTCGGCTCAGACCCAATTGAAGTTCCAGAATTTGCTACCGTGACACTAGATTGTATAGAAGTATATGTTGTTCCATTCAAGGTTATGGAGGATGTATTACAAGAAAATCCATTACTAGTATTTCCGACCACAATCTGGGATGTGCGAAGATAAGTGGAGTTTGCAAAGGCATTTGCAACGGAATTTCCTAAAAATAAGGTGTTGGCAAAAATATCCAAAACCCCATTAGATTGAACGTTTCCCCCCCTTAAGACATTACAGGAAAGAGTGTTAGAAGAAAATATGCCGTTGACAAATCCATTTCCCTGAGAAAATGAACCATTTGCCGTAGTATCAACCGTGACGACAGAATTGGCGATAGCATTAATGATAAGGTTTAATTTATCAAAAACATTCTGGAATGTTGAAATTGCGGTGTTTATTAATTGAATACTAACTGTCATACCTTAAGAAATCCAACCTCTAATAAGATCGCCTGAATCATTTTCTTTTGATCCGCAAGTTCTTTTTCCAGGTCTTGAACTTTTTTCGCCAATTTATTTCTTTCTAAAATAGCTTCTTTTTGTTTCTTGTATGCAGTTAGTTCACTCTGGTTATTATTTATGATAACCCCGGTATCTTTGTCCTTTTTATATCCGGGGATATTGGTTTCCTGGAGGTTCATCCATATACCCTTTTCACGTTTATGAATTGGGTGAAACTAAGCATATGCTTTTTCATGTGGCATTACAATGAGGACAAGAGGGATATTCCCCCGGAGATTTAACTTCATATGGTTCTTTACATCCACAAAAAGGACATTTTGGTTTAACTTTTTTCACTCGTTTAACTATTTGACGTAATGTCTTTTTCATTAGGCAGTCACGGCCACGGCCCGAAGATCATCTACTTTCGGGGGAAACCAATTATCGGGACTTAAGAACACAACTTTAATCTGATACGTGTCAAAGGTGTCAAATTCCACTTGCGAGGAATTAAAATATCTTGCTACATTATCATTTGTGATATTCTTGAAAACCTGAAGCGGATAATAAACCTTGGCTACTTTCATTCCCGAGGCTTGTAAACTATTATTAGAAATTGGGCTTGAAATCGTAAAGACCGTGCTATTAACGACTGTATTAACAACCGCCACAACATAATCCACGTTTGCAAACAAGGGCTGGTAGATTTTCACTAAATTTCCAGCGGCTAAAGAAGTATTAAAGTTTGTGCCTACCCCAGTAACAGTTGAGCTATTCAAGGCACACGTGACAACTCCAGGTAAAACTCCGGAGGTTGAAACTGTGGTGGTAGTGTTAGCTTCTAAAGTTGTGTTGGGATATAAGCGGAAACCATAGGTTAGTTCGCATCTATCTGAAGGATTAGTTATGGATGTATAGACCCCAAGCCCATCAATTTGCTCAAGAATTGTCCAATCCTTGTCATCAAAGGCTTCAGGATCATGGGAATTGTGAATTCGGGCAAAAACTTTAAAGTCTGTGTTTGGAGGACGGATAGCTGTTAAGTAGACTAACATATCCTCAGCACTTTGTCCGTTTGCCAGAGTGACCTTTGTGGTCACGTGTTTTGCATAAGCATTTCCATAATTAGTGTTTTCCCGAGTATAGTCATTGTTTATGTTATATTTGGCATAATAAGAATTTAGTTCTTTCGGATTTAGACTTATCCCAATAAAGTCATTATTTGAATGAGTATCAACATAAAATACGGCAGTATTACTTAAAGGATATCCAATCACGGAATTATTAGGAATTGCTCCATTTGCATAACCAATCACAAACTGGTTTGATCTTGAAACAATAACAGGATGAGAAGAAATACCAAAGTTATAAAATTGTTGGTTTCTCACGTCTAATTCAATTGCCGATTCAGTGGTATTAATATAATATGAAACCTTGGATATCGTATTAGCCGATGGTTTTACCGAATATAAGGACTTAAACTTTAGAGTATAAATTGTTCCCTGGGGATTATCAATTTGTAAATCCGGGAGTAAATTCTGAGCCTCCAAATTAAGTATTTTACAGCCTTTAAAGAAGGTATTCATTCCATTAAAACTGCTATAAAGAACAGCATCAACTCCGAAAGATAAGTTAGCCCCTGTGCCAACGGAAGTTAAAGCCGAACTGTTTACGATTGAATATGTGATTGTTGAGGTATTAACAAACCCGGCTCCGGCATTGGAAAAATAGATATTTTGAATCCTACCATTTGCATAAGTGATAATATTTGCTGTGGCGCGATAGCCCCCCAGCAATTCGTTGGTAACGTTTTCAAACCCATTTACTAACAAATAGTCAGTGTTTGAATATCCAGACCCCCCACTAATAATTGAAACATTTGCAATTTGATTATTTACGAAACGACAAGAATCGTTTGCATTTGAGTCGGCAAGTACAATCAAATCAGTTGTATGGCCACTAACATATGGTCTACTTTTTGAATATAAACGACCAACGGGAGATTTAAAGAAATAGGCTGCCGAGTTGGTAAAAGTAAATGGTTCATTAACAAGAAATGCATTATTAGACATGGACCGCAAAATTTTTCTGACATTTACGGCATGTTGATTTGCCCCATAATGATTCAGGCTTGTCACAACGATATATTCTGTTGTACCAGCGGTAATATTAAATAATTTTGTAAAATCAAAAATACTATTATCCGATAAGACATAAGTGTTTGGAGTTGTGACAAGTAAGGACATAGACACATTACTCACTGAAACAGTGGCTGGAGTGGCCTTTCCCCCTGGATAATATGGCTGACTTTGATAGATCAAGTCTCCGTAGTGTATATCATCGGTAGAAGATGTTTTCAGGTCAAAATTGACATATTCCATTGGATATGCGGGGCAAATAAAACGAATCGAATCATTAGATAAAACAACCACATTATTTGAGGAGGAAAATTCAATCAAGGCTCCATTAGCAATTTCTGTATTAGATTGTACAGATGAACCAGCGGTTGCATATCTAGCTATTTCAACTTTGAATTTTAAATCTGTATCGTTTAGAGGTTTCCAAACTGTTAAAAGATAATCTATGTCTGGAACAGTTTGATCAGGGGTAGATTGATCTGAGGTAGACAGGATGATATTATCTGTATTTGAAACTCCGGGAAATTCTTCCGCCGAATTAATATACGAAAACAGTTTACCAATATATTTTCCGCTGGGTCCAGGACTGGGGGTGTTTGTCAAATTACCATTCTTGTCAATCAGAAAATCACCCTGTCTACTTGACCAAAGTTCAAAATCTTCATCTCCATCAAATTTAATAATAATGGCATATTCTTGATTTGATGGCAGATTGACGGGGTTACGAAAACGAAAAACAGTGGGGGCTTGGGCTGTTGAGTCGGCAACAATAGCAGAATATTCTGTTCGGGCAATTGGAGCTGCTAGATTTATGATCGGCACCCCCTGTAGAGTTTTTACAATTTGAACTTCCACTCCAGGACCAGATATTCCGCTTTTGTTACCTACCGTTTTTGGTTTGTTTTTAAAAAACAATGATATTCTAGTAATTCCAACTGTTGTAGAGTTTTGAACTAACGATTTATCAACATAAAATGTCTGAGCCCAGTTAAATAATCCCATTTTTCTCTCTTTTTTAGAATATTAATTTGTTTGGCATTACCAGAGGAACTTCAGCATAGGCTAATGAACCTACTGCCGCCAATTCAAATAATGCATAAACTGGTATATAATTTTTATTTTGTTGGTTAAAATAATTTGGACTGTATTTATTCTTTTCTCTAACCAACGTTTCTATTTTTACATTGGCCACCCGAGTAAACCAAACTTCGGTTAAGTGATAACATGCGACAAGCGTTCCATCTGCCCCACTTATCAGGGGGTCTCCAAGGTTTCCTCCAAATGGACGAACATTATCTACTTCTATTACGCCATCCACATAAAATGAGTGTTTGGTGTTTGGTCTTAATCCAGTACAAGTCATTTTTATATAGTCATACGATAAAGAACTGCTTGTTGGAGGGGGAGTTCCATTTAAAAATGTAGAAATTTGCATAGTTCCCCAATTCGTCAGGGAGTTAACGCCTCCCGGTTCAATTAATTGTCCAGCATTTAAGGTGACATCGGCTGGATATTCCATCATGTATAATACCCCAGCATGGCCAAAACCTCCCATTGTTAATTTTATTTTATAGTTTGTTCCATTAATAGGATTGTGGTTAAAGGTTAGTTTTCCCACTCCGATAACAAAACCATCAGCATAATACACTAAAGGATTATTTGTTAAGGTTGCAATCTGTCCGTTTGGAAAATAAGTTCCCGCAAACATATCTTCCCAATAAGGCCCTGAATAAGGATCATTCATCAAGGCCACAACTTCAGCATTTGTTAATGGTAAAGATGAGCCAGTATCAATCAATAAGACGTTATTTTGGAAAACTTGTAAGAGAGGATCATTTGAAAAATCAAAATAAAGATGACCAATACCAGGTTTGGTTGAAAATGTAAATTCATTTACATAAGAAGCAACACCTGGAACTACTCCATCCGTTTGTAAAACTCCAAAATCATACCAAAATTCATATATTTGAGCAGTATTTCCAACATCTACAATTTTAATATCCGTGGCATTATTTTGATCAACACAAACAAAATTAACATAGGCTGCGGAAAATTGTCCGGTAAAATGTTTTAAGGACCAATGAAATCCAGGGGGCACGAGCAAGTTGCTGGCCAAAGATGGTAATGTGTTTCCTGTTGCCTCTGTTCTTTCATTTTGCGAAGCTTGTACTGTTTCAATATCCGCCGCATATTGTGGGTTTGATGTGTCTGAATAAATTTTGGTACTAAAATCATCGGCAAAAAAGCCATACTTAAAGCGGTTAATTGAACCATCAATTGAACTTGGGATAGTTTTGTTAGTAATGCTTGTCTCAAGAATTGATAAAGATGTATAATATTCAAGGCTCTGAATTCTTCGTTCCAAGTTTCCAATCTGAGCCATATTATAGCCTTGAGGTTGGAAAAATCTGACATTTTGAATGCTAATAGATTGTCCCAGACTGTGGTTTTCAATTCTGGTATTTAAGTCTCGTTCATTAAAGACTCCGGTACTTACAACTTCGGCTAGTTCAAAAGATTGGTTTTTTGGAAGATTTGGATAGGGTGGAATATCAAGAGTTTGTAGTTTTAATATATCAACTGGTAGGTTTGGCTCATATCTTTTTGCAGGATCAGCATTGGGTAATCCTTTTACAACCACAATATTGCCATCTGAACCAATAACAATATCATCCTTCCGTCCCAAATATTGTTGTACATCTGATTGAAACAAAGAATCAGGAAGGGGGAATTTTTTGTCATTTGTTGGATCAGCAGTATTACCAAATGACAAAGTATAAACTGGGTTTACGGGGGCTGTGGCCGCATTTTGTGTTGGACTTGCTGTTGCTACAACAGATGGACGGAAATCAATACAATTCATCAGGTCATAATACTTACCCTTGTAAGTATAAATCTCGGGAATTTCCCAAGTGGCGGCATCGGAAGAAAGATTTGCCAGGGGCAAGGAATCCAGGGTTGCAATTTGTGCAGCATTAGCTGTATGTAAATAAGAAACAGTATCATGATAAGAAGCTGAAGAAGTTGTGTAGTAATCAAAAGAAACCAGAAGATAATCTGTACTTATTAGGGCAAGACCACTCTTTGGTTGTAAGAATAGGTATGAAAGATCGGCAAAGTTTGCATTATGATTACTATCAATATAAAACTCACTTGTGATATCAATACTTGCGGTATTAACCGAGGAATCTCCAACCCAAACATTTCTTAGTCTAAACACATCAGAAACCCCCAGAACCCAAGGTCCAACGGTATTTGCGACATTATTGGAGAGCTGGAGCTTGACAAGTTGGTTACGATTTACAGTTTTTGCCGCACTAGTCGCCCCCATTTTCATGATATTTACCCCCAGAGCTGTATTAACGGAGGTAGCCGTATCAAAGGTCATTCCAAAGTCCAGGGTTAAGATATTCCCATTTGCATCAACATTTCCCGATAACCCGGCCCGTACTCCAAAAGGCACGGGTAAGTTTTTGGGGAAAGTTCTCTTGAACTGATTAGTAGTATTTGCATAAACACAGTTTGAATCAACTACGATCAGGGTGTTATTTACGACCGTGATAACCTTTTTAATATCATAAATGTCATTATTTGGGAACAGATATATGTAATCACCACTCACCAAATCAGACAAGAATGTTGTGGAAGTCCCCGTAACATTTGGAGAGGTAGTGTTACAAGAAACGGTTCCTGTCAGGCTATCATATTCAACTAGATTATTTCCAATCGGTACAACATATAAGTCTTTTAAGTTATCGTTAGATAAATCTCCGCTATAAGGGAAAAATTCATCGGGACTTGCGGCTATAGATTTGGTTAGAATACCATTATTTCCAGTCGTCGTTGTTTGATCAATCGTTCGGTAAATGTATGTGGTGTTATTTGAATTTTTGATGGATTCCAGTCCCGAACGAAATACCATGGCATCATTTTCAACACTCTGAATATGTGCCAAATTTGCCGATGTGGTTGGGTCACGGTCTAAAATAATATCGCCAATACCCTTGTAGCTTGATCCATTATAATAGACCGAACGTACTTTGTTGAAATTTGAACCATTAGCCACATTCACATTAAACAAATATAAACGATAGATCGCCGTTGGGTCTCCAGGAGTTCCTTGTTCTAGAACCATTGAACGAATTCTAGCTGTTCCAATCAGATTACCTTGAGGGGTAGTATTGGAAGCTACAACTAACGACACATTTGATAGATATGTTTTAGCGGTATCATATAGGGATATTTGATCGGCCGTAGAAAATTGGAATATTCCCCCAACCTGATTTATTCTCACATATGCATCATAGTTCAAGGACACTTTCAAGGTGTTTGCAATCGCCGTGTCTAATCCCTTACCAACATCAATACGATAATTAAAATTGGTTTTTACGTGTTTGCCTTTAATATAGGCATTTCCTGAATCAACCACAACTGAATACGAATTGCCTTCTAAAGCTGAGTTTGAAGGACTAGCTGTGGTGACAAGAAATGGGTCAAGAACAAAGTTTCCACTGGAATCAAAGGTTCTCTGGGCCATTTCATCCCCAATACGAGAATAGGACGAAACTTGATTTTGTTTATATGGATTCCCATCATTCCATTCTACAAGGGTGAAAAATCCATCAGTATTTTTAGCGGTCTCAAGATCAAGAACTGTTAGGGTAGGAACTAGCTGTAGACGATTTGCCCCCGGAGCATTGGAATCATCAATTCCCAGGCTATTATCCAACAAACTTGTATCAATATTGGCGTCAATAATATTTTCAAGTGTCTTAAATCCAACGGCCACAGAATTAGGAGCATTGGAGTATTTGTCAACGATTACGACTTGTTTATCAACTCTCTCAAAATATCCTTTTTGGTAAATTACGCCATTAGAAACTAAAAAGGCATATCCCGTTCCTGTTGCATCCCCCCCACTTGCAACCTTAACTTTTGTTAGGTAATTTTGAGCGACTAAATCAAGAATCGCAATTCCCGAGGTATTATTTGCGGATTGAATTCTAACCGATGGAATATACGTATATCCCGAACCCCGATCAGTCATTATAACTTCTTTTACTTTTCCAACAGCATTGGTGATTATTTCCCCTTTAGCTCCTGTTCCAATAACCCGAAGAACTGTAGCCGAAGCAGTGTTTGCCGCATTAATAATATCGGCCCCTTTATTAATTGTCCAAAAATCTGAATTAGCATCCCCATCAGCTAAATCGGTAGCTCTTGGAGATACATAAAGTATGACTTGGGAAGAATCAGCTAAAGTTGTCGTATCAATAGAGATAATCTGAACATTAGCTCCCGTGTCAGGATCAATAATATATTGAGATGTAGAAAAATTTCCCGTCGTCATACTCACAACCAAGGCGGGAGAAAATATTAACTCATCAGTGTTTGAAAAATTTAATCCCCCATTTTCAACCGAAACTGAAAAGATGGAATTGTTAGAATCATACACCGTTAGAGTATCGGCGGGAGAAAAAGCGGTATCGGTTCCGGAAATTCCAGAATTGATATAGTTTACGTAAATTGTTTTTAGATCAGGAGGGGCAGCTTCAAAACCATCCACATAATTAACGACATAACCAGCCAAACCATCAGCATTCTTGACAAAAAGATTATTGAATAATGATACATCAATAGGAACCCCATTAACATCATTATCAACCAGTTTTACATATGCATAATTATTCAAGAAAGAGAAATTGCAGCCATCAACAATTGTTCCTCGTTTAAAGATATTATCACCAAAACGCTCTATTTGAGCCTGGAACATAGTCTGAAGTTGATTTAGTTCCCGAACTTGAACCGCCACGGAAGGACGAAATAGAATTTTATAGTAATTCTTGGCGGGATCATAATCGTCCGAATAAGGTTGGACTGATAAATTTGTTGAAATAGGCAACTTACTTCTTATCCTTTATAAATGGAGGCAGAAAAATTAATAACGCCGCAAGGCACCCAAATACCCATAAAAGTATTAGTATCTCGTAGTACATTTACATCCTCTAGAAATTGAAGGCAATTTTGAATTTTTCGGTTTGATCATCTTGTCTTGACACATCGGAAATATTCTCCAGGTAAATTACTTTACCCGATCCATAAACAATTTCGGGACTATAAGCATTACTCATATTTAGAATGGCCCCGCTTGTGTTTCCAACCACGATATTATTTTCCTCAAATACTCCAACTTGGTTTGAAGTATAAAGGATGGTGTTTGAACCATCCAAGATTGCTGAATGAAGTAAGGCATTAGATGTAGTTAAATTTCCCTGATATATTACTTCATTATCCTCAAATGTTCCCAGAGAAATCGTTCCATTATACTTGTATAATTGAATAAAAGTGTCAAATCCCTTGAAAACATCATTTCTCTTTATTGTGTCTAGATAAGCTATTGTTCCCGTTCTCTCCCCAATTATAAAATCCCCGGTCTCCATAGAACCCGAAACATTACTTCCCCGAATCGTTGCTATAGACACAAGTTCCGAAACGACGCCCGTTGAAATCACGTTTATTGCATAAAGATAAGCATTAGCCGAATCAAAATACGCATTTGTGGTTAAATCAAAAACACTGGAATTCGTGATACTATTAACAACCCCAAGCTGATTTGAAGCATTATCCGAAGTTGTCAGATAAACAAAATCCCCCACATTAAGCAAAGAAACAAAATCTCCATCCGAGGCTGTGATCGTGGAGGTTGTAGAGTCTGCGGTTGCTATCTTAGTGATATTATATTTTTTGATCTTATAGAAATTTTCATTGGAGATAAATTCTCCAACAACATTTGCCAGGTGAAATACAACATTTGCAAATAAGGGATTTTTCAGAACCCCAAATTGCTGGAATTTATTGGTCGTTAAAATTGTGTTGGATTCGCTGTTAGATAACTGAACCGAGATTTCAAATTTAGAACAATTAAGTTCCCGAGCCGCATTAAATCCATGTCCCTTGTTTGGGCCATAAATTGGACGAATATCAGCCTCTTGAACAACCCCAACCACATTATTTGCTATGACGTTTGCCTGAATAAATTCGTAATCCGCCCCCCGATTTAACATCTCAATCTTGTAAATAGAATTAGAAGCCACAGCATTCACCAAAGCCCGAGCTACAGCATTTACCGTTTCGGCTCCCGTGCCTATAATATTTACTTGCGGATATATCTGATATACACTTCCATTTTCCGGGACAATTTCTAAGACTGTATTTAAACGAACGTAGTTTCCATTAGTATTTGAATAATAATCAACTACAGTTCTATATTGGCCGACTCCGGTACCCGAAGATATATAAAGTAAACATCCAGTATAAAATCCATTTACTGAAGATATATTAGAATTGGATACTCCAAAAACTAGAGGATCGCCATTAATTTGAATATCTGTCCCCGTCCAAGTACCTGCTAAGTAGTTATTATACTTGAGCCCTCCATTCTCAATCTTAATAACATCTATTGCTCCCTGCTTTGCCCCATTCGTAACATCATTATTTGCAACTACCGGAAAATTATTAGAGGTCGCAAATTTAGCAACAATATCACTATCCACGGAATACATATATTTCCAGACATAACCATCCGAGGTTTGGTAAAACTCAGTATTCGCCCCCGAAATATCGGAAAAGTTTGGTTCAATTGTTGAGTTAGCCCTAAAATTATTATCTAAGCATTTGAAAACATGATAGAAAGAAGTTGCATTCACAATCGCATAAAAATCTTTTTCGGCTAAAGTTTCCTGATCATCATACATCTCAAAAACTTTAGCAGATTGATAGGGAATGTTCCGAATGATCAAAGCCACATCATCGGTTCCAATTCGTTTCCCTTCAATCATGTTTCGGTAAGTAGAAGTTAAAGTTGTTTCAATATTATCCTCCAGGGGTTGGAGCATATTATTGGAATGATTGGTATGATCGCCAATAAAGAAATAATATTGGTTATTACCCAAGGTCACGGAATCAAGAAAATCCTGGGCCGCTGAATGTCGCCAATTATTTGGAAGAAGTTTTGTGTTAGCTACCATTTTTTAGATAGCTGTACCATCAGACATAAGAAACTTCCTCACTATTCGCTGTTAACTCAGATTTTATTTCCGACAAGACATTCAAGGAACCAAACATTTTTGAACCCGCAAAATGCATCACATTAACCATCATATCTTTGTATTTATCAAGAGCTAATCCACTTTGAATATCATAAGAATATTCCTGGTAATAATATCCATCATATAGTTTTTTGCCGTCTGACAAGAAACCTCCCCGGAATGTATAATATCCCAGCCCCTTACCCCCTTTTCCAAGATTAACCAAACCTTCGGCAACAATGTCGGCATTTGAAGTATTTTTTAATATAACTACTTCTCCGTCCTGATATCCAAATCCAGAATCCTTAACCTCAATACCCGAAATAGCTCCAGCTTCAGTTTGGACGAAATCTAAAATACGTAAATTGAACCCCGAAACATCAGACCATTGAACAAAATCTGAATAAACAACATTAGCTTGGGAACCCGAATCATCCCCGACTACATAAGTTGTTCCATTAACAGTTGGAACGAAATTATTCAAGACCGAAAGTCTTTCCAAAACAAGATGCGAGGAATTAGAGGATAAAACCAAACCTCGGGCTCCTGTCGCCCCTTGTTCTACAACTTCCCCCAGAGCAAATAATCCGGTCGGTCCCTGAATAGTTAAATCAATGTCTTGAGCATCGGCCCCGGCACTCAGAGGATCATAAACCCTAATCATGGGGGCCTTATTATATCCCGAACCTGGATTTAAATTGGTTATTTTGTTTATGGTTCCCACATTTTGGGTGGACCAAGATAAGCAAAGAGCAACATTTCCTGATGTCAAGTTTGCACTCGCCAGAGCAGGAAAATTGTAAGAATTATCCTCTAAACCAACATGAAAATAGTTATGAATAACGTCAGAATTTAAGTTTACCGTCTCACTATAAAGAAATGAGGTAGTGTCAACATTAAAGCTTGCTCCTGTTCCAATGCTCACGAGGTTTAAGTTTGCCATTCCCCCCGAATCTAAACCAACGATATAATTATATGGAGCATTACTAAATGCCGAACTAATATCAATAACTCCTAAGTCATAAGTCACCCGAAATACTAGGGCACGATTATTTGAAGTCAGGCCATAAACATTATTGTTTTGTAAAAAAACCCCATGTTTATTTGTAGCCGTAATAATTGCATTTGGTCCATTTATGCCAGTCAAGGTAAGAATAACAGCTTCCCCGGTTATTGCATTAGTGGTATTATTTACTCCTAAAATCGTTTCCCCAACTTGAAAGTTAGCAACCGAAGACGTGATTGTCAGGACAAGGTTAGAAGAAACCCCCATGATATTAGCCGTAGAGGTAAAATCTGTATATCCATTAGAAACGGCTAAATCTGCTCCAATCGCATTAGCGGTCGTGAAAACAGAATTTGAATCTAGATTTCCCGACATAATAAAAAATTCAAGTTGACCAGCCGTGGAATTTGCCGGGGTTACATTATAAACTCTTCCATAACCCTTCAAGGAATCATTAGCATAGTAAGTAAAAACAGCATCTTGATTCGCAAAAGTTCCATTTGCCCCAGTATAATTAATACTACCCTTAGGTTGAGAAATTGTTTCAAATAACTGAAAATAGCCATTTGGGGTCGTATTTGGTACCACATTTGTAATTGTGAATACTTTTTCGGAGATTAAAACCTCGGCATTTTCCGAGAAACCATAACCGCCGTCTTCAAAGGAAAAGGTGATAATTCCAACAATATCACTAACTGATGTGACTCGGGCTTTACCCCCCAAACCAGTCTTGGAGCTTATAACATCAACAATATCCCCCACGGCAAATCCTGTTCCCGAACCATCCAAGGATACATTTAAAGACGTAAGGGAACCCACAATTGTTGGACATTCCCGAACATTTACCATTTTTAAAGAGTCTTGAATCGTTTCCCCAGTCCGAAAATTCCCCTTAATGGCCGAAATATAAAACACATCAATTAACCGAGAACCTACTGTTCTTCGGACTACTCGCTCCACAAAAGCGGTCGCCCCAGATTGTAAACCCTGGATTTGCTGATGGACAAATAGGTTATTATTATCTTGAACTGTGATTTCAAGATACATTGGAATTTTCCAGATTCCATCAGATAAGCGGAAAATGCTTTCCGAGGGATATATAACTGTGGCTCCCTGACCAAATACTAGTTTGAAAAGAAGATCAACCCCTCGCATTGTTCCTTTTGAACGGTATAAATCCAGGGAGTGTTTAACTAGGTTTCGGACATTTGTATGGGAAGTAATAGGGATAAACTTTAAAAACTTTTCCTTGAAATGTTTAAGGAATTCGTCTAATGTAAAGTCAATATCTTTTATATTGAATAAATTTCTTGCATACCATAAATCATTATATTGTTCTTCTCTCCATTCAAAATATGCCTTCATAAAGGCTACTAAAATAGGGCCGTCTTCTCTAAATGTCTGAGGAAATTGTTGTTCTATAAGTGGACTAATATGTTGTTCGAGTGTATCCATTCTATCCATAGTTTATTCCATCTGCGCCATTATAGATTAAGCCCCATGTTTCTTTATCCATTCATTTGAGAAGTATTTACGCTTGTATTCCTCGCCTTCCGTATGTCCAACCTTGATAGCTAGATCAGGAAACTGTTTCTGTTTGGTAAGCGGCACTGTTTCTCTCTTGAAATGAAAATGGTGCATCTGATCATGAGTGGGGTCAACAAAATGCTTGATTTCTGGTATCTCTACCCAGGAATGTGAGCCTTCTTGTCTTCGTTTCCGTCCAGGAAAAGTAGTTAATTGATGAGTTGATGTTACTGGAGACGTATAATAACCATTTAAAACCTTAGCGGAGGGATAATGTGGTTTCAGGGCCTTAACTACCGCCCGAGAAACAGCCTCACAGCGTCCAAAACAGGCGAGACGATGACTTGGAGCTTTTGAAGATGCATCCGTAAATCCCTTGTCCTTGGCATGTTTGATATAATAATCAAGCCGGGCCTTTGATGCCAATTCTCTAATCTTTGGCTCATGCTCGGACTTGAATCTTTCTGTTATTAAAGTGATGAACTCCCCAAAGCTTAACATTTCTCTTATATCATTCTTGAGTTTGCATCAATAATATCATATCTCACTTAATATTCATCCTATTCTGTTTACTCCCCAAACCAAGAAGCCAGATTAATGCTACCACAAATATTGCTAGGGAGAGCATAATTTCCATGTCAGTCAAAGAGTTCTTCTAAAATCATAAAAAACTGATGAAATAATTTATGTAGTTCCCGATCTAAATCACAAAATGGTTTTGGTTTTGGTCTTGGGGGATTAACCACTGGAGGAGGAACAGGAACTGGAACTGGATCAACCACAGGTGGGGGAACAGGGGCTGGTGGCTCAGGATTTGGATTAACAATAACTGGAGGAACAGGGGGCGTTGGATCAACTACCGGAGGAGTTGGGGCTGGTGTTACAGGGGCTGGATCATCAACCTTTAATTTTTGATCTGAGGGGGTAATCCAGGGAGTTTCGGGTTTGATAATCTCAATTTGAGGAGGCGGTAATTTCTTAGGCGTATTATGATAATATGCTCCCGCTCCAACAGCCATCATTAACATAACAGCTACCGCAACATGTGTTTTTTTTACTGGACCAGGGCTCGGCACAACTTCCATATTATTTAATGGGGCTGTATTGTTTTCTGGCATGGGATTGTTTGGGGTGTTAGCTTCTTCTGCCATTTGATTATCCTTTTCTTCTACTCGTTAAATGTTTGATTCCATCATGAACTAAATGTCCAACCCAATTTACTATTCTGGAGGACGTAATAATACGAGGTTGCTTAGCTATATGTATCTTGGCTCCCGGATGTAAAATGAATTCATATTCATCTGGGTGTTCCGACACATGACTTACATAAGCCCCATGTGAACCCTTGGGAACATGAATTGTCACATAATGACGGTTTTCTTCTTCATCTTCCTTGGAAAAATCTCGGGCAATATCTCGCCTTAATGACGTACTGGTAAAGGCGGGAAGATGAATATGAAAATGTCCGTGTTTATTTTCTCCGGGAGCCTGATACATTTGCTTAATTGCCGAACGAGTCATTCCCGTGTGAACGGCAAAATCGTGGGGTGTTTCATGCTGAACCAGGGCTTCTTTTATTCTTCCAGGAATCTTTGAATCATCATAACGATTAGAGTGCCCCATGATGTGTTTATTTATTGGGACGCTTGAACCCCCAGTATACTGTTTCAGGGCTTCCTTATGATCATCATTAAATGTATAATGGTTAGTTAATTTATTATGAAGTCTATTAACATAGTCAGGTTTAGTATTCTTATCAAGTTTAAAATCATCAACATGAACAATTTGGGCTTTTATTAGTTTGGGTTTATTTGGGTTAACATGCATATATTTCTTTTGGGCCAGAATATTCTTTAACGCATTTTTATGTTTCTGGGGATCATCCAGAGAAGCATGACCATATACCCCCCCAAATTGATCCACAAATCTAGAAACCAATCCTTCCGAAACATCTCCATTTTTTCCGATAAAACCTAGAAACATTTTCTGATATTTTGGGACGATATGTCTTAGTTTCTTCATAGGGATAGGAATTCTATATCTACATTAATGTTATTTGATTCAATACTTAAAATAGTATTCAAGGCAGCTTTAATATCTAAATCTTTTGGGCGCACATAGATTAATAAGCTACTACCCTCATAATCTTCAATCAAGAAGTTATTCAAGTTTATCTTCCCCAGGGTATAATCTATGGTTCCAATATCCGTAATTTTGGTAATAAACGTTCCATCATTTTTAACGATTCTAACAATCCCGTTTCCATCGTCTGCCAGAATAACATTCTGTCCCCCAAATCGGAATGAGGAAGACGTTAGAACTGTTTTATCGTTTACTGAGTATTTTGTCTGAAGTAAAGAAAAATCATCATCAAGTTCAGTAGCAAAATCCACGACAATATTTTGAGAGGTTAATAAGGATGGTTGAATTTTCTTGTAAATTCGAGTTGTCATAATATTAGAGATTATTGCAGGATTTACCTCATCAATAATATCCCGAAGCTGAGAGTCCCGCAAAATTACATTAAAGTTATTCAGGAAATCATCATTATATTGATTGATTGCGGAAACTACCAGAGACTTGATATATTCGGAAGTAAAATCAACAAGATTTAGGTTGCATCGCACCAAAGCAGTAATATCAATATAAGTAAATTCTGGTTCAATAAAGATTGGAATAATAGAAAGATTACATCGTTTTTTCAGGAAATTATAGTATTCAGTTTTTTTGGAATCAGGTAATCCATCCACATTTGCAATATCCACGGAAACGAATATTTTACCAAATCTTGGGGGATTAACTTTTTCTCCGCCGAATACTGCAACGGCATTTATTTCGGGAAATTGTTCTTTCAATAATACTTCGGTATCTGTTTCAATTACGGCTCTTTCCTGAACCTGAAAATGTCTGGGCGCCATATAACGAATTGACTCTAAAGTTTCAGGTATTGCTCCCCCTTCTGCAACCCTTATTGTGGTAATAGTTGGTCCCCCAGTTAGTTCTGAAACTGGGCCTGTTGGATCAAAGTTTGCCACAAAAACTTTTGCCCCATTTGATTTAATATCCGAGGAAACCCGATAATTGAGCTGAATAGTGGCATTAATCTTGGGTTGGCGTCCAATAACCCCATTACCAAATAGGACTTCATAAAACCCCTTTTCCGAAGCCTGAAGAAAATAAACCTTGGAACTACTATCTAAGTCAAGCAAAGATGTGGCAAGGTTATACTTATCTCCAATTACCTTATTATCCTCAAAGACTGTGACTGTCAGAGAACTTGTATCAACCGTGGGGTTTGAGATACGAAATCTTTGATTCTCTATATCAGGAAAAAAGATATACGTGTCTTTTAGGTAAATGCCTTCATAAATGTCTGTTTGAAAAGAATATGTAGTATTGGCCGATGATAAGATTATATTTTCGGGAATACTAAAGGTAAAAGACTGGGCCTTGATTAGGGTTGTAAAAGAAGAACCCTTGGGAACAATATAAGGCTGACTTTCTTGGGTGGCCTGAAAATCTACCTGCACCCGAGCAACAGAGGATCGGGCAGATCGGGGGGTGTAATTCAAATCCTTGGCATGGGAGAGAACAGAATCTCGTATCTGAGCCGAATCCAGGAAGGATTCCGAGATATTCATGTTCAAAAAGAATAGGTTTTTTTGGGTATTATAGGCTAGAATATCTAGCAAAACATTAAAGGTTGAACCCGCAAAATCATAATCCTGAAGAAATGCCTGACCTTGAAGATATGATTTCAGGTTAAACTTTAGGGCATCAAAATCTAGGTTTACTAAGTCTGTTGAGTTATTAGCCGCCAAATCAAATTCCTTAAATAAAAGAGAGATAATCCTCCTTTATTTATATTGACGGGCCTGACTCAATAAATCCATGGGGAAGAGGCATATATTGGTTGCTTTGCAATCCAAGCCTCTGTTTGTTCTTGTCTATATTGTAGTCTATTTGCTAACACTTCTGTCTGTTGCATTATAAATTTCAAGTCCTCTATTTCCTTCTTAAGATTGGTATATTTAATTTCAAGAATCAAAATTGTAACCCCCAGTATAAACATACAAACTGTGAGGATGATGATCATAATTCTTGACTCCTTCATATCTCTTATTTTACCCCGAAGAAAAATAGCCAATCGTCATGTTTTAGTTCTAATTCACTAGTACTTGGTTGTTTTGACAATATCTCCACCCAACCATCATATTCATTCTTTTTTGCCCGATGTTCATGAATTTTTTGAGTACATTCTTGTAAATCTTTTAATAAATCATTTCGGACATTAACCGTGGGGGCTCGGGAATAAGAATTAGAAACAAGATTTGCCAGACTCTCATCAAATTCTAAGCCCTCACTTTTTATTAGGGCTTTTGTCTGATCTAGAGTTGTTTCCCAATAAGTTAAACGTTCTTTATGATAATCAGCCTTAGTTATAGCTGCCTCATGGACTGATGCTATTGTGTATGGAAATTTCCATTCGTTGCGTTGCATGTTATTCTCCTTACCGACCCACGATTTCTTTGGTGATACTAGAATAATCCACTTTCTGATTTAATGGGGATTGCGGCATTTCTTCCACCAATTTAAATCTGGAAGCATATAATAATGTTGGTATATCATCTACCCTAATATAATCGGTTCCATCCATGCTACTCTTACAAAATTCAACGATGGTATATATTTTTCCTTTAACAAGATTATCCCGAGGTCTTGAACACCTAACCTTATCTCCAACTTTCATTGGTTCCTCCGTTTATCTAAAAGCCGCACTACGACGACGGGCTCTTTCTCGCCGCTGTTCTTCCGTAGGATTTTCCAAGGCATTCTTCTGGGCTTGACGACATTCTGGACAAAGAGATTGATCTACCACAGTCATATTGTAAACTTGATATGGTGCCCCGCATACCTTACACTCAACAATCTTAGTCATGGCGATGGCTCATTCTTTTTCCATAAGTCCTCGGCTAGTTCTACAATATTTACATCCCCGTTTTCATTTTTCATGGAGTCAAAATAATCTTTGGTTAATAAAACACACCTAACATCTACTCCCTCAAAAAGATAAGCATTATCGGCTTTATATTTTTCCTCATCCTCTTGCTGTAAAATGGTAACAGGATTTCCATCATCATCCAATAAGAGACCATATTGATCGGCGGCTTTGATATATCCTACGAAGACATATGCTTCTTCTTTGTTCATTTCCGTTCTCCCTTGAGATTTTAGGTGCCCCAAGGGAAACTATCCTGCTCCCTTGGGGCGATGCCATGACTTTACCCGGTTCTCGGCATTTAATGTATAACCTGAGGTTTATGTCGGACGCTCTACCGCTAAGCTACCTCGCCATAATATGGAGGCGAGGATAGGATTTGAACCTATGCTTTCCGAATAGGGGGTTACACACCTTGATAGAACCAGCATGGCAATACTCAAGTTGGGGTGAATAGTCTGAGTCTGAGCGAGCCAAACATCTCAAGGATGTTTCCGTCTACCGTTCCGGCATCCCCGCATCAGTTTTAGACACCAAAAAAGTATCTAAAATTGGTACGGGGAAAGGGATTCGAACCCTTACGACTCGTTTTTTAGATTCACCACAAGCTTGAGATTTCCGTTTCAATCCCCCAGCAGATAATCAAAGATGGCTGATCCGACATTGGGGGTTTGAATTTCTTCATGGACGTTGGCTTCTTCCCGAGCCTCTTTTATGGCTCGTAATAGAATTTCAACTCGTTCCGAGATAGCTTGCTTTTCGGTTTTTGGTATTGCTCCACTTTGTTTAACCTGTTCCCAAAACCCCGCTATTACATCTTCGGTTATTAGTTGGGTTTGGGCTGGATGTTCGGGGGTCGCGGGAAACAAAACAATAGGCTTTTGTACCTTGCGAGTCCGATGTGTTTTCGTTGTCTCGGCCTTGAACAAGCCAGAGTTTTCGTCTTTACTCCAATTATCTCCCTCATCTAGAATTGGAAGATTTCCCACAAAGGTACGCAAATCAGTTAGTTGTTTCTCCAAAAACAACAAGAAACTAACGGGAGCATTTGGGATAATAACCTTATCATCAATTTTAACAGAAGCATTAGCCGCACAATTAGTCCAATCTTTGCGGGCCGTAACTTCCATTAACTCACTAATAATTCGTTCCGCCCGAGATAATACTTCGGCGGCAGAAAACTGAACCCGCTTTTTTTCCGCCGGCAAATCTTCTCCCTCATCATCTCTTTTCAGATATGTTTTCTGAAAACCATTAAATAATTCTGGTTTCTGAATCGCCTTATTAAGATCGGTCAATTCCCCATAGACTCGGGATTTGATTCCTTTCTCAATTGCGATGATCTGATTGAGCTTAGCCACTAGGTAATTCTCCTTTGATAAGCTTGAGAGGAAGCATAGCAGCTTAGAGTTTTATCGTCAACCAGAAAATTGTGGATAACTTAAAAAAGAACTTGCCTTGCCAGCTAGCCGAATTATGATCGGAATAGTGCTAGCGTAAGAACCGGAGAGTTCTTATGATTATGATTCTCGGAATGATAATAGGGTTTTGTTTTCTGGTATTAATAATAGAATATGTCCGAGAAGTAATAGCTGATAGAAACTTTAACGCAAGGAAGACATGGTTCTCATAGAAAGGATCGCTCGCACGCAAGGTTCGGTTCTCATTCATGGCCTTGGCTCGCAACTCATGAGTGGTTCTCATGACATTACGTGGTTCGCACGGCTGATAGGGTTCTCAGAGCTTCCTTGGCTCGCACGGGATCATTCTGGTTCTCAACCTTCCGATGGCTCGCAAGCGAGTGGTGGTTCTCATGTGGTCAATGGCTCGCATGGGATCATTCTGGTTCTCAACCTTCCGATGGCTCTTCCACGCACGTGGATGTGGTTCTCAACCTTTCCTTGGCTTTTTTAAAGTTTTTTGCATAACCAAGAATACGAATCAGTCTTCATTTTTAAGACCAATTCAGCTCCCTTTTTTTCACACAGATCAAACGTTTCGTGTTTCGTTACTTCTGCTATTATAGGGGCCGGAAGTCCTGTTGCAGAGTTTATTGCAATCACAAACACAAGAAGATACATGTCCGTTTCTCCTTTTTTTTCCGTCGCATCGGATTATGGTTCTCATCACGACACTGGCTCGCAATGCTACTTATGGTTCTCATATCTGTTTTGGCTCGCAAGCGGTATCTAGT
>Ga0070686_100000034_pt1 | contig 112341 bp, 130 predicted proteins | sample KBSS23LmetaG_FD_65654 | JGI IMG/M metagenome (GOLD analysis project Ga0070686, IMG submission 65654) | Switchgrass rhizosphere microbial communities from Kellogg Biological Station, Michigan, USA - KBS S2-3L metaG | ecosystem: Host-associated > Plants > Roots > Rhizosphere ...
GCGCCGCTCTCGAACAGCGAGATGTCGCCGTCGGTGAGGTAGGGGACCTGGCCGAAGGGCTGGTGCGCGAAATGCTCCTCCGTGCGGTCCTGGAAGGGCACGCTCGCGACCCGGTAGGGCAGGCCCGCTTCCTCCAGCGCCCAGCGCACGCGCAGGTCCCGCACCAGGCCGCGCGGCATTTCGGGGACCCAATCGAAGGTGGTGAGGACCAGCTCGCCCATGCGGCATCTCCCTATTCTGCGCCGGCCTCATAGCGGGTTCGAGGACGACGGGAAGCCCGTTGCAGGCGCGGGGCAAGCGGGGCACGGAGGGCGGAGCGAGGGAGGAACGGACCCGAAAATGCTGCGCAACATTTTCGCCTTCCTGCTCGCGCCTTTTCCGGCCGCCGCGATCATGGCGGCCATGGTGGCGATCGCGCCGCAACCCGGCCGGGCCGTGTTCGAGCACCCCGCCTCGATGTTCGCCGCCGTCTGCCTGTTCGTCTATGTGCTCGCCCTGCTGCTCGCCGTGCCGGCCGCCGCCTGGCTTCGCAGACGGGAAGCCTTCAGCCTGCGCGTCCATGCGTTCACGGGCACGGCAATCGCGCTGGTCGGGATCGGGTTGGTGGCCCTGTGGGACATCGCAAAGGGGCGGAACCTCCCCGTCTCCGGCAGCACCGCCATCGGCGTCGCCGCAGTCACGATCTTCGGCCTGCTCTGCGGGGCCACTTACTGGGTCATTGCCCGGCCGGACCGCCGCGCGGCGCTCGGCAAGGGCCGCGCGGGCAGAGACAGGCTCCTGAAGACGTTCGAGTGAGCCGGCTCCTGCCCCCCATCGAGGTGAGCGGAGATAGGACCTAGTGCGGCGCGGGCCCGCCGGCGCGGGCGCTCTGGATCAGGCCTTCGCGGAACATGATCGCCAGATCGGTGTCGGCGACGAAGTTCAGCGCCGGATAGTCCGGGTTGAAGTAGATCACGCCATAGGTGCCGCGCGTGGCGGGCGGCGGCTGGCTCGTCCCCGTGCAGGACGGGGCGTTCGGCCCCCAGCCGGCCGGTGCCTCGATCACCTGGCCTGGGCGCAGCGACCCCTTGTAGACATGGACCACGCGGAAGCGGGAAGTCCCCGAATCCTCGTCATAGCGCGTGACGATTCCGTAGACGATGTTCGGCGACGCGGCGATCGCCCGGGCCCGCTGCTCCGCGGTCGGAGGCGGGGGCGGCGGCGGGTCGTCGGGCAAGGAGGGCGGGCACGCGCTCGCGGCCGCGCCGATCCAGAGCGTGAAGGCGAGGGCGGCCAGGCGGAAGGGCGGGACCGGGCCCATGGCTAATGCGGGGCCGGCGCGCGGGCGCGGGCGCTGCGGATCAGGCCCTCGCGGAACAGGACCGCCAGATCATGCTCGCCGACGAAATTGATCTCCGGGTCGGCGTGGAAGAAGATCACGCCATAGGCGCCGCGCCAGGCGGGCGCCGGCTGGATCATGCCGGCGCACATCGGCGCATCGAGCCCCCAGCCGGCCTGCGCCTCGATCACCTGGCCCGGCCGCAGCGGCCCCTTGTAGACGTGGATGATCCGGAAGCGCACGCCGCGGCCCGCCGGGGCATCGCCGAGGACGATTCCGTAGACGATGTTGGGCGCGGCGGCGATGATCTGCGCCCGCTCCAGGTCGTTGGGAACGTGCATCTCCTCGCCCGGCAGCGGCGGCAGGCAGGCGCCCGCGGCCGTGCCGATCCCGAGCGAGAGGGCCAGAGCGGCGAGGCGGAGAGGGAGGCGTGAGCGCATGATCCTGAACCTCCAGGTTAAGGCAAAAGGCCGGCGGGAGCAAAAAGCCCCCTGCCCGGTCATTGCTGGCGCGGCTGGGCGGGGGCCGGGGCCTGGGGCGGCGTCGGGGCCTGCGGGACCCGCCGCCAGGAGACGATCCGGTTGGCCGCGTCGGTGACCACCTCGAGGGCCTGGCCGCCGCGGTCGGTCACCCGCCGCACGGTCTGGCCCGCGGCGTTCACCGTGCGCGAGACTTCGGTGAGGCCGGAGCCGACCAGGTTCAGCAACTGGCCGTTGCGGAGCGCCGTATTGGCGACGCCGCCGACCGTGCTTACCGTGTTGTTAGCGACCCCGCCGACCGTGTTCACCGTATTGTCGACGGTGGAGAGAAGCTGGGTGACGAGCTGCGGGTTGTTGTCGAGCGTCTGCAGGGTCCGTTCGATGATCGCGCGGACATTGTCGAGCCTGACGATCAGGGTCGCCTGCGCGCGCACGCCGCGCAGATCGACCCGGACATTGTCGATCCTCGCATCGGCGCCGGCGGTGAGGTGAAGCAGGTTGGCGAGCTGGGCGTCGAGCGCGAGATGGACCTGGAGGTTGTTGACGTCGATGGTCAGCTGCTCGACCGAGAGGTTGGGCACGTCGAGCAGGACGTCGGGCTGGTCGCTGCCCTGCATCGCCTGCATGGCGAGCGGCGAATTCTGGCCCGGCGCGAGCGCGGGCGGCGGATTGCGCTGGTCCCGCTGAGCGAAAGCGGGCGTGGCGGCGAGCGTGGCGAAGGCGCAAATGGCGGTGGCGGCGAGTGAAGCGCGCATGTTCTTCTCCCTGTTGACGGGGAGCCAAACGTCACTGCGGCGGGGTTGTTTCCGAAGGCCGGAGATTTGCGGCGGGATCGGCGATCCGCGCCTCGGCATGGACGTCGACGGTGGCGTTCCTGGCCCTTGTGCTCCGGTTCGCGTTCCGGTTCGTGTTCCGGTTTTCCTCGGGCCTTGCAACGGTGACGCGGCTGTCCGCGTCGGGCTCGGCATGGACCTCGAGCGAGGTTTCGCCCCGCCGCTCGATCCGCACCTCGCGGACCGTGGCGTGGAGGTCGATCTCGATGTCGGGCGGGGGCGTGGCCTGGAGGGCGAGGAAAGCGAGCAGCAGCATGGCGGATCAATGCGGGCCTACACCCGAAGTTCCGCAGGCGCGAGCACAAGCCTTGGATGAGGAGGCGCGCACTCATCGCGCGCCGGCCGGGGTTTTCCTTCAATGTCTCCAACGCGCTGACCGCCAGGCTTGCCATCAGCTGCAAGGAACAGCGGTCTGCAAACCCACCGGGGCCGGACTGTTACCATATGCTTACAATTAGATTTTGCTCATAATTAGCTGTACGAACCGACGACTGCGAAACCGCGACCGCCGTCCATCACCCGCCGTTGCGCAGGCGGATCAGTTCATCGACCGGAACCGAGCCGCCGGCGCCGACCCGGCGGACGAACTCGCTGGTGACGCCATTGTCGCGCAGCCGCACGAGGTCCGCGGGCGCGAGGCCCGGATAGCCCGCCGCGCGCAGCTCGGCGGCATAATCGGCGCTGATGCCGTTGTCCCGCAACCGCACGAGATCCTCGGAGCCGAGGCGCGCATAGCCGGCCGCGCGCAGGCGGGCGACATAGTCGGCGCCGACGCCATGGTCGCGGAGGCGGACGAGCTGCTCGAGCGAAAGGCCGGTGAGGCCGCTCTGCGACAGCGCGCCGACATAGTCGGCGCTGATCCCGTGATCGCGAAGCTGGATCAGCCGCTCGACGCCGAGCCCGCCATAGCCGAGCCGGCGCAGCTCCCCGATATAAGCGGGCGAGACGCCGTGATCGCGCATCCGCACCAGGGTCTCGGGCGGCAGGTCGGTGAGCCCGGCCGCCACCACGCCGCGGACATAATCGGGCCCGACGCCATGATCGCGCATCCGCACCAGCGCGGGCAGCGTGCCGACCCGGTAGCCGAGCGCCCCCATCTCGCCGAGATAGGCGAGATGGACGCCGTGATCGCCGGCCTGGATCAGCTCGGCGATGGTCGGGCGGGCATAAGCCTGGCGCTCGAGCGTCTCCAGATAGGCGCGCCCGATCTCGGCCATGGCGAGATGAAAGAGCTGGGCGTCGTCGGGCGTGCCGTAGCCGCGCCGGCCGAGCTCGGCGGCGAAGGCCGCGCCCGGGAGGAAGCGGCATTCGCCGGTGCCGCTGCCGCGCCAGGCGGCCCCCTCGCAATCGAAGCTGCCGGCGTCGCGGACGATGCGGAAGCGGACCGGGGCGTTGCCGGCGCCGTCGAGCGCGGTGCGGTCGAGGCCCTGCAGCTCGGCGAGATCGAGGCTGTGGCCATAGCTGCTGCGCGAATTGGCGGTGCGGTAGCTGAGCTCGAAATGGATCTTGCCGTCATCGGGCTGGTGGGGCGTGATCCGCCACTGGAGCGTGGCGGGGATTTCGGGGCCGGCCGCGGTCGCCGCGCAGGCGGACGCGGCCGGGACGAGGGTGAATGCGGCAAGGACGGCGAGCAGGCGAAGGCGCATCATGGTCTCCACGGCAATTCGGACGGGGCTCGCCATGCAAGGGGCGGGCCAAGCCTTTTCTCTCTTGCGGACGCGCCGTGGGCGGCCCGGACTGTCCGGAAACGGCCTGCAGGTGTCCGCGTGCGGACAGGCGACGGCCCGCGTCTTCGGTTGCGCGGCTCGGGCGAAGCACGCAGAGTGGGATGGTGGACGCGCTTTTATGGACCTGACCGGTAAGGGGGATTCGCTGCCGCCTGGGCTTGCTCTGTCCATGCCCCTCGTGCTTCTCTGGCTCGCCTTCTTCACCGGCGCTTCGATCCTGTGGCGCCGCCGCGCCGGCAAGCCGATCTTTCCGCGCAATCCGAAGAACGCCCGCTTCGCCGAGCGCGGCTGCTCGGGTCGGTCGAACCGAAACCTGCTCACGCGGATCGGCGGCGCGAGCCGGTGTCTGCTCGTGGCCGTCACGGACGACCGGCTGATCGTCTCGCCTTTCTTTCCATTCAACCTGATGTTCCTCCCGGAATTTTACGGCCTCGAACATTCGATCCCGGCCCGCGCGATCAGGGAGGTCGAAGACCGTCAAGGCCTTTTCCGCCGCACCATACTGGTGTCGTTCGACGATCCCCAGCCCCGGCAGATCGAGCTGCGCGTGCGCGATCCCGACGCCCTGCTCGCCGCGCTGAACGCGATCAGGCGGCGCGGCGGCCCGGTCAGAAGAACGCGCTGAGGAACGCCGCCGCCTCGTCCGAGAGGCCGACGATCTTGTTCGTGGCCTGGCGGTAGAATTTGAAGTTGAGCTCGGTCTCGGGGCGGCCGTCCTTCCAGTCGGCAAAGGGCTTCAGCTCGCTGCGACCCAGCGACCGGACGGCGCGCGCGGTCCGGCGGACGGCGATGGTGACGCGCGGCGTCTGCCGGGCCACTCCGCTCAGCTTCGGCACCGCCTCGGCGGCGGTGACGAGGCCCCGCGCGATGAGGCCCCGCCCGCCTTCATGCTCGCTCGCGAAAAGGTAGATCGTGTCGCCCGGCGCAATCCGCCGGCCGCCATACATGGTCTTCTGCGCGGTGAAGACGAAGCTCTCCGCCTCCGGATCGTCGATCCGCGCCTTGATCGCGTAGGCCCTCTTCTCCTTGCCCGGCATGAGGCCGGGAATGACCGCCCGCGCTTCGCTGGACAAGCCCCCTTTCGGCGATCAGGATCGGCTCGGGGCGCCGGCAAGAGTCGCCCGTGGGAGGTGAGGATGGGACTCGAAATCTTCGTGCCGCTTGGCCTGCTGTTCATGCTCGCGGTTGTCGCGCATTTCATCACCCGGCTGATCGCGACCGCGATGCTCAACAAGACGATCCGCGAGGCGCTGCGGAGCCACCCGGAAAGCGTGCCCCTGCTCGCCGCCAAGCTGGAGGCGCGCCAGCCCTGGGCCGACGCTTTGCTCGGCTGGATCTTCCTCGCCTTCGCGGTCGCGATCGCCGGCCTCGCCTTGTTCGAGGACGGCCATGTTCGGATCCGGATCCTCCAGGCGGCGGTGATCCCGGTCGTGGTCGGGGTGACCGTGCTGGCTTATTGCCGGTTCGCGGCGCGCGGCCGGGCGGGTTAGGTTTCGCGCCTTCCTCCAATGGAAGGATTTACCCACGGCGCGCAAAGGCTTCGCTTCGTCGGACGTGCGCAACCGTCCGGCGGCCCCGCGCGTTTCATGGTTAACGGGCGCGTTCCTGCCCGCTTGTTCGGAGGTCAGTCATGAAAAAGCTTCTCCTCGCCGCCGGAATCATCGGCGCGATGATGCTCACCGCCTCGCCCGCGGACGCGCAGCGTTACCGCCACCGCGGAAGCACCAGCTTCTCGATCAGCATCGGTGGGCCCGGCTACGGCTATTATGGCGGCTACGCGCCCTATTCCTACGGCTATTACCCCTATGATTACGGCTATTATCCGTCGGCCTATTATTCCTATTATCCGGATTCCTATTATTATTACCGGCCGCACCGCCGCCACCATCGGCACCGCTACTATCGTTATTATGGCTGGTAGGTTCGGCGCGAACCTTTAGCCCCCTGCGCCTCGGCTTTCCCCTTCGGGGAGGGCGGAGGAGCGGGGTTCAGGCGAAGGTGAGAAGAGCGCGCACTTTCGAGTCATCCCGGCGTAGGCCGGGATCCATGCACACGGTGTTCGTAACCGGGTGAGAGCGTATTCGCCCCACCACAAGACGAGGTGTTCATGGGTTCCGGCCCCTTCGACTGCCTGCAAGGCAGGCGCTCAGGACATGCTTCGCCGGGATGACTCCGTTGTTTCCTGAGCATTTGTTTCCTTAGCCTTTGTTCGCTGATGCCCGTCTTTCCTGCTCAGCCCGCGCTCGGCGGCACCTTGACGAAGCTCGGGCGCTCCGCCTCTATCCGGGCGGTCTCTGCCTCGAAGCCCTTGATCTCCAGCGCCCTTTGCTTGAGGTCGAGCTCGCGGGCCTTCAATCGGGCGGCCTGCTCGAGCGCCTGGATCCGCTGCTGCGCCTGCTGGAGCTGCGCCCTCTGCTGCTGGATCACCTGCATGCCCTGCCGGACCTGCTGGAGGAGCTGCGGCGGGATCGGCGGCGGCTGGCCGCCGCCTTCCTGGAGCTGGGGCGGGAGGAGCAATTTCAGGCGCTCGCCGATCCGGCCCGCGAGCGGCCAGTCGAGCGCCTCGGCATAGAGGTCGCCGATCAGGGGTGCCGCCTGGGGCACCTTCTGGATGAATGCCTCCATCTGCAGCGCGGCCTCCTCGCGCCTGGTGGTGAAGGAGGGGCCGGAAGAGACGGTGAGATCGTACTTGCCGGCGGTGAGATCGTAGATGCGATCGACGATCCGCCCGGTCTCGTCCGCCTGCTCGGTGACCGGCCGGCCGGTCGGCGCGATCCGCACCGTGGCCGGCGCGAGATCCTCGCCCAGGATCCGCACCATCCGCTCCGTCGAATAGACCTTGGGGATCAGGTCGAGCAGGATGCGGCCGCCGTGGCGGATGGCGCGGCTGAGATTGTCGATGAAGTGGAAGGTGGAGACGTCCCCCTCGCGCTGGCGGGCGAGGATCGCGCGGCCCGAAGTCTCGTTGCTGCGCGCGCCCAATGAGGCATCGTAGATGCCGGTGATCGCCTTCATGTCGTCGCTCGCGTTCAGCGCCTCCTGCAGCGCGCCCGCGGGGATGCCGGGGAAGGGCTGGCGCTGGGGCGGCGGCGATCCCTTGGCATATTCGAGCTTGGCGTGGCTGGCATTGTTGGCCGTGCCCCAATTGGGATCGGCGTCGAACGCCCCCTCCTCGCCGATCCAGGGCGCCTTGGGGGCGAGCGCGACCAGCTCTGTGGTGGTCGTGCGCCAATAGTTGAACATCTCCTGCGCCGACTTGGCGTCGCGGATCAGCGAGCGGAACCAGCGCTTGCCGGCCTCGTCGATCACCTCGTCGCCATAGACGGGGACGATCGGGATGTAGCGGCCCGCCCACTCGACGCTCTTCAAGATCTCGGCGCCGGAGAGGATGTGCTGGGTGACCTTCCAGCTCTCGGTCTCGCGCGGGGTGCCGACGATATGGATGCCTGCGGCGGCGAGCTCGCCGGCGCGGCGCTCGGCCCGATCGAGCGTCTCGACACTGCCGTCGGAGAGCGCGACGATCGCGCCCTTCACCTTCTCGCGCGTCCAATATTCGGCGACGACGACCTCGTCGCCGTCGAGCCAGTCCGGGCAAGCCTTGAAGTCGTGCGCCCAGTCGGTCTTCTCCGCTTCCGGATATTCGCGCTCGAACTCCTCGCGCGGCAGGGTGGTGACGACGAAGGCCACGTCCCAGTCCGAGCTGTCCGCCGCGGTCGAGCGCGGGTCGCCGTAGATGGTGAACGGGTTCGCCACGCGCTCGACGACGATGTCCTTCTCGAAGGCGTCGTCGCGGGCATAGACGAGATTGTAGCGCCAGAAGCCGAACCCCTGGCCAACCGCATGCTCGATCGCGGTGTCGGTGGCGACGTCGGCGTCGGAGGCGGTCTCGATGTTGCGGATCAGGCCGTCGAAAATTTCGGCGACCCTCTTGTCGGCGCCGCTGTCCTGCGGATGGACCTTGATGCTCGGCTTGTTCTGGCGCGCGTCGTTGACGACCTGGCGGATGAAGGCGGGCATTTTGTTGAAGGTGAGGCAGGGGCGGTTCTCGCGCTTGCGCTGCTGCAGGATGCCGTCCGGCCATTGCTCGCCGAGGCGCGCGAAGCGCAGGTCCTCGCGCGCGGCCTCCTGATTCGCATGCCAGGCCTCGCGGCAGCGCTCATAATCCTTGCGCGCGCGCTCGAGCAGGGCGTCGGCCGGGTTCACGCCGTCCGGCGTCTCTTCCGCTTGGCTCATATTCTCATTCTCCCGAGAGGAGGCGATGGCGCCGGCTTGGAATGGCGGCATTGGGTGGAAGCCAGCGTTGCTCCTTCACCCATGAGAGCGTAGGTCCGGGGGCGTCATGCGCCTTCTGCCGCTTCTGTTCGTGGCACTTTCCGCTTGCGTGGCGGGCCGGAGCGAGCGCCCGCTGAGCGTCCGCTACGTCGTGCAGAACGCCGACGCGCTGGACGGCCGTCAAGTCGTCGTGACCGGCTGGCTCGATGAATGCCGGCAGCTCTCCTGTCCGCTTTACGCCGCGCCGGAAGACGTCGGAAAAAGATGGCCGATTTATACTCTCTCGATCGGCTCGAGCCGCTGGTTCGACGCCTTTGCCCGGCGCAATGCTCCCACTCTCGTCACGCTGCGCGCGAGAGTTCATGATCATTGCATCAGCGATCCCGCCGCGGACGTCATCGCAGTATGCGCTGACAGACCAAACACCCTGGAACCTCTCGGCCTGGTCCCGTGAACGAGCCGATTTCGGCAGCGCCCGCCATGGAAGACACGCCCACGATCGCCGCCATCCGCCGCTTCCTGCTGCTGCTCGAAGCGGGCGCGCCGCCGTCCAATGCGGAGCTTGCGCGCGCGCTGGACGAGCTGGCCATGGCCTACCACGAAGCGCCTGACGGTTCGCCCGCGGACGACGACAGGGACCCGCCGGGCGACGACGATATTCGGACGCGTCGCGATCGATTGGGCGAGCGGTTCCCGGACTATGGATATTATAGCTTCATGGATCCGCTCGCGCCCTTCGACCAGGACGGCCTGGTTGGTGACGCGATCGACGATCTGGATGAAATCGCACACGAGCTGGAGGACGTGATCTGGAGGTTCGAGAACATCGGCCCCGACGATGCGCACTGGCAGTTCAAGTTCGGCTACGGGGCCCATTGGGGACGTCATCTCCGCGAGCTCTCCCTCTACCTCCACGCAAAGATCTGGTGATGTTGTGCGAGCATGACCTCGACCGGATCATCTTCGGCTGCGGCAATTTCGGCGGCATCGGCTCCTCGCCCCGATTGCGCAGCGCCGGCGACGGCGAGGAGCAGGCCCTCATCCTGCTCGATCATGCGCGGCGCGTCGGGCTGCGGCGCTTCGACACCGCGAACAGCTATGGCGGCGGCGCGAGCGAGACCATCCTCGGCAAATGGCTTCGCTCCCAGGATGCGGGCTTCCGCCGCACCCTCCAGATCGCGACCAAGGTCGGCAATCCGCATGGCTGCCCGCCCGGCGAGACGCCGCTCAGCCAGACCCAGATCGCCCATCATCTCGACGTCTCGCTGCGCCGGCTGGGGGTGGAGCGGATCGACCTTTATTACATTCACGAGCTCGATCGGGCGACGCCGCTCGAGGAGACGCTCGAAGCGATGACCCGCGCGGTCGAAGCCGGCAAGATCGGTCTATTCGGCGTCTCCAATGTCTCGCTGGCCGACGTGCAGGCGATCCGTGCCCTCGCCGGCGACGTCCTCGGCCCGCGCTTCGAATATGTGCAGAACGAATACAACATGCTCGCCGTCGCCGATGCGCGGGACCTCATCCCCTGGTCCGCCGACCATGGCCTGCGTTACACCGCGTTCAGCCCGCTCGCCGGCGGGATGCTGACCGGCAAGTACCGGCCGGGCGGCGAGCCCCCGCCGGGCAGCCGCCTGGCCCAGGCGCCGGAGGCCTGCGCCGCCTATGTGGACGAGGACTCATTGAATGCGATCGAGCGGCTGCGGCGATCGGCCGAGGCGCGCGGCGAGACGATGGCGGGCGCCGCGCTGCGCTTCGTGCTCGATACCCCCGGCGTGGACGGGCTTATCATCGCGCCGCGCCGGATCGAGCATTTCGCGAGCTACGGCCTGGAGCCGCGCTGACGCCCGCGAGCCGGCAGGGCTTAGGAGCCTATCTCCGCGATGGGTGCAAAGTGGACATCGGCCAACGACACGCGCCGCTCGCGGCCCAAATCATCTGCGAAACGGATTGCTGAACCGCGCGTCGTTGATCAGGACGCCGTCGGTCAGCGTCTGCATGAAGGCGACCAGAGCGGCGCGGTCCGCCGGGCTGAGGTTGAGCCGCTGCGGGGCGCCGCCGGGCCCGCGCAGGCGATTGTCGAGGGCCGGCCCGTCCTGGATGCTGTCGGCGTAGAAATTCACGACCTCCGCGAGCGTGTTGAACCGGCCGTCGTGCATATAGGGCCCGGTAATGCCCGCGCTGCGCAGCGAAGGCGACTTGAAGATACGGGTTTCGCCCGCGTCCAGCCCGTTGCTGCGCGAGTTCGCCGCCAGGCTGAACGTCGGCGGCACGTGGCAAGCCGAGCAGCCGGCGCCGCCCTGCCCCGGGCCCGTCATGAACAGCTGCCGGCCCCTATTCTCCTGCGCCGAGAAATTGGGCAGGTCGAGATTGAGGCCCCGGTTCGGCGCGTTGGGCGAGAACACCTGGGCGTAGCCGGTATCCCACTGGCTGTTGCTCGAGATCAGCGCGCGCTCGAATTGCGCGAGGGCGAGCTGAACGCGCGCCTCCGTGATCGCCGACGAGCCGAAGGCCCAGGTGAACAGGTCCGGATAATAGGTCGTCGCGCCCATCTTCATGAGCAGGGCCGCGATGCCGCCGGCAGCGGCGTCCCACCCCATCTCGATCGGGTTGACGATCGGCTGGCTCGCCTGCGCTTCCACGCTCGCCGCCCGACGATCCCAGAACATCGATCCCGGCTGCCAGTAGCGGACGTTGCCCAGCCGCATCGCATGGGCGCTGGTGAAGGCCAGCCCGCTGATGCCGGTGCTGAAGCGGCGGTTGTCGCTGAAGCCGAACTGCTGCTGGTGGCACGAGGCGCAGGCGGTCGTGTCGTTGGTGCTGAGCCGCCGGTCGTAGAACAGCACCCGGCCCAAAGTGGCGACACGGTTGTCGATCGCATTGTTGGCGGGCGTGTTGTCGAGCGCCGCGACGGTCTGGTCGAAATAGGCCGGCAGCGCCGCCGGTGCATAATTGGCGACATTCGCGAAATCGATCGTCGTGAAGTCGGCGACGCCGGCCGGGGTCGTGATCGCCTGTGCCGGCGGGGTGGGCGTCGTCTGCGTCTGGGTCGTGGTGCTGCTCGCCTGCAAGGCGGCGCCGCCACCGCCGCCGCCGCCGCATCCGGTCAGGGTCGCAGCGGCCAGGGCCATCACCAGCCAGGCCGATTTTCGCGAAGGCATCCTCTCCCTCCCCGGGAAATTACGGTAGCGCAACCATTGGACGGGGCAACGACGATTTTGTCGCATTTTGTCGCCGACGGATCGCTTGGCGGGCGCCGCCTTGCGCTTCGTGCTCGACACGCAAGGCGTGGACGGCCCGGTTATATGCGTGACCGACCCAAATCGGATGTGGTCGTGCTGTGCACCGACCGTGTGAACAGCCTGAACCCTGTTGCGATCATCAGATTCAGCGTTGCCTCGCTCAGCGATGGGGGCATCCCGGCCAGCAACACGGACGGCGCTTTCCATCCCTGAGGTTTGAGCAACCCCAGTCGATGCGCTTGCGCCTCGTCTCCTGCTTCCTGGCGGACTCGATCCAGCAAATCCATTCGTTGCGGGCCAAGGGCGTGATGTCCTGCCACGTCGCCAGAGCTTTCGGATCATGGCTTAGCGCGTCGCTCAGATCTCCTGGAAGATCATGGACGACCCCGCCCGGGATAGTGATCTCGTCGGTCGTCACGGCCTTGAACTCTGTCCCTCCGGAAATGACGATGTCAATCCGCGGAGGCAGGATGAGGTCAGGCGGAGGCCGGCCAGGGAAGGCTTCCGTTGGTCCGCACCACGATCATCTCGGCGACCGCGCGGTGCAGCGGCCGGGAGAAGTCCAGACCGAAAAGCGCGCCGTCGGACCATGACACCCTGGCGCTCCAGCTTTCGAGCGTGGGCAGGATGATCCAGCAACGGGTTCCGACCTCCTGCGGCTCGGCGGCTTTGACCGCGCAGCCGTGGGTGGAGAGATTGGCGATATCGACGTCGACGCGGTTGCGCTGGCTTTGCCTGAATGAAGCCGGGGTCCTGCAGGCGACGCGGCGAACGCGGCGACGGTCTCCGGCGAGCGCCGGCGAGAGCCACGGATCCACGCTCTGGCGCTTCGTCCGGCGAAAGCCGATTGCTCGATCGCGCAATGTCCGCATCCGCCCCTCCCCTGCGCGCCGCCACGGCAGCGCGTCGGGACCGCAAAACCCATTTCGAGCGCCGCGTCTATGGCGCCGTGGAGCCCGCCAGATTTTGGGACAATTCTACGGCTGAGGTTACCGCGCGCGGCTTGCCCGCGATGGCTCGTGCACGAAAGCCGGCGACGACCCAGGCTGCCGCTCATGCCATCCATCCACCCTCGACGATCGGGCGGTCCGGGGCGGGGCGCTTCTCCAGCGGGCGCCGGTAGGCCACCGCGCCGAGCCCGAAGGCGTCGGCCGCATGCGAGGACCAATCGTGATTGGGGCCGAGGCCGATGCCGCGGATCTCGTCCTTGCGCTCGTGATAGGCGCCGAGCGCCTCCAGGCCGCCGGCGCAGCGCGCCTCGTCGAACCACATGTTCGCGAACAGCCGGCGCGCCGCCTCCACCCGCTGCAGCGCCGCGCCCTTGCCCTGGTTGCGCACCACCTGGACGGCGAAGCCGGCCTGCCGCAGCGCGCTTTCGTAGCTGACGTCGTGGACGCGGTCGGCGGTGGCGCCGTCGTGCGGCAGCACGCAGAGCGCCTGCCCGTAGCCGCGGCCGCGCAGCCAGGCGACATGGGCGGCGAGCGGCTGGCCCTTCGCCTCGTAATAATCGAGCCACCTGATCTCGCGCCCGACATATTGGACGATCCAGATCGCGGCCGCGTCCGCCTTGGCGCCGGTGCCGCCGATGTCGAACACGGCGCGCAAGGTCATCAGCGGATCGGCGGCGACCCGGCCGATCCGCCCCTGGCTGCGCGCCTCGGCGAGCTGGCGGGCATAATAAGCGCCCTCGGTCACCCGCGCGTAGCCGCCCTCCCAGATATGGTCGTACTGGTCGGGGCTCATCCTGAGGCAATCCTGCCGCTCCTGCTCGAGCTCGGCGGTGAACCAGTGATTGTCCGCCCAGTTGGCGCGGACGACGATCGCGCCGGTCGGAATCTCCGGCCCGCGCAGCATCGCATCGACCGGATCCGTCCGGTGGCGCGGGTTCCAGGCGAACCAGAGCTCGGAGCCCGGCGCGCGGATGGTCGGGCGGAGCAGGGTGAGGCTGCGCTGCGACAGGCTCTGCGCCTCCTCCACGAAGGCGCGCCGGAAGCCTTCGAGCGACTTGATGCTCTCGGCATTATGGTCCTGCATGCCCTGGAAAATGATGATGCCGTCGCCGGGCGTGCGGATCTGCTCGCTGTAGACCTTGAACCCGTCCTTCTCGCCGAGGCCGTGATAAGCGAGCTTGGCCTCGATCAGGCGCTTGGCCGAATCCTTGAGCGACTTCTGGACCTCGCGGATGCAGACGCTGAGCAGGCCGCGATGGCGGATGCACTCCGCGATCAGCAGCGCGGCGAAGAAATGGGACTTGCCCGATCCGCGCCCGCCCCACGCGCCCTTGTAGCGCGAGGGCGCGAGCAGAGGATCGAAGGCCGGCGCCGAGCCCAGGTCAAGGGCGGACAATGGTCCACCTCACTTCGTCGATCGGCTCGTGCGCCGGCGCCGCCTCGGCCTGGACGGCGATCAGCTTCGGATAGAGATTGGTGTAGAAGATCTTGCGATTGTCGTCGTGCGCCTTGATCCACTCGGCCAAAGCGGCGACGCCGCCGGCCTGGTCGAAGGCCAAGGCGATGGCATCGCGCGCGAGGGTCGGGGGCGGCGCGCGTTCGGGTTCGTCGGTTCCGGGCATGTCGTCACTCCTGAAGAAGATTCCGGCCGTGCGCGCGCTGGCCATGAGCAGCTCGCGATGTCCCGTGGACCTCGCTGCGCAGTGCGGGGCACTGCGCAGCTGCTCATCGGAAGCGGAGGCGTCACGAGAAACCGAAGGGGCGGCGAGCCCGGCGGAGGGAGACACCGCCGGATGCGAAACGCCGCCTCATGTCGGATCGTTGCCGAGACGAGACGTGTCAGAAGGTCTCTTTCAGCACCCGGATGTAGAGCGTCCCGGAAGCCGGATTGACGCTCGCCCCGGTGTCGTTGAAGGCGACGGCGCGAACCCATCCGGAAGAGTAGCAGGTCGCCGCGAGATGCCACCCGGCCGCGGCAAGCGACGTGTGCTGGACGAGGACCTGGTCCCCGACTTCGGCGCCCGGGACCGAGATGGCGTCCTTCTCTTCGAAGCCGCCATCGGCGACAGAGCCGAGATCCCAGGTGACGGCAGCGCGAATGAAGCCGTCAATAGCGCAGGCGACTCCGTTGAGCTCGATGCTGGTCACCTGACAGGCCGGGAAATAATTGCCCATGACCTTGATCCCCGTGGGGACGGGTGAGGTCGCGTTCAGCTGGAAGGCCGAGCGTGCCTGTGACGTGCCGGTCGAGCGGTTTCCCGAGACAAGGATATTGCTGCTCGCGATCGAGCCGTCCGAAGCAAGGCGGATGTTCGAATAGGTGCCGGGGGAGCTTTGCGAGCTTTCCCGCACATCGTTGTTCGAAATGTCCCCGCCCTGGAGGCTTATCGCATCGATGCCGATGAAGCCCGAGTTGACGATCGTATTGCCGATGAACCGGTTGTTCTTGAACAGGGACGAGTCCGTTCCGTCCGCCTTGATCCCGCAGCTGGCGCTGGCGGCGATGATGTTGCCGATGACCAGCGTGTTCGCGACATTCTGGGCGAGTGCGATCGCGCCGGTGGAGGAGGAGGCAACGCTGGCTGCCGCATCGATGGTGTTGAAGGCGATCACATTTCCATCGCACGTGTCCTGTTCATTAGTGGAGTAGATCGCAAAGGGCTCGCCATACCAGCCCGACGAATGATTGCTGATCGCCCAGCATTTCGACGCGCCCGAGGACAGGTACAGGAAGTGCCGCCCGCGGCTGGTGGTGCCGATGCCGGTATTGCCCGCGAACAGGCCGCCCGTAATGCCCCCGACCAGGATACCGTAGCCGAAATTCGTGGCCGTCCCCCACAGCCGCTCGAAGCGGCAATCCCGGACCCTGCCATAATCGCAATTCGCGTCGAACTTGATCGCGTTGGTGAAGCCGAGAGACGACGTGGCGCCGCTAAATATGACGCGCTCGATCCCGAGCCGCGTAGCGGGATGCGCGGACTCGGTGTAAATCGCGAACTTCTCATCGGTCGCCGAAGTTGCGCAGCCCTCCATGCGAAGGTCGCTGATCTCCACATCGTCCACGGTGACGGTGATCGCGTTCAGCGCCGCGTTGGTATGGCGGAGAATTGAACCCGGCCCGGCGCCGAACAGGCGCGTGCCGGCGACGGCGATCGTGAGGCTGCTGACCAGATAGGTCCCCGGCGGAACATAGACCGGCCCGCCAGTAGCCAGTGCGTACTGGATGGCGTCCGTATCGTCGGTCGTGCCGTCGCCCACGGCGCCATAATCCTTGACCGAGACGGCTTCGCGCAGCTTGTCCTCGACCGTGCGGAGCACGCCGGGAGAGGGCCGCGAGAATCCGACCAGGCTGCTGCCATCGTCGGCCGCCAATTGCGTATCGGTAATGTACATGAGTCAGCTCCTTGCTTGGTGATGATCTGGAAATCGCTGCCTTCGCTGCAGCGCGCCGGGCGCGGTTCGACCCGCCTCCGCGGGGCACCCGCTTCGTTGCCTTTGGCCGAGAAGGAATCCCGCCGCGCACGCGCCGAATCCGTCGCCAAAGGAGAAAGCGACACAGCATTCGGGGGCGCGGCGGGTCCGGCCGGCGAGGGGGCGCCGCCGGAATCAAAAAGCCCGCGGGCGATCTGCCGCGGGCGCAATTCAAATCATTAATTACGGTCACAATAGCCCATCCAGAGAGGATGTCAAGAAAAATCCGCCACACAATCGGATTTTTCACTCAACTCGGCGCAAAAAAAAGGCGTTCCGGCGCAGCCCCCTCGCGGTAGCGCATCGCGGAGCCCGGCTGCCTTTTGCTTTCCTGGTTCACGCGCAGGCGCGAAGGACGCGAAGAGTGCGTCTGGGGAGACGCAGGAGGAGTCATTCCGGCGAAGCATGTCCTGAGCGCCTGCCTTGCAGGCAGTCGAAGGGGCCGGAACCCATGAACACCGAGGCGGACTGGAATGGCGACGACAGCGGGCCTTGTCCTCCCATGCCCGTGTTCATGGATCCCGGATCAAGTCCGGGATGACTAAATGCTCGAGTCTCGCGCGGCAGAGCGCAGGCTAGCTGCCACTCTCCTCCGCTCCCCGGTGGCGGGCGAGCTGGGCCTCGATCCGGGCGAGCTTGGCGCGAGTCGCCTGGATGCTGAGGTCGACGGGGTCGGGGGGGATGCCGTCATAAGCGGGGGTCGCGGCGCGGCCGTTCTCCGCTTCCTGGAGCAGGCCGAGCAAGGTCTCGCGCTCCTTCGTCAACCGCTGCACCTCTTCAGCGCCGATCGCCATGCCGGGCATCCTCCTCATGCACCAAGTGAAGGAAAAGCAGGGCGCATTCAACGCCCCTTCTTGATCCGGATCAGCCGTGCGCCGGCGCGCCCGGGCTCGCGGGCCGAAGCGGGACGGCCGAAGGGGCGGAGGCTTCGCGCGTTCCGCGCGGCCGCACATATTTGGAGATCTCCGGAAGGGCGTCGAAGCGGCAGACCTTGCGCCCCTCGCACCAGAGCTCGGCGGGCACGTCGCGCGGCTGCTCGGTCACCAGGGCGATCGCGCCGAGATCGTCGGCCGAATAGATGTCCTCGACGGCGTTGATATGGCCGCTGAAGCTGTCGAGCAGATAGAGCCGGTAAGCAGGCATCGAACCACCCACGCGCGAGAACCCGGCAAGGCTAGGAGCGGCGCGGGTGATTCGCATTAACTTCAGGCAAGTTAGCCGGCGCGCAACCCGGTTCGTCCCATTCCGGCCCGGCTGCCGTGGGGCATGACCGGAAAGACGCAGGGGCGCGAAGTATCCGGCGACGCGGAACCTTGATCCATGTTCGGCTTTTCAGCTTCGTGCGACGTCTTTGAGGCCAATCGGGATTCAAGTTCGTTGCCGGGGATGGCGATGCCTTCTTTCCGCTATCGGACGGCGACCCTGCTCGGACCCTGGCGCAGCACGATCGAGGCCGCCGTGGCGGATGCGGTCCGGGCCAAGCAGGCGCGGCGCGACGAGAACGGACGCGGCTGGCAGTGGGTCGTCCCGGGCTCGATCGAGGAGGGGCACGGCAAGCCCCTGCTCTGCTCCGCGGACGACGATCCGGACACCGCGCCGCCCCATCACCAGCGCGTTTGAACTTCGCTTTCCGTCCGGCCTCTCCCGCCGGCGCGCGCGGCGGCGCTCAGCCGCCGCCGGTCGCGGGCGCAGCGCCCCAGGGCATGAGGCCCCGCGCCGCGGGGGCGGGCGCCGGCTCGAGACGGACGACCTTGCGGCTGCCCAGCCAGAGCTCCGCGGGACCGGCGAGCGGGCGTTCGCCCACCAGGCAGATCGCGCCCACGTCGTCGGCCGAGGCGACGTCCTCGAAGCCCTGGATGCGGCCGCTGTCGGGGTCGAGAAAGAAGAGCCGGTAGACGGGCACTATTATCTCCTCCTGCCGCCCCGGCCTCCTCCGGCTAGGACGGGCCGCGCATGGGCGGCAATAAAATAGGATAAGGCGTGAAACCCGGCGGCGGCCGGTCAGCCCCCGGGCTTGCCGCCCTTCTTCCCGGCGATCTGCTGGCCGCGCGCGGCGAGGCCGCTCTGGAGCAGCCGTTCGGAGGTCTCGACCGCCGCGTCGGGGGTGAAGGAGACGGCGACGCCATCGGGCCCGTCGACCACGACCTCGCCCGCTTCCGCATTGACCTCGCTCGGCTCGTCCCAGGGTTTCTCGTGGTTCATGTGGCAAGAACGACGCGCGCGCGCCCGGGGTTCCGGGCCCCGGCGCGGGCGGGGGCGGCGGCCCCCGGCTTCGGCGGTGCGGCTGCGGGCCGCCCGCGGCGTCTAGGGGACGATGCGCCGCCCCGCGGCGGCGCGCGTTCGGGGCGGCGTCGCCGGGCTTTTCCCCAGCGCCCGGCGGCGCCGCCGAGTCGAGGAATCCCGTCCCGCTGCGGGACGAGCTGGAGCGAAGCGGATGGCGCGGTCGAGGATCGGGATCGGGCTCGCCGCCATCGCCCTGCTGGCGGGATGCGGCGGGCAGCCGCGCCACAATGCGGCGGAGAACGAGTTCACCGCCTGGGCCAACCAGGTCGAGCGCGAGGACGCCAACGCGCAGACCATTCCCGACTTCGAGGAGCCGGCCAACATCATGACCCGCACCGGCGCCAACGCGCATTGACGGGGACCGAGGGGTGAGGGTGCGGCCGAGCCTGGTCTTCTGCGACGATTCTCCGACCGACATGCGCTTCAGAAGGTCACTGCTCGCGCGCCTTGAAGGCGTCCGGTGACGGCATGCGCTCTGGGCGCCATTCCAGGGCGAAATTCCGCCGTTCATCGTCTCGGCTGCGCTTGCCCATCAACCATTTCCGCAAGGGGTGCTCGGCGAGGTATGTTCGTCGCATTTCTTCGAGTTCTGGCCGCATTAGCCAGTAGCCAGTCGGATGATTCTTTCTCACCAGACTTTTGAAATGCGGTGACATTTCCGCTCGTTCGTCCTGCAGCAAATCGAGCGAATACCAGTAGTGCTCCGTCGCAATCGTATCCGCGGCCTGAAGGCCGGGGAAATCCACAACAGCCATGTATGAATAGCTCACTGGCACATTCAGGCGCGCAGCCCGCGCCTCGGCGTCCGCCAGAAGATTGTCGAGATATGGGCGTTGCTGGCCCTTGTCGAAGACGCACGCCAACGGAAGCTCTTGGGCCTGTGCAACTTTTAGCGAGTGATCCGCGCAAGCGGTGAACGCGATCCCGTCAGGGGGGCCGTAAGCCCGCCGCACTCTGCCCCGTAGAATTTCGTTGTAGAGCCTTACAGGAACGGAATAGCTGCAGGGACGAACACCGGAATCGGCAATGATTTGCCGCATTTCGTTGCGCAGCAAGTCACGTTCGCCTTGGCCGTAGCCGACGAACTCCCCGTCCCCCCTTGCGCAATCTCTACAGCTAAACTTTGAGAGCTTGGGCTTGTTGGGCAGAGGACGCGCCAGCTTCTCCACCCATGCCCGTTCGAGCTGATCGAACTCGTCAATCGTCCCGAACAGCCCGGCCCATACCACGACCTCAGAGTTCCTATGCGTGCCACTATCGTCGAAGAAGCCCTTAAGCATGACAAATCGGCTCCTCAAAATTCCGAGGCCGACCTGGCTTAAGCCCTTCGGGTGACCCGATGCGAGTCACTTAGCAGCCGAGCTGAAATTCGATTATCGCCGCGCCCCTCTGCCAGCGCCAGCAGGCCCTCCAGCGCCGCGCGCATCGTCGCCGCGTCGGCGGCGGCCGCGGGCCGCGCCGCACCGCCCTGCGCGGCGGCGAGGCGGGCGTCGATCAGCCGGCCGAGCCAGGCGGGATTGTCGTCGGGGAAGAAGTGGAAATCGAGGCAGAGGCTCTGGGCCGCATCGTAGGAGGCGCGGCCGGCATCCTTGAGCCGCGCGTCGAGCCCCTTGAACCTCTCTCCGAGCGGATCCTCGTCGCCCCCGGCGTCCCCCCTGCCCCGCCGGCTGTCCAGCTGGTAGTCGGCGACGCCCGCCGCATTGGGATAATAGGCCCAGTAGAGCAGAGCGTAATCGCGGCCCGCGTCGCGCAGCACCGCGGGATCGATCCGCGCATTCTCGAGCAGGCCGACCGCCCAGGCGCGGCCGATCGGATCGAACACCTGCTGGCTCGCCTTGCCGCCCTGGCAGCGCGCGAAGCGGGCGCGCGTGCGCTGCACGTGAAGATTGCCGGGATCGTAAGGCATGGCCGAGATCCTCTTGCCGCCCCGCCTCCGCCTGCCCGACCTGGTCGGCCTACCCGCGCGTCCCATCGCATTTCTCCTTCTTGTCCTGATCCTTGTCCTGATCGCGCCGCGCCCGCCCGAAGGCGGAGGCGAGACCGTGCTCCTCGAGAATTTCGCGCGCCTGCTCCGGCGTGCAGACCGGCCCGTCGAGCAGAGGGGGCTCGGGCTGGGCCTGGCGCAGCGCCTCGCGGCGGCGGGCCATCAGCGCCCTGGTCTCGGCGACGATCGCCGGGACGATCTTCGCCGGATGGTCGCAGGTCTCGCGCGCACGGGCGCAGCCGATCGCGAGCAGGTCCGCCGGCAGATGGGCGAGCGTCGCCCAGGCCACGGCCAGCCATTCGCCGCGCGCCTCCTCGCTCATCCCCACCGGCGCGGTGAGCGCGAGGCAGGCGGCGAGCTCATCGCGAAACCGGTTCGGCGTCGCCGGCCTCAGCAGGGCCGAAGACGCGAAGCGCGGCGCGGGTGGTCGGGCTGAGCCCGTCGGCAACCCCGCTCCTTCCCCCTGCCCCAGCTCTCGCATATCGTTCATCGTGCCGCCTCTCGATCCAGTTCACCCAGGCCTTGTCCCAATCCAGCTTGCGCCCCCTGCCCGCCTCGTCCTTCGCGTTCGCCGCCCAGCGGCGCATCGCGGCGAGCTCGTCGTCGAGCGCGCCGGGCGGCCATTGATCGACCTTCGCAAGCGTGGCCGGGGGAAGCGGCCGCGAAGGCGACCAGTCCTCGGGCAGCCGATGCCAGCGGCCTCGCGCGCGAGATGTAACTCCGGGGGTGTGGGTGGGGGTGGGGTTGGTTTGGGGGTCCGGGGGGAAGGAAGGGGCGGGGGCGGGAGAGGGACCGGCCTCCCCGATCCCGGCCGCTTCCGCGGCTTCCGCAGCTTCCGCTTCGTTCCGCGGAATCCGCGGAACCGCGGCGCGCTTGCGCTCGCGGTCCGCGGCGCGGCGGCCGGCGAGGATGCGCGCGGCGGCATTGGCCTCGGCCAGCCGCTCGGCGACCTCCGCGACCAGAGCGATCGGGGTGCCGGCCTCGATGAGGCGCTGGAGCAGGTCGGCGCTCACGGCGCTTCCCCGCCTTCGTGCCAATGGGCGTCCAGCTCCCGCCCGATCCTGGCGGCGAGGGCCAGCTCCTCCTCCCGCGCCTTCTCCAAGATCCGCCGGGCGGTGCGCGCGGCCATCCGCGCCGAGCCGTTGCGGAGGCCGAGCGGGCGGGAACGGCCGATCCCGAGCGCCCGCGCCGCCGGGCCGGTGTCCCCGCGCCGCAAGGTCCCGAGGTCGATCGCAGCGCGCGCCTGAACCGCGATGGCCGGAAGCGCGGACGTCATGCCATTCCCTCCCCGGCTTCGACCGGCGCGCCGCGCGCCCTGAGGAAGGCGAAGGCTTCGGCCGGGCTGGTGACGATCCCGACCGGGAAGCCCATTTCGGCGAGCTGCCGGTGCATGAAGAGCTGCTGAAGCGAGACCTCGCTGGGCGAATAACCCGGCCGCTTCACCTCCATGAGCGCATGGCCATGATCCCAGTAGCAGGCGAGGTCCGGCGCCCCCGGCTTCAAGCCGTCGCCGAGCAGCGCGCCCATCGTGCGCCGCCGCGCTTTCTCGTCATCGCCGAGATAGGCGCCGTTCGGCACGTGCCAGAGGAGGACGCGCGGGAAGCAGCGGCCCATCATCCGCAGGATCGCCCGCTGCACCAGGCGCTCGCTCGGCAGGAAGGGGGCGCGATTCATGATTCGCATCATAATCGGATGTTTCCGATTAATCAAGCGCTCTGTCGGAAATATCAACAGATTTGACGGAAAAGCCTAAAGGGGATATATCCGACATATGGCAGACGACGAACTGCGCGGACCCGCGCTCTACGAGGCGCTGATGGCGATGAAGCCGCCGGGCCTTTCCGAATATGAGTGGGCCGACAAGGCCGGGCTCAACCGCGGCTGGTTCAACGACATCAAGAAATCGCCCCAGGCGAGCCCGCGCACCTCCAACATCAACAAGGCGCTGGCCGCGATCGGCCTCTCGATCGGCGATCTCTACACCGGCGGGGGCAGCGAGGCGCGGTTCGCCGAGGCGACCTTCAATCCCGTCGAGCTGCCGCGCGACGTGCCCGTGCTCGGCACCGCGGCCGGCGCCGAGCTCGAGATCGCCGCTGGCGGCAAGTCGCTCAAGATCGAGAAGACCCTGGTCGAGGCCGAGCCGGTCGCTTATGCGCGCCGGCCGCCGTCGATCGCGCGCAACCGGCGGATCTACGCCCTGTTCATCACCGGCGGCTCGATGGAGCCGCGCTATCGCCCCGGCGACCTGGTCTATGTCGATCCGCGCCGCGCGCCCCATGTCGGCGAGGACGTCATCGTCCAGCTGATCGGCGAGCCGCGCGCCGACGCCGATCCGGCCGAGGTGGTGAGCGTGCTCGTCAAGCAGCTCACCCGCAGCACCGCCAGCCATTACGAGCTGAGCCAGCACAATCCGCAGCTCAGCTTCCGCATCGCCAAGTCCAAGGTCGCCGAGATCCATCGGATCATTCCGCTCTCGGAGCTGCTGTCCTAGCCTAAAGATATTTCCGACGATTTCACTTGATTGTCGGAAATAGCCGATGTATGGCCGATTCGGATTCGTGATCCGGAGCCGTCATGCCTTTGCTCGCCGATGCCCCTGCCCGCGCGGAATCGCCGATCGCGACACCCGCCTTCCCGCTCTTCGGACAAGGGCCTGAACGGAGGCGCCGCGCGGCCCCGCCCGCAGCGCCGCGCCCCGCGGCCGCGCCGCAACCCGCCCTGCCGCGCGACTGGACCGGGCTCGCCGAAGCGGCGGCGCTGCTCGCCGCCTGCGCCGCCGATCCGCCGGCGACGCGCATGGTCAAGGTCACCGATCTCACCATCCGTCACGACCGCCGCTACGTCGGCGCGCGAGTGCGGCGGCTGGACGCGATCCACCGCGCCGAGGCGGACCGCCTGTTCGCGGCCGCGGAGGCGTCCGGCGACTATCGCGCCTTCGACGCCCATTGCCGCCGCACCGTCCAGCACGCGATCGCCGACGCCCTCCTCCACGCCGCCCTCGCCCGCTCCGCCGCCTGCGACGCGCGGGCGCTGGAGGCGGTGCGGTGAGCGGCGATCAACCCGGGCCCGGCGCAGGCTCGAAAAAGAGCTCGTCGACATAGCACCAGCCCCAATCCTCATCGGGCTGGAAGCTGCGCATCACCGGATGCCCGGTTTCGTGGAAATGGTGCGTGGCATGCCGGTTCGGCGATTGGTCGCAGCAGCCGACATGGCCGCAGACGAGACACAGCCGCAAATGAACCCACCATCCGCCGATATTCAAACATTCCTCGCATCCGTCCGGGGTGCGCGGGACGACGTCGTGAACCTGATCAAGATGAGCGCATGTGGCCGCCATGGCCGCCCTTTCCATCCCGGGCCACGACCGCGTCACGACGTGCAGGCCTGGCACGGTCCTTATGAGCCTGCCTCCCCATCGCGTCCAGTTGCAGCTCCCCGAACGCGCGCGGAGCAGCACTGTTCGCGAAGAGCGGCAGGTGGTAGCTTCGCCGCGACATGGCGAGCCGGATCCTCATCTTCTATGGATCCTACCGATCCGATCGTATGGGCATTCGCCTGGCGGATTATCTGGTCGCCGCTTTTCGCGCGCGCGGTGAGGATGTCGAGCTGATCGACGCCAAGGCGATCGGCCTGCCGATGCTCGACCGGATGTACAAGGAACATCCGAAGGGAGCGGCCCCGCGGGAGATGGAGGTGCTGGCGGAGAAGATCCGCGCCGCCGACGCCTTCGTCTTCGTCACGGGCGAATATAATTGGGGCATGCAGCCCGGCCTCAAGAATCTGACCGATCATTTCCTTGAGGAATGGTTCTGGCGGCCCGCGGGAATCGCGAGCTACTCGCGCACCCGCATCGCCGGTGCGCGCTCCAGCTTCGCCTGGCACGCGACGCTCTCGGAGATGGGGATGATCGTCATCTCCAGCACGCTCGCCATCGGCCCGATCGCGGACACGCTGGATGCGGCCGGCAGGCCGGTCGAGCCATCCGGCAAGTTCCTCGAGAAGAGCTTTCCCCGCTTCGCCGACGATCTCGCCTGGTGGACCGAGGCCGCGAAATGCCAGCGCGCCCGGAGAGCGCCGCCTTACTGACCGGGCTCGTTGGGGGCGTCCGGCGCGCTCATGTTGACCCGCGCCGCCGCCTTTGGATCAGGCTGGCGCGCGCCGCCGGAACGTCCGCCGCGCATGCGCGCTTTAGCGTCATGGATCCGGAGCCGCGCGCAGCACCAAAGATTTCCGACGTGCTGCTGGTCGAGGACGATCCGGCGGTGCTCGCGCTGATGGCCGACGTGCTGACGCAGGACGGGCTCGAGGTCGCATGCGCGAGCAATGCGGTCGCGGCCCTGGCGATGCTCGAGGAGGGGCTCTCGCCCTCGGTGCTGGTCACCGACATCCATCTCGCCGGGCAGCTCAGCGGGCTCGAGCTGGCGCGCGCGGTGGCCGACGCCTGGCCCGGGATCAGGCTGCTGATCATCTCGGGCGAAACCCGCCCGGCGCACGATCTCTACCCGGAACGGGCGATGTTCTTCACCAAGCCGTTCGCCACCGGCGCGCTGGTCGCGATGGTCAGGAGCCCGGATTGGTGAGGCGCGGGCGGGCGGAGCCGTGCCGGCCCCGCCGCGCTTCGCTCACCAGGGCCACTCGCTCGAATCGACGATGCCGTCGCCGTTGCGGTCGAGCCGCGCCCATTCGGCGGCGCTCCAATATTCGTCGGCGCTGAGCCAGCCGTCGCCATTGGCATCGAACGCCATCCAGCTCGGCTCGTAGGCGGCCTTGGTGTAGGTCGGGTAGAAGCCGCCGCCATACCAGCAATTGGCATATTCGCGCCGGCTGATCCGGCCGTCGCCGTTGAGGTCCCAGCCGCGATAGGCGCCGGCGCGATAGGCGTTCCACTCGCTGTTGCTGATCCGGCCGTCGCCGTTGGCGTCGATCGGGCCGTAGCTGCCGCAGGCCGCATAGGTGCGGTTCGAGTCGAAGGCGTCGGCGACCGATTCGACGTCGGCGCCCATGCCGCGCACGGTGTTGCAGCCGGCGACCAAAGCGGAGGCGGCGACGATGGAGAGAAGGGTTGCGATTGAGCTGCGCACTGGATTCTCCTCACTTCAGAATCCCTCGGCACCGCCCGCTCGCCAGGCGAGGACGCACGCACAACCCTTTGCCCGGTGCGCTTGTTCCCGGGGGGAGGAGGCGGGGAAGCGGGGAAGCGGACGCGGCGGAAGTGGCGGGCGGATCTGCTAGGGTCGCCGCGTTCTTTCGAAGGTGACCGCGTCATAGCCGCGATAGGTGCAGCGGCCGAGCGGCGCGTAGCCGAGCTTGTCCGCGACGCGGAGCGAGGGGGCATTGCCGGCGTGGATCAGGCAGACGGTGCGGGCGATCGAGAAACGGCCCTCGATCCAGGCGAGCGCGGCCGCGGCCGCCTCGGTGGCGTAGCCATGGCCCTGCGCCCAGGGCGCGATCGCCCAGCCGGCCTCCGGCGCGCCATCGAAGGCGTCGCCCAGGCCGCGGCGGAAATGGGCGAGACCGGCTTCGCCGACGAAGCAGCCGGTCGCCTTCTCCTCGATCGCGAGGAAGCCGTAGCCGTAGAGCGACCAATGGCCCGCCTGGCGGAGCAGGCGCATCCAGGCCTCGTCGCCGCCGGCCGGCGCGCGGCCCGCGAAGCGCGCCATCCGCTCGTCGGCGGACATCGTGAAATAGGAGGGAAAATCGCTCGCCGCGTGACGGCGCAGGATCAGCCGCCTGGTCTCCGCGACGATCTCTCCGAGCGAGCCGCTTCCCGCCGGGCGGGGGCGGCGCTCGGCGCGCGCGCCGAACAGGCCGGTGACGAGCCCCGCCGCCGGCAGCGCCCGCGGACGATCCTGCCCGATCGTTCGCGGGTCGCTGGGGAGGTGCGCTTCGTTCTGATCCCGGGCGATCATGGTCAGGCGATCCCGGCGCCGGTGCCGGCATACATGGCGGCGAGCGTGCTGCTGACGACGCAGAGGGTGCTGAAGACGGCGGCGAGGGCATAGAGGCTGGTGCGGATCATGGTCTTTCTCCTGGTCGGCCCCGGCACAATGTCCGGGGCGGTTTTGATCGGGCGGGTCGCGTTCAGGCGATCCCGGCGCCGGTGCCGGCGTACATCGCGGCGAGCGTGCTGCTGACGACGCACATCGTGCTGAAGATGGCGGCGAGGGCGTAAAGGCTGTTGCGGATCATGGTCTCTCTCCTGGTCGGCCCCGGCGGAATTGCCGGGGCGGTGTCGATCTTGCGGGCCGCGGTCAGGCGATCCCGGCGCCGGTGCCGGCGTACATGGCGGCGAGCGTGCTGCTGACGACGCACAGGGTGCTGAACACGGCGGCGAGGGCGTAGAGGCTGGTGCGGATCATGGTCTTGGCTCCTGGTCTGCCCCGGCGTGATTGCCGTGGCAGGACCTTCCTAGGCCGGGCGATCCTGATCATCCTGCGAGGGGGCTGGAATCATCCTGTCCCAGAATCTTTCCAGAATCCGGGGGGCGGGAGAGGTTGATGCCGGAGGACGAGCGCGCGCCCGGCGCAAGCGCCATCTCGCCCGGAAGAAAGGAGATTCCAGCTTTCGCTGGAACGACGAACCAGGGTGAGCCGGAATTCGCCGGTTCGCGGTGCCGGCCGATCGCTGTCGAACCTGCACGCGAATCCTGCTAGGATCGCAAGGAAGTCCGCAACTTAGGCTTGCCGGCGGGGGACAGGGCCATGCCGATTGGTGCGCGATGCAGGACTGGCTGAGCTTCGGCGATTTCACGATCGACCGGGCGGACGAGCGCCTGATCGGCCCGCAGGGGCCGGTGCGGCTCGGCAACAAGGCATTCCGGGTGCTGCTCGAGCTGGCGCAGCAGGAGGGCCGCCTGCTCACCAAGGACGCTCTCTTCTCCTCGGTCTGGGACGGGACGATCGTCAGCGAATCGGCGCTCACCTCGGTGATCAAGGAGCTGCGCCGCGCGCTCGGCGACGAATCGCGCACCCCGCGCTACATCGAAAGCATCTACGGGCGCGGCTATCGCCTGCTGCCCGAGGTGAGGCAGGAGGACGGCGCCGCGCGCGCCGCTGGCGCGCAGGCCGGAAAGCCGGGGCCGGCGCGCGCCGCCGGACCGGGCCGGCCGCCTTTGCTCTACATCCCCGCCTTCGACGATTCGGCGCTGCGCGAGATGCACCCGCATCTCGCCGCGGTGACGCGCGAGGAGATCCTCTCGGCCCTGTCGCGCTTCCGCGACATCAGGCTGGTCTCGGACGAAGCGACCGCCGCGGCGCCCTCGGCAGGCGGCTATGGCGAGCGCGACTATCAGCTCTCGATCAAGCTCGCCGATCTCGGCGCGTCGGTGCGCGCCTTCGCCCGCCTCTCCCATCTCGCCAGCCAGGAGATCATCTGGGCCGACACGATCGACCTCTCCGCCGGCAGCCTCGGCGAGGACGTGGACGCGCTGATCCGCAGGATCGCCGCGGCGGCGCTGCCGCGCCTGCGCGACGATCTGCTCAACCACCAGCCCGCCGAGGCCGAGGACGCCTACGACCTTTATCTGATGACGAAGCTGCGGATGCGCGGCCAGGAGAGCTTCGCCGGGGCGAAAGAGGTGGCCGCGGCGTGGGAGGCTCTGATCGCCGAGCATCCAGGGTTCGCGCCCGCCTACCCGCCGCTCACCAGGCTCTACAATACCGATTTTTGCTATGCGGGCCTCGGCTCCTCCGGCCCGGACGAGCGCCGCCGCGCCTATGAGCTCGCGCACAAGGCGGTGGCGATCGATCCCGGGGAATCGCATCTCCAGACGGTCAAGGGCTGGGCGCACCTCTGGGCGGGCGAGACGGCCCTGGCGCGCCGGCATCTCGAAGAGGCCTTGCACCTCAACCCCTATAATCGCAGCCGGCTGGTCGAGATCTCGACCGCGTTCCTCTACATGGACGATCTCGAGGGCGCGGCCGAGCTGCTGAAACGGTGCCGGGCGTTGCTGCCCTTCGCAGCCGCCGCGCCGCACGAGGAGGAGGGTATGCTGCTCCTGCTCGGCGGCGACTATGACGCGGCGGCGGAGCAGCTGGCGCTCGGCCGAAGCCACCATCCCGACGACGCTGCGGGCACCGAGCCCGCGATCATGTCCGAGCTCTACGCCCTGCTCGCGGCCGCGGGCGGGAACGCCCCCGACCTCGCCGACCGGTCGCGCCGCTGGCAGGAGCGGATGGCGCGCCGCTGGGTCGGCCCCGAGCCGCTCGACGATGCGCGGCTGACCGCCTGGGTGCTCTTCCACAATCCGTTCCAGAGCGAGAGCCGCAAGGCCTGGCTGCTCGGCCTGCTCGAGACGGCGATCAAAGGATAGCGGCCGGGTCCAGGCCGCGCGCGCGAGCGAGGCTGTCGACGAAGCAGGTGCGGACGAAGGCCGGCCGCGCGGGCAGCTCCCGGCCGCCGCGGAGCGCCGCCGCGACGCAGGCGAGGGCATCGGCGCGCTTCTGCGAGACCGCCCCATGTTCGAGCCAGGCGCGGAACGCGGCCCTGCGCGCGCCGGCGGGCAGCGCCGCGCAGACTGGGGCCCAATCGCGATCGACATAATGAATGCCGGCCGCCCTGCGCAGCAGTGCCCGCGCCTCGGGGCCCTCGATCGCCCGGGCGCGGCGGGCGGCGGCCAGGGTCGCGCGGACGTCGGCCAGCGGAATCGAGAGAGGCCGCCAGTCCCGCTCGGGGCCGGCGTGGATCAAGGCGACCTCGTCGTCGCCGGTCAGCGCCCCCCGCGCATAAGCGGCGAAGATCGCGCCGACGCCGATCATGCCGAACGGCGCCATCTCCGCCGCGCGCAGCGCGCCGATGCTGCTCGCCCCGAAGACGGGCACGCCCTTCGCCAGCAGCAGCAGCAATTCCTTGTGCCTGACCGCGGGGCGATGGTCGAAATAGCCGTCGATCAGGCAGATCGCGGAAATTTCGCCGGCCGCGAGCCGCAGCAGATCGCCCGCCTCCGCCGGCGGCCGCCATTCCACCTCCGGGAAGGAGGCGCGGTCGGCCCGGCTGAGCGAGGGCCCGGCAAAGGCAAGGATCGTCATCGCACGCGCCTCCGCGTGCGGGTCGCCGAGCCCAGGCCGGGGACGAAAGCCCTGGTCACGGCGATCCCGTCCAGCCCTTCGTCGAGCCGCCGGAAGGCGATTTGCCCATAGCCGAGATTGACGAGCATTTCGGCCAGGCTCTCCGCATTCAAGTCCCAGGGAGGGTCCTCGCGCCACGGCCTCCAGCCGGCCTTCTCCCGGCCCGGCGCCGGCGGGGGACGGGGGCGGGCATGATAGGAGGGCATGATGTCGTCGCGAACCCCGGCGATCAGGGTCAGCCGCGACTGGATCGCCTCGGCGAGGGCCCGGAACAGGGCGATTTCGGGGTCCCCGTGCGCCGCGGTGCCCGAAAAGCGGCGCCAGGCCGGGCCGAACTCCTCGCGGCCGCCGATCACGCAGCGGAAGGCCGGGATCCCGAACAGGGCGTCCAGCGTGAAGACGTGGAGGGTCATGTCGAGCGCGCGAAAGCGGCCCTCCCAGGAGCGGAACCAGTCATAGCCGATGCTGTCGGCCGCGATCGCGCTGTCGAGGCGGCGGTCGCGATGCAGGCGCTGCCAGGCCCCGTCCGCATCGCGCTCGATCAGCTCGAGCAGGGAAGTCAGCAGGGCATCGCCTTCCGTCGGCCCGGCGCCGAGGCCGCTGCTGGCGCGCTCGAAGCGGCTCGGCAGGCCGCGGGTGAAATCGAGCGAGACCAGATCGTGGGGGAGCCAGCAGCGCCGGCCGGTCAGGAGGTCGGTCGCGCCGCACCAGGCGATCCGCTCCGCGCGCGGGGGACCTTCGCTCCGCACCCGGCAATAATCGCCGATCGCGGGCGCGCGCTCGGCCCTGGGCAAATCGTCGAACCGGCAGACCGGGCCGTCGGCAACGACCCGTTCGGCGCAATCCGCCTCGAGCGCCTCGCACAAGGCGCCGATCCGCGCCGCCTCATGGCTGGGTCCCTTGCCCTGGTGCACGCTGAGCGACCGGCCGGCGGGACGGATCGCCTGCCAGACCGGCAGGCCGAGCCGGTCCAGCCCGGTCACGTCCGCGAGGCGGGTGACGCCGTGCGCAGGCGCGGCGCGGTTCAGGCGCGCGAGGAAGGAAGCCGGCGCGGCGTCACGGCCCCGGTCGACGGGACCGAGGCTCGGCACATCGCCGGACGAAGCCTTATTCGCTGCCGGGTTCGATATTCGCGAAGCTCGTCGCACCGTCCGGCTGGATGTTGGCGAAGCTCTCGGCTTCCTCCAGGCCGCCGTCGTCCGCCATTTGCTGCCCAGCCAGCGGATCCACCGCTTCCGGCTCGCGCGGATTCTTGACCTTGCCCATGACCACGTCTCCCCTCATGCCGAGGCGCATGCGAGCCGGAGTGAACCCGCCCGCGCGCACCCGCCACCACGCCGCATCGGCCGGTTTGGCATGGATATACATACCAGCTTTCAAGGCTTTGCAACATAGGGACCGCGTTCCGGCGGGGGACACGTCCTTCGGATCGAGGGGCAATGGCCGGCGGCGGCCGAGCATATCGGATTGTCAACCGCCGCGGCCCCCATTATCGAAGCGGCGACCCCGCGGGTGTAGCTCAATGGCAGAGCAGAAGCTTCCCAAGCTTACGACGGGGGTTCGATTCCCCTCACCCGCTCCATTCTTCCGGCGTTCGCGGCCGAACCCCCGTTTCTTCGGTGGGCGCTCCGCCCAAAAGGGCTACGCGCTGGTTCGATTCCCCGCACCCGCTCCATCATCCTGGCGCCTGTGATCGAACCCCCGATCCCTTGTCGGCGCTCCGCCCAAAAGGGCTGCGCGCTGGTTCGATTCCCCTCACCCGCGCCATCATCCTGGCGCCTGTGATCGAACCCCCGATCCCTTGTCGGCGCTCCGCCCAGAAAGGCTGCGCGCTGGTTCGATTCCCCTCACCCGCTCCAGCACTTTCAAACTCGGCTGCCCGCGCGGCGCGCTCTCCGCCTGAGGCGCAATGACCGAGGCGGTCAAGCAAGGGCGCGCGACGATCGCGTCGCTGCAGGCGGTGCGCTTCTTCGCGGCGCTGCTCGTGGTCCTGGACCATGTCCGGATCGACGGCGCCGAGCTGGCCGCGCGGCTCGGCATCCCGTTCGTCTTTCCGGCCTTTTCGGGCCGGCTCGGGGTCGAGATCTTCTTCCTGATCAGCGGCTTCATCATGGTCTATATCACGGCCGGCGAGCGCGGCTGGAGCATTGGCCCGGGCCGGTTCCTGGCCGAGCGCGCGATCCGCATCGTTCCGGGCTATTGGGCCGCGACGATCGCGATCGTCATGCTCGGCGCCGCCGCGGCCCAGCTCAATCCGGCGGGCGAGGCGATGCCCTGGTCGGCGGGGCGCTACCTGACGAGCTTCCTGTTCATCCCGCATTTCGATCCGGATTACGGCCTGCGCTCGCCGATCCTCTATCAGGGCTGGACGCTGAACTACGAAATGTTCTTCTATGCGCTCTTCGCCATCGCCCTGTGCTTCTCCCGGCGGCGCGGGCTCGTCCTGCTCGCCGCGACCCTCGCGGCGCTCGCCGCCTGCGGGATGGCCATCGACCGGGCCACCGGCCAGCCTCCCTTTCTCGCCCTCCACGAGGGGATATTGCTCCCCATCCTCCGTTTCTGGATGCACCCGATCATCCTTCTCTTCCTGGCCGGAACGGGTCTCGCGGTCGCCCGGGAGCAGGTGGCGGCGCGGTGGGGATTGCCGCGCTTCCGGCACGCGGCCGCGGCCTCCTTCGCGCTCATCGCCGCCTTTTCCGGCGCGGACATGCTGCTCGGCCTGCCGGCCGCTGCCCGGCTGGCGTTCGCCGGCGCGATCGTCGCCCTTTGCTGCCTGACCGCCGAGCCCGACGAGGGTGGGTGGGCGAGGGCGGCGCTGGTGAGGGGCGGCGACGCCTCCTACAGCCTCTATCTGTTTCACGCGCACGTCCTGCTGCTGTGCGCAGCGGCGTGGCGGCGGACCCTCGGATCGGGGGCGAGCCTCTATATCTTCGCCGTCCTGGCCGTGATCGCCTGCATCGGCGCGGCCCTGGCGGCGCACGCCTTGTTCGAGAAGCCCGTGTCGAGGCTTCTCAGGCGGTTCACCGATGCCGCGCGCCGCCGCGATGCGGTCCCGTTCGCCGCGCGCTGGTAGCAGCGCGCTCTTCGGCCTGTCCTACTAGCGTTTGAGCAGGCGCTCGACGCTGTCGTCGGCGGTGCCCTGCTTGTCCTTCGCGCCCCCTTTGCGATTGCCGGTCTCGCGCTCGAGCGCTGCGCGGATCTTCTCGATCTCGGCGTCGGTCAGATGCTCGATGCCGATGAAGTCGCCGCGCGCCTTGGCCACCGCGCGGAGCAGCTCGTCCAGCTTGGCCTGCATCGCGGCGGCGTCGCGATTCTGGCTGTTCTGGATCAGGAACACCATCAGGAAGGTGACGATCGTCGTCGCGGTGTTGATGACCAGCTGCCAGGTGTCGGAATAGTGGAAGATCGGGCCGGTGATCCCCCAGATGGCGATCAGCATGAGCGCGCCGATGAAGGCGTAGGACTGGCCGGCGAACGAGGAGATGCGGGCGGCGATCCAGTTGAACAGACGATTCATGCGGCCTCTCTGAAGGGGACGTCGGCAACGCCCTAAAGCGAGCGGACCTGCCGCTTGTTCCCGTTCCTCAACAAGCTTGGAGGCTCAGGCGACTTCCGGCACCACTTCCCGGCCCGCGGCCTCGAGCCGCGCCGCGAGATCGGCGCGGCAGGCGTCGAGCAGGCCCCGCTCGGTGCTGCGCACCACGAAATTGGCGCCGACCCGCCCCTCGCGGAAGAAGGGATAGGAGCCGATCTGGCAGCCGGGATGGGCGCGCTCGGTCTCGCCCAGCAGGTCCGCGACCTCGCTTTCCGGCGCCCAGCAGCCGATCGTCGCGGACAGAAGCGGCCGCCCCCCTTCGAGCTGGCCCGACAAAGCCTCCAGCATCAGCCCGGCGATATGGGGGACGCCGGCGAGGATGAAGATGTTGCCGATGCGGATGCCCGGCGCGCCCGACATCGGATTGGCGATCAGCTCCGCCGCCTCGGGCACGCGCGCCATCCGAAGCCGCGCCTCGGTCAGCCCGCCCCTTTTCTCATAATATGCCTCGAGCGCCGCGCGCGCCTGGGGGTGGACGATCACCGGCACGCCCAAAGCCGCGGCGATCGCGTCGACGGTGATGTCGTCATGGGTCGGGCCGATGCCGCCGGTGGTGAAGAGATAGTCATAGGCGCCGCGCAGCGCGTTCACCGCCTCGGCGATGCGCGCGATCTCATCGGGCACGACCCGGACCTCGGCGAGCCTTATCCCCTGCAGGTTGAGCCAGCTCGCGACCTGGCCGACATTGCGGTCCTGCGTGCGGCCGGAGAGGATCTCGTCCCCGATCACCAGCAAACCGGCCGTCCAGATCCGCTCTTCGCTCATGCCTTCCCCCTAGAGGGTCCGCATGCCGCAGTCATGGGTGCAAATTAACCCCCGCCGCGCTATATGGGGCCCATGGATACGCATCTCCTCGACCGCGACGCCGGCATCGTCGGCCGCCATGGCGCGATCAAGCTCCACGGCCCCGAAGCCTTTGCCGGCATGCGCGCCGCCGGCCGCCTCGCCGCCGAGATCCTCGACGCGCTCGTCCCCCACGTCGTTCCCGGCGTGACCACCCAGGAGCTGGACGACATCGTCCATCGCATGACCCTGGACGCGGGCGCGGTGCCCGCGACCCTCGGCTATCGCGGCTATACGAAGAGCTGCTGCACCTCGGTCAACCATGTCGTCTGCCACGGCATACCGGGCGAGCGCGCGCTCAAGGACGGCGACATCGTCAATATCGACGTCACCCCGATCCTCGACGGATGGCATGGCGACACCAGCCGCATGTACCTGGTCGGCGAGGTCGGCATCAAGGCGCGCAAGCTCGTCCAGATCACCTACGAATGCCTGATGCTCGGGATCGCGCAGGCCAGGCCCGGCAATCATCTCGGCGACATCGGCCACGCCATCCAGACCCATGCCGAGGGGCAGCGTTATTCGGTGGTCCGCGATTTCTGCGGCCATGGCCTGGGCCGCGTCTTCCACGACGCGCCCGAGGTCGTCCATGCCGGGCGGCCGGGCACCGGCCCCGAGCTTCGCCCCGGCATGTTCTTCACCGTCGAGCCGATGATCAACATCGGCAAGCCCGCCTCCAAGATCCTCGAGGACGGCTGGACCGCGGTCACCCGCGACCGCAGCCTCTCCGCCCAGTTCGAGCATTCGATCGGCATCACCGAGGACGGCTGCGAGATTTTCACGAAGAGCCCCAAGGGCTTCGACGCACCGCCTTATTCCTGAGCTTATCGGGGCCCGAAGGCCTCACGGTCTGCCGGATTTGCCTAGGCGAGCAAGCGCGCGTCCAGCTGGATCATTCCGTGTTCATGGGCCCCGGCTTTCGCCGGGGCGACTCAGGCGATGAAACCGCCTTCTAGCCGGCGGGATCGGCCAGCGCCGACGCCACCGCCTCGGCCAGCGTCGCCGGGCCATAGGGCTTCGAGATCACCTGGAACTCAGAGGCGGCGCCCTTGATCAGATCGTCGCTATAGCCCGAGGCGAGCAGCACCGGCAGGCGGGGATGGCTCTGGTGGACGCGGCGCGCCAGCTCGATCCCGCTCGTCCCCGGCATGACGATGTCGGAAAGGACGAGATCGACCTCCGCTCCCGGCTCGGCCAGATGGGTCAGCGCCTCGTCGGCCGAGCCCGCGCTGATCACCCGATAGCCGATATCGGAGAGCACCCCTTCGGCGAAGGCGCGGACCAGATCGTTGTCCTCGACGAGCAGGACGATCTTGCCGGCGACACCCGCGGCCTCCGTCCGGCTTTCCGCCGGCGCCGCGACCTCCTTGCCCGAGCATGGCAGGAAGATGCGCACGATCGTCCCCTCGCCGGGATGCGATTCGATCTCGGCGCGGCCGCCGGTCTGGGCGGCGAAGCCATGGATCTGGCTGAGCCCGAGCCCGGTCCCCTTGCCGACCGACTTGGTGGTGAAGAAGGGCTCGAAGGCGCGGCCCAGCACCTCGGGCGACATCCCCTCGCCGGTGTCGGCGACCCCGATGCAGACCTCGCCGCCGGGCTCGTCGTTGCGCGTGGAGAGCGTCAGCACCCCGCCCTCGGGCATGGCGTCGCGGGCGTTGATCGCCGCGTTGAGCAGGGCCGATTCGAGCTGCGCCGGATCGACCTCGACCCGCCACAGATCGGCGGCCAGATCGAGCCGCACCGCGATCCGGCTGCCGAGCATCCGCCCGAGCACCTCGGCGAGCGCGTCGAGCCGGACGTTGAGGTCGACCACCTCGGGCTTCAGCGCCTGGCGCCGGCCGAAGGCGAGCAGGTGGCTGGTCAGCGAGGTCGCGCGCTCGGCGGTCTCGATGATCGCGTCGAGATAGCGGTCGCGCTTGTCGGCGGAGAGGTCGGCGCGCTTCAGCATTTCGGCGGAGCCGCGCACCACCGTGATCAGATTGTTGAAGTCATGGGCGATGCCGCCGGTGAGCTCGCCCAGCGCCTGGAGCTTCTGGGCCTGGAACAAGGCGGTCCGCGCCTCCTCCAATTCCTCCGCGGCGCGCTTCTTCTCGGTGATGTCGCGCGTGATCTTGGCGAAGCCGGTGAGCTTGCCGGTCTCGTCGAGGATCGGATCGATGACGACGCTCGCCCAGAAATGGGTGCCGTCCTTGCGGACGCGCCACGCCTCCTTCTCATATTTGCCTTCGCTGAGCGCCGTCTCGAGCGCGCGCTGCGGCTCGCCACGCGCGCGATCCTCCTCGGTGTAGAAGCGCGAGAAATGCTGGCCGACGATCTCCTCGGCCCGATAGCCCTTGATCGATTCGGCGCCCGCATTCCAGTTGCTCACCGTCCCGTCGGGATCGAGCATGTAGATCGCATAATCGCGCACGCCCTGGACGAGCATGGTGAAGCGCTGCTCGCTCTCGAACAGCCTGCGCTGCGCCTCGTGCCGCTCGGTGATGTCGCGCGTGATCTTGGCGAAGCCGAGCAGGGTGCCGTCCTCGGCGCGGATCGGATCGACCACCGCCTGCGCCCAGAATCGGGTGCCGTCCTTGCGCACCCGCCAGCCCTCGGATTCGAACCGTCCCTGCTCGGCGGCGGTCTCGAGGATGTGCTCCGGGAGCCCCGCCGCTCTGTCCTCCTCGGTGAAGAAGGTGGAGAAATGCCGGCCGATGATCTCGCGCGGCTCATAGCCCTTGAAGCGCCGCGCGCCGGCATTCCAGGTGGCGATATGGCCCGTCGGCTCCAGCATGTAGATGGCGTAATCGGTGACGGCATTGACCAGCAGCTGGAATCGCTGCTCGGCGAGACGGACGTCGAAATGCGGTTGGTCGGCCATGCGCGTCCAATTGCCGGACCGGGACGAACGCGCCCGGCCGAATGTCCCAACCCCGCCGGCCTCCTAGCCTTTATTTCGGCCCCGTCAAATGGAGGTCGCCGCGAACCTCCGGTAATGCTTCGCTAACTTCCTCATGGCATGGAGAAGGGCGGCGCGCTGCGGGCCAGGGCCCGGCTGCGATCCGCGCGTGGAGAGGCTTCAGGGGAGTCCGGCGATTTTGAAGCTGCTGGATTGGGCCAACGACATCAGGACCGCCGTGGGGCTGGGCCCCGACGATGACGCCCGCGCGGCCGAGCGGCGCAGAGAATCGCGGCACCAGATCAGCGGCCACAAGATCATCGTCCGCCAGCGCAAGGCGCTCGGCATCCTCCACCTCAAGAACCTCTCCAGCAAGGGCGGCTGCGGGATCACCGACATGCCGCTGGCGATCGGCTCGCTGGTCTTCGTCGAGCTCAGGAAGCCGCATTATTTCGCCGCCGAGGTGCGCTGGGCGCGCAGCCTTTCGGTCGGGCTGGAATTCTTCCGCCCGGTGCGGGCGGAGATGTTCGCCCGGCTCCACGGCCCGCCCACCGAGACCGAAGCCGCGCCGAAGAAGCGCAGGCGCAGGAAATAGGCGCCCGCCCTCCAATCAGTGTGAAAATCCGGCGAAAGCCGGTGGGACTATTCCGCCGACCCCGTCCGGACGCGCCGATAAGGCACGAACTCGCCGAGGAAGACCGAGCCCGAATACATGCGCGAGCCCTGGTCGACCAGCTCCACGGTGTCGATGCTGCACAGCTGCGACGACCACAGCCGGTTGATCATGATGTCCCAATCGTCCATCGATTCCGCGCCGGCGCGCGGCCGGTTGACGTAGAGAATTCCGCCCGCGTCGTAGACGATGGCGGTGCCGGGGACGATGTGGCTGGAAATGACCCGGTGCATGTCGATGCAGTCGACCGGCTGGCCGGCGACCCGTCCGGCGAGCAGGCGGGCGAGCTCGGCTTCGTGATCCACGGGCTTGGCCTGCGCCGGTCCGGCGACGAGCGCGAGGCTTCCGAGAAGAAGGGGAAGAAGTTTGCGCATGGCTTTTGCTCCTCGAGCTCCAATCTGGCTCTTGCAGAGCCAATTATCAATGGCCGAATGAACCGGACCTGACCCGGTTCCCCCATATCTGGCGCGTTGCGCGGGGCCGGGGTGCGCGATAGGCGGCCCAGGTGCGCGCGCAAGAGACACTTATCCTGCCCTCCGGCCCCGCTTCGATCGCGGAGGCGGCGCGGCTGATCGCCGCCGGCCAGCCCGTGGCGATGCCGACCGAGACCGTCTACGGCCTCGCCGCCGACGCCACCAATGGCGAAGCCGTCGCGCGCATCTACGCGGCCAAGGGAAGGCCGAGCTTCAACCCGCTGATCGTCCATGTCGCCGACGTCGCCCAGGCCGCCGAATTCGCGCTGCTTGACGACGAGGCGCGGGCGCTCGCGGCGCGCCACTGGCCGGGGCCGCTGACCCTGGTCCTGCCGCTCCGGTCGGGATCCAGGATCGCCTCCCTCGTCACCGCCGGCCTCGCCACGATCGCGGTGCGCGCGCCGGCGCACCCGGCGATGCGGGCGCTCATCGCCGCGGCGGGCCGGCCGCTCGCCGCGCCCTCGGCCAATGCCAGCGGCCGGATCAGCCCGACCCGCGCCGCCCATGTCCTCGCCAGCCTCGGCGGCCGCATTCCTCTGATCGTCGATGGCGGGCCGACCGCGCTGGGGCTCGAATCCACCATCGTCGCCGCCTGCGGCGGGGCGCTGCGCCTGCTCCGCCCCGGCCCGATCGACCTCGGCCTCCCGCTCGACGAGGGCGGCGGCATCGAAGCGCCGGGCCGGCTGCGCAGCCATTATGCGCCGGCCAAGCCGCTCCGCCTCGAGGCGGACTCGGCGCGGCCGGACGAATGGCTGATCGGCTTCGGCCCCGTCGCCGGCCAGGCCAGCCTCAGCGCGTCCGGCGACCTCGTCGAGGCGGCCGCAAGCCTGTTCGAACGGCTGCACGAGGCCGAGGCAGCGCCTCCGCCGCGGATCGCGGTCGCGCCGATCCCGGACCGGGGCCTCGGCGCGGCGATCAACGATCGCTTGCGCCGCGCCGCCGCGCCGGGACAGGATAGGGAATGAGGCTCTTCATCGCCCTGCTCCTGCTGCTGGTCCCGGCCGCCTTCGCCGCCGCGCAGCCGGCGCCGCTGCCGCATATCGAGACGCGCGGCGGGCGCCACGCTTTGATCGTCGACGGCCGGCCGTTCCTGATGCTCGGCGCCCAGGTCAACAACAGCTCCAATTATCCGGCGATGCTGCCCCTGGTCTGGCCGACGATCCGCGCGCTTCACGCCAACACCGTCGAGGTGCCGATCGCCTGGGAGCAGATCGAGCCGGTCGAGGGGCGGTTCGATTTCTCCTTCCTCGACGAGCTGCTCCGCCAGGCGCGCGAGAATGACGTGCGGCTCGTCCTGCTCTGGTTCGGCACCTGGAAGAATACCGGCCCAAGCTATGCGCCCGAATGGGTGAAGACCGACACCGCGCGCTTCCCGCGCATGCGCACCCGCGACGGCAGCACCCATTATGTGCTGTCGCCGCACGGCCGGGCGACGCTCGAGGCGGACCGCAATGCCTTCGTCCACCTGATGCAGCACATCAGGGAGGCAGATCCGCGGCACACGATCATCATGGTCCAGGTCGAGAACGAGAGCGGTAGCTATCGCAGCCCTCGGGATTTCTCGCCCGCCGCCCAGCGCATGTTCGAGGGGCCGGTACCGGCCGAGCTCGCCCGCATCCGCCGCGCCGGGACGTGGAGCCAGGTGTTCGGGCCACGCGCCGACCAGGCGTTCAACGCCTGGCATGTCGCGCGCTATGTCGAGGAGATCGCGGCAGCCGGGCGCGCAACGCTCGACCTGCCCATGTACGCCAACGCTTCCCTGTCCGATCCCTTCACCGAGAATGGCGCGGAGAATACCGCGAGCGGCGGGCCGAACTGGAACGTCATCGACATCTGGCGAACGGCGGCGCCGCACCTCGATTTGGTCGCGCCGGACATCTACAACCGCAATCCCGCCGCTTATGTCGCCTATCTGGATCATTACCGGCGGCCGGATAATCCGCTTATGGTTCCTGAGACTGGCAATTCGATCGAATATGCCCGCTTCTTCTGGCCGGTCATCGGCCGCGGGGCGATCGGCTTCTCGCCCTTCGGCATGGACCGGACCGATTATTACAATTACCCGCTCGGCGCCGAGCGGCTCGATGCCGAAACGATCGAGGCCTTCGCCGCGCCATTCCGTCTGTTCGCGCCGATCGCGCGGGATTGGGCTCGGCTCGCCTTCGAGCACCCGGCCTGGGGCGTCGCCAAGGGCGTCGATGGTGCCGACCAGTCCACGATCATGGGCCGCTGGCGCGTCACCGCTCAATTCGGCCTCTGGCAGTTCGGCGAGCGCGACTGGACCTGGATCGAGACCAGACCCAATCCCAATGCGGCGCGGCCCGTGGGCGGCGGCGTCGTGCTCCAGCTCGGCCCGGACGAGTTCCTCGTCGCGGGCGCGGACGTCCGCATCCGCTTCGCGCTCGCCGAGGCCGCCGCCGGCAACATGCAATGGCTGAGTGTCGAGGAAGGCACGTTCGAGGACGGCACCTGGCGGATGCGCCGCCGCTGGAACGGCGACCAGATCGATTACGGGCTGAACTTCACCAGCCGGCCGGTGCTGCTTCGGGTCCGCCTCGGAACCTATCGGTGAGCACGGCACGCGCCATTTGACGCCCGACATCGTCGCGGCCACAATCGCTCGATGCCGCATGGCCCGATCCTGCTTTCGGCCTTGCTGTCCCTCGCCGCCGTGCCGGGCGACGGGCCGGCCGGGCCGCGCCGGGACCCGATCCATTCGGATATCCCGCTCTGGACCGGGCAGGCAGGAATGTGGCCGAGGGCGTTCCAAGACGGCGATTCGTTCGGCTGCCAGACGCGGGTGCGTTACGGGGACTGGCGGTTCGAGGAAGCGGGGGGCGGCGACCCGATCTGGTACCGCTTCGCCAATTATGGCGTGCATCATTGCTTCATGCTGGCGAGCAATGCGGATGAGCGCGCCGCGCTGGCGGGGACGAGGCCCGATCCGAGCTTCCTGATCGAGCTCGGCACCGCGCCCGGCCGCGACGGGCCGGTCGAGCTCTGGACGCTGCAGCGCGGCGTTCGGCCCGGAAGCGACTATCTGCTGCTCGCGCGCGTGCCCGCGCCCGGCGCGATCACGTCCTTCGACGTGCTGCAGCGGGCCTGTCCGGCGGGCCGCAGGCGCGGCGGCGTCCCGCTGAGCATCCTGCTCACCGCCTATTGCGCGATCAACAGCCGCCAGGATCTGATCCAATTGGCGCGGCGCATGGCCCGGCTGCCGCCGCTCGGCCGCATCGCCCTCGCGGAGCCGGCCGAGGAACGGGGCGCGGGCTCGTGATCCGGCTTGGTGGACGCGGTCGTCGGCAAGAATTTTGCGTCCCCGCTCTTCGCGCGAAGCGCCCTGGTATCGCGAACGACTGCCCTCTCAGGCAACCCGCGCGAGGAAAGCGCTGGTTTCCTCAACGAGCCGGTGCGACTGGGCCGCCATCTCGCTCGTGACGTCGCCAAGATCGCTGGAGAGCATCGCCGCTTCGCCGGCCGCGGCTTCGGCGGAGGCGGCGGTGCCCTGGATCTGCTGGACGAGCGAGGCGGCGATGCCGGCGAAGCGGTAAACCGCGTCGCCGACCGAAGATTGGCGGCGAATGGCGTCGGCAACCGTCCCGGAAGCGGCGGCCATCTCGCCGAAACTTTCTTGCATCGAACGGATCAGGGCGACCGCCTCGTCCACCGCCGCGGTCATCGTCGCCAGCCTGGCGCGCACGTCCTCCGTCGCGCCGGCGGTCTGCGCCGCGAGCGCGCGCACCTCACCGGCCACCACGCCGAAGCCGCGGCCGGCCTCGCCCGCCCGCGCCGCCTCGATGGTTGCATTGAGGGCCAGGAGGTTGCTTCGATCGGCGACCTCCGCGATCGTGCCGACGATGGTCTCCGCCCCGCGACAGGTGCCGGAAAGACGTTCGAACTGCCGCACGATGGCGTTGCTGATCTCGCTCACGCTGCCCGCCGCCTGCTCCTGCGCGGCGAGATGATCGTCGACCTGCGCCATGAGCCGCCCGAGCTCGGTGCTGGAGCCCAGCAGGTCGGCGGCGCCGGCATCGGCCGCGGCTGCTTCGGCGGCGACGCCGGCGATTTGCCGGTGGGTGACGCCGCCATTGTCGGCGAGCCGGGCGGCGGCGCTGCGGGTCTGCTCGGCAGCGGCCGCGAGATCGGTCGCGATCTGGACCACCGACTGCTCGAAATCGCGCGCGACCCGTTCCAGCTCGCTTTTCCGGACGCGCTGCGCTTCCGCTTCCGCCGCGGCCGCCGCTTCGGCGGAGGCGTGCTGCGCGCGCCAATGCTCTTGCTCCGCCTTTGCGGCGAGGAGCGTGCGATCGGCCTCCGCCTGGGCGAGATCGGCGCCGGCGCGAAACTGCTGCTCGAACATTCTCGCCTGCGCGGCGACGCTGCGGCCGAGCAGGGCCGCGAAGACGAGGAGGAAGATGTACACCTCCCCGGGCACGGCGGTGAACGCGGCATAGGCGGCGGAGACCAGGACCGCGACGGCGAGAAAGGTGAGGCTTGCCTCCACTACCGCCGCGTAACGCAGCGCCCCGACCGAAATCACGCCGGTCATGACCGTGGAAATGACGGCCTGCTGCTCGAGCGATGCCGCGGAGCCGGCCACGGAAAGGAAGCTGAACCAGCCAAGCGCGACGAAGCCGGCCTGGATACACAGGCTGAAGAGCTGGCGGACGGGCTCTTCGGCGTGCCAGTCGCATCTCCTGCCTTCATGCCATTTGATAAGCGTGCCGATGCCGATCAGGGTGTGAAGCGCGCCGGCGAGGACCACCTGGCGGAACCCGGGCAGATCGGAGAATGTGTAGCAGACGCTCGCAGTGACGATCATCGAAACCGCGAAGGTCAGCGGATAGGCGCCGCAGGTCTGCCGCAGCTGCGACGAGACCATTTCCGGCGAGCGCGCCGACCACCGATCGTGAATCCGCCGGATCGCAGTCTGTAGTCTGCCGATGTGCACGCCGCCTTTCTCGGCGATCTTGGTTGACAGGCCGTTAACCATGGCGCGCCTTCGGCAGCGGGCGATCGCCGCGGGCCGGCCGGCCACCGGCCTGGGGAGGCATCAATCCGAAGAAATGGGCGCGGGGGAAACAATCCGATGCATGACCCAGCGGACCGCGAGCCCGATCGCGAGCAGGACGAGGCACCAGAGATCGGCCTCGGCGCCCGAGCCGTAAAAGGCGAACAGGATGAACAGCAAGGCGACGATGATCGCGGCGCGCGCGCCGGGTTCGGGACTCAGCCGCCAGGCCGAAAGCGCGCCGGCGAGATAGACGACCAGGACCGCCGCGGTGGAGAGAAGGATGATGAAGGTGAACAGGCTGGCGGTGGCGCGGCTGCCATTGGCGAGGATCAGCAGCATTGCGAGCAGCGAGCCTGCGAGCTGGGCGCCGACCGGCGTGTTGCCGCGCCACGTCCAGCTCATGAAGGCCGGCAGGTCGCGCCGCAGGCCCATCGCATAGCCGAGCTCACCCGTTCCCAGGATCAGCCCGTTGAGGCAGCCGAAGGCGGCGACCGCGATCGCCAGCGCGGCGAGCGCGGCGACGCCCCCGCCCCAGGCCGCGGCGATGACGTCCGCGAACGGCGCCGCCGAATGGGCGACGATCGATGCCGGCAGCAGCAGCTGCACACCGGTGCTGGCGAGCAGGTAGACCAGGGCGACGAACAGGGTGCCGCCGAAGATCGCGCGCGGAATCGTGCGGGCGGGATCCCGCACCTTGCCGACCGGCGTCGCCGCATTCTCGAACCCGGTCAGCGCGAAGAAGGTCAGCGCGACCGCGGCCGCGAAATTGTCGAAGCCGAGCGGGGCGGGCGCCAGCGGCTCATATCCCGGCCCCGACAAGCCGCGCAGGGCAAGGATCAGGACGACGGCGGCCAGCGGAAGCAGCTTGATCGCGACGGTGAGGATCGACATCCCCCCCGATGCGCGCGCGCCGAGCGCATTGACCCCGGTGAAGAGGACGACGCTCGCCAAAGCGACCGGGAGCACGGAGCCGGGCCCGGCGAAGGTCGGGCTCACCCAGGACAAGGCCGAGGCCCCGGCGATCGCGACCGCCGCCTGCGCCGTCCAGTTGGACACCCAGAAGGCCCACGCGACGAGGAAGGCCGCGTGGCGCCCCAATTGCTTCTCGATATTGGCCTGGATGCCCTCGCCGCCGAGCTTGCACAGGCGGGCGAGCGCGAAGGCGATGCACAAGGCCCCGGCGCTGCTCACGATCCAGCCCGCGATCGCATTGGCGCCGAGCGGGGCGAGCGAGACCGGCAGCATGAAGATGCCCGAGCCGATCATCGTTCCAACGACCAGCGCGCTGGTCATCCAGATGCCGATCTTCTGGTCCATGGAGCCCCCTGAGGCACGGGGTCTCACGAAGCGCTTCATTTGGCAATCGCCGCGGCCGGACCCGTCGGTTCAGTCGATGCGCAGCACCGGGACCATGGCGTTCGCGGCGGGTGGCGGCAGGCTCACCCGCAGGGTGCCGGAGTCCCTCCGGAACGGAAGCGGCCCGGCGCCGAGCAGGGTGACCCGCTCGACAGGCAGGTCCGCCAGCGCCGCGACCCGCGTCTCGCCTTCGGGCCAGTCGAGCAGGATCGCATAGAGGCGCCCCTCCTTCCCGGTGAAGCGGATGTCGGCGGCGGTGAAGGGCGCCGCACCGGCCTCGTTCAGCTCGCCGGAGGGCGGCCGCGTCGGGCCTTCGCCGAATTGCCGCCACGGCCGCGTCCCGTAGATCGCCTCGCCGTTCACCCCGAACCAGCGCTCGATCCCGTCCAATATCGCTTCCTCCTGCTCGTCGATCGAGCCGTCGCCCCGCACGGGGATGCTGAGCAAGAGATTGCCGTTCTTGGAGACGATGTCGGCGAGGCGCTGGATCACCAGCTTCGCGCTCTTGTAGCCCCGCCGCTCGTAAAGCCCGCGGTCATAGTGCCAATTGCCGATGCAGGTGCAGGTCTGCCAGGGCTCGGGGCGGATCCGGTCGACGAAGCCGCGCTCGACATCCTCGACCACGCCTTGGCGCTGGGCCGGGCTCAGCCTCTTGGCGGTCAGCACCGCCTCGAGCGCGCCGCCGTGGAGCCGGCGGCTCCGCGCATAATAATGCGCCGCCGCCCGGATGCCGATCTCGCCGAACGGCAGGCCGCTGTCGTCGAGATAGACGAGGTCGGGCCGGTATTTCTCGACCAGGTCCATCTGGCGGGCCAGCCAGTTGCGGGCGAAGCGGGCATGCGCCGGCGGCACGTCCTCCAGCCATTGCCCGTCATTGCGGTCGTGCCAGGCGTTCATCGCGGCGATGGAGTCGATCCCGTCGGGCGGCACGAAGCTGGGGCCCGTATAAAGTTGCTGAGGATCGAGGCCCTGCCAGTAGCGCCCACGCCCGTCCGCGGCGCGCAGACGAAAGGCGTCGTATCGCCGGCCGCGGCGCGGCCCTTGGGAATCATAGCCGTAGGCGGTCTGCCACCAATGCCAGGCGTGGCTGCTGTGGTTGCTGACTCCGAAGCGAAGCCCGGCGCGGCGCGCGGCGCGCGCCCAGCCCCCGATCAGGTCGCGGCGCGGGCCGACGCGCACGGTATTCCATTCATGGTAGGCGCTGTCGAACGTGTCGAAATTGTCGTGATGATTGGCAAGCGCGACGAAATAGCGCGCGCCGGCACGGACGTAGCGGGCGACCAATGCGTCGGGGTCCCAGCGTTCCGCGCGCCAGCGCCCGATCAGATCAATGAAGCCGGTGTCGGACGGGTGCCCGTAGGTGCGGAGGTGATGGTCGTAGGCCGGATGGCCCTGGACGTACATCAGCCGCCCGTACCAGTCCCCCGCCTCCGGCACGCATTGCGGCCCCCAATGCGCCCAGATCCCGAACTTGGCGTCACGGAACCAGTCGGGGACGCGAAAGCCCCGGCTCAGCGCCGCCCAATAGGCCGCCCGCGCCGGCCCGGCGAGCGCGGCCGCCGCGGCGGCCCCGCCCAGGAAGAAGCGCCGCGAAAGCTCAGGCCGCAGGCGCCTGGTCCTTCAGCCGCGCGGCGAAGCTCTTGCGCAATTTCTGGAGCTTGGGCGGGATCACGGCGAGGCAATAGGGATTGCGCTGCCCTTCCCCCTCCCAATAATCCTGGTGATAATCCTCGGCCGGCCACCAGGTGCCGGGCGTCTCGATCGTGGTGACGATCGGCGCCGGCCAGTCCGCCGCCGCGCGCGCGATGCCGCGCCGCGCCGCCTCCTCCTGCGCGGGCGAGGTCGGGAAGATGGCCGAGCGATATTGGGTGCCCACGTCGTTGCCCTGGCGGTTGAGCTGGGTCGGATCGTGGGTGGCGAAGAAGATGTCGAGTATGTCGTCATAGCTGATCTGCCCGGGATCGAAGGTCACCCGGATCGCCTCGGCATGGCCGGTGTCGCCGCCGCAGACCTGGCGGTAGGTCGGGTGATCGGCATGGCCGCCGACATAGCCGCTCTCCACGCCGGAGACCCCCACCAGATCCTTGAACACGGCCTCGGTGCACCAGAAGCAGCCGCCCGCGAGAATCGCCTGTTCTTCCGCCATGTCGTTCTCCTTCGCCTCTCAAGATAGCGATTGCGGAGGCTTCTTAAAGCGCCGCCTTGTCGCGACGGGCGCGGGCGCGCGGCAGGGTGAAGCGGAAGATCGCGCCGCCCTCGGGCCGGTTCTCGCCCCGGATCTTGCCGCCATGCGCCTCGACGATGGTGCGGCTGATCGGCAGGCCGATCCCCATGCCGCCGCTCTTGGTGGTCACGAACTGGGAGAAGAGGCTGTCCGCGTCGGCATCGCCGAGGCCGGTGCCGCTGTCGGCGACCGAAATCTCGATCGTGTCGCGGCCGACCGCGCGGGTGGAGACGACGACCTCCTTGCGTGGCGACTCCTCCATCGCCTCGATCGCATTGCGGACGAGGTTGATCAGCACCTGCTGGATCTGGACCCGGTCGGCGCGCACCCAGGCCGCGGCCGGATCGAGCGCGAGCCGGTGGTTTATGCCGCGCGCCTCGGCGCCGAGGAAGGCGAGCACGGCGGCATCCTCGATCAGCCGGGGAAGGTGCTCGACCATGACCGAGACGGTGCCGCGCGAGACCAATTCCCGCAGCCGCCGGACGATCTCGGCGGCGCGCCGGGCGCCCGCCTCGGCCGAATCGAGCGCTTCGGTAAGGTCCGGGTCGTCGATCCCCTTGCGCCGCACGATCCGTTTCGCGCCGCTGACGAAATTGCCGACCGCTGCGAGCGGCTGGTTGAGCTCATGCGCGAGGGTCGAGGCCATCGTCCCCATCGCGCTCAGCCGCGAGACGTGGATGAGCTCCGCCTCCATTCGCCTGATCTCCGCCTCGGCCCGGTGCCGCTCGGTGAGGTCGGCCATCGCGCCGACCGCGCGCACCGCCTTCCCTTCCGCATCCCGGATGATGAAGCCCCGGTCGAAAATATCGGCATAATGGCCGTCGTCGCGCTGGAAGCGATAGGCGGCGGACCAGCGCCGGTCCTCGCCGTCCATCGCCTTCCTGAAGCTTTGCACCACCCCGGCCCTGTCCTCGGGATGGATGCGGTCCCGCCACCAGTCGGCGCGGTTGGGGCCGAGCGGACCCTTGCCGCAGCCGAGGATCGCGCCAGCATTCTCGCCCCAGATGGTGATGTCTTCGATCAGGTCGCTGTCCCAGACCGCATCATTGGCCGCCATCGCCGCGAGCCGGTAGCGCTCCTCGACGTCGCGCCGCGCCCGCTCCGCCTCGATCCGCTCCTCGACGTCCTCGCTGATCCCGTACCAGCGGACGATCTCGCCCGCCTCGTCGCGCCGCGGCACGGCGCGCACGTGAAAGGCGCGGTAGCTTCCGTCCGCCATGCGCAGCCGGCAGTCCGCCGAATAAGGCTGGCCGGCGGCGACCGCAGCGGCCCAGCGCTGATTGGTTTCTTCGCGATCCTCGGGATGGATGGAGAGCGCGGCATCCTCATCGCCGCCCATACCGGTGAGCTCGCGATAGCGCGGGCTCAGCACCAGCCCGGTGCCGTCGGGCTCGGTGGTCCAGACGATCTGACGCATCAACTCGAGGGTGAGCCTGTGCATCTCCTCGCTCTCGCGCAGCCGCTCCGCGGCCTCGCGCTGTTCGTGGACGTCCTCGATCGTGCCGTACCAGCGCAAGATGCTGCCCTGGGCGTCGCGGCGGGGCGCGGCGCGGACGCGCACGTGCCCGACCTCGCCGCTCGCCATGCGCATCCGGAACTCGCTGTCCATCGGCTCGCCGCTCGCGAGCGAATGCGACCAGCGCGCCATCACCGCGGGCTCGTCGGGCGGAAATACGCCTTCGCGCGGCCCCGTTCCCGGCTCGAGGCCGGTCATTTCCCAGAAGCGCGGGCTGATCGAGACGATCCTTCCGTCGGGTGCCGCGGTGAAGACGATCTGGCGGCTCAGTTCCAGCGTGTAGCGATGCACCTCCTCGCTCTCGCGCAGCCGCTCCTCGGCGTCGCGCCGCGCCGCTTCGGCGAGCCGCTCCTCCTCGATATCCTGGGTGGTGCCGGCCCAGCCGGTGATTCTGTCCTCGACGTCGCGCAGCGGCGTCGCCCGGCTGCGCATCAGGCGATAGGAGCCGTCCGAGCGCCGGGCCCGGAATTCGACCTCATAGGGGCGGCCCGTTTCGACCGACTCCCGCCAGAGCCGCCGCACCGCCTCGCGTTCCTCGGGGTGGACGACCCTCAGCCAGCCCTCGCCGCGTGCGCCCTCTTCGCCGACCCCGGTCACCGCGGCGAAGGGGGTGAGCATCACCGTCACCGCGCCCGCCGCGTCGGCCGCCCAGACCAGGCGGCCGCTGAGCTCGGCCGCGGCGCGGAACATGCGCTCGCTCGCCCTCAAATGGGCCAGCTCAGCTTCCAGCGCGGCGATTCGTTCCGCCGTCCCCGGCGGCGACCGCATCCTCAGCCGCCCGGCGGGGCGGCCGGTGTGATACCCGCCTCGAGCGCGATGGTGAGCGCCTCGGCGAGGCTCGACGCCTGGAGCCGGTCCATCATGTTGCCGCGATGCATCTCCACGGTTCTGAGGCTGATGCCCAGCGACTGCGCGATCTCCTTGTTGGACTGGCCGGCGAGCAGGCTTTGCAGCACCTCCCGCTCGCGCGCGGTCAGCGAGGCCGCGCGCTCGTGCGCGTCGCGGCGGCGCCGGCCGCTCGCCTCGCGGTCCTCGAGCAAGGCGAAGGCCTGGGTGAAGCAGCCGAGCAAAGCCTGCTCGGAAAAGGGCTTCTCGATGAAGTCGACCGCGCCCAGCTTCATCGCGCGCACCGCGACCGGCACCTCGCCATGGCCGGTCATCACGATCACGGGCCAGCCGATCTGCCGCTCGCCGAGCGCGTCCATGACCTGGAAGCCGTCCATCTGCGGCATCCGAAGGTCGAGCAGGATGCAGCCGGGCTCGAGATCGGGCAGGGCTTCGAGGAAGTCGAGGCCGCTGCCGAACGGATGCGAATGGATGTCGGCCGCGCCCAGCATGAAGCTCAGCGAGCGGCGTACGTCGCGATCGTCGTCGATGACATAGACGCTATGCGGTTTCAGCGTACCAATCCCTTTTCACGAACCCCGGCTTTCCCAATTCATGGGTCCTCCGGCGCAAAAGCGCAACCGCCTCCGTAAGTATAGATTACCGTGATATTACGGCAATCGGGAGATGGCGCGTAGAAATACGCGCAGCCGACCTTCCCAATGGATTGAAGCCGCCGGGCTCCCGATCGTCAACCCCGCGCTTCCGCCGCTGCGCCCGGAAGCGCCGCGATCCGCGCCGGGGCGGCTTCGGGCCGAAGCTGGTCCATCCGGCATTGTTCGGGCGCCTTGTCCGGGCGCCAGCGCAGGAACTTGGTGCCGTGGCGGAAGCGACTGCCGGTGACATGGTCGTAGCGGACCTCGGCGACCAGCGCCGGCCGCAGCGGCTCCCATGCGCCGGTCCGCTCATTGCTCCAGCGGCTCGGCCCGCCCGGCGCGTCGCCGGTGAAGCCCGGCGGCGCGATCAGGGCCTCGAGCCGCCTGGTCAAGGCGGCCTTTTCGCCCGCGGGGATCGCCGAGGTGAAGCCGACATGGTTGAGCTTGCCCGCATCGTCATAAAGGCCGAGCAGCAGGGATCCGACCAGCTTGCCCGCCGCGGCGTAGCGGAAGCCGCCGACCACGCAATCGGCGGTGCGCATCTGCTTGACCTTGAGCATCGCCCGCTCGCCGGGCCGGTAGGGCTCGTCGCGCCTCTTGGCGATCACCCCGTCGAGCGCGGCGCCGGCCATCGCCAGCCAGGAGATGGCGATTCCATGGTCGCAGGTGAAGGGCGAGAGGAGGAGATCGGGCACGCCCGCCTGCCCGTGGAACGCCTCCAGCGTCTCGCGGCGCGCGGCGAGCGGTGCCTTCAGCAGGCTGTTGCCCGCGAAGCCGAGGCAATCGAACAGCATCAGCTGGGCCGGGGTCGCGGCGGCGAGCTTGCGCACCCGGCTCTCGGCCGGGTGCAGCCGCAATTGCAGCGCCTCGAAGGAGAGCGCGCCGCCGACCGGGATGAGCAGCTCACCGTCGAGCGCGAACCGGTCCGCCGCGAGGCCCGCCACCATCGCCGCGACCTCCGGGAAATAACGCTCGAGCGGCCGGCCGGCCTTGGATTGAAGCGCGACCGTGCCGCCGTCGCGGAAGACGAGGCAGCGGAAGCCGTCCCATTTGGGCTCATATTGCCAGCCTTCGCCTTCGGGCAGCGCATCGACTAGCTTCGCCTCCATCGGCGGAAGCGGCGGCTTCACGCCGATTCGGGACAGGATGGGCGGCGAAGCGGGGCTCATGAGAACCAGACTCCCGCCATTCATCGCAGTTCCGTCACGCTTCGTCGGCGACTGGTAAAAACGCTTAATGGATTGGCGCGCAGGATGCGGCGAATGACGCCCTGCCCGCGACGAGCGGAGTCGATCCGACCGCCAGCGCGTTGAGGCGACAGGGAAAGATACTTACGTTCCCAATCGAACCGGGGAGGGTAAATCTGCATGTTGTTGTCACGTCGGCAAGTCATCGAGGCTGGAGCCGCCACCGCCGCGCTCGGCGCGATGTCGTCGCCGCTTCTCGCCGCCGTCACCGAGCCGATCCTGCCTGCCCGCCCGGCCGCCGTTCCGGCGCAGCCGCGGGTGGGGATCGATCCCCTTCTCGATCCGCGCATGGTCGCGCGCGCCCGCGCCGCCTTCGATCGCCACCGCGCCTCGCTCAGCAATATCGACGTGGTCGGGATCGCCGATTTCACCAAGCCCTCGTCCGATCCGCGCTTCTATCTGCTCGACACCAATAGCGGCCGGGTCACGAGGCATCTCGTCGCCCACGGCCGCGGCTCCGATCCCGAGCATACCGGCTTCCTGCAGCGTTTCTCGAACCAGCCCGGCTCCGAAGCCAGCTCCAACGGCGCCTATGTCACGGGCGATTTCTATCCGGGCCATTACGGCCGGGCGATGCGGGTGCGCGGGCTCGATTACAGCAACAGCAACGCCGAATCGCGCGCGATCGTCGTCCATTCCGCCTGGTATGCGGAGCCCGGCGTGCTCGCCTCGATGGGCCGGCTCGGCCGCAGCGAAGGCTGCTTCGCCCTCTCGCATGCCAGCCTCCAGGAAGTGCTCGAGCGCCTCGGCCCCGGCCGCTTCCTCTACGCCGACCGCCTCCAGGCCTAAATTCTAAGCTTCGGCCGGCGCCTTCGCGTCCACGGGTTCGAGCGCCGTGACCGCCGGTCCGTGGATCACGCTGCCATCGAGGGCGAAGCGCGAGCCATGGCACGGGCAGTCCCAGGTCCGGTCGGTCTCGTTCCATCCAAGGATGCAGCCCATATGGGTGCAGGCGGCTGAGACCGCGTGGAGCGCGCCTTTCTCGTCGCGGAAGCCGGCGACGTTGCGGCCGTCGATCCTGAGGATCGCCGCCTCGCCGGGGGCGAGCTCGTCGAAGCTGTGCAGCTTGCGTGCGAGATGGCCGCCGACCAGATGCGACGCGGTCGCGGCATTGCCCGCGGCGAATTCCTTCGCGCTCGCCACTGGCTTGATCCGGGTCGCGTCGAAGACCTTCGCCCAGGGATTGTCGCGGCCCTCGATCAGGTCGGCGAGCATGATCGCGGCCGCGGTGCCGTTGGTGATGCCCCAGGCGTTGAAGCCTGTCGCCACGAGATAGGAATCGCGCAGCGACGAGGAGCGGCCGACATAGGGTACATGGTCCATCGAGCGATAATCCTCGTTGGTCCAGCGATACTCGGCCTCCACGCCGAAATGGTCGCGGGCAAAGGCTTCGATATCCGCGAAGGCCTCGCGCTCCTTGTCGACCTCGCCATGGGTGTAGGACGGGCCGGTGAAGATCATCCAGTCGCGGCCTTCGTCGTCGCGATGGCCGCGGGCCGAATGGTGGGGCGTATCGACGCTGATATACATGCCGGCCGGGACCCGGTCCCGCTCGGCGCGGCCCATGATCACCACGTGCATGTGCGGATAATTCTCGGTGTAGAAGAAGCCGATCTGCCCGAGCGGAAGATGCGTCGCCATCACCACGTGGCGCGCCCGCACGGCGCCGGCGTCGGTGGCGATGCGGTGCGGATCCCAGTCGATGACCCGCGAATTCTCGAAGACGTTGCAGCCGCCGCCGGGGATCGTCTCGGCGAGGCCCTTGACGTAGCGCACCGGGTGGAATTGCGCCTGGTCGTCCCAGCGCATCGCCGCCCTCACTGCGAACGGGAGGCCGGTGTCGCCGGTGAGCGAGGCGGGCAGGCCGAGCCGCCGCGCGACTTCCACCTCCTTCTCGATCGTCTCGACTTCGTCGCCGTCGAGCGTGTAGGTGAAGGCCGGCATGGTCTCGAGATTGCAGGCGATGCCGTGGCGCTGCGCCAGATCGCGGATCGTCGCCAGGCCGGCCTGGTTGGCTTCGCCGTAGATCCGGGCGCCCTCCTCGCCGAACTTGCGCGCGATCGTGGTGTAGGCGACATTGTGCTGCGAGGTGATCTTGGCGGTCGACTTGCCGGTCACCTCCTCCCCGACGCGGCGCGCTTCGACCAGGGCGACCTCGAGCCCCCGATCCTTGAGCAGGCGGGCGAGGGTGACTCCGACGATGCCGCCGCCGACGATCGCGACGTCGGCATCGATCTCGCCGGCGAGCGCCGGAAAGGCCGATGCCGGCGCCGTGGCGTTCCAATAGGATTGATGACGCGCCATGGCGAAGCTCCCGGATTGCGTGGTTCATCCGGGAAAACCAATGCCCCGCCCCAACCGTTCCGAGCCCATTCGCCCCTCTCCCAATTCGGGAGAGGGAGGGCGCGCCGCAAAGCGGTGGGAGGGTGAGGGTAAAGGCCAGGGTGGAAATTCCACGAGGCTGCCACCCTCATCCAACCCCGCCTCAATTGGCGGCGCTGGCCTGCTGAGTGGCGCCGCCGCCGGCGCGGTTCAGCGCCTGGCGCACCGGCGCGTCGCGGCCGTAGACGTCGTTATAGGTGACGATGTCGCCGTCGCTGGTCGCGGCCGCGGTGAAATAGGCGATGTAGACCGGCACCGGGCGGGTCAGCGAGACCGACTGGTTGCGGTTGGTCTCGACCGCGCGGTCGATGTCGTCGCGGTCCCAGCCTCCGGTCGGCGCGAGCAGCAGGGCCGCGAAGTCGCGCACGTTCTGGGTCCGGATGCAGCCATGGCTGAAGGCGCGCGCCGGCCGCCCGAACAAAGCCTGCGAGGGCGTGTCGTGCAGGTAGATCGCATATTGGTTGGGCATCTCGATCTTGACCCGGCCGAGCGCGTTGCGCGGCCCCGGCGGCTGGCGCACGCTGATCCCGCCGCCCGCGCCGCGGGTCACTTCATAGCCGGCGCCGAAATGCCCGCCCTGCGACTGGATGATGCTCTGCGGCACGTTCCACCAGGGATTGATCGTTACCGCGGTGATCTGCGCGTTGAGCTGCGGGGTCGGGGTGCGGACCGCGCCGACCACCGCGCGGTGGCGCGCGGTGACATGGCCCTCGTCGACCAGGGCCGCGGTGAAGGCGGGCACATTGACCAGCACGTGGCGGACGCCGAGCGTGCGCGGCATCCAGCGCCAGCGCTCCATGTTGGTGCGGATGAGGTCGCGGCGCGCGGTGTCGCTCGCGGGCGTGTTGGCGAGCGCGCGCTTCAGGCCCGCATATTGGGGATGGGTCGGCAGCAGCGAGTCGAGCGCCGCGCCGACGCCGCCGCCGCGCGCGACCTGGGCGAGCAACCTCTGCTGCCCGGCCGTGTCGAGAGTGGCGTCGGTCATGTGCCAGTCGACCCTGGCGCGGCCGCGGACCGCGCCGCCGCTGAGGTCCTGGACCAGGCGGATGAAGATCGGCGTCGCGACCTGGGTCAGCGCCGCCTCGTCACTGCCGGCGATCGCCGCGCGCAGCCGGTCTGGATTGTAGTCGGACGGGTTCAGCCCCTCCTGCCCGATCGCCTCGACATAGGTCAGCAGCTCCTGCGCGCTGTCCCGGCTCCAGGCCGGCGCCTGCTCGGAGGTGATCGTCTGATAGCCCATCTGGGGCTGCGCCTGGGCGGTGACCTGGGCGCGCGCGGCGCTCTGGATCGCCCCCGGCATGGTCGGCGAGGCGAGCAGCAGAATCAGCGCTGAGAGGCGGAGGGTGCGTGTCATGACGCACCTTTAGCCGCAGAGAGAAGGCTGCGCTAGACTGTTTATTATGTGCGACGAACCGAGGCGCCGTCGCGACGAGTTGCGGCGCCCCGGAAGGTCGTTTCGGCGCCGTTCAAGCGGCCGCCGGACTCCGGTTCACCCAGCCGAAATAGGCGGCGACGACGGCGAGCGCGGCATGGAGCCAGATGTCGTTGCCGTAGAGCGGCACCAGGCCGAACAGGGTGTCGAGGCTCGGGATGAATCCGGCGACGGTCAGGACCGCATAAATGATCGCGACGCCGCGGGCGTAGAGCAAGGCCTGCGCCTGCCCGCGCGATGCGACCAGCCCCCACAGGCCGAACAGGATGTGCACCGCATTGTGCGCCGGGTTCACCGGGAACATGCCGAGCAGCATGGAATGATGCATGCCGGGCGCGATCGCTCCGCCCTGCGCCGGCTGCAACAATTGTGGAATGAAGCCGGCCACGCCGGCGGCGAGAAACACGATACCGAAGATCAAAGCGAAGGTCCGCGTGTTCATCTCTCTCTCCCTGAGATCGGTTATGCTTTCGTACGCCACTCTCGAACGGGAGCTTCAAATCTAGCGCGGTCTCGCGAGGGGAACCAGAGATTTTGGCGGCGGAAGGTCGCCGCTCGCCGGCTTGCATGTTCGTCAAAGCTCGCTTCCCCGCCCAGCCACCCGACACGGTCCCATCCTATCGGAGTGAGACGGGGTCCAAGGTTGGTTCCGGGGGAACCAACCTCCAGTCTCACAGGTGGGGGAGCGGGCCGGCACGGACTTCGCGCGGTAAGACTGGACTTCGCGCGGTAAGACTGGGAGATTCGCCCACGCGCCCGCGCGCGCGGCCGACAAATCACGCCGCGTCGGAAATGGACGCGGGACCCTCGCTGGAGGCGAGGAAGGCGGCGACCTCGGCCACGGTCATGGCCGGCGCGTAGAGATGGCCCTGGAGGCCGTCGCAGCCGGCTTCGAGCGCGATCTGCTCTTCCTCGCGGCAGGAGATGCCCTCGGCGACCACTTCGAGGTCCATGGCATGGCCCAAGGTGACCGCCGCGCGGATGATCGCGACGCTCTGGTCGCGCGCGGCGATGTCGATGAACGAGCGGTCGAGCTTGATCTTGTCGACCGGGAAGCGGCGCAGGCAGCTCAGGGAGGAATAGCCGGTCCCGAAATCGTCGAGGACGATGCGGAAGCCGTCGCGGCGCAGCTCCTGGATGGTCGCGCCGCAGAGCGAGCCATGCTCGATGAACAGGCTCTCGGTGATCTCGAGCTCGAGCTGCGAGGGCGCCACGCCCTCTTCATCGGCGATCGCGCGCAGCTGCGCCGCGAAACGCGGCACGCGGAACTGGAGCGGCGACAGGTTGACCGCAATGTTGAGGTCAGGCCAGAGCTTCGCCATCCTGCAGGCGTCGCGGAAGGCGTGCTGGCCGAGCTCGTCGATCACCCCGCATTCCTCGGCGATCGGGATCAGCTCGTTGGGCGCGATCGCGCCGAGGGTGGGGTGATCCCAGCGGATCAGGCCCTCGAGCGCGGTGACCTTGCCGCGGCCCCCGATGATCGGCTGGAACTGGAGATCGAGCCCCTCGCCGTCGCGCAGCAGGGCGCGCAACGAGGATTCGATCTGGTCGCGGCGCTGGACGTCCGCGTCCATCGCCTCGGTGAAGATGCGGAAGCAGTCCCGGCCGGCGGCCTTGGCGCGATACATGGTGATGTCCGCCTTGCGCAGCAGCTCCGAAGCCTCGGCCACGTCCTTGGTCGCGAACACCGCGCCGATCGAGACTCCGACGCGGGCCTCGCGCTCGGCGATGATGAAGGGCTTGCGGATCACCGCGATGATCCGCTCGCACAGCCGCCGCACGTCGGCCTCGCCTTTCGGGCTGACCTGGACGATCGCGAATTCGTCGCCGCCGATGCGGGCGACCGTATCGGTCTCGCGCAGCAGCGAGCGCAGCCGCTCGCCGACCTCCTGGACGAGCTTGTCGCCGGCATTGTGGCCGAGCGTGTCGTTGACCTGCTTGAAGCGGTCGAGATCGAGCATCAGCAGAGCGACCTGCTCGCCCGAGCGGCGGTAGCGGGTCAGCGCCTGGGCGAGGCGGTCCTCGAGCAGGGCGCGGTTGGCGAGACCGGTGAGCTGGTCGTGCAGCGCCTGGTGCTGGGCATTGGCCTCGCGCGCCTCGAGTTCGTCGACCAGGTCGACGAGCGATTTGTAGAGGAAGGACATGACGAGGATGACGGCCACGGCCGAGGTCAGCGCGATCGGCCAGATCGAGCTGAACAGCTCGAACCGGCTGTTGGCATCGTCCTTCAATATGCTGACCGTGGCGAAATTCGTCAGGACGAGCGTCGCCACCGCGGCAGATACGATAGGAGGGCCGACCTTGCGGGAATATCTCAACAGATCCCATCTCCCCCGAGAGACGGAGGAAATACCAGCCCAGCGGTTAACAAATTGCGCACTGTGGCGGGCGGATTTCGCGCTCGCACGGGCGCGCGAGGGCTTCCGCTGACGCAGCGCCGCCGGCCGCGCATCGATCCCGCCACTCAGGGTTCCAAACCGGGGCTTCAACGCCGTCCGCGGGGGCGTGCGGGCAGGAGGGCGGCGCCGGCCGCCGGGCCGGTCAGGGGCTGTGGGACCGGGTGAGCCGCCAGACGCCGATCCCGATCGCGATCAGGATCAGGGCGGGGATGATGTATCCGCCGCGATAATGGGATTCGCCCTGCAGCTGGGCGCCGCTGCGGGCGACGGCCGGGCTGTTGGCGACGCTGAGCGGGCGCGCCGATTGTGCCACCGCGCTCGTGCTCACCGTCGCGAGCGCCAAAGCGGCCGCCATTCCGAGCTTCCTGAACATCATATACGCTCCCACCTCAAGATCATCGCCGTGCCGGCCGGGACCGCAGACATGCTCGTTGCCGGGCCGCAGTGTCAACGCGGTTTCACCCGGGGCCGAAAAGGTCAGCGCGCCCTTCTACGGCGAGATCGAAAAATCGACGGCGTCTTTCTACGGCGAAATCGAAAAATCGACGCCTTGTGCCAGCGGCAGGTCGCGGCTGTAATTGATCGTGTTGGTGGCGCGCCGCATATAGGCGCGCCAGGCGTCCGAGCCGCTCTCGCGGCCGCCGCCCGTCTCCTTCTCGCCGCCGAACGCGCCGCCGATCTCCGCGCCCGACGGGCCGATATTGACGTTGGCGATCCCGCAGTCCGATCCCGCCGCGGACAGGAACAATTCCGCCTCGCGCAGGTCGGTGGTGAAGATCGATGAGGCGAGGCCCTGCGGCACGCCGTTCTGCAGCGCGATCGCCTCGGCGAGGCCGGCGGTGCGAAGCACGTAGAGGATCGGTGCGAACGTCTCCCGGACCATGACCGCGCTCTGCCCCGGCATCTCGACCAGGGCCGGCCGGACGTAATTGCCCCCGATCGGCGCGCCGCCATGGACGATGCCGCCTTCGTCGCGCGCCTGCGCCAGCGCCGCCTGCATCGCCTCCACCGCGTCGCGGTCGATCAGCGGCCCCACCAGCACCCCCTCCTCGAGCGGGTCGCCGACGCGGACGCTGGCCCAGATCGCCTTCAGCCGCGGCACCAGAATATCGTAGACCGATTCGTCCACGAACAGCCGCCGCAGCGTCGTGCAGCGCTGCCCCGCCGTCCCCATCGCGGCGAAGGCGATCGCCCGCTCGGCGAGACCCAGATCGGCCGATTCGGTGACGATCATCGCATTGTTGCCGCCGAGCTCGAGCAGGGCCCGCCCGAACCGCGCCGCGACGCGCGGCCCCAGCGCACGCCCCATCCGGGTGGACCCGGTCGCCGAGACCAGGGGCACGCGCGGATCGTCGGCCAGAGCCTCGCCGACCTCGCGGCCGCCCTGGACGATCTCGAGCAGGCCGGCCGGCGCGTCGCCGAACCTTTCGGCGGCGCGCGCGAACAATGCGCCGACCTTCTCGGCCGAGACCGGCGTCTTCTCGGACGGCTTCCACACCACGCTATCGCCGCAGACCAGGGCGAGGCAGGCGTTCCACGCCCAGACCGCGACCGGGAAATTGAACGCCGAGATCACGCCCACGACTCCGAGCGGATGCCAGGTCTCCATCATCCGGTGCCCGGGCCGTTCGGTGGCGATGGTGAGGCCGTAGAGCTGGCGCGAGAGCCCGACCGCGAAATCGCAGATGTCGATCATCTCCTGCACCTCGCCGAGGCCTTCGGAAAGGATCTTGCCGCATTCGCGGCTGACCAGCCGCCCGAGCGCCTCCTTCTCCTCGCGCAGCACCTCGCCGAGCAGCCGCACCAGCTCGCCCCGCCGCGGCGGCGGCACCAGCCGCCAGGCGAGAAACGCCTCCTGCGCCCGCCCGATCGCTGCCGCGACCGAAGCGGCGTTGGCCGCTTCCGCCCGGCCGATCTCGCTGCCGTCGATCGGCGAGACCGAGATCAGCGGGCTCATGCCAGCCGCTCGCGCAGCGCCATCGCGGCGAGCGGATTGCGCACCTTCGCGCCGCTGATGAAGAAGAGAAAGGCGTCGCGCGGACGGACCTCGGCCGGCGCGTCGCTCACATAATTCAGCCCGGCCGGGCTCTCCCCTTCGGCCCAGGCCCGCGCCGTCCCGGCCCAGCGGTCGAGCGCTTCGTCGTCATAGCCGTTCGGCTCCTCCTCGCGCGCGCATTGCAGCCGCGCATAGACGAAGTCGGCGCTGAGATCGGCGATCTGCGGATAGGTGTCGTGCGCGGCGACGACGATCGCGACATTGGCCGCGCGCGCCATCGCGACGAACTCGCGGCACTTGAAGCTTTCGTGCCGCGGCTCGATCGCATGGCGCAGCGTTATGCCGTCCCGGCTGGTTGGCAGCAAAGCCAGGAAATCGCGCAGCTCGTCGGGATCGAAGCGCTTGGTCGGCATCATCTGCCACAGGATCGGCCCGAGCCGGTCGCCGAGCTCGGTGAAGCCCTGCGCGCAGAACTTGCCGATCGATTCCGCGCCCTCGCTCAGCACGCGCCGGTTGGTGCAGAAGCGCGATGCCTTGACCGCGAACTTGAAGCCGTCGGGCACCGCCTTGCCCCAGCGCTCGAACAAAGCGGGCGACTGGGTCCGGTAATAGGTGGCGTTGATCTCGGTCGCGTTGAGCCGCTCCGCCAGGAAGGCGAGCTGCTTGGGCTTGGCGAGGCCGGGCGGATAGAAGGTCCCGCGCCAGGGGTCGAAGTCCCAGCCGCCGATGCCGACATGGATATCGCTCATGCGGCCGCTCTAATCGCTTCGGCGCGCGGCGGCTACTCCGCTGGAACCGTGCCGGTCGCGGCGAAGGCGCCGATCAGCCGCCAGGCGCGCGGCGCGTTGGCCGGGGCGAGCGGCTCGAGATGGCCGGCGCTTGGAAAGCGCGCGAGCCGGCTGCCCGGCACGCGCGCGGCCAAGGCTTCGGCGCTGCCCGTCAGGAAGAAATCGTCCGCGTCGCCGTGCAGGACGAGCAGCCGGCCGCCGAGCGCGCGCGCCTCGCGCGCCGTGAGGAACGGCGCCGTGCCCGCGGCCGCGAGATCGGCATAGGCATGTTCGAGCGCCCCAAGCTGCGGCGCCCCCTGGTCGGCGAAAGTCGTCAGCCAGCCGATCAAGGCCGGTGACGGGTGCGCGGCGTCGGCAGCCATCGACGCGAGGTTCGCCGGGCTGAACGACCAGCCGACGCCGATCGCGGCGACACGCGTTCGGGTGCGCGCGCCCAGCTTCATCGCCACGATCCCGCCCGAGCTTGCGCCGATGACGAGCGAAGGCCGCGGGCAATCGCGGCGCAGCGCCTGCGCGACCGCGGCGGTCGCCGCAGCGTAGCTGAAATGGGGGACGATCCGCGATCGGCCGTGGCTCGGCAGATCGGGCGCGTAGATCCGGACATGATGCTCGGCCGCGAGCAGGGTCGCCCGCCGCTCCCAGAACCGCCCGGACGCGCCGAACGGATGGAGCAGGACCCAGCAGTCGGCGCCGACCCCGACCTGCCGCACGTGGATCGCCGGCGGCTCGGCGGCCGCCGTCGCGGCGGCAAGCAGGCCGGCGAGCAGGACGAAGGCGCGGCGCAGAAACGTCATCGACCCCGCTTCGCCGCACCGGGCGGGCCTCACCAGCCTTTCTCGACGAACGGCGGCTGCCATCGGCGAAGGTCTGCACCGATTCTGCACATCATCCATGCCGCGCCTCCTTGTCGCGCGGATCATGGCTGAACCCCGGCCCTTTAAGCGGCCTTCATCGCCATCGACCGGGGACGATCCATGATCCTGCGCCACACCTTCCTGCTCAAGCTCGCCGGGGCTCTCCTGCTGGTCCTGCTCGCCGACCAGCTCTTCTGGCTCGAGCGCGTGGGATCGACCATCGGCCTGTTCGCGCTCGCAATGCTGGCGGTCACGCTCGTCGCGCGGCCGGAGATCCTCCGGCGCCTTGCCTCGGCGATCGCGGCGGCCGCGGCCCTGTTCTTCGCGCTGGCCCTCGCCTGGGAGCCGGGCCCGCTCACCATCCTCTATTTTCTGGCCGCGATCACCCTGGCGGCGCTGCTGCCGCGGACGGCGCGCTTCGACGACGCCTGGCGCTGGGTGCAAAGGCTCGTCGTGCACGGCCTGCTGAGCCCGCTCGCGCTGCCGCGCGACTATCTGATCCTCGGCCGCGCGCGGCGGCGGCGCGGCCCGCTCGGCCTGCGCAGCAAGGCCTTCGTCCTCATTCTCCCTTTGACCGGCAGCATCCTCTTCCTCTCCCTCTTCGCCCAGGCCAATCCGCTGATCGGCGACGCGCTCGCGCGGCTCGCTTTCTGGCCCGCTTTCGACATCATGACGCTCGCGCGCTTCATCTTCTGGGCCGTCATCCTCGCTCTCCTGTGGAGCGTGCTGCGCCCGCCCCGCGTCGCGCTCGGGAAGGCCCGACCGGGCGCCGGGGGAGACGTCGTCCTGCCCGGAATCAGCATCGCCTCGGTGACGATCTCCCTGCTCGCCTTCAACCTGATCTTCGCCCTCCAGAACGGGCTCGACCTCGCCTTCCTGTGGAGCGGGGCGGCGCTCCCCGACGGCATGAGCTTCGCCGAATATGCCCATCGCGGCGCCTATCCCCTGATCGCGACCGCTTTGCTCGCGGCCCTGTTCGTGCTCGTCGCGCTCCGGCCGGGATCGGCCACTGCCGCGTCGCGCCCGATCCGGTTGCTCGTCACCTTGTGGATCGCGCAGAACATGCTGCTCGTCGCTTCGACGATGCTGCGCACGGTCGATTATGTCGAAGCCTATTCGCTGACCGTACTGCGCATCGCGGCCCTGATCTGGATGGGCCTGGTCGCGCTCGGCCTGGCCCTCATCTGCTACCGGCTGCTGCGCGGCCGGAGCGGCGCCTGGCTGATCAACGCCAATGCGCTCGCCGCCGCGATCGTCCTCGCGGCCTGCTGCTGGATCAATCTCGGCGCGATCGCGGCGACCTGGAACGTGCGCCATGGGCGCGAGGCCGGTGGGTCCGGCGCGTCGATCGACCTCTGCTATCTGCACGAGCTCGGCGGGCGCGCGTTGCTGCCGCTGATCGAGCTCGAGAGCCGACCCCTGCCCGACGAGCTGCGCGAGCGCGTCCGCTGGCTGCGCAGCCGGCTGATGGACAGGATGGAAGAGGATCAGGCCGACTGGCACGGCTGGATCTACCGCGACGCAAGCCGTCTCGCGGAGGCCCAGGCGCTCGTCGCCGAGCGGCGCCTTCCGCACCATCGCCCGGAGCCGCGCTTATGCGACGGTCGCCCGATCCCGCCGCCGCCGCAGCGGGCGCCCGATGACGCGCCGGCCGACGATGGCGCGGCCGCGAACGAGGCCGCGGCGGCCGGGCCGGCGGACAGCGGAGCGAACGCAAACGCACTCCTGCCGGCCACGCTGTCGCCCGTCCCGAAGCCCCCCGAACCTTTGACAGCCGGGCAGCGGCGGTGAATGAGATGTACGCGATGAGCCACCGCATCCTGATCGTCGACGACGACCCGCACATCCGCCAGGTGCTGAGCTTCGCGCTCGGCAAGGCCGGGATGCAGACCGCCGAGGCGAGCGACGGCGAGAGCGCGCTCGGCGCGATCGCGGCCCAACGCCCCGATCTGGTCGTGCTCGACATCAACATGCCGCGGATGAACGGGCTCGACGTCTGCCGCAAGCTGCGCGCCGGCGACGATCTGCCGATCCTCTTCCTCTCCTCGCGCGACGACGAGATCGATCGGGTGCTCGGGCTGGAGCTCGGCGGCGACGATTATGTGGTGAAGCCGTTCAGCCCGCGCGAGGTGGTCGCCCGGGTCAGCGCGATATTGAAGCGCGGCGGCCGCGCGCTCGAGCAGGCAGGCGCGCAGCGGCCAGTGAGCCACGGCCGGCTGCGGCTCGATCCGCAGAGCTGGGAGGCGCGCTGGGACGAGGCGCTGGTCCCGGTCACCGTCACCGAGTTCCAGCTCCTGCTCCTGCTCGCCAGCCATCCCTCTCAGGTCTTCACCCGCGACATCATCATCGATCGGCTGCACGGCCCCGGCTTCGCGATCACCGATCGCACGATCGACAGCCATATCCGCAATCTCAGGGCCAAGTTCGCCGCTTCGGGAGGCGCCGACCTGATCGAGACCCGCGCCGGGATCGGCTACAGGATCGGGCCCTGCCTGGGCGGCGGCGCTTGATCCAAGGCCTGAAGAGCTTCCTCAAGCGCTTCTGGCCGAGGCTGCGGCTGCGCACCATCCTCTTCGCCACCCTGCTCTTCGTCGCCGCCCTGCCGGGCTTCGGCGCGGTCTTCCTGCGCGTCTACGAGAACACACTCGTCCAGCAGACCGAGGCAGAGCTGATCGCGCAGGGCGCGGTGCTGGCGAGCGCCTATCGCAGCTTCTGGACCAGGGACGCGCCGGTGGCGGAGCCGCCGCAGCCGCTCAGCCCCGAGCGCCCCTCGATCGACCTCAACGCCATGCCGATACTCGACGCGCAGCCTTCCGCCCGCCCGGCGGCGGCCGCCGCCGAGCCGCGCGCCCTCGCGGTCGCCGCTTCCCTGCTCCCGATCGCGGCCGACAGCAGCCGCACCACGCTCGCGGCGATCCGGATCCTCGATCGCAACGGCCGCGTGCTGGTCGGGCGCGACGATGCCGGCGCCTCCTATGCCGATCTTCCCGAGGTCCGGATCGCGCTGTCCGGCACGCCAGCGACGATGCTGCGCCGCCGCGGCGATTACGCGCCGCGTTACTGGCTGGAGTTCCTGAGCCGGGCCTCGGACATGCGCGTCCATCATGTCCGGCCGGTGATCGTCGGGGGCGAGGTGGTCGGGGCGATCATGCTGTCGCGCTCGCCGCGCGGCCTGTTCCTCGGCATCTACCAGGATCGCGGCAAGATCGCGCTCGGCGTCGGAGCGATCTTCTTCACCTTGCTCGTTCTCGCCGGCCTGCTCTCGCGCGGCATCTCCCGGCCGATCGAGGCGCTTGGGCTCGCGACCGAGAATGTGGCGCGCGGGCCGGTCGCGATCCCCGATCCGCCGGTCACCGCGGCGATCGAGATCCAGGCGCTCTACGAGAATTTCGCCTCGATGGCGGCGCGGATCGAGCGCCGCTCGCGCTACCTTCGCGATTTCGCCGCCGCGGTCAGCCACGAGTTCAAGACGCCGATCGCCGGGATCAGGGGCGCGCTCGAGCTGCTCGAGGATCATGCGCAGACGATGAGCGCCGAGGAGCGAAGGCGCTTCCTCGCCAACGCCACCAAGGATGCCGACCGGCTCTCCTTGCTGCTCGAGCGGCTGCTCCACCTCGCCCGCGCCGACATGGCGGTCGCCCCCGAAGGCGCCGCGACCCCGCTCGAGGCGCCGCTCCGCGCCATCGCCGACGCCATGCGCGGGCCGAGCCTGGCGATCGCGCTCGACCTGCCGGGCGACCTGCCCCGCGCCGCAGCGGCGCCGGCCCTGATCGAGGCGGTGCTCCAGATCCTGATCGAGAACAGCGCTCAGGCCGGCGCAAGCGCGGTCCGGATCGCCGCCGAGGCCCGCGGGGAGCGCATCCTGATCCGCCTCTCCGACAATGGCGCGGGCGTTCCCTCCGCCGACAGCGACCGGATCTTCGAGCCCTTCCACACCGGCCGCCGCGAGCAGGGCGGCTCCGGCCTCGGCCTCTCCATCGCCCGCTCCCTGCTCGCCTCCTGCGCCGGCACCATCGCCAACCTCCCAGCCGACAAGGGCGCCTGCTTCGAGGTGGAGCTGCCGGCGGCCTAGGCGCGTCGCGGGATCGGGAAAGGCCGGGGCGCCGGCGCGCGTTAACTTTTGGTCCGCAACCTGTCCCATCCCGGCACGGAAGCGGGGCCTCGGATGGGGCCATTTACCATCGCGCGTCGCGGAGCGGCTCGAATTCCACGTGCCGGCAATTAACCATCGGACTTGGTTAGCGCCTCGTAAACGATTGTATTTTCACGATAATCTGATACATATTGCGCAACCGAAACAGGAGGAGGCAGCACATGCGTCAGTTGAACCAGCAGGAACTCTCCCAGGTCACCGGCGGCGCGAGCGGAGGTCTGCCCTATATCGGCCCCGGCGAGGGCGGCAGCACGGGCGGCGAACCGGGCTCGGGCGGGAAGAACAATAACGGCTACGGCAATGGCGCGGAATCGGGGCCGCCCCCGGGGCATTCCGGCGATCACAATCCCCAGCTGATCGGTCCGAACCTCGGACCGCGCGGCGTGCGCTAGGCGCGGCGATCGCATCCACGAGGGGCGAGGCCGGATGGAGCCCGGCCTTGCCGCCATCCCGGCCCCGGCCCCACAGATCGCGAGGCGTGGCCCCGCATCGCCGCTCAATCGTAGCAGACGGTCAGCGCGTCCGAGAACGGCCCGCGCTTGCTCAAATGGCCTGCCTTGCCCGGCGCGCGCCGCAGGTTGCGGCGCCTGAGCAGGGGCTTCAGCATGCCGGGCAGGATCGCCTTGTTGATGTGGATTCCGAAGCAGGTGTGAAGGCCGCAGCCGAAATGCATGAATTCGGGCGGCTCGCGCATCGGATCGAAGCGGCGCGGATCGGGCACCTGGCGTTCGTCCATCATCGCCGAGGCCATCGCCGCCATCACATGCTGGCCTTTCTTCACCGCCCGCTCGCGCGGGGTGCCGGCGGCAAGCGTGCCGTCTGCGGTCGCCACGCGCGGCAGCGCCGGCGCCAGCGGATCGAAGCGCATCGCCTCGAACACATAGCCGGCGAGCAAAGCGTCGTCGCCGGCCCGCGCCGCCTCCTGCGCGCCCTTCAGCGCCTCGGGCCGGCGCAGCAATTGCTCGAGCGCCTGCGGCACCACCATCGGCGGCTGCGGCGGCCCGCCGACGATGAAGCCCATCAAGGCGGTGCGGATCTCGACGTCCGAGAAGCCGGGTTCGCCGGCCGTCTGGAGGGCGAGGCAGCGGCCGAGCACGTCGTCCTCGGCCGGCGCCGCGCGCCGCCGCGCGATCTCGCCGTCGATATGGGTGCGCAAGGCGGGCGCGATCTCGTTCACTTCGGCGCGCAGGGCGGGATCGTTGCCGCCGTCCGCGAACTGGAACTCGAACAGGCGGGTCCCCCACACGCGCAGGTCGCCGTTGGGCGGGTTGGGTACGCCGAAATAATCGCCGAGCAGGTCGAAGGTCACCCGCCGGACCAGAGCGTCGACCACCTCTAGCCGCCCCTCGGCCTCGGCGACGATGCGTTCCGACATCGCCGCGCAGGCGAGGGCGATGCGCGCACCCACGTCCTCGGGCCGCACCACCTTGCGCATCGCATTGGCGCCGGCATGATAGGCCGGGGTGTCGCCCATCGAGAGGAAGAAGGGCTCGCCGCCCATGATGACGTCGAGCTTCTCCTTATAGGGGACCGCGAACAAAGCGTCGTTCTGGAAGACCTCGCGCACGTCGTCGTAGCGCGAGGTGACGATCGTGCTTCCCATGCCGAGGATCGGCTTGAACCGCCGCATCAGCCGGAAGCCGAACGGGATCGCCGCCATCGCCCAGTTCATCAGCGTCTGCTTGAACCCGCCGGGCCCGGGCCGCAGCACCTCGCGTGAAGCCAGCGCGCTCATCGTGCCGCCGCCACGGGTGAGATCGAGGCCGGGCCGAAGAAATACTTGCCGCGCATTGAAGTCCCTCCCCGCTCCGCGACGATCATTACAGTAAAGGCCAAGGTCCGGCAAATTGCCGGCCGCGCCCGCCGCCTTTCCCGGCCGGCCCGGTTCCCATCGCCGGGACCCAAGTCCCGCGGACCGCATTGTTGCGCCATACGGATGACGGAAAGGGACCGGCCATGGCGTCAGGGCTGCCGCATGAGGGCGTGTACGCGCGCCTCGGCGTGTCGCGGGTAGAGGGGATCGGAGTCTTCGCGATCCGGCCGATCCCCGAGGGCACCGACATCTTCCCCAGCGACAGGCAGCCGATAGTTTGGGTCAGCCTCGCGGATCTCGAGCGCGCCGGGCTCAGCGCGACCGAGGCGCTTTTCTATCGCGATTTCGGGATCAGGCGGGGAAACCGGATCGGCTGTCCGCAAAGCTTCGGCAACCTGACCGCGAGCTGGTATCTGAACGAGCCGCCCGATGGCGCCGCGCCGAACGTCCGCGCCGCCGCGGATTTCAGCCTCATTGCGTCTCGCGACATCGCGGAGGGCGAGGAGCTGCTGATCGATTATGCCTCGTTCAGCGAGACGCCGGACGATTAGGCTCCCCCCGCGCGCCTGCGTTGACAGGCCGCCTTCGCCGCCTAGGCTCGGGCCTTCGTTCCTCTCCGGCTGCCAGGAGGCCTCGATGCTCCGACTCCGTCCGACGACGCCGATCGCTTCCGTCGCGTTCGGCATGCTTCTCGCCGCGGCCGCGCCCACGCCGGCTCCCCCGACCCAGCCCGCGACGCCGCTGCCGACCGCGCCCGCACGGGCACCGGCGGTCTCGCGCACGGATCTCCAGCGCCACGACCTCAATGTGGCCGGGCACGAAGCGATCCAGACCCGGGTCGATTTCGCCCCGGGCGCGGCCGCGCCGCGGCATCGGCATCCCGGCGAGGAGATCGTCTTCATCCTGCGCGGCACGCTCGAATATCGGCTCGACGGCCAGGCGCCGGTGACCTTGAACCCCGGGGGCGTCCTGTTCATCCCGGCGGGCGCGGTCCACGCGGTGCGCAACACCGGCGACGTCTTCGCCTCCGAGCTCGCCACCTATATTGTCGAGAAGGGCCGCCCGCTCATCACCCTGGTTCCCTGAGCCTCAGCCGGCCGTGCGCCACGGCCGCAGCGGCCGGTACTCGGCGGCGTCGGTGCCGCCCTTGCGGCTGATCTGAACGAGGCCGCGCCGGTGCAGCCGCGCCACCGCATTCTGGCAGGTTCGCTTCGAAAGGCCGGTCAGGTCCGCCATCGCCTGGTAGCTGAACAGCGCCCGCCCCTCGGCCGCGGCGGCGTGGATCGCCAGGTAGACGACGAAGGCCGAGGGGCAGCGGTCGTGGCCGACGAGGTCGCGCATCAGCACGTCGACGACGTAGCGGTCGAGCTCGATCCTGTCGTTAATTGCCATAGCAATGACTGCCATACTCCACGGCGGGCGGCCGAGCCACTAGCTGCAAATGGCAGGAGGATTCGCACATGATCAAGAGACTGAAGTTCGTCGGCATCCCGGTCGCCGACCAGCACCGCGCCCTCGCCTTCTGGACCGAGAAGGTCGGCTTCCGGATCGTGACCGACCAGCCGATGGGCGAAGGCAGGCGCTGGATCGAGCTTGCCATTCCGGGCGCGGAAACCGGCGTGGTCCTGTTCACCCCCGACGGTCAGGAAGACCGCATCGGCACCTTCTTCAACGCCTCCTTCGCCTGCGACGACGTCGACTACACCTACAACCAGCTCAAGGAGCGCGGCGTCGAATTCACCGAGGAGCCTCAGAAGCAGCCCTGGGGCACCTACGCGATCTTCAAGGACAGCGAAGGGAACAGCTTCGTGCTGGGGAGCAAATAGGATCTCCAAGAGGGACGATCCCTCCCAATTCGGGGGACACCATTCAATTCGGGGGACACTATACTCAACTCCGAAGAGGGCGAGCCCTGGGCCCCTTCGACGCCCCCGGCGACGCCGGTCGCCACAGGCCAATGACAGCTTGCAGGGTCCGCTATTGATAATCGGCAAAAGGACGAAAAACCTCACTTGTCCGATCATTCGAGTCGATGGTAAGCATTGCGAGGGAGGGCTGATCTTAAACATTAGCGAATGACTGGGCCTGACCCATTGGTGACCAAGGGTCGGTTCCGGCAGAGCATGTCCCGTGAACAGCGGCATCCCATCTGTTGGACATCTATTCTTCCAACAGCTGCTACTAATGAACGTTTCGACGTGATGCGCACACGACACTCTGGTCGGAAGATAAGCCCTTGTGACTGCTCGAAGAGACAGTAACGATCCGTCCACCCTCCGACGGGCAAAGGCCCGCGCTCAACCAGCCGACAGTGAAGAGAGCCGAGCGGCCGAGTTGCCGAATCAGCCGTGGATACGCTTCTGGGGAAGCTCATCCCCCACCAGCCATGCTGCGATTCTCGACATGCTGTCGCGCAACGGCATCATTCCCCTGACGGACGCGGAGGCGGTTTCGCCGGACGCCAGCGGCATCGTTTGCTTTGCGACACTCGACGCGGATTTGAGCGACTTCATTCGGGAGGCGAGCGGACAAGGCCAAAGACGCGTCCTCGCCGTTCCGATGCCGGGTGTCGCGGTCGACAGCGCAAGCGCCTGGCGCCTCCTTCGCGCCGGCGCCTCCGACGTTTTGCTGGCAACGTCCCCGGCGGAAATGGGGAAGCTGATCCGAGCCCGCATCGAAAGATGGCTGATCGTCGACGAGCTCATTCGCTCCGAGATCATCCGCGCCCATCTCGTGGGATCGAGTCCCGCCTGGGTCGCGCTGCTCCGGCAGGTGGTGGAGGTGGCCTGCTTCACCTCGGCAGCCATTCTCCTGACCGGCGAGACCGGGACCGGCAAGGAGATGATCGGACGCGCGATCCACGATCTGGACCCCTCGGCCTGCGAGCATGAACTGATCGTCGCCGACTGCACGACGATTGTCCCGGAGCTGGCCGGGAGCGAGTTCTTCGGCCACGAGCGGGGCGCCTTCACCGGCGCGGTGAGCAGCCGGGACGGCGCCTTCGCCCTGGCCGACGGGGGCACCCTGTTCCTCGACGAAATCGGCGACTTGCCACTGCCGCTCCAGGGCCAGCTTCTCCGCGTCGTCCAGGAAGGCGCGTTCAAGCGGGTCGGCAGCGACGTGTGGCGCAGGAGCCGCTTCCGCCTCGTCTGCGCGACGCATTGCGACCTGCTCGAAGCCGTTCAGGACCGCAGCTTCCGGCAGGATCTCTATTATCGCATCGCGGGATGGGTGTTGCGCGTCCCGCCGCTGCGCCATCGCACGGAGGACATCATCCCGCTCGCCAAGCATTTCTTCAACGAGTTCAGTCGCGGCGGCGAATCAATCGAGTTCGACCGCCCCGTTACGGAATATCTGCTGAGCCGCGCCTATGAGGGCAATGTTCGCGACCTGCGACAGCTCGTGGGCCGGATCAGCAGCCGCCACAGCGGTCCCGGGCCGGTCACGATCGGTGAGCTTCCGGAAAACGAGCGCCCCGATGAGCTCATGGACCAGGGCAGCTGGCGAGGCTTCGAGTTCGAAGCCACGATCGGCAGGGCCGTCGCCATGGGGGTCGGATTGCGGGAGATCACCCAGGCCGCGGCCGACACCGCGGCCCGGATCGCATTGCGCAACACCGGCAATCTGCGTTCCGCCGCCCGCACGCTGCACGTGTCCGATCGCGCCTTGCAGATGCGGCGCGCAGCGTGGCGAAATCAGCTTCAGGGTCTTTGAGGTTCAGCTCCCGGGTCCGTCGCGCAGCCACGGGTCGCTATAGTCGGCCGGCACCGGCTCGGCCCGAACCTGGACCCGGCAGGAGGCATGCCGCGCCGGGGCAGCCGCACGCCGCCCAGCGATCAGACGGAGGAAATTGCGGCCGAGCACGAGCTGCTCGTCCCTGGGAGGGAGCTTGAGGGCTTTTATCTTGGCGAGCTCGACGGCCGGGTGAAGCCAGGGCCCGTCCGTCCCGAACAGGATCTTGCTTGCCCCGCCGCGCCGCGCCGCCTGGGCCAACAGGTCGAATCGGCGCACGCCCGACGTATCGACATGGACGTTGGGATAGCGGACCACATAGTCGATCATCCTGCTCTGGGCGCGCCAGTCGTCGGAAAAGCTGCCCATGTGCGGGATGATGAAGGCGACGTCCGGATATTCCCCCGCGACCAGCTCCACGATCGAGACTTCCCCTACCGGGTCGTAGAGGATCGGGATAGCGAAGGCGCGCGCGGTCTCGCAAATCTCGCGGGAGAGCCTGGCATCGTGGCGATGCGCCTTTATGCCGACGAAGCCGTGCCCCACAACGGCATCCCGGACCATCTCGAAAATTCGGCCGCGGTCGCGCTCCGCATGCACGAAGACCATGCCATGGAAGCGGTTCGGGCGGCTTGCGACGAGGCGCGCGACTTCGGCATTGGCCACATTGTAATCGGAATGGAAGGCCGCAAGCAGAACGGTCCTCGAAATCCCGGCTTCATCCGCGCGGCGAAGATAGGCGGAAAGCGACGCGTCCGTGTCCCAGGGGCCGGTCAGCCCGTCGCCCTTGCCGGCATGGCAATGGCAGTCGATGATCAGCGGCGCGGGCATAGACCGCGCCGGCGATCGTCCTCGCTCGCCAGCTCGAACGTCAGTGCTACCAATCCCCTTCGGGTCACGCCATTCTCCTCTCGGGTTGGATTGCGGGAACGGTTGCTAGCCGCAGCAGCCATTGCCTTCGTAATGCGGCGCGAGCGTGCGTGGCCGGACCGTGCCGTCGGGCGATCGTCTGGAATATTCGCGCCAGCTGTTGTCGCGGCCGCAACAGCCGCCGTTCGTATGGCCGAAGACCTTGGGATCGCGCAGCCTTGCCGCCAGATGCTTGAAGAGCGCACGCGCGATATTGTCGGTATCGCTTGCGGTGTTGCAGCCGTGCAGGACGAACACGACATTTTCGGCGAGCGCGGCGGTTGGGATATCGGCCGCCGTCCGGGCGCCCTGCGCCCGCGATTGCGGATCGGTATCTATGTACAGGCCGACGGTGCCGGTGGTCGCGCCGAATATGCCATGGCTGCCGCCGTGGCTGAAGATATGAACGGCATCGAGCCGCCGGCGCTGGCAACGGTGAGCGGCGCTGATCGCGGCGACGATGGCCGCGCCGCTATTGTAGGACGATCCGCCGACACGCCGCGGACAGGAGCCCGTCCTGGGCGAGGACTGCGCCGAGACTCGCTTGGCCCAGCGATCGGCCTGGCATTGGAAATGGTTGCGGTGGCTGGTGGTCGGGTGGTTCTGGAAAAAGCAGAGCCGCGGCTGCACCGTCCGGGTACCCCGACGGGGAGTTCCCACTCCGACCTCCGCCTGCAGCTCATTCTCCAGCTCCGCCTGGAGTTCAGCCTGCAGCTCGGCCTCGAATTCCGCCTCCCGTTGGAGCGCGCGGCGCGGTATGCCGCAATGGCTGTGCTCAGGCGGGTTCTTCCGCCCCGGCCCGCTCGGCGCCGCGGGCAGGAAGATCTCCACCCGGCGGCTCTCTTCGGGGCGCGCCCGGGTCTGGCGTTCGCCGCAAGAGGTGAGCCTCACTGAAAGCCCGCGGCTGCCCCCGGGCCGCATTCGCTCGATTGTGCGGCAAAGCTCGCGGGCGACCGTTTCCGCGCGCCGGCGCGCCAGCGCGAAATTGTAATCGTCGGCTCCGACCGGATCGGTGTGGCCCGCGATCAGGATGGACCGGATAGGGTACGCCGTTCCCTGCGAGGCGATGATCCGGCGCGCCAGACCGACGAGCAAGGGACCATGGCGTGCGGCGTTGAGGCTGCTCTGGTCGAACCCGAAAGCGTCGAGGACGAGGCTCGGAACTCCTCGCGGCGGGCAGTCGACGAAGCTCGTCGCACAGGCTGCTGGACCGGAGCCCGCGCGGCCGCCGGGGCTCGCCAGGGCTCCGTCGCCCGGGGCAGCCAGTTCCAGCGTCTCGAACAAGACGCCTCCTCCGATCTCGAACGCGAACTCCTCGTCGCCGGGCGGATCCTCGGGCTGGGCCGGGGCGCCGACCGCGCCTTGGCAGGCTGCGCAATCGCAGGGAGGCGCGCAGCCGCAAGGCTGGCCGGGCGCGACGGATGGCGCGCCAGCAGCGCCGGCATAGGGTTCGTGGCCGGGGTCGGGCGGCACGGGCGAGAAGTCGCCGGCCCCGTCCGCGGGAAGGCTTGGGCCTCCATCGAACGTGCCGAGAGGCTGCTCGTCCGGGAGAGCAAGCCAGCCCGGTACGGCCCCCGCGGACCTTGTCGTGCGCGGCCGCCAGGACCGCCGGCGCGGCCCGACCGGCCGGATCCGGCGGCGCCCGCCGGCAAGCCCGCGAGAGCGGCCATATTCGCCTTCCGTTTCATATTCGCCGGGCTCCTGGCCGGGCCATTCCTGCTCGAGCTCGTGCCCGGCTCCCCCGCCGGCGAGGGGGATCGTCTCGAATAGATATCCGGTGGTCATGATCGTCTCTCCCGCGGAAAGGTGCGCAGCTCAGAGCAGGGACCGTAGCGGCATCGCGCGGCTCCGATTCCCGCGAAGCATGGCCTGCCCCCCGCGTGCGTGCTGCAGCGCCAGCCGCTTGTGCAGGTGGATCGCCGGCAGCACGGCGTCCACGCCGTCGGGGTAGGTCAGGTCGACTCCGGTCACCGCGCGATAGGCGTGGATGTAGGCCTGGACTTCGGGGCGCCAGTAGCGTGCCCAGTTCTTCGCGGTATTCTCGTCATTGACCGCGATCCAGTCGCCATAGCGGATGGAGAGGAGGATCTGCTCGCCATAGACGCCAAGGTCGCTGAAATGCGTCACCGAGACGTCGGACCAGCCCTGCAAGGTCTTGAGCGTGTCTACCTGCGGCATCCAGGGTTCCTTGTAGGGAACCATCGGCCGGCTCTGCAGGAAGTCCCGCATCTCCGGCCGGGCGAACATCCATTGCTGGATGAGCATCTCGACCCGCGCGGTCCAGGGCAGGTCGCCGAACTGGTTGTGCGCCCCCTGCGCCAGGATCATGTGCACTTCCTTGAGCGCATTGAGCAGGGGATAGCCGTCGGCGATGACGGTCGTGTCGCTGTCTTCCTTATAGAAGACGTAGGCGAGGTTCAGCAGGCTGTGGAACGCCTCGAGGAACTTCGACCGGCTGTCGGCGGGCCGCATCGGCGGCACGGCCTTGCCATAAAGCGCCAGGCCGTAATGATGGTTGTACTCATAGGCGCGCCGCGTGACGGAGAGGCGTTTCAGCTCGTCCTGGACATAGCCCCAAAGCACGTTGTTCAGCGGGCGCAGCGGATCCAACTCGAAATGCGCGAGCGGATCGCGCGGCCCCGGCCCGCGGACATTCTGGAAGCGCCGGGTGACGGCGTTCATGCCCTGCACGAGCATCGCTTCCTCGTGCCAGTAGGACCAGATCAGCTCGAGCAGGCAGGGCATCTGCGCGCGCGATCCGATCAGCCCCTCGCAGAGGAATTTGTCGGTCACCTCCAGGTCCGGGAAAGCCGCCACGATCACCCGATCCAGATAGGGCAGTCGGTCTCCGAGATAGGCCTGGATCCGGCCGCGAAGCTCCCCAAGGCCCACCGTCTCGCCGAGCCGGGCCGACTCCTCGACGAGCGCTTTGTGGTCCGGGTTGAAATCGAAGGTTCCGCAGCGGGTCAGCAGGAACAGCTCGGTGACGAACTTCAGCACCTCGTAGCTGCCGGTCCCGTAGCCGGTCAGCGACGCGGTTTTCCTGTCCAGCGGGCGCCGTTGCGACCCCGGGACGTCGTCGAGATCACCGCTGCACAATATCCGATCGACGAACGCGATATAATTGGTGCTGCTGATTTCGCCGGTCCGGTGCCGGATCAGCGACCAGAGCGCCTGGTCCGCGGTCGGCGGCGCCGAGGATCGCTGCAGCGCGACCGGAACCACGCTTGCGCCATTGGCCGGCTCGATCTCGATATCGGCGACGGCCGCGACCGGCTCGTCCTGGCGGAAAAGCGGCTCGCCCTTGTACCACAGCTCCGCGAAAACCCTCGCCAGGCCCGGACGCTCCGTGGCGACCTTCGCCTTCAGCATGTTCGTGGGATCTCTCGTGACGGCCGTGCCCTCGCCGCGCCACCGAACCTCGATGGTGTTGTGGAGGAGATCGACCTTGGTCAAAGTTGCGTTGAGCACCTGACCCTGGCGGACGCTGCTCGGCGCCTGCTGGCCGCCGGCTTCGAGCTGCATCTCCGGCGCGACCTCGTTCACGACGTAGATCTGCTTGGTGACGCTCTTCTCGATCTCGGTCCCGCGACGGAGCGTTGCCACGATCTGAATTGGCGCAATGGCCGAAGCGGTCGCCCGGTACGTATCCTTGTTCTTCCCCGTCGCGGTGCCGAGCGCGGACGGGATCGGCATGTCGAGGTGATAGGTTCCGGAGGTGTCCAGCGGATCCATGGTGGCCGAAATCGTTACCGGTTCGTTGGGACGGACGACCTGGTTCGACACATCGTGTCCGTTGAGGAGCAATGTCACCGTCGGCGTCTTGATGGGAGCCATTATAACCTCCTTGGCTGGGCGGCGGCGATCAGGCCGCGACCTGTTGAAGCTTCGGAATTCCGGCGCAGAGTTCCGAGGTGTTGATGGTGGCGCGCAGCGCCCAATAGGTGAGCAGCTTGGCGACCAGGGTGCTTTCGTCCTCCGGGCCGATCCGCCCATTGACGCGCGCCTGGCCGATCACCGCGAACACCAGGGTCGGCGACGCGCGGTACATTTGCGAGGGATCGCTTACCCACGCGCGATGCAGCGCCTCCAGCCTGGCCGGCTGCCGGTTCGCCGTTTCGAGAGCCTCGCGCAGCGACCGGCCGCGCAAGGCCTTGGGCCGATGCTCGACGAGCAGGGCCACGAAGGCGGGCAGGCTCGCCTGCAGGCGCGCCAGCAGCTCGGCGATGCCCGGAGGCAGGCCGTGCGTGGGATAATAGCTCTCCCAAAGCGCCGCGAACCTGCGCCATTGCGGATGCGGATAGAGCGCTTCGCCCATGGCCGCGCTCAGCTTCACCCGAAGCCAGGGCATCGGGTGCGGGTCGTCGAGATTGAGGCGGAAGACGAATGGCCGCGGCAGGCTCACCACGTTCATCAGGCCCTGGGTCGCGCCGATGCCGACTCGCGCCACCGACCACAGGTCGGCGACGATCTCGGAGATCCAGCGCTCCCAGAGCGACCAGGCGATCCGGTCCGGGCCCGTGCCGCGCTGCAGACCCTGCAAGACCGGGCGCAGCGAATTGACGAGGTCGAGAAGCGCCGCCGCCTGATGACCGACCTCGTGGAACAGCGAGGAAGCGATCCCGCTCCCGACCATCCGCTCCCGTGGGACGCGGATGATCGCCACCGGGTTTTCCACGCCTCCCGGCAGGCGCGTGCGCGCCCTCCGGATCGCGGCGCCGATGTCCCGGTCCAGATAGCAGATCACGGGAGGCGCATCGTAATAACCTAGGAGCGCTAGGGCGTCGGTCGCCGCCACGTCGAGCCCGCTCAGCCACACGCCCGTTTCGCTCTCGCTGCGTTGGGTGATGACGTCGGCGAACAGATCGAACTGGGTGAGCACGAGGTTGAACTTCAACCGCAGGATGGAGAAGCGCCGCTGGGCTTCCGCCGGCGTGATCCCCCCAGCGGCCCTCCCCAGCCACTGGACGTATTTTTGGAGCAGCAACCGCAATTCCCGGCGCCCGACCAGCAGGCACTTGTCGATGGCGCTCTGCGCCACCGGCAGGAGGGCGGCCGCCGGGAGCGTCGATTCCTGCAGGGCGAACGGCTTGACCAGCGCGAGGCGGGCCAGCATGGCTCGCGCCTCCTGCGCCAGCATCGTCCGCGCATAGGCTCCCGGCGACATCGCGGACGGCCCTTCCTCAGACGCCCAGCAGGACGATGCGGTTGCCGCGGCGCATCCAGCGCCCGCTCCGCTGACGACCGCCCTGCGCGTAGGACGGGGTTCCGTACCCGCCATATTGCTGCGCCTGCAGCAGCCCCGGTGCGTTGATCCGCACGGCCCTGAGCAGCGCCCGTTGCGCGGCGAGCCGGGGATCGCCGCGCGTCCCGTACGCCAGCTGCTGCGCGGTCTGGCCCGCGATCCTGACGAACTGCCTCGCACCCTCGAACTCGCGATCCTCGTGGCTCATCTCGGCTTCCAGCCCGAGCGACTTGCCGGCCACGGTGGCGAGGCCCTGGCCGATCTTGGCCCCGATCGGCCCGCCGATCATCCCGCCCAAGGCGGTCCCGGCCAGAGGCAGCGCCTTCTTGGCGAGGCCCTTCAGGACCCCGCCGAGCGCCTGGCCCGCGGGCGACTTCAGGAACGCTCCGGCCTTCTTGACCAGGCGGCCCAGGAATTGCTCGAATTCCTGCTCGCTCGAGATCTCGAGGAGCTCGGCGGCAAGCTCCATCTCCTCCGCCTCGCCGAACATGCTTTCGCCGTGCAGGCCGGTCTCATAGGCCTCGGCCTCGCCGAACGAGCCTTCGGCTTCATGGCCGTATTCGTGGGAATAAGGTCCTTCGAACTGCTCGGCTTCATGGCCGAATTCGTGGGAATAGGGCCCTTCGAATTGCTCATATTCGAAGGCGCCGGTCTCGAAATTGCCTTCCAGCATGTTGCGGTCGATATTGTGCATCTCTTCCTCCCAGGTACGGCTCCACAAAAGAGCTCAGGATTTCGTCGGCGCGACGGCACGACTGGCTATGGTTGCCGGCGGCCTGTCCGCCTTCCGGGATCAAGGAGGCCCCGGCCCGGCGCGATTCTCGAAACCCGATCCGAAGCGTGCGGCCGTCACCGGTTGCCAGTTGGCCACCAGCCCGGGCGCATGGCGGCGCGCGGCCGCGAAAACCGCCGCGCGCGCATGACTCCCCGGATCCGTCTGCGACGGCGCGAGGGCCCGTCTGCCGGCGTCGACCGCAAATCTGACGAGTTGCCGGGCGGTTTCGAATTGGCGATCTTCCTCGCTCAGCCCTTCGAGCTCGAGGCCGAGCCGGTGATCGGGGATGTCGGCGAGCCGGTCGCCGAGCACCGGTGCGACCAGGTTCGCGGCCGAGCCTGAGCCGGGCGGAGAGCGTGGGATCGCGCGCTGAAGTATCGACATCAGCAGGCGCTGAATCGGTTCGGCCGCCGGCGCGCCACGACCCCGGCCCGTGGCGCGAGCCGTCGCAGCCACGACCCTGCCGACAAAGCGACGCAAGCTTCGCTCGTCCCGCAGCTCCATCAGCTCGGTCGCAAGCTCGAGCTCATGGATTTCGCTGAGCAGCTCATTGCGCGGCTGCGTCGATGGAGCACGATCGCCTTCGAAAATCTCGAACTGGGGATCGTAGGCGGCAAGTCGGCTATGCATTGGAGGCTCCGGTTGCCGCACGAGCGCAGGGCGTGCGCGGCTTCCGCCGACAAGCAGCAAGCACCGTGCCAAAGACAACCGAAGCCCCGGATTCAGGGCTTCGCCCACGCTCGGGCCGCTGCCGGCCGCGAAGCCTCCTTCGCATGCCGGGCCCGCAGTCGGCTCGTTCGCGAAGCTGGCTTCACGCGACAAATGCGCGGCACGCGCCTGGCAATTCGGGGGACACTATACTTAATTCGCGCCTATGCGGCCGGCCTGGGGCCCGGCCCCTCGACGCCGCCTGCGGTAGCGCCAAGCAAATGCGTTGGCTGGGGCGGCAGGATTCGAACCTGCGAATGCCGGTACCAAAAACCGGTGCCTTACCACTTGGCGACGCCCCAGCAGACGTGAGCGGGCTATATAGACGGGTGAACCGGCGTTGGAAGGGGCGAGCACCTTCCCCTTGCGGACCCTAGCTCAGCTCCTCGATCCAGCCGCGCGGATCCGGCGCCTGGCCGCGCTGGATCGCGACCAGCATCTCGCGGAGGCGCTGGGTGAGCGGCCCGGCCGACTGGCCGCCGATCGCGAACTCGCCGTCCGCGCTCTTCACCCTCGAGATCGGCGTCACCACCGCCGCGGTGCCGCAGGCGAAGGCTTCGGTCAGCCGCCCGCTCCGCGCGTCAGCCTCCCATTGCTCGATCGAAACTGGCTCCTCGCGCACCCCAATGCCGGCGTCGCGCGCCAGGGTGAGGATCGAATCGCGGGTGATGCCGTGAAGGATCGTCCCGCCCAGCGGCGGGGTCGCGATCGAACCGTCCTCGAACACGAAGAAGATGTTCATCCCCCCCAGTTCCTCGACCCAGCGGCGCTCGACCGCGTCGAGGAAGACGACCTGGTCGCAGCCGTTCTTGATCGCCTCGGCCTGGGCGATCAGGCTGGTTGCGTAATTGCCGCCGCATTTGGCTTCGCCGGTCCCGCCCGGCCCCGCGCGCGCATAGTCGCGGGTCACCCAGAGCGAGACGCTCGGCGCGCCCTTGAAATAGGCCCCGACCGACGAGGCCATGACGATGTAGAGATATTCGGTCGCGGGCTTGACCCCGAGGAAGACCTCGCTCGCGAACATGAAGGGCCGCAAATAGAGCGCGCCGTCCTCGCTGTCGGGGATCCAGGCCTTGTCGGCGCGGACCAGCGAGCGGATCGATTCGAGGAAGATGGTCTCGGGAAGCTCCGGCATCGCCATCCGCCGCGCCGAAGCCTGGAAACGCCGCGCATTGGCCTCGGCGCGGAACAAAGCGAAGCGGCCCTCGGGGCGGCGATAGGCCTTCATCCCCTCGAATATCTCCTGGGCGTAATGGAGCACCGAGGTCGCCGGGTCGATGGTCAGCGGCCGGCGCGCGGTGATCCGCGCGTCGTGCCAGCCCTTGTCGACGCTGTAATGGGCGATCGCCATATGGTCGGTGAACACCCGCCCGAAGCCGGGGTCGACCAGCATCAGCGCCCGCGCGTCGTCGGCGACGCGGCTGGCGCTGGGCTCGAAGGTGAAGAGCGGAGGAGCCTCGTGCAGCATCAGGCCCGGTTAATCGCCGAGCGGAACGAGGTCAAACCCCGCCGCTCTACCGTCCGCGCGCCTCGGCCGCCATTTCGAGGCCGCGGGCGCGCGAGGCGTCGAGCGTGCGCTCGACCAGGTCGAGCAAAGCGCGGTCGGCGTCGAGGATGGCGAGCCCCGCCTCGGTGGTGCCGCCCGGGCTCGCCACCCGGCGCGCCAGCGCCTCGGGGTCCTCGTCGGAGGCCGCCGCCAGCGCGGCCGCGCCCTCGACCATCTTGACCGCCAGCCGCTGTGCCTGATCGAAGGGCAGGCCGAGCCGCTCCGCCGCGGCGGCGAGCGCGTCGACGAAGCGGAACAGGAAGGCCGGGCCGGCGCCGGTCAGATGGCCGGCGAGCTGGAAGCAATTCTCATTCTCGATCCACTCGGCATGGCCGAGCGTCGCCATCAGCCCGGTGACCAGGGTCTTCGCCCTGATGTCGCCGCTGTCGCTGCACAGCCCGACCACCCCCTTGCCGATCCTGACCGGCAGGTTGGGCATCGCCCGGACGATCGTCCGCGGCCGGGCGAAGCGGGCGCGCAGCGAGGCGAGCTCGACCCCGGCGAGGATCGAGACCAGGATCGTCTCCTCATCGAGGATCGGCGCCAGCGCCGGGGCGGCGACGTCGAGCTGATAGGGCTTCATCCCGAGCAGCACGATCGCCGGCACCTCGTCCTCGGGATAGTCGCGGGTGACGCGCACGCCCTCGCCGCAGGGCGCCCCGCTCGGCCGGATCACGCTGACATGGGCCGGATCGACGCCCTCCTCCAGCCACCGCGCGAGCATCGCCCCCGCCATGTTGCCGCAGCCGACGATCCAGAGGGGGCCAGGCAGAAGCGGGTCGCTCATCCCCCGTCATTGCGAGAAGCGGCGCGGCGAAGCAATCCGGTTTAGGCCGGTCGGTCTTCGACATGCTCGATCGTCTGAATGCCTTCTCCCGCTTGCGGGAGAAGGAGGGGCCTGCCGCGAAGCGGCGGGAGGATGAGGGTCTTGTTCTTTTGCTGCGCTTAGGCCGCGAACAGGAAGAAGACCCTCACCCTACCAGCATTGGGTGAACATCGCCCGCGATGTTCAGGTTGTGCCGGGGGGCACAACCGACCCGATGCTCCCGCTCGCGAGAGAGGGGCTATTGGTGGCGGCTCGGCGTCAGGCTTCGCCCTGGGTCTCGATCAAAGCGGCGGCGATGGCTTCCTGGGGCGTCTTGTCGGCCCAGAGCACGAACTGGAAGACCGGGTAGAAGCGCTCGCATTCCTCGATCGCCGCCTCGACCAAAGTCTCCGCCTGCTGGAGGCTCAAGGTGCCGCTCTCGTCCCCTTCGAGCAGGGCGGCGTGGCGGAACAGGACGAGCCCCGAGGCCGACCAGAGCTCGAAATGGCCGAGCCAGAGCTGCTCGTTGATCAGGCCGATCGTCTCGTAGGTCGCGGCGCGCTTCTCGGGCGCGACCCGCACGTCGGGGAGGGCGAGGAATTGCAGGACCTGGTCCTCGGCGCGCCAAATCGCCCGCAGCTCATATTGGGTCCAGCTCCCCTGGAAGCTCGAGACGATCTCGTCCTCGCCGTTGCGCTCATAGGCCCAGCCCAGAGCGCTGAAATAGGTCTCGAGCATATCGATGGGGGCGCTGGCTTCGCGCTCGAGTTCGTACTCGTCCATGTCCATGAAGCGGTCCCCGGTCCTCTTCCGTTCCGCGAATTAGCCCCCCCGCGCCCCAAAACACAAGGAAATGCGCGGTTTTCGATGAACAAAACTGTGGATAGTCAGGCGGCGGCGCCGGACGCGCCCTTGCCGCGCGGTGCCCTGGCGGGCTTCGCCTCGAGCGCCTCGATCCGGGCGCGCAGCGCCTCATTCTCCTCGCGCGCGGCGACGGCCATCGCCTTCACCGCTTCGAATTCGTCGCGCTTGACGAGGTCGAGCCCGCCGATCCATTCGCGGAACCGTTCCTGCATCGCGGCCTGGGCTTCGCGGGTCATGCCGGCCAATGTGCCGGCGGCGCCGTTCATCACCTTGACGAAATCTTCGAACAGGCGGTTTTCGGACTGCATCGCGGCGGCTCCTTCTGAGGCTCAGAGCGGAATATCGGTGCTCGCCGGGCCCGGCGCAAGCGCGGCAGCATCGGGATTGCGCATCAGGATCTGATAATTGAGCACGCCCGCGAACATCAGCCAGCCGAGAAAAGGATAGAGAAGCAGCCCGGCGAGCACGCGGATCCGCCAGTTCACGAACACCATCGCGACGGCGATGACGAACATCGCGGCGGTCATCGCCAACGCCGTCTCGATCCGGTGATAGGCGAAGAAGACGAACGGCCAGGCGAGGGTGAGCAAAATCTGGGCGCCGAACAGGGTCAGGGCCTTGCGCCGGGTCTTCGCACCGCGCGCGTGCAGCACCATCGCCAGCGACAGGCCGAGCAGGATGTAGAGCAGGGTCCAGACCGCGCCGAACACCCAGGCCGGCGGCATCAAGGGCGGCTTGTGCAGCCGCGCGAACCAAGCATTGCCGCCGCCCGCGCCCGACAGGGTGCCGGAGAGGGTGCCGAGCAGCAGCAGGGCAGGCACCGTGAACAATGCGTAGCGCAGGAAGCTCATGCGGAGCTGAGACTTGGAGGCGATCCCGGCCATGCCCTCCCCTGTTCCGGGAGGCGCGATAAAGCAAGAGGCGCCCTCGTCGTCACCCCGGCGAAGGCCGGGGTCTCGATGCGTTACGTCGTGACTTCATTGTCCTGAGATCCCGGCCTGCGCCGGGATGACGGGAAACGTTTATCCATTCCGGATTTTAGCCCTCTTGATCGCCCCCATTCGTCGCGCCGATCAAGAACTCGACATTGCCCTCGGGCCCGGTGATCGGGCTCTGCGTCACCCCTTCGACGCGCCAGCCCCGCGCCCGGAGCCACGCCGCCGCCGCCTCGCAAACGCGCGCATGCACCGCGGGATCGCGCACCACGCCGCCCTTGCCGATCTCGGCGCGGCCGGCCTCGAATTGCGGCTTGATGAGAGCGATCAGACGGCCGCCGGGCTTCGCGAAATCGAGCGCGGCGTCGAGCACCTTGGCGAGCGCGATGAAGCTCGCGTCGCACGTGATCAAGTCGACCCGCTCGGTGACGATCTCGCCGGTGAGGTAGCGGGCATTGGTCTGCTCGTGGACGATCACGCGCGGATCCTGGCGCAGGCTCCAGGCGAGCTGGTTGGTGCCGACGTCGATCGCGAACACCCTCGCCGCGCCGCGCTGGAGCAGCACGTCGGTGAAGCCGCCGGTCGAGGCGCCGATGTCGAGCGCGACCGCGCCGGCCACGTCCCAGCCGAAATGGTCGAGCGCGTGGGCGAGCTTGATCCCGCCGCGCGACACCCAGGGATGGTCCCGCCCCTTGACGCTGAGCGGCGCGTCGGGCGCGAGCGGCTGCCCCGCTTTCTCGATCTTGCGCTCGCCCGAAAAGACCAGCCCGGCGAGGATCAGCGCCTGCGCCTTCGCCCGGCTCTCGGCGAGCCCGCGGTCGACGAGCAGCTGATCGGCGCGAGGCTTGAGCATGCCCTCCCTATCCGATTGCGCGCGCCAGTCGAATGGCGGGTGGAGCGGCTAGCGCCGAGCTTCCCGCCAGACCATGAAGGAAAGCCCGCCAGCGACCACCAGCCCGACGATGCTGACCCAAATCGGAATCGTGGTGCCCGCCACCACCACCTCGAGCCCTCGCACCACCCGGTAGAGATGGACGAGCGCGATCAGCGCGAGCAGGACGACGGCAAGAGTGGTGAACGGCTTCATCATGGCCTCCCCTGTCCTCGGCCGCCGATCGACGGCCGATGCGCAGCATATCAGCCCCGACCCCGCCAGGCCATGCCGCGCGTACGATCAGGGCAGCAGGACGGCGAAGATGCGCGGCAGCAGGAATAGGTAGAGACCGACGGTCGGATAGAAGGTCAGGGTGAAGCCAAGCGCGCGGGCCGGGGCGCCGAACCGGTAGAAGAGGAAGAAGAGCAGGCGCCCGAGGCCGAACAGTCCGGCGCAAAGGATGACGAGTCCGCGCCAGCCCTCGGGCGCGAGCCACAGCCAGGCGCCGTAGGCGGGCATGGCGAGCACGACCTGCTCGAGCGTGTTTTGGATCAGGCTCTGGAGCAATTTCGCCGTCGCCGTCCCCTCGGTGAGGCCGCCGCCGTCGATATCGGCCGGGGTGAAGAAGCGATGCCGGGCAAGGAGGCCGACCCCGATCAGCAGCCAGAGCGACGCCGAGACCGAGGCGGCGAGCCAGAGCGCGGTCCGTTCCTCGGCCCCGACCGGGACTGTCGGCAACGTCCGCCAGGAAAAAGCGGCGACGGTCGCCGCGAACCCCGCCGCCATGCCCAAAGCGACGCCGGCCTGAGCCTTGGTGAAGGGCATCAGCCCGCCCCGATCCCCGCGCGGCACTTCATCAGCGGCTGGATGCGCTTGCCGAAATTCTCGGTCCCCGCGATGAAGTCGTCGAAGGTGAGGAGGACCCCGCCCGTATTCGGCACGGTCGAGACCTCGTCGAGCATGCGTGCGATATTCTCGTAGGAGCCGACCAAAGTCCCCATGTTGAGGTTCACCGCGCTCTCCTTGTCGGCGAGCTGGCGGACGTTGGTGGTGGTCGAGGTCTTGTCGGCCGCGCCCTGGGCGCCGAGCCAGGCGACCGCCTCCTCGTCGACGCCCTCGCGGTACCAGATCCATTTCTCCATCGCCTCCTCGTCGGTCTCGGCGGCGATGACCATGAACAGGGCGTAGACGCGCACGTCACGGCCGGTCTTCGCGGTCGCGGCCATCAGCCGGTCATTGTTCGAGGCGAAGGCCTTGGGCGTGTTGACGCCCTTGCCGAGGCAGAAGGCATAATCCGCATATTGGGCCGAGAAAGCGAGGCCCTCGTCGGACGATCCCGCGCAGATGATCTTCATCTCGCCGGTCGGCAGCGGCAGCACCCGGCAATCGTCCATCTGGTAATATTGCCCTTTGAAGTCGGACTGGCCGGTCGCCCAGAGCTCGCGCAGGATATGGGCATATTCGCCGAGCATCTGGTAGCGGTTGCGGAAATGCTCGTCGCCCGGCCACAGGCCCATCTGGCTGTATTCGGGGCGCTGCCAGCCGGTGATCAGATTGAGCCCGAAGCGGCCGTGGCTGATCGAATCCACCGTGTTGCACATCCGCGCGCAGAAGGCGGGCGGGACGACCAGGGTCGGGCAGGTCGCGTAGATCCGGATCTTCTCGGTGACCGCGGCGAGGCCCGCCATCAGGGTGAAGCTCTCCAGATTATAGTCCCAGAAGTGGGTCTTGCCGCCGAACCCGCGCAGCTTGATCATCGAGAGGAGGAAATCGACGCCGTAGCTTTCGGCCTTCTGGGCGATCGCCTTGTTGAGGTCGAAGCTCGGCATGTATTGCGGGCTGTTCTCGGAGATCAGCCAGCCATTGTTGCCGATCGGCGTGAAGATACCGACTTCCATCATGATGCTCCTTCAGGGCTGCGCGCGAGCCAATCGCGCAGGATGCGGTTGAAATGCTCGGCTTCGGTGACGTTGCAGGCATGGCCGCCTTGCATCCGCTCCAAGGTCGCGGCCGGCAAGCCTGCGGCGAGGCGCTCCGAGCAGGAGGCGGGGACGAGCATGTCGTCCTCGGCGGCGATCAGCAGGGTCGGGGTCTCGATCTCGCCGAGCCGCCCGTCGACGTCGAAGGCGGCGAGCGCGGCGATCCGCGCCTCGACATTGGGCATGCCCTGGAAATAGCGGAGCTGGGCCTCCTCCTCGGCCGCGAGCCGCGCCTCGTTCGCGCTGCTCCAGCGGGCCGGATAGAGGAAGAGCGGCTGGGCACGAATGAAGGCGCGCGCCCCGCTTCCCCGGAGCAGAGCGAGGCGGGTCTCGAAGCAGCGCAGGAAATGTGGATCGGCCCGGGACCAGCCGTTGACGAGAACGAGGCCGCCGAGCCGCTCGGGCGCGCGCAGCGCCAGAGCGAGGCCGATGGCCGCGCCCGCCGCATGGCCCACCATGATGGCGTCGGCGAGGCCGATGCCGTCCATCAGCGCGATAAGGTCGGTCGCCATATCCTCGACGCTGACGTTGAAGGCGAGCTCGCGGCTGCTGCGCCCGGTGCCGCGATGGTCGTAGAGGATCACGCGATGATCGGCCGCGAGCGCATCGAGGTTCGGCGCCCAATAGGCGGCCGATCCGCCGAGGCCGGGCGAGAGGATCAAAGGCGGGCCGTCCTCCGGCCCGTGCGCCTCCCAGTAGAGCCCGGCAACCTCGCCCATCAGCCGATATGCGCCACGCTGGCAATCTCGACGAGCAGCCCCGGCTTCACCAGCCCGCACTGGATGCAGTAGCGCGCCGGCTTCGCGCCCGGGAAATAATCGGCATAGACCGCGTTCATCGCCGCATAATCGGCCCAGTCGGCGAGGAAGATATGGTTGAAGGCGACGTCGGCGAGGCTCGCGCCCGCCGCCTCGAGCGTGATCGAGATCGTCTCCAGCACATGCTTGGTCTGCGCGGCCGCGTCGCCGGGATGGAGCACCGTCCCGCCCTCGCCGAGCGCCAGCGTGCCCGAGACATAGACCGTGTTCCCGGCCTTCGTGCCCGCCGAATAAGGCGCGATCGGCGTCGGGAATTGCGGCGGGTTGATGGATTCGAAGCTCATGGTCCTACTCCTGGGGTATTTGGCCGAACGTGCCGCAGAAATCGGCGACGGTGGAGACCCAGCCGAAGAATTTCTCGACATTGTAGACGGTCGCCTGCTGCAAAAATTCCGGCCCGGCCTGGTGGGTCGCGTCCTCCAGCATGATCCCGAAATATTCGAGGAAGAAACCGTCGCGCAGGGTCGATTCGACGCAGACGTTGGTGGCGATGCCGATGAAGACGAGGTTGCGGATGCCGCGCGCGCGCAGCACCGAATCGAGCTGCGAGTTGAAGAAGCCCGAGTAACGCGGCTTGGGCAGGACGATGTCGGTGGGCGCGGGCCTCAGCGCCTCGACCAGGTCGTAATCCCAGCCCCCGCGGGCGAGCAACTTGCCCTGGAGCTCCGGCTTCTCGCGCATCGTCTTCAGCGCGTTCGACTTGTGCCAGTTGGGCGAGCCCGTCCCGCCCGCCTCGACATAATCCGCATCCCAGCCGTTCTGGAAATAGACGATCGTCATACCGGCGGCGCGCGCCGTCTCCAGCACCTTGGCCGATTGCTCGATCACCGCGGCCGCGCCACCGATGTCGAAGCCGGCGAGATCGAGATAGCCGCCCGGCGAGGCATAGGCATTCTGCATGTCGATGACGATCACCGCCGTCTCGTCGGCGGAGACCCGGATCGGCTCGGGCCGCGCGGGCAGGGTCACCACGCGTCCTTTCGCGGTTCCCGCCTCGACCGTCATGCTCTGCCCCTCATGGCGGGGATGTTGTGCCCAAAGCGGCGCGGGAGCAAGGGGCGGCGTCAGGCGGCCGGCCACGCCCCGCGAAAGGCGAAGTCCGCGATCGGCTTGCGGTCGCTCGGCACCTCGCGTTCGCGCAACTTGTCGTCGAGCAGCTCGATCGGCCCGGCACGGCCGATCACGGCCGCCGCCTCGAACCGGTAGCGCTCGGGCACGCCGAGCTCGGCGCGGGCGCGGTCGAAATCGACGCCGACCATGCCGTGCGCGTGATAGCCGATCATCGTCGCCTGCAGCGCGAGGCAGGCCCAGGCCGCGCCCGTGTCGAAGCTGTGGCTGTGCGACGGATTCGCCTGGCCCGGCACGAACTCCATCAGGCTGTCGGAGATGAAGTAGATCAGGACCGAGGCGGTGTGCGCCCAGCCGCGGTTGAACGGGATGAGCAGGTCGAGGAAGCGCTCCCACTCCGCATCCTCGCGCTTGGCGTAGAGCAGGCGCCAGGGCTGGTAGTTGAACGAGGACGGCGCCCAGCGCGCCGCCTCGAAGATCGTCATCAGGTCCGCGTCCGGGATCACCGAGCTGTCGAACGCGCGCGGCGACCAGCGGTCGAGGAAGATCGGGGCGACGGGGTGATCGGCGGTGCGTCCGGTGGTCATCTTCGGCCTCGGTTCGGCGCGGAATGCGGATAGCAGGCGCCACTCCGGATCGGCGATTATGTCAAGTCTTGGATGGCTTTCAGCATGCCGCGCCACCGATAGCGGCACCGGAGGCGGAGCTCGCAATCTATCCGGGCGCGATGCATGGCTTCACCCTGTTCCCGCAGCACCCCCTCGCCGCCGAGGCGAATGCGCGGATCGGGGCGTTTCTGAAGGCGCCCACGGTTTAGGAATCCTCCGGCCCGAAGCAGGCGCCCCAAGGGCCGAATAAGATCGCCTTCTTAACCCCGACCTGCTAGGCCACGCTCATCACCTGCGATCCTTGCGCAAGCTCCTCGTGACAGAGAGACACAGAAGTGCTCCCGCTTGCACAGTCCGAGGTGAATCCGATGAGGAAGATCTATCTGTCCAAAGGCGCGCGAAGGCTGACCTTCATGCTGGCCGGCCGGAGCCCGGCCACTTTGGGGGAGCGCGCCGCCCTGCAGCTTTCGCTCCCGCCCCCGGCATGCGATTTTCGCGAGCCCCCGGCGCACCGCGGGCCGGCCCGCCCGCTGGGCGACGGACGATGAGCCCGCCTTTCTTTCGCAGGCGCAAGGTCTCCCCGCTCTCCCGCGACCAGATCGTGCGCCAGGGCAGGGCCGTACGCGCGGCGCAGGCCGCCTTGGGAAGCGTCGAGGCCGTGCGCGCTTTCCTCAACACGCATCATGACGCGCTGGGCGGGCGGCCGATCGATATCGCCGTGGCGAGCGAGGCGGGCCTGAAGGCCGTGGAAGCGGCCATCCCGCCCACGGGCGACGCGGGCGTTCCAGGGCTGGTTCGCGCGGCCGAGGCGCCCCGCGAGGAGATCAGGCTATGAAGGTCACCGCGCTCCCCTCGCCGCCGACCGCGCAGCCGGCGGATGCCCCCGAGCTCGAGCGGCTCGGGATCACGCGGACCGTGGCCGAAATCTTCCACGTCGGACCTTATCGTTACGCCAATCTCGCCGATGCGATGGCCGAAGCGAAGCGCCGCCCGGCCGCGGAGAGCGGACGATGAGCCTGCACGACTGGCTGGGCCGCCACGTCGCCGACCTCAAGCACAGCCATTGGGAAGGCGGGAATTTCGTAAGCACATGCACATTGTGCGGCCGCGTCATGGTCAAGCTCCCGGGCCTGCCCTGGCGGCTGCAGGAAGGCCGGACCTGAAGGGAGGCACGCCGGGTCGGGCCGCTTTACCTCGGGCCGCCGAGAGGCGATAAAGATGCGGCACCGAGGGAGATTGCCGTGGTCCGCTTTGCGCATCGTCTCGCCGCCCTTGCCGCACTGAGCTTGGGCGCGGCCGCTTTCGGGCAGAGCCAGCCGGCGGCGGCCCCGCCGATGGGCACGCCGGGCGGCGACGCGCCTCCGGGCGGCGTGGCCGGCAACGTGACCGGCAACACGCCCTCCATCGCCGACCAGGTCGACCAGATGAACCGCCACCTCAACGGCGAGCGCGAGCATGGGCGCAATTCGAGCGCGCACGCCGATCGCGCGCGGCCGGCGACCGCAGCCGAGGTGATCGCCGGCGCGGCGGTCAACGACGCGGCCGGCGTCCAGCTCGGCATGATCGAATCGGTGGACGCGGACGGCGCCGTGGTCCTCACCGCGGCGGGGCGGGCGCGGATTCCGGTCGCCGCCTTCGGCAGGAATTCGCACGGCCTGCTGCTGCAGACGACCAAGGCCCAGTTCGAAGCGAGCGTGGCCCAAGCCAACGCGACGCCGGGCTAGGCAAAGACAGGGGCATCCGGAGCCTCGTCGCCCACCAGCCCGGCCGCCAAGGCGAGGCGGACGGCGTCGGCGGTGTTGCGCGCGCCGAGCCGCTCGAAAAGCTGTGCGCGATAGGCCTCGACCGTGCGCACGCTGAGGCCGAGCTCCCAGGCGATGACCTTGTTCGGACTGCCGCGCACGATGCCCGCGAGCACCTGGCGGTGACGCTTCGACAGGTCCATCGGCGGCGCGGCCTCGCTCGCCGCATTCTGCCCGACACCTGGCCGCGCCGCCGCCGCGCCGGGCGTATGGAGCTGATGGCGGGCCAGCTCGCGCCGCATCGCCTCGACCGCGGCCGAGAGCTCCGCGATCACCGCGAGGACGAGCTGGGCGGGCACGTCGCCCTGCCGCGCGGTGGATTGCATGAGCTCCATCACCGCCTCACCCGCACAGCCGCTCGCAGGGCTGGTCGGCCGCTGGCAGGGCGAAGCTGATCGCGGCTCCGCCTTCGGCCATATTCTCGGCCCAGATCCGCCCGCCATGGGCCGCGACGATGGTCCTGCAGATCGCGAGGCCGAGCCCGCGCCCGCGTGCGCCGGGCGCGAACCGGGGGGCGAAGGGATCGTCGAGCATCGCGTCCGGGAGGCCCGGACCGCTGTCCCGGATCCGCACCACGATGTCGTCCCCGGCATGCTCGGATTCGATCACGATCCGCCTTAGCGCGCGGTCTTCCAGCGCTTCGCAGGCATTGCGCAGCAGGTTGGAGAGGATCTGCTCGATCTGGATGCGGTCTCCCATCACGAAATCGGTGAGCGGAATCGTCCTGACGATCTCGATCTCCACGGGACCGGCGGCTTCGAGCGCGGCGACGACCCGCTCGGCCATGGTGCGCAAATTCTCGCGGCGGCTGGCGATCTTGCCGCTGACGATGAAGCTGCGCGCGCGCCGGATGATCTCGCCCACTTTCAGCATCTCGTTGCTCGCATGCCCGATCATCAGGAGCAGCTCCTCGAAGCCCTCGCCGCGGCTGCGCAGCCGGCTGGCGCAGGCATGCATGTAATTGGCCGCCGCCGCGAGCGGCTGGTTGACCTCGTTGGCGAGGGTCGCGGCCATGGTCGTGGTCGCCGCCAGCCTTACCCGCGCATCGGGCGTATCGAGCAGGCAATAGTCGCCAAGCGGAGGCCAGGACAGGACATCGCTGGAATCGTACATGGGCATTACATCTCCCGAAATCTTCGAGCTGGGGGGCGAACGGGCGGCTGACACCGATGTCAGCCAGCCAGCCGGAAACATGACTGTCATTGACATGCAGCCGGCAAGTTCCGATGCTCGAACCTAGGGGCATTTGCCCGGATCGGCTTTTCGAATCGCGACAGGAATCTTCCAGTTCGCGCCAAAGGCCGGGATGTTTGGGGTGTTGCCCCTCGATCGGAGGGGACGTTGGTCATCCAGGTTCGCGCTGCGGCGCTGACCAATTATTTCGACGTCGCCCGGTTCGTCGGCCTCGATCCCTACGAGATGCTGCGTCGCGCGAAGATAAGCCCGACGGCCCTGGACGACCCCGACAATCTTCTTCCGGCCCGCAACGCGGGCGACCTGCTCCACGAGTCGGCGCTCGAGTCGGACTGCCAGCATTTCGGGCTGCTGCTCGCCGAATCCCGGTCGCTGGCGAGCCTGGGGCCGATCAGCCTGCTGCTCAGCCATCAGGGCACGGCGCGCGACGTGCTGGAGGCGATGGTCCGCTACCAGAAGGTGATGAACGAGGTGATCGTTCTCAGCATCGAGGAGGCAGGCGGGGAGGCGATCCTGCGCGCCGGCATTTCGGGCGCCTATCGCCCGCAATCGATCGAACTGCTCCTGGGGATGACCTGCCGGGTCGTCAGCGAGCTGGTGGGTGGCCGCTGGCATCCGGATTGCGCGCATTTCGTCCATCCCGCCCCCGACGATCTCAGCGTCCACCGGCGCGTCTTCCAGTGCCCGCTCATCTTCGACAGCGACTTCAACGGTCTGGTCTGCTCGTCCGCCTCGCTCGACGCCCCCAATCCATCGGCCGAATCCGTCATGGCCCGCCATGCCCAGCGCTATCTCGAGATGCTGGTCCCGGACGCGATCGGCTCGGTGACCGAGCGGGCGCGCCGGACGCTGTTTCTGCTGCTGCCCGCCGGACGGGCGACGCTCGAGCATCTCGCCGACAATCTCGACCTCCACCCGCGCTCGCTCCAGCGGACGCTCGAGAAGGAAGGCAAGACCTTTGCGACCCTGCTCAACGAGGTCCGCCGCGAGCTGGCGCTGCGCTATCTCTCGACCTCGACCCACAGCATCACCCTGATCGCACACATGACCGGCTATGCCACGCCGAGCTCCTTCACCCGCTGGTTCGCCGCCGAGTTCGGAATGGCGCCCGCCCAGTGGCGCGCGGAGGAACGGGCGGACGCGGGCGAGCGCGCCCGGGTCGAGGTCCGCCCGCAGCTCCCGGCCTGATCGCGGCGCGCGCTGGCAGGAAGCCGCGCTTTCTGGCAGCCCTTCCTTTGGAGAGGAGACGATCGTGAGTGGACTCTTTGTTTCGATTCGTCACAATCTGGGAGGGCTGCTCCGCTTTTCGGGGCGGGATGCGCGCCGTACCTTCTGGCCCTACGCGATCCTCCTCTTCCTGCTCTCCACGGCCGCGTACATGGTGCTGGGCATCTTCATCGCCGCCGACATGGTCGCCAAGATCGAGCGCTATGTGATCGCGCATCCCGAAGGGCCGAAGCCGCCCGCGCCGGGACAGCCGCCGCAGATTCCGCCCGAGCTGATGCCCGACATTTCGGGACTGGCGATGCCGATTATGGCGATGCAGATCGTCTTCCTGCTCTTGCTGGCGGCTGCGGTTGCGCGGCGATTGCACGACCGCGACCGAACCGGCCTGTGGGGGCTGATGCCCCTGCCCTTCATAGCGATCGGCATGGTGAATATGCAGACCGCCTTCGCCTTTGCGACCGGCGCCCTCGCGCCGACGCCGCTGCAATCGATCCTGTTCGCGACGGCGCCGTTCATCTGGGTCGTCCTGATCGCCCTCATCGTCATGCTCGCGGGCGAAGGGACCAAGGGGCCCAACCGCTTCGGACCCGAGCCGCCGCCCGCGCCCTGAGCGGCGGCCAGGCATGTTCAGCCGAGGCGGTCGGGATGCTCGGGGTCGCCGAGCCCCGCCGCGAGCGCGAGGCGGACCGCGTCGGCGGTATTGCGCGCACCGAGCCGCGCGATGAGCTGGGCGCGATAGGCTTCGACGGTGCGGACGCTGAGGCCGAGCTCCCAGGCTATGACCTTGTTGGACCGGCCGCGGACGACACCGGCGAGCACCTGCCGCTGGCGTTTCGACAGATCCTCGAAACGGATTCCGTTTCCCGAATCCTCGGCGCGGGCCTGACCGTGCGATCTTGCAGGTCTGCCGAGCCCGAGCCGCGCTACCTCCTCGCGGATCGCCATGACGGAGGTGGAAAGCTCGGCGAGCAGGTTCAGCACGACGTCGGCAGACGCGCCGTCTCGCCCCGAAAGCCTCCTGCCGGCCTCCATCATCCGCTCATCCGTCCTGGTGCCGGCTGGGCGGATCGGCGGCGGGCAGCGCCACGCTGATGGCGCCGCCGCCGCTTTTGACGTTGTAGGCCCAGATCCGTCCGCCATGGGCCTCGACGATCATCCGGCAGATGGCGAGACCAAGACCGAGGCCGCCCGGCTTGGTGGAGAAGAGCGGTTCGAAGGCGCGATCCAGAATGCCTTCTGCGAAGCCGGGGCCATCATCCTCGATCCGCATCACGATCTCCCTGCCGAGCGTGATCGAGTCGATCGCGATGCGCCGTCGCGCACGCTTCTCGGGCACCTCCCTGGCATTGCATAGGACGTTCGAGAGAACCTGCTCGATCTGGATCCGGTCGGCGATGACGAAATGGTCGGCCGCGATGGTGTTGACGATCTCGAGGTCCGCTTCACCCGACGACGCCAGCGCGGAAGCGACCCGGTCGACCATCGAACGCAAATTCTCGCGATGGCCGGTGATCTTGCCGGTCATGATGAAGCTGCGCGTGCGGCGGATGATCTCGCCCGCCTTGAGCGTCTCCCTGCTGGCATGCTCTATCATCGCCAGCACGTCCTCGAAGCCCTCGGCGCGGGCCCGCAGCCTGCCGGCGCAGGCATGCATGTAATTGGCCGCCGCGGTCAGCGGCTGACTGAGCTCGTGGGCGAGCGTCGCGGCCATGGTCGTCGTCGCAGCCAGGCGGATGCGCGCGTCCGGCGTTTCGAGCAGACAATATCGGCCCAACAGAGGCGAGCTCCGGGTGGCGGATTCGTGCGTGGACATCTGTTTCCCTTGCTTTCGGGTCCCGCGGGCGGGCTCGCGCGACGGCTATGTTCGGACAAGTAAGATGCTGGCCGCGTAGGGGAATTTACCGTCGCGGGCTTTTCCGATCGCGACCGCGCCTTTCCACTTCGAACCATCTGTGAGATGATCGTCGCGCCCGATCGCGAAAACGCCATGGTTGGCCGATCGGCAAGGAGGCGGCATGCCTCAGGTCCGAGCCCACGCGCTGGCCAATTATCTCGACGTGGCCCGCTTCTGCGGCCTCAACCCCTATGAGATGCTGCGCCGGGTCCGGCTGCATCCCGAGAGCCTCCAGCAGCCGGAGCTCCACATCGCGAGCGAGGCGGCCGCGCGCCTGCTCGAAGATTCGGCGCGCGATTCCGAATGTGCCGGGTTCGGCCTGCTGATGGTGCAGAGCCGCATCCTGTCCGACCTCGGCCCGGTCAGCCTCCTGCTCGAACATGAAGGCACGGCACGCGACGTGATCGACGCGTTGATCCGCTACCAGGAATTGCTTGGCGACATCCTCGCCCTCGCGATCGAACAAGCCGAAGGTACGACGATCATTCATACCGAGCTCGCCGCCGACCATGTCGGGCCGCAAGCAACGGAGCTCCTGACCGGTCTCATCTGCCGGACGATGAGCGAGCTCGCGAGCGGTCAATGGTATCCGGACAGCGTGCATTTCGTTCACGCGGCGCCCGACGATCTCACCGTCCACCATTGGATCTTCCAGTGCCCGATTCTGTTCGAATGCGACTTCAACGGGTTGGTTTGCGCCAGCGCATCGCTGGCGGCGCCGAACCCGAAGGCGGAAGCGGCGATGGCCGGCTATGCCCGCGCCTATCTCGATCTGCTCACCGCCCAGCAAGGCGAGACCTCTCTCACCGAGCAGACGCGGCGGGCGCTCTACCTGCTGCTGCCCGCCGGACGTGCGACGCTGAAGCAGGCCGCCGGCACGCTCGGCCTCCATCCCCGCAGGCTGCAGCGCTCGCTCGAGGAGGAAGGCGGCAGCTTCTCGACCCTGCTGAACGAGGTCAGGCGCGAGCTCGCCTTGCGCTACCTTTCCACCTCGCCGCACAATATGACCGCCATCTCGCCGATGACCGGCTATGCGAGCCCAAGCTCCTTCACCCGCTGGTTCACCGCCGAGTTCGGCATGTCGCCCGCCGCCTGGCGCGCGGAAGAGAAGCAAGGCTCGACCGCCGAGGCGACATCGCGCGTGCGGACGCGATCCCGACCGGTCCACCAGCGGCGTAACACCGCTGTTTCCGTGGCGAGCAGGCGGGACGGCGTTGCTGGTCGAAAGGGGTGAAGGAGTCGGCCCCAGAATCTTGTCCTCGCGGCGCGGCACCGCGTGTATGAAGCGAACCGGGGCAATGTCACGAGCGGGCCGCATGCGCATATTCCGCACCTTCCGGATCGCAGCCCTGGCGGCGAGCCTCGCCTTGCTTCCGGCGCTCGCCGGCGCGGGGGCGCGGCCGGTTTCCGAGCGCGAGAAGTTCGAGGCGGAGCAGGCCTGGCGCAACGGCCAGCAGCGCCTGGCCGAGCACGACCAGGATCTGCGCCGGATGGACCTGGCGCTGCGCCGCGAGGAGTCGCGCGGATCGCGCTGGACCAATCCGCTCGTGCTCGCGATCATCGCGGCGGCGATCGCGGCGCTGGGCAACGCGATCGTCGCCCTGCTCAACGGCATCCAGCAGCGCCGGCTCGAAAAGGAGCGTGCAGATGCGAGCCGCGCGCTCGAGCGCGAGAAGGCGAAGAACCAGATCGAGCTCGAGCGGGACAAGGCCGAGGCCCAGCTCCGCCTCGACGCAAGCAAGGCCGAGAGCGACCGGATCCTCGAAGTGATCAAGACCGGCGAAAGCGAGACGGCGGCGGCCAATCTCCAGTTCCTGCTTGCGACCGGCCTAGTCAGCGAGGCGGGGCTCGACGAGCGGCTGAAAACCTATCTGGCGGAGCGCAAGCCGGGCACCGGGCCGACCCTGCCGGCGGCGGACGGCCGCTTCCGCTTCGAGACCGGGCCCGGCGCGCCTTCGGAGACGGAAGCGCTGGAGACGGCGCTGCGCGGCTTCTGCGACTATCTCGACCGGGTCGGCTTCTCGCGCCCCGAAAGCGAGGTCAGCATCGGCTTCGAGGACGTCAACAATGCTTATTATGACGCGGAGGCAAAGCGCATGATCATCGGCACGCCGTTTCGTGCCGAGCCTTTTGCCGCCTATCGCGAATATATGCATCACGTGCTGATGGAATATCCGGGGGCGCCGCCGATGGAGAACGGGCCCGCGACCAGCATCGAATCCGGGCTCGCCGATTATTATCCGGCGAGCTTCATGGGGACGCCTTTGCTCGGCGAGCATGGCGCCCGGGCGATGAACCTCCCCCGTCCCTATATCCGCAATCTGACCGGAAGCGCCGGCTTCGCCGACCTGACCGACGACCTCTGGTTCAACAACGGCCAGATCTGGGGCTCGCTCTTCTGGGACATCCGCCAGGCGCTCGGGCAGGAGACGACCGACAGGCTGCTCCTCTCCGCCTGGGCGGCGACGCGCTGGCCCTCCGCGCCGTCCAAATCGGTGCGCGCCTTCCTTTTGACGCTGCTCGCCGACGCGGCGCCCATCGCGGGCGCCGTCAAAGCGATACGGGACCGGCTATACGCGCGCGACTTTCCCGTGCCTCGCGCCGGCAAGCCGACCAAGGAGAAACGGATCCTGATGGAGGAGTGACCGGACAGCGCGCGCCGACGCCCGCCTTCCGCCACGTTTCGCAGGCCCCCACTGGCGCAAAACCGCCATTTCTGGCAGCGAGGAAACGACAGGGAAGAAGGATTCCGGGGCGATGGATTTTGACCTTACGGAACGGCAGGCTTTTTACCGCGACCGGGTGAAAGCGTTCATCGAATCTCGGATTCGGCCGCGTAACGGCGACTACAAAAAGCAGCTGAACGAGGGCGACCGCTGGCAGCCGCTCGCGGTGATCGAGGAGCTGAAGCCCGAGGCGCGGGCGGAAGGGCTCTGGAACCTGTTCATGCCCCCCGGCCATGCCCTCAAGCACGTCGACGAGAGCTTCCAGTTCGAGGGCACCCAACTCACCAACCTCGAATATGCGCTCTGCGCCGAGGAAATGGGGCGGATTCCCTGGTCGAGCGAGGTGTTCAACTGCTCGGCGCCCGACACGGGCAATATGGAGGTCATCCACCGCTACGGGACACGGGAGCACAAGGAGCAGTGGCTGCGGCCGCTGATGAACGGCGAGATCCGCTCGGCCTTCCTGATGACCGAGCCGGCCGTGGCCTCGTCCGACGCGACCAATATCGAATGCGACATCGCGCGCGACGGCGACGATTATGTGATCAACGGCCGCAAATGGTGGTCGTCGGGTGCCGGCGATCCGCGCTGCAAGGTCGCGATCCTGATGGGCAAGACCGACAAGGGCGCCGACAAGCATCGCCAGCAATCGATGATCCTGGTCCCGCTCGACGCGCCCGGCCTCAAGGTCGAGCGCGCGCTCACCGTCTACGGCTATGACGACGCGCCGCACGGCCATATGGAGATCGCGCTCGAGAACGTGCGCGTGCCCGCCTCCAACCTGCTGCTCGGCGAGGGCCGCGGCTTCGAGATCGCGCAGGGCCGGCTCGGGCCGGGCCGCATCCACCATTGCATGCGCACGATCGGCGCGGCCGAGGAGGCGCTGAAGGCGATGGTGAAAAGGCTGCAATCGCGGGTCGCCTTCGGCAAGAGGCTGATGGAGCATTCGATCTGGGAGCAGCGCGTGGCGCGCGCCCGTATCGACATCGACATGTCGCGCCTGCTCTGCCTCAAGGCCGCCGACCTGATGGACAAGGCCGGCAACAAGGCCGCCCAGGCCGAGATCGCGATGATCAAGGTCCAGGCGCCGCAAATGGCGCTCCGCATCATCGACGACGCGGTCCAGGCGCATGGCGGCGCCGGCGTCAGCCAGGATTTCGGGCTCGCCGCGAGCTGGGCCGGGATCAGGACGCTACGCCTCGCTGATGGCCCGGATGAAGTGCACAACCGTGCGATCGCGCGGCTGGAGTTCGCCAAGCATGCGACGCCGTAGGCGTCGCCCCGGCGAAGGGAAATGGGGCTGCGCTGTCCCCCGGACAGCGCGATGGGAGCCCCATTTCGGCCTCGTGAAGAAGGGCCGTAACCTTTTGTACGGAGATCCCGGCCTTCGCCGGGATGACGAGATAGGGCCGGGATTACCTAAGGAAGAGGAAGCGGCATGAATCAATTCGACCTCAGCGGGAAGGTCGCGATCGTCACCGGCTCGTCGCGCGGGATCGGGCGGGCGATCGCCGAGGCGCTGGCCGATCATGGCGCGAAGGTGGTGATCTCCTCGCGCAAGGCCGAAGCCTGCCAGGAGGTGGCAGACGCGATCAACGCGAACCATCCGGGCGCCGCGATCGTCGTGCCGGCGAGCATCTCGTCCAAGGACGCGCTGCAGGAATTGGTCGACGAGACGAGACGCCAGCTCGGCCGCATCGACGTGCTCGTCTGCAACGCCGCGTCCAATCCCTATTACGGGCCGATGGCGGGGATTTCGGACGAGCAGTTCCGCAAGATCCTCGACAACAATGTGATCGCCAATCACTGGCTGATCCAGATGGTCGCGCCCGAGATGCTCGAGCGCGGCGAGGGCTCGATCATCATCGTCAGCTCGATCGGCGGGCTCAAGGCCTCGCCCGTGATCGGCGCCTACAACATCTCCAAGGCGGCGGACTTCCAGCTCGCGCGCAACCTCGCCGCCGAGTTCGGGCCGCGCCAGGTGCGGGTCAATTGCATCGCGCCCGGATTGATCAGGACCGATTTCGCCAAGGCCCTCTGGGAGAACCCGCAGACATTGTCGGCGGTGACGATGCACACGCCGCTCAAGCGGATCGGCGAGCCGCACGAGATCGCCGGCGCCGCCGTCTTCCTCGCCTCCCCGGCCTCGACCTTCGTCACCGGCCAGGCGATCATCGTCGACGGCGGCGCGACCACGGGAGTCGGACTATGACGGGCAGGCTTGACGGCAAGATCGCGATCGTCACCGGCGCGGCGTCGGGGATCGGCAAGGCGACCGCTTCCCTGTTCGCCGCCGAGGGCGCCACCGTGATCGCCGCCGACGTCAACGCCTCCGAGGGCGTGGTCGCCGCCGATGCGGGGCGCGAGGAGGACGTCGTCGCGCTGATCGAGACCGCGACCCAGGAGCATGGCGGGCTCGACGTCTTCTTCGCCAATGCCGGCATTTCGGGCGGGCTCGCCTCGATCTTCGAGCAGACGCCCGCTGACTGGAACGAGATCCTGCGCGTGAACCTGATCGGCCCGTTCCTCGCGATCAAGCATGCGGCGCCGGTGATGAAGGAACGCGGCGGCGGATCGATCATCTGCACCGCCAGCGTCGCCGGCATCCGGGCCGGCGCCGGCGGGCCGGCTTATTCGGCATCGAAATCGGGCGTGATCAGCCTGGTCGAGGTCGCGGCGACCCAGCTTGCCGGCGCCAATATCCGGGTCAACGCCATCTGCCCCGGCCTGATCGAGACCGGCATGACCCAGCCGATCTACGAGATGGCGCGTTCCGCGGGCCGCGAAAGCATGATCGGCCACCTCAATCCGCTGAAGCGCGGCGGCGAGCCGATCGAGATCGCCAATGCGGCCCTGTTCCTCGCCTCGGACGAATCCAGCTACGTCAACGGTCACGCCTTGGTCGTCGACGGCGGCCTCTCGGCCTCGCACCCCCATTATAGACAGGAATATGGGCGCACGTCCTTTTGAAGCGGGCCGCCGATGAGGCGAGCTCTGGTCTGCCTGGCAGCTGCAGGCCTGGCCTCGTCGGCCGGCGCCCAGCCGCGCGTTCCCGTGCCGTTGATTGCCGCCGAAGGCTACGGCCCCTGCTCGACCGCCGTCGTGAGAGACCTGGATGGCGCGGGCGCATTCCTCGCCGTCCGCTCGGGGCCGTCGGCCCGCCATCGCTCGCTGGCACGGCTGGCCAACGGCGCAAACGTCTTTGCCTGCGTGCGCCGGGGCAATTGGTTCGGGATCGTGTTCGCGCCCGAATCCGGCCGCATGGATTGTGGCGTGCTCCAGCCCAGGCGCGTGAACGCCTTCTATTCCGGCCCTTGCCGCTCGGGCTGGGTCCATGAACGCTATCTCGGCGGCTATGCCGATTGGGTAAGCCCCTGAAGCGTGGCCGACTCAGGTTGACGTTTACGTAAAGACGCGCCATCGCCCCGGACAAAGGGAGACAGGAAGATGAGCCCAATTTCCACCCGCAGGCATGGCGACGTGCTGATCGTCACCTCCAACAACCCGCCGGTGAACGCGCTCGGCCATGCGGTGCGCGAAGGGCTGGTGGCGGCGATCGGCGAGGCGGACGCGGACGATGCGGTGAAGGCAGTGGTGATCATCTGCCAGGGCCAGACCTTTTTCGCCGGCGCCGACATCACCGAGTTCGGCAAGCCGATGCAGCCGCCGATGCTGCCGACCGTGGTCGACATCATCGAGAATTGCACCAAGCCCGTGGTCGCGGCGATCCACGGCACCGCCTTCGGCGGAGGCCTCGAGGTCGCCCTGGCCAGCCATTACCGGGTCGCGCTGCCCTCGGCGAAACTGGGCGTGCCCGAGGTGAAGCTCGGCCTCCTCCCCGGTGCCGGCGGAACGCAGCGGCTGCCTCGCGTGGCCGGTGTCGCCAGGGCGCTTGAGATGGCCGCGACCGGCAACCCGATCGGTGCGAAGGAGGCGTTCGAGATCGGCCTGGTCGACCGGCTGATCGAGGGCGATCTGGAGCAGCATGCGGTCGCCTTCGCCGAGGAGGTGCGCGACGTGCGGCCGATCCCCAAGTCCAGCGAGCGCCAGGACAAGCTCGAGGAAGCGCGCGCCAACCCCTCCATCTTCGACGATTTCCGCAAGGCCAATGCGCGCAAGTTCAAGGGCTTCGACGCGCCGGAATATAACGTCCGGGCGATCGAGGCGGCGGTGGCCAAGCCCTATGCCGAGGGCGTGCTCGACGAGCGCCGCCTGTTCATGGAGCTGATGGCCGGCACCCAGGCGCGCGCCCAGCAATATTTCTTCTTCGCCGAAAGGAAGGCCGCCAAGATCGAAGGGCTGCCCGAGGACACGAAGCCGCGCGAGATCAAGCGCGTCGGCGTGATCGGCGCCGGCACGATGGGCGGCGGCATCTCGATGAACTTCCTCAGCGTCGGCGTGCCGGTGACCATCGTCGAGATGGCGCAGGACGCGCTCGATCGCGGCACCGGCGTGATGCGCAAGAATTACGAGGCGAGCGCGGCCAAGGGGCGGATGACGGCCGACCAGGTCGAGGCGGCGATGGGAGCGCTGAAACCGACGCTCAACCTCGAGGATCTCGCCGATTGCGACCTCATCATCGAGGCCGTGTTCGAGAATATGGACGTGAAGAAGGAGATTTTCGGCAAGCTCGACAAGATCGCCAAGCCGGGCGCCATCCTCGCCTCCAACACCTCCTATCTCAACATCGACGAGATCGCGGCCAGCACCTCGCGGCCGCAAGACGTGCTCGGCCTGCATTTCTTCTCGCCCGCCAATGTGATGAAATTGCTCGAGGTCGTGCGCGGCGCGGAGACCGCGCCCGACGTGCTGGTCACCGCGATGCAGCTGGCCAAGAGGATCAAGAAGGTCGCCGTGGTGGCTGGCGTCTGCCACGGCTTCATCGGCAACCGCATGCTGATGCCGCGCCAGGTCGAGGCGATGAAATTGCTGCTCGAAGGCGCGACGCCGCAGCAGATCGACAAGGTCCACGTCGATTTCGGCATGCCGATGGGACCGTTCCAGATGTCGGACCTCGCCGGCGTCGACATCGGCTGGCACCGCGATCCGACCCGGATCGAGAATATCCGCGACGCGCTCGCCGCGGAAGGCCGCTGGGGGCAGAAGAAGAGCGCCGGCTTCTATGATTATGACGAGAAGCGCACGCCCTCGCCAAGCCCGCGCGTCGCCGAGATCATCGAGGATTTCCGCAAGAAGACCAATACGCCCCAGCACGAGATCACTGACGAGGAGATCGTCGAGCGGACGCTCTACCCGATGGTCAACGAGGGCGCGAAAATTCTCGAGGAGGGCATGGCCCAGCGCGCCTCCGACATCGATGTGGTCTGGGTCTACGGCTATGGCTGGCCGGTCTATCGCGGCGGCCCGATGTTCTGGGCGGGCACCGAGGGGCTAGCGAAGATCGTCGCGGGGCTGGAGAAGCACGGCTTCGACATCTCGCCTTTGCTCCGCGACAAGGCGGAGAAGGGCGAGCGCTTCTGAGGCTCAAAGGGGAGGGGTTCGAAATGACCCAGCTCGGCGCCATCGAGACCGCCGCCGCGATAGCGCGCGGCGAAACCACCGCAAGGGCCGAGTGCGAAGCGGCGATAGCGCGGATCGAGGCGCTGGACGGCGAGATCAACGCAGTCGTGGTCCGGGACTTCGAGCGCGCCCGCGCCGCAGCCGACCAGGCGGACGCCGCGGTGGCGCGCGGCGAACAGGCGCCCCTGCTCGGCGTGCCGATGACGGTCAAGGAGGCGTTCGACGTCGCCGGCCTGCCGACCAGCTGGGGCTTCGAGCAGCACCGCGATTTCATCGCCAGGGAGGATGCGGTCGCGGTGCAGCGGCTGAAGGCGGCGGGCGCGATCATCCTCGGCAAGACCAACGTGCCGGTCGGCCTCGCCGACCATCAAGCGGTCAACCCGATCTACGGCCGCACGCGGAACCCGCACGATCCTGCGCGCTCGCCCGGCGGCTCGTCGGGCGGCTCGGCGGCGGCTCTGGCGAGCGGCATGGTGCCCTTGGAGCTCGGCTCCGACATCGGCGGTTCCATCCGCGTCCCTTCCGCCTTTTGCGGCGTGTGGGGCCACAAGCCGACCTATGGCGCGCTCAATCTCGACGGCCATTATTTCCCCGGCAGTGACGGACACGCGCCGCCGATGGGCGTGATCGGCCCGCTCGCCCGCGACCCGGACGATCTCGCGCTCGCGCTCGACCTGCTCGCCGACCGGCCGCTCGAGCAAGCCGACGGACGCGGCCCTGGCGACTGGCGCATCCTCCTCGTCGCGGCCCACCCCTTCGCGCCGACTTCCGGTTCGATCACCGCCGCTTTGGAGGCGGTCGGCGCGGCGCTCGAGGCAGCGGGCGCAAAGGTCGACCGCGACCACCCGATATTGGCCGACCTTTCGGCGCAATTCGGCACCTATCTGCCCTTCCTCGTGGCCGCGCTCAGCCGCGGCATCGGCCAGGACCGGGCGATGGTCGCGCTTCCCGCCTGGTTTGACTATCTCGACCGGCAGGCGCGCGCCGTCCGCACCTGGAGCGCCTTGTTCGCCGATTATGACGCGGTGATCGCGCCCGTGTTCGGGGTCACCGCCTATCCGCACGACGACACGCCCGCCACCGAGCGCAAGCTCATGGTCGACGGCCGATCGACGACCTACGGCGCACAGCTCGCCTTCCCCGCGCTCGCCGCCTTTCCAGGCCTGCCGGCGACCGCCGTCCCGGTCGGCCGGGACAAGGAAGGGCTGCCGATCGGTGTCCAGGTGATCGCCGGACACTGGAAGGATCACACGGCCATCGCGATCGGCCGCGCCGTCCACGACCTGATGACGGGATGAGACGCGCCGCCCTCGCCTTCCTGCTGCTGCTCGCCGCCTGTGCGCGGAGTCCGGCCTACGATCCCCCCGCCGAGGAAGCCGCGATCCGCCAGGTGATCGCCGGCATGGAGGCGGCGTGGAATCGCGGCGACTTCCGCGGCTATATGGCCGGGTTCAAGAACCCCGACGTCGTGTTCATCTCGCGCGGCCAGTTCCAGCGCGATTGGCAGGGCACGCTCGATCACTATGTCCGCGACTATGGCGGCGCGCCCGAGCGGCGCGGCCGCCTCCATTTCTGGGACGTCCATATCGAGATGCTCGCCCCCGACGCCGCGCAGCTGGTCAGCCGCTACCGGCTCGAGGGCGGCGACCATCCGCAGGACGGGATCAACACCCGCCTGATGCGCAAGGTCGACGGCCGCTGGGTGATCGCGCTGAACCATGTCAGCTCGCGCGAACCGCCTCCCCCCGCTGGAGGGCAATGACAGGACGGGCTCGGCCGCACCTGATGCCGCGGCTCTCGCTTATCGCCCGATCGGGACGCATGAAGAGATCGCCAGGCTGGGCGTCCACCTGCGATCTTCTGGATTGGAGGTAAGGCCATAAGCGATTTGGCGCCGGCTGAGGTGCATCCGATAGGTCGCACCGTCGCTTCGGGCAGCGTGGCAGTCTTCCGAATCGACAAACACCATCAGGCGGCTTCGGGGCGCGATCGTCGGCTCCAGGATATAAACCTGCCCCGATAATGCCACGTCACCGATGAAGAAGGTCACGTCCCGGCTGGCCACGACCCGCGCCGACACACTTGCATTGGGTCCGACGAAGGCCGGCCAGGTGTGGAGGCTCGCGCAGGCGGCGACGAAAGCTGCGAAGCAGGATGCCGCAACCCGCGCGCAACGCCTCCTTGCGTCCCGGATCATGATCCTCCCTAGCGGGCCGACGACTCCGTCCGCCGGAGCAGATCGGCGAGCTGGTTCTTCCAGAATCGCGCCCAGGTGTGGGTGCCGTGGCCGCGCGTCTCAGGGCTCGCGGGGATCAGGACGAAGCGCACGCTCGGCATCCGCCGCGCGGCGCGCTCGGCGATGCCGAGCTCGGGCGGGTTGATGAAATCGTCGGCGCTGTTGACCCAGGTCATCGGCGTGCGGATCCGCGCGAGATGGGGCGACGGATCGTAAGTGCGCGAAGCCTCGAGCTGGTAGATGAGGTCGTTGGCGTCGCGCGTGGCGATGTCGGCCTCGACGCGGGGAACGATGAACGCATCGGAAGCTTCGCGGGTCGGATAGCTGCGCTGGGCATAGAGCGGCGCCATGCCCGCGAGCTGGAGCAGGCTGACAGCGGCGCGCAGGCCCTGGATCGGCTCGGCGGTGTAATTGCCCTCGGCCCAGGCGGGGTCACGGCGGATCGCCTCGACCGCCATCCGCCGCCACATCCGGTTGCGGCCCGCGATCTCGGTCGGCAGGCAGGCCAAGGGCATGGCCGCGCGCAGCATCTCCGCATGGCTCTCCGCCCAGACGAAGCCGTGCATGCAGCCCATCGACGTGCCCATCAGCAGCCGCAGCCGGGCGACGCCGAGCCGCACGAGCAGCTGGCGCTGGGCCTCGACCATGTCGTCATAATCGTAATGCGGGAAGCGCATCCTGAGGCCGTCGCTGGGCTTGTACGACCGGCCGTGGCCGATCCCGTCCGGCAGGATGATATAATGGCGGGCGAGGTCGAGGGGCTGGCCCGGCCCGAATAGCTCGTCGGCGAATTGCGGCGCCAGGAATTGCCGGCCCGAGCCGCCGGTGCCGTGAAGGACCATCACCGCATTGTCGATATGGCCCGAGGCGTCGCGGTGCGGCGTGCCGAGCGTGGCATAATGGATGCGCAGCGCCGGCAGGGTCTCGCCGGAGCGGAAGTGGAAATCGGCGAGGGTGACGTCGCCTTCGGTCAGGCGGGCGGCCCAGTCGGGCTGGGCAAACGCCGGCGACGCGCACAGGAGGAGCAGCAAGGCGAGCAGGCGATTCATGTCGAGGCCCCTAACCGCCGCTCAGCGCGCCCGCATCGAACCGCCGCTGGGCCGCGGCGCGGTCCGCGGCCGACAGGCCCTGCCACCAGGCATCCGCGGTCGTGCTCGCATTGCGGGCGGCGGTGATCCGCTGGATCTCCACCATCCCGCCGGCCTCGGGGATTTCGGTGCGGACGGTCGCCACCTCGACCGTCACCGGCCGTCCGCGATTGGCGTCGAGGAAAAGGTCGATCGGCGGCGGGCCGGGCTGGGCGTTGATCGTCTCGCGGCCGGGCACGTGGATCTGCGCCCAGAGATAGTCGGCCATCTGCCAGCCGGCGAAGGTGCCGGTCACGGTCTCGGTGCGCAGCACCTGGTCGCGCGAAGCGCCCGATGCGTGGGCGTTGCCGCTCGCATTCCCGGGCGGCGTCGCGATGTTCGAGGAGATGACCGGCTCATCGGTGTTCGCGATCGAGACGATGTTGGCCTGGTGCTTGGAGCAGGCCGCGGCCGCGAGGCAGAGGAGGAGCGACAGGCGAGTGGCTTTGCGCATGGACCCAATATCCTTCCCGGATGGCGCGGCCACGCTTCCCGATTTCCTCCGCGCGCGCAAGCGCCTCGTCAGCCGAGCGCGGCGGCCCAGGCGGCCGCATCGAAGCCGACCAGCCTTCGGTCGCCGAGATCGGCAACCGGCCGCCTGATCATCGACGGCTGGGCCAGCATCAGGGCGATCGCCTTATCCTTGTCGATGCCGGCCTTGTCCGACTCGGGCAGCGCACGAAAGGTGGTGCCCGAGCGGTTGAGCAACTTCTCCCAGCCCAGCTCCGCGGCCCAGCCGCGCAGCCGCGCTTCCTCGATCCCGGCGGTCTTGTAATCGTGAAAATCGTAAGCGAGACCGCGTGCGTCGAGCCAGGCCCGCGCTTTCTTGACCGTGTCGCAATTCCTGATGCCGTACATGCGGATCGTCATCGGCACCGTATCTCCAGCCGGCCCGGATCGCAGAAATGACGGGCGCGGGCAAACGCGCCGACGCTCGCCCGAGCGATATGGAATTCCCTATCGTTCCGCGACAATTCGGCGACCAACTCGACCGGCGCGTTCCAGAGCACGGATTCTCCCGCCTCCTCCTGCCATCGCTCCAGATGGCCCGTGACATGCACGCGGCTCGCGCTCTCGCCCCTCAGCTGATCGGGGAAGAAGTTGGCAAGTTGCTCCCGCAGATTCGCCGCCCAGTTCCGCGCGGCCCGCCCCGGGCCCTCGGTGCTTTGGCCCATCCAGTCGAGCCGCGCATCCGGGGCAAAGGCATGGCTCACCCGGTCCGGCTCGTGGCCGTCTTGCGCGTCCCGCGTCACTTCATAAGCATGGGCCGCGGCCATCCGGTCGCCGGACAGTTTGGCGCAGGCCGCCAGGATCATCGGGGCAAAGCCGCCCTCGCCGGAAATCGCGCCGCAGGCGGGGAGCAGACGCACCGCTGTCCTCGCCAACTCCAGCGCATAGGCATTGGCGAGACCGTGCTGACAGGTGTCCTGCGCGGCCACGCGCAGGCGACGGCGAGGCGACTCCTCATCGGGGTCGGTCGCCTCGACGATATCGAGCCACGCATCGCTGCAGACGACGATCGCGCCGTCGGCTCGCGGCTCTGCCGGAAGCGCAACGAGTGCGCGATCGAAAAACGCGCCGGCGCTCCCGAGCCGGTCCCATTCAGCCGGTGGGATCGCCGCCTCGTAAGCCGGCTCCGCCCGGCCCCGAACGGCTTCGGACGCCGGCCCGTAGATGCCTACGACCGGCTCTCGCCCCGGAGCGCGACGATACTCGACCGCGACCAGCGGGTTACCGACTCGTCCGAAGATCATGACGCGGCGGATCTGCTCGCCGGCCGCACGGCTGCCCTCGGCACTACGCAACCCGAAGAACGAAAGGTAGGTGTCCTGATGGGCGATATAACAGGCAGTCTGGTCGCCGTGCCGGCCGCACCGATCGGGGGATGGCGCGACCGCAAGCGCGGCTAGGGCAAGGAGCGGAATCATCGCGGCGCCTCCGCGAGAAAGCGCCCCAGGGTCACCACCTCCTGGCGCTCCAGACCGAGCGACTCATAGAAGCCCAGCGCGTCCTCATTGTCCTCGCGCACCATGAGCTGGAGCTTGGGAGCTCCGCGCGCGCGAAGCCAGACCTCGGCCGCGTCCATCATCCTGCGTCCCAGCCCGGCCCGCCGCCGCTCCGGTGCGACCGCAAGATAATAGACCCAGCCGCGATGCCCGTCGCAGCCGACCATCACGCTGGCGGCGAGGGACCCGCCCTCGCGCAGCACCAGCACGGCCGATGCCGGCCCCGCGACCGCGCGAGCGAAATCGGCCGCCGGATCGTTCCAGGGCCGGGTGAGGCCGCAGGTCTGCCACAAGGCGATCACCTCGGCTGCGTCGGCGGGCCCGGCTCCGTTCATGCCGCCTTCGTGGCACAGGCGTGCGATTCCCGGAAGCCGTTCCGCCGCGCCCGACCATGAAGGGGCGCATCGGTGACAGGGCTCTGCGGCGCTGATAGCCAAAAGCCGATGCCGCAGGATTGCGCCGAAGCCGGAGCGTTGCCCGAGATAGAGGGGCTCGAAGCCTATTGGCGCCATCATGGGATGCGCGAGCGGCGCGCGGCCGATGCGGACATGTGGATGGCCGACAAGATCATGCTCGACGCGCTCGGGCTCGGGCTCGAGCAGACCCACGCCTTTCTCGGCCGCGCGGCGCCCGGCTATGACGAATTCCGGCGCTGGATCCTCGCCACCGCCGGCCCGCCCGATGCAGAGCGGATCGCGCGCTACCATGCCTGGCTAAGCGGCGCGCCCCCGCCGCCGCGAACGCGCGAACGGCTCCTCGCCGTCGAGGCGGCGCCCGACGTGCTCGGCTCCGAAGAGATGGAGGGCTGGGCACGCGACGGCTTCGTGATCCTGCGCGCGGCGATTGCTCCCGACGAAGCCGCGGCCGCGGCGCAGGCGCTCTGGGATCATCTCGGCGCCGTGCCGGACGATCCGGAAAGCTGGTACGCGCCGAGCAGCCACGGAATCATGGTGCAGCTCTTTCAGCATCCGGCGCTCGAGCCGGCGCGGCGCTCGGCGCGAATCCACAAGGCCTTCGCCCAGCTCTGGGGCACGGCCGACCTCTGGTCGACGACCGACCGGATGAGCTTCAATCCGCCCGAGACGCCCCGGCACCGATTCCGCGGCCCGCATCTTCACTGGGACGTCAGCCTGGTCAGGCCGATCCCGTTCGCGACGCAGGCCATCCTCTACCTCACCGATACCGAAGCCGATCAGGGGGCGCTCACTTTGGTCCCGGGCTTCCATCGGCGGATCGAGGCCTGGCTCGAGGCCCTTCCGCCGGGCGCCGATCCACGCCGCCAGGACCTGAACGGGGGGGCGCGGGCGATCGCGGCGGGCGCGGCCGATCTCCTCATCTGGCGCAACGCGCTGCCGCACGGCGCGAGTCCCAATCGCTCGGCGAAGCCCCGCATGGCGCATTATGTGAACATGTACGCGCCGACGCTGAAGCGGCAGAGGGTCTGGCGCTAAACGGCGCCGCGCCGGAAGCAGCTAAGGGCGTGATCGTTCACGATGCCCATCGCCTGCATCCAGGCATAGGTGATGGTCGGCCCGACGAACTTGAAGCCGCGGCGCTTGAGCTCCGCCGAGATCGTCTCGGAGAGATCGGTCTTCGCCGGTACGTTGCGCCCGTCGCCCTGCAGCACACTGCCCTCGGTGAACGACCAGCAGAAGGTGGCGAAATCCTCGCCGCGCGCGGCCATCTCGCACCAGATCCGCGCGCCTGCGACGGTTGCGTCGATCTTGGCGCGGGCGCGTACGATCCCGGGATCGGCCATCAACCGCGCCACGTCGGCCTCGCCATACGCGGCGACACGCTGCGGAGCGAAGCCGGCAAAAGCCGCGCGGAACGCCGCGCGCTTCCTGAGGATCACGCTCCAGGAGAGGCCGGCCTGGAAGCCCTCCAGCATCAATGTCTCCCATAGCATCCGGGAGTCGCGCTCCGGCACGCCCCACTCGCTGTCGTGATAGGCCTGCATCAGGGGATCGCCGCCGGCCCAGACGCAGCGCGTCACCGTCGACATTTCAGCCTGTCACGCCCTTGCCGGAGCGCGCCGCGTGCGTCGTCACGTTCAGCGCGACCGCGGCGCGGACGAGCGTCTTGAGCGCCTCCTCGTCGATCGCCTCGCCCTCGTGGATGTCGATCGCGCGCCGGACATTGCCTTCGAGGCTGGAGTTGAATAGGCCCGCGGGATCGTCCAGCGAAGCGCCCTTGGCGAAGGTCATCTTCACCACCTTCTTGTAGGTCTCGCCGGTGCAGATGATGCCGGCGTGCGACCAGGTCGGGACGCCGCGCCACTTCCACTCCTCGACCATTTCGGGATCGGCCTCCTTGATCAGGGCGCGGATATGGGCGAGCGTCTCGCCGCGCCAGTCGCCAAGCTCTTCGATCCTGCCGTCGATCAATTGAGACGGAGATTTCTCCTGCGACCCGTTCCCGCTCATCCTGGCGCTCTCCTGCTACACATCATTCGCCGGCAGCCCTCGTCTTCCCAAGGACCAGCGTCAAGCCGCATCGCCAGTCGGGAGCATCTGCCCGCGCCCTAGGCGTCGCGGCGCCCACGCCTGCGGCCGATCAGGCGACGAGCAGGCGCGTGCCGCCGTCGAGCGGGATGACCGTGCCGGTCAGATAGGCGCCCGCGCGCGACGCCAGCAGCAGGGCGAGCCCGGCCGCGTCGTCGTCGCAGCCCCAGCGGCCGAGCGGGACGGCGGCGGCGTCGCGCGCGTGGCGGGCGGGATCGTCGGTGATTCCCCTGGTCATGCGCGTGGCGAAGCGGCCCGGCGCGATCGCGTTGACTGCGACATGCCGCGGCGCCAGCTCCTTGGCGAGCATGGCCGTCAGCTGGTGGAGCGCGCCCTTGGACAGGCCATAGGCATGGCAGCTCTGCGATTCCGCCATCTCTCCGGCGATCGACCCGATATTGACGACCCGCGCCGGACAGTCGGCCGTCCCCGCCGCCTCCAGGGCGGGCAGGAGCGCGCGGGAGAGGAAGAAGGGCGCCTTGAGGTTGAGCTGGAACAGCCGGTCCCACTGATCCTCGGGATAGGTTTCGAGCGGCGCCAGCCAGGAGGCGCCGGAATTGTTGACCAATATGTCGAGCCTCGCCTCGCGCGCCCCGAACTCCTCCGCCAGCGCGCGGCAGCCGGCCTCGCTGGTGAGGTCGGCGGCGATCGGGATGCAGCCGATCCCGGCCGCGGCCTCGGGATTGCGCGAGGCGATGTAGACCCGCGCGGCGCCGGCCGCGACGAACGCCTCCGCGATCATCCGGCCGATGCCCCGGCCGCCGCCGGTGATCAGGGCGACCTTGCCTTCGAGCCCGAACAGCTGCGTGAGCCTCTCCGTCACAGCGTCATGCCGGCGTCGGCGATCAGATTGGCGCCGGTGATCTGCGCCGCCGCGTCACTCATCAGAAAGGCGATCAGGCCGGCGGTCTCATCGGCGCTGGCATAGCGACCGAGCGGGGTGCGCGCCGCGAGCGCGGCGAAGGCGCCGTCCTCGCTGCCGGTCTGCGCGACCAGCCCGTCGAAGAAATCCTGGCCGCGGAATAAGGGCGTTTCGACCCCGCCCGGCGAGATCGCATTGACCCGGATGTTCCGCGGCGCGGCTTCCAGCGCGGCGATCTTCGCGAGCTGGAGCAGGGCCGCCTTCGACGCCCCGTATCCGGCGGTGCCCGGCGAGGGCTTCACCCCCATCGAGGAGGCGACCAGCACGATCGCCCCGCCGTCGCGCATCAGCCGCAGGCTCGTGCGCAAGGTGAGGAACGCCCCGGTCAGGTTGACCGAGATGACCCGCGACCAGTCCTCGGGCGCGAGCGCGGTGATCGGCTGCATCGGATGGCCGATCCCGGCATTCGCCAGCGCAAGGTCGACCCCGCCGAAGCGATCGGCGATCTCCGCTTCGAATCCGGCCCACAAGGCGGCGTCGCCGACATCGCCGGCCGCGTCGCATATCGGGCAGGGAAGCGCTCGCGCCATCGCCTTCAGGCCGTCGCCATTGCGGTCGAGCAGAGCCAGGCCTGCGGCGCCCTCGGCCGCGGCGAGCCGCGCGAAGGCGGCGCCGATGCCCGAGGCGGCGCCGGTGACCAGGGCGATCCTGCCGGCGAAGCGGCCGCTCGTCACACCCGCACCAGCAGCTTGCCGACATTGGCGCCGTCGAACAGCATGTTGAGCGCCTCGGGCGCGCACTCGAGGCCGTCGACGATCGTCTCCTCGGCCTTGATCCTGCCTTCGAGGACCCAGGCGGCGAGCTCCCGCGCCGCGCGCGGCCAGAGCGCGCCGCAATCGATCAGATTGAACCCCTGGACCCTGAGCCGCTTCGCCATGATCGGCGCCCAATCGTAGCGCGTGCCGCCGGCGCCGTTGTAGATCGAGATCATCCCCGACAAGGCGATGCGGCCGCGCGGGTTCAGGCGACCGATCGCGGCTTCCATTACCGCGCCGCCGACATTTTCGAAGAGTATGTCTGCGCCGTCGGGCGTGGCCGCCTTGAGCCGCTCCCTGAAATCGGGCCCGCGGTAATCGACGCCGGCGTCGAAGCCATAATGGTCGACCAGCGAGCGCGCCTTGTCGGGCCCGCCGGCAATGCCGACGACGCGCGCGCCTTTCAGCTTCGCGATCTGGCCCGCCGCCGAGCCGACCGATCCGGCCGCCGCGGTGACGATCGCGGTGTCGCCTTCGCGGACCTCGGCGACCTCGATCATGCCCGCATAAGCAGTGACACCGTTGGGGCCGCACACGCCGAGGAACTTCTCGGGGGCGAGGCCGGGCACCTTTGGGACCTTGGCGAGGCCGAGCGGTCCGCCCGGGCGCAGCAGCGCATAATCCTGCCAGCCCGTCATGCCGAAGACGAGGTCGCCGGGGGCGAAGCCGTCGAGCCGCGAATCGACGACCTCCGCAAGGCCGCCCGAGCGCATCACCTCGCCGATCGCGACCGGCGGCATATATTGGGGCACGTCCTTCATCCACACCCGGTTGGTCGGATCGACCGACAGGAAGAGGGTGCGGGCGACGACCGCGCCGTCCTC